>Ga0335080_10000050_pt1 | contig 108726 bp, 99 predicted proteins | sample Lox_Sample_34_FD_206720 | JGI IMG/M metagenome (GOLD analysis project Ga0335080, IMG submission 206720) | Soil microbial communities from Loxahatchee National Wildlife Refuge, Florida, United States - Lox_Sample_3.4 | ecosystem: Environmental > Terrestrial > Soil > Wetlands | place: USA... | reverse complement strand
TTCTCCTGATGCTTGGGGCCAGTAACCGCGGTGACCTCGTATCACCATCAGCCTGAAGCGCAGCACCCACAATCTTCCAATATCAACAACGCCGGCCGATTACCCCATCTATTGGCACAAAGCGGACAACCTTAGTTGCACCGCACATGTCCGCTGAACGGAGTTTTCCCCGCAGCTGCGCGCAGACCTCATTCGCAACCGAGTTCCAGTCGTTAATCTTGCTGGCGCATTGGGCAAACCGCCGTTTAATCCAGATTGGCGATGGTTGCTCGACTGCGGCACTTCACCTCGGCGTCCGTCTGCAAGACCGTGGAGGCAATCAGTAAATGGCGAGAATGGCGATCAAAGACCTCCTGCGCAATAATTGGCCTGCAATCACGGTCGCCGTAACCGCTGTGGCGATTGCGCTTGCGGCCATCGTGATCTTTCGCACCTTGCCCCCGCACGTGATCACCATGGTGACCGGACCGGAGGGCGGCGCCTATTACGAGATCGGCAAACGCTACCGCGGGGCACTTGCAAGTGCCGGCGTCACGGTACGGTTGGTCCCGACCGCAGGCTCGCTGGAAAACATCGCTTTGCTGCAAGACCCGCGTTCGGGGGCGAGCGTTGGTTTAGTCCAGGGCGGCATCGCGGGCGAGAACCCGCCGGCGGCACTCGAATCGCTTGGAACGATCTTTTACGAACCCTTGTGGCTCTTTCACAAGCGCGAACCGGGAAAGACGTTCCTCGATCGCCTGAAAGGCGGAAAAATATCGATTGGGCCCGAAGGCAGTGGCACACGGGCGTTGGCCCTCGAATTGCTCAAGCGCACCGGGTTTGACCGGCTGGTTGGCGAACTACTGGCGTATGACGCGCAGACGGCCGGCGAAAAGCTTCTCGCCGGCGAAATCGATGCGGCGCTGATCCTGAATTCCTGGGAATCGCCGACAGTCCAGCGTCTGCTTGCGGACGAACGCCTCGAACTCGCTGGGTTTCCTCGCGCAGACGCCTACGTCGCCCTCTATCCGTTTTTGAATAAACTCGTGTTGCCCCGGGGCGTGCGCGATTTGGAGAAGGATCTGCCACCAAACGACGTGGTCCTGCTGGCAACGAAAGCCAGCCTGGTGGTGCGCGGGGATCTGCATTCTGCGATTCAGTACCTGCTGCTCGATGCTGCGGTGCGCATCCACTCAGGGGTCGGCATTTTCCAGCGCGCTAACCAATTTCCCGCCGCCGAAGTCGTCGAGATTCCACTGAGCAGCGAAGCCTTGCAGTTCTACAAGACCGGCCGGCCTTTCCTGCACAACTATCTTCCATTCTGGGCGGCAACGCTGGTCGGCAAGATGATCGTGTTGCTTATCCCGATTCTCGGTTTGCTCTATCCGATGATGAGATCGCTGCCGCCGCTGTATGATTGGCTGATGCGGTCGAAAATCTTGCGCATGTACGGAGAACTCAGGGATCTGGAAGAGGAGATGTTGGACTCGCGTGGCAAGGGAAATGACAAAAGCGGAATGGTCGCGCGGCTTGATGATCTCGAGGGACGAGCAAATCAAATCAGGATACCGATCGCGTACGCGAGCATGCTCTACATGCTACGAAATCACATCGACCTCGTGCGCGAACGCCTGGAAAAATAAACGGACTAACTTCCGCCAGGCAGGCGGGCATCGGGAGGACGCCATGATCAGACCGAGATTGATGATATTGAGTTGCGGCCTTGAATAGACGGCTGGCGGTGTCGAACAGCGGCTCACCCCAAAAGATTCGGTAGCCAGGTCGCAATCGCCGGGAATGCAATGATGATCAACAGAAGGATAATACTCATCGCGATGTAAGGCACCACAGCTTGAAAGATATGTGCCATCGTCACCTGTGGCGGAGCCACACCCTTCATCGTCATCAACAAGAGTCCGTGCGGCGGCAAAAGCAGCCCGAGCTGCATGCAGATTAAATAAAGTACCCCGAACCAGATCAGATCGATTTCAAGCCGCTGAACGATCGGCATGAATACCGGCAACGTGATCAGCATCATGCTGACCTGATCCACGAAAATTCCGAGAAAGATCAACAAAAGCATCATCCCGGCCAGAATAGCCAAAGTTGAAAGGCCCTGACCAAGAATGGCGGTTACGATACCCTGCGTCGCCCCGGAAAAACTCAGAATCTGCGAGAACGTAATCGCGCCGAGGATGATAAACAGAATCATGCCGGAGATCGCAACCGTGCCGCGCAACGCCCGCATCAGGTTTTCGAGGCTGAGCGCACGATAGCCGGCTGCCAGCGCCATGGTCGCAAGCGCACCCAATGCTGCGGATTCCGTTGGTGTTGCGATTCCAGCCGACATAGCGCCGATCACGACGACAAAGATCGAGGCGAGTGGCGCGACGTAAAGAAAAAGGAGCTCGTAACGCGCCCAACCTGTTTTGCTCTCGATAGGGGTTGGCGGTGCGAGATCCGGTCGCGTTAGCACCCGAACGACGATGTAGCCGACAAAAGCGGCGCTTAATATCAAGCCAGGCACGACACCGCCGATCAGAAGCTTGGAAATTGAAATTCCCGAAAGACTGCCGAGCAAGACGGTGAGCGCAGAGGGCGGAATGAGCATGTCGACCGCGCCAATCGCCATGATCGGACCAGTTGCCAGAACTGGATTGTATCCACGCGATAGCATCACCGGCAGCATCAACGAACCGAGCATCGCCGTCGTCGCAATCGTCGACCCCGATATCGCGGAGAAAATCGTACCTGCGACGACCGCGACGACCGCAAGGCGGCCCGGTACCTGGCGGATCAGGCGTTCGACGCCGTCGATGACTTTCAGCGCAAGACCGGTGTGGAAAAGCACTTCACCCATCAGAATGAAAAGCGGTATCGGCGTGAGCGAGAAATTGATCGCAGCTGCGACACTGTTGCGCGCAACCTGCTGCAACCCGGCATCGCCCCCAAGAAATAAGGTCGCGCCGATCAGGTTGATCGCGATGAACGAAATCGCAACCGGCATTCCGACAAACAGCAAGACAGTGGAGCCTCCGAGGAGCAGCAGTGAGGCCATCTGCCAGGACATATTCACGATTCGTCTCCCGCAGTCGGGCTTTCAAGCCGCCGAGATGGCGTCATCCCGCAGCCCCATCTTGGCAACGGATAGTCGATGCATGCGAAAAATAAATTCAATACCGAGGAGGGCGAATCCGAGCGGAAGTGGCGCCAGCGTCCACCATTCTGGCGTGATTAAGGTTTTTATGTTGATCGAGCCGGCGTAGTAGCTCGCCTTCGTGATAAGATATCCGTACCAAACGAAATAGAGACAGCAAAAAAAGCCGACAATGTCGCCGACCCACTCCAGCAGCCAGGCAACGCGGACGGGCAGGGTACGCAGGACAATGTCGACGCGAATATGTTGCCCCTGACGGAGCAGCCAGGGCGCGGCCAGTAACGTCATCAGATAGAGAATGTCTTCGGAGACTTCATTGCTCACCGCTACGCCGCCGCCGCCAATATTGCGGGACACAACATCGGCGCCGATCATGATGGTCATGACCAGCAGCAGAAAGCACGCCACCAAAATGAGCGCGTCCAGCAGGCGCCCATACCATTCGGACAGTCGCGCCATGTTGCGGCTCATTTGGACAGTGAAGTGGGCTTCTATTTCGAGAAAAATTCCCTGATCTTCGGCCCGTGTTCGGGGCTTTGTTTGATAATACCGTCCCAGCCAGCCTGGTAGGCTTTCGCCCGGTATGCTTCAGCCGCCGCGCCTTCGAACTTGATGGTTTGAATGCCGGCGTCGGTCTGCCGTTTCGTGTCTTTCGCGTTCTCCGCGGCGAATTCTGGCGCCGCTTCAGATTCCCCACGTTCGGCCGCCTTACGCAACACGGCTTTCTGCGCATCGGACAGTTTGTCCCAGCTCGCCTTGTTGACGAGGACCGAGACCTCCGCCGTATAGAATCCGGGATCGACACGATACTTCGTCTTTTCGTGCCAGCCGAGATCGAAGATGCCGGTGATCGGCCAGCCATATCCGTCGACAACACCGCGCTCGAGCGACGTATAAACTTCACCCGGCGGAGTTTGCACGACCGTGGCGCCGAGTGATTGGAAGAAGTCGCGGTACACCGGTGTGATGCGAATCTTCAGACCAGTCAGGTCGGGCGTTGTAATCGGCTTGTTCAAGTAAAGATGAAACGGATTGTTATCGACCAACCGTGCGAGAAAAATGGCGTTCATCTTTTCTGCGTAGAGCTTGGCCATATAGTCGTAGCCGCCGTTCTTGCGAAGCTCCGACATTGGGCGTTCAGTGAGCTTCCACGCGTCGGACTCCGGCATGACATTGGTGGTGAAAGCGCCGGTTGTGTTAGCGATATCGACCACGCCGGTCTTGAGCGCGTTGCCGACCTCGAAAGGCGGCATCGCTTTTGGCCCGCCGATATAGTTGATCTGAATTATTCCTTTGCCTTCTGCGTTCACTTGCTCAATAAATTTTTCAAAAGGGCGCGAATAGGTTGTTTTCTCGGCAAATGCCGTGACGGCTCGAAGGGTGACTTCCTGAGCGAAACTAGACGAGCAAACGAGTGTCGTCGCGACTAGTCCGAGCGCAAATTCCCTGCGCATGATGACGTGCCTCCCCTTGCCGAGTTCGGATGCCCGGTCGTTTGTCATGAAATATATTTTCTATATTGTTATGCGCAGGTCACAGAGTCAAACGAAGGCGTGGCGCGCTTGAGCAATAGTCCTACAGTTGCAGCAGTTCTGGCAAAGGATCTCGCGGCGCTCGGCGCGCGGCGCTGTTTCGGGTTGCTCGGCACGGCCAATTTCAAGATCTCCCATGGCCTCGTCGAGGCGGGCGTCGAACTCATTTCCGTTCGTCACGAAGGCAATGCCGCCAGCATGGCCGATGCTTATGCAAAGGCAACCGGGGAGCTGACGCTCGTGAGCGTGCACTCCGGGCCAGGCCTCACCAATGCAATAACCGGGATCGGCGAGGCGGCAAAAAGCCGGACGCCTCTTCTGGTCCTGGCGGGAGACGTGCCTACGGGAAACGTCAAATCAAACTTTTATTTCGAGCAGCCCGACCTTGTCCGGTCGGTTGGTGCAATTTCCGAGCGCACATACACACCGCAATCCGCCCGAGCCGATTTGCTGCGCGCGGTGACGCGTGTTTTGCATGACCGCCAGACCGTTGTGCTCAGTTTGCCGCTCGACGTGCAAGACGCAAAACTCAATGGCATCAACGCGCCACTTGAATTAGCCCCAATGCCTGGCCGCCTGCAGCCGGAACCCAATGACGTGCGCCGGCTTGCCGAAGCGGCGGCCCGCGCGCGGCGCCCGCTGATTCTGGCTGGACGTGGCGCCGTACTGTCGGATGCCGAAGGATCACTGATCGCACTCGCGGATCGCCTGGGCGCGCTGCTCGCAACGTCGATTTGTGGCCACGGTCTGTTCTCTGACAATCCCTGGTCACTTGGCATTAGCGGCGGATTTTCTTCACCGGTCGCGGACGAGCTGATTTCTGAAAGCGATTTCATCCTGGGGTTTGGCGTGAGTTTTACGCAATGGACTACCAAAAAAGGCAAGCTGATCGCGCCGGGGGCGAACGTTGCCCAGATTGATATCGAAGCAGCAAAGCTGGGTTACCAGATGGCGGTGCAATATGCGTTACTTGGCGATGCAAAAGCGACGGCCGAAGCTTTGTTGGCTGAACTTGACCGGCATGTTTCTTCAAACGCGAAGTCAGACCTGCGCAATGACCGCACGCGTGAACGCATCCGTTCAGGCGACAACCATCACAGTCCATATTCCGACCAATCGAACGCGCGTTACATCGATCCTCGGACGCTGAGCAAGGCGGTAGATGATATTCTACCCAAGGATCGTGTGGTTGCTTCCGACTCTGGACACTTCTGCGGCTGGGTTCCGCGCTATCTTCGTGTTCCCAACGCCAAAGCGTCATGCCTCAGCCATTCATTTCAATCGGTTGGGCTTGGGCTGGCCTCTGCGATCGGCCTTGCAATCGCAAATCCTGGCAAATTGGCCGTGCTTGGCGCGGGCGACGGCGGGTTCATGATGTCCATCGCCGACTTTGAAACTGCAATCCGTCTTGGGCTGCGAATGTGCATCCTGATCTACAACGACAGCTCATATGCTGCGGAGGTGCATTTTTTCCGGCGCCAGGGTTATTCGATAGATCTCGTCCAGTTCCCGGAAACGGATTTCGCCGCTATTGCACGCGGTTATAGTGCCCGGGCGGCGACAGTACGGACGGTTGCCGATCTGGCGTCCGTGCAGACCTGGGTCGGCGAGGGGGCACCCGGTATTTTTCTGATCGACGCCAAGATCAATCCGGATCTCGAGGCGGATTGGCACGCCGAGCATTTTCCATCGTAATCACCGCGCGCGCACTTATTTGCTCGTGTGGACTTCGCATTGTCAGGCCGGTTTGAGCCAGATCAAAGCGGCTTTCAGAAACAGTGACATTTTAAAAGAATATACTTCGAGAGGGGAATCCTATGGCCAACACCACGATGGAAAAGTCACTGATCCTCTATTTTCGCCTCACCATGGCGTGGACTTTCCTTTATGCCGCCTCACACCAGGTTTTCGTGCCAAGCTTCACGGTAGTCGGTTTCTTACAGCATACCAAAACTTTCCACGACTATTTCGTGGTGTTCACGACGCCAACTATGGCACCGATCACCACATTCCTTGTCGAATACGGCCACCTGCTGATCGGATTGTCGTTGTTGACCGGTCTGATGGTGCGGGTTTCCGCCAGCTTCGGTGTGCTCTTGATGATCATCTACTGGTTCGCACACATGGACTGGCCGTTTATCGAAAACAAAAATAACCTCATCGTCGACTATCACCTGGTCTATGCCGGCGTACTGGTCTATCTCGTTGTCAAGCATGCGGGTCACGTCTACGGGCTCGACGGCTGGGTGGAAAACCGGGAGTTCGTCAAGCACCGCCCCGCATTGAAACCGCTCTTTGCCTGATCCGGCGCATCGAATTCGATAGGCCCGGCGAAGGCGATGCCGGGCTTATTGAATCAATACCGCGAGCCGCTCAAAGCTAAGTCGGAGAATTGTCCAATATGCCCGCGACGAGGGCCTTCCGCACAAGGTCGGACAGGCTCGCCGCCGCCATCTTAGACATGACATTGGCGCGGTAGATTTCCACGGTCCGCGGACTGATAGCTAAATTGAACGCGATGATCTTGTTGGCATCGCCTGCTACCAATCCTTCAAGCACCTGTCGTTCGCGATTTGAAAGTGTGCCAAGCCTGTCAAGGATCTCTGCGCGTTCGGTCTCGCGCTTGGCCTCTTTTTGCATTCGATTAAGGGCGGAACGAACCGTCTTGAGCAGCAACTCGTCGTCAAATGGCTTTTCTAGAAAATCCACCGCGCCCTGCTTCATGGCTTCGACTGCAAGCGGGACATCGCCGTGTCCGGTAATGACGATGACCGGAATTGAGCTGGCGACAGTCTTGAGCCGCTTCAGGAGGTCAATGCCACTAAGCCCCGGCATGCGAACATCGGTGATGACACACGCCGGGTTGAGGTGCGGTAGCGCCTCGAGGAACGACGAAGCCGTATTATGAGCCTGAACATCAAGCTTGGCGCTCTTCAACAGAAATTCCAGTGACTGTCGCACCGACTCGTCGTCATCGATAATATGGACGATCGATTTCTCAGGCATCGCTTTCCGCGTCCTGTTTTGTCGCCGCCCGGAGTGTAAAGCAGAACATAGTACCGCCGCTAGGAACGGGCTCCGTTGAAATGCGGCCCTCATGGGCCTCGACAATGGTGCGACAGATCGATAGCCCGACCCCCATGCCGTGAAGTTTGGTTGTAAAGAACGGTTGAAACAAATGGGAGGCATTTTCCGGCGAGATCCCTGAGCCCGTGTCAGTGACCCGAATTTCGACCATGCCGTCCGCGACTGGGGCTGATCGTATGGTCAGTTCTCGACGATCGGATTCGCTCATAGCCTCGAGCGCATTGCGCATCAAATTGATGAGGACTTGCTGGATTTGTACTTTGTCGGCCAAAACCTGGTCCGCGGCGGGGTCAAGTTCGAAGCGAACGCGAACATCCCTGACGCCGACCAGCGCAAGTGCGCCGGCTTCTTCCACCAGCTTGCTCAGATTTTCGGGCCGCCGTTCGCTTTCACCCCGAGACACGAAATCTCTCAGACGGCGAATGATCTGGCCGGCGCGCAGCGCTTGGGCGGTAGCCTTCTCTAGCGCATCCCGTGTCATGCGCGATTCCTCGTCGGCGCGGTTCTGCAGCAGACGGACGCCGCCTTTGAGATAATTAGCGATCGCCGACAGCGGCTGATTGAGTTCATGTGCGAGGGTGGATGCCATCTCGCCCATTGCCGTCAGGCGGGAAATGTGAACCAGTTCGGATTGCAGTTCTTGTAGGCGCGCCTCGGTGGATTGGCGTTCCGTCAGGTCGCGGATAAAGCCAGTATAGAAAGTCTTGTTGGAGGAACGCACTTCGCCTACGGAAAGTTCGATCGGGAATGTTGCTCCACCTTTACGTTCACCAACAACAACGCGACCGATCCCGATGATGCGGCGTTCGCGCGTGTCTGCATAACGCTTTAGATAGCTGTCGTGATCGTTGCGATACGGTTGTGGCATCAATATCTTGACATTTTTTCCAGTCACTTCGTCGGCCGTATATTTAAAGAGTCGCTCCGCCGCAGTGCTGAAAGATTGGATGACGCCTTGCGGATCGATGACGATCATGGCGTCAGGTACAGTATCGAGAATGGATTTCAAATGAGCTTCGCGCGCAACGAGATCGCGCGTACTTTCCGCGGCGGCCGCGCGGGCGCGCAACAGCCGTGCGCCAAGCAACGCCATGCCGATCCCGATTACGGTAAAGGCGCCAATGCCGAAGACATCCGATGTCGGAAATGGAAACGAAGGTCGGTCGAAAAAAATCATGAACAAAGCGCTCAAGGCGGTTGCAAGAATTCCCGGACCCAAGCCGCCGATACCGCTCGCGACAAGAACAGCAGGGACGAACAACAGGTACGTGATTTCGTTGCTGAGCACCGGCAGCAGCAGCCGCGCCATGCAAGCCATTGCGACCAAAGCAGCGGCGAGAGCGTAGCTCAATGCATGTGGCAATAGAGCGCTGCTTTCGCTGGCAGCGTGCGCATTCGTCGTGGCTTCCGCAACGGGGATGGCTTTGTTGACTTTGTACATGTCGCTATCTTTACGTCACTCGGACCCCCAATGCACCACTCTCTCCGCTGGAGTCGGCACCTAAGTATTTGCTACATATGACGTTTTGGCAAAGCCAAAGGCTCCGTAATAGTCCTTATGGGCAATATCTGAATTTCCGCGATGCAGCCTGCCGGGCATGGTTCGCGAAGTTTCGAACCCATGAGGCAGATCATGCAAATGCACAGCACGGCACTTCGTGAATCCCCGTCGCGCAAGACGAAGCCGCGGATAGCAGTCGTGCCGGACGCGCCAGTTGCCGGGCTTTTCAATTTGATGGGTGCCCCCCTTGCGTTCGGTCGGAACGAAGAAGTCTATGGGGAAGGTGAACCGGCCGAATATCTTTACACAGTCGTATCCGGTTGCGTTCGTACTTCCAAAATCCTTAATGATGGCCGTCGCCAGATCGGCGCATTTTACATGCCGGGTGACATATTCGGACTGGAAGCTGGCAATGAGCACAGTTTTTCCGCAGAAGCGCTTGCTCCGACCACTGTTCGCATCATCAAGCGCGCGGCGCTTGCCTCACGGGCGGTCTGCGATTCCGCGACGGCGAGCCAATTGCTTGCGCTGACAGCCGTCGAATTGCAGCGCACGCAAGCGCGCGTTTTGCTGCTGATCAAAAGCGCCCAGGAACGTGTGGCCGGCTTTTTGATGGAAATGGCAAGCCGCAATGCCGCCAGCGAAATCGAACTGCCGATGTCACGCCAGGATATCGCCGACTACCTCGGCCTTACCATCGAAACCGTGTCGCGTACGCTCACGCATTTCGAGAATATCTGCGCAATTGCATTGCCGACTTCGCGAAGAATCGTTCTTCGCAATCGGTCGGCGCTCGCGCGTCTGAATGCTTGAGGTTTTGAGTCTGCGACACTGCGAACAGTTTAATGCCGTCAACGTCAGGAGAATGTGATGAAAGCCAGAGACATCATGACCCAGCGCGTGATTTCGGTCGGGCCAGACGTGACCATTTACGAGGCGGCGCGGCTGATGCTGCAAAATCACATTAGCGGTCTGCCGGTCGTGAATTCGGCCGGTGCATTGATCGGAATCGTTACTGAAGGCGATTTTTTACGCCGCGCCGAAACCGGCACGGAACGCAAGCGGCAACGCTGGCTGGAATGGATATTGGGCCCGGGCCGGGCTGCGGCCGATTACACTCGTTCTCATGGGCGCAAGGTCGCTGAGGTCATGTCGGACAATCCTGTCGCCGTCTCGGAAGACGCCTCGGTGGAAGCAATCGTCAATCTAATGGAAAGCCACAGGATCAAGCGCGTCCCTGTGATCCGTGACGCGAGGCTGGTCGGTGTCGTTAGTCGCGCAAACCTGGTTCGTGCGATGCTACCGCTTGCAAAGGCTGCGCGAGCAACGGCTCAAAGCGACCTCGATATCCGCAAGAGTATCTTGGCCGAACTGCACAGCCAAAAATGGGCGCCCGTTGCGCTTGTTGAAGTTACCGTGAACAAAGGCATTGTCGATCTCTGGGGCACGATCCTGGATGAGCGCGACCGAGCCGCACTCAAAGTACTTGCCGAAAATGTGTCCGGCGTCAAAGCCGTTCACGATCATCTGGTGTGGGTTGAGCCTGTATCAGGGCTAGCGATCGAAGCCGATGAACGCAAGCAGGGCGGCGAGAAGGCCGTAGCGTGATCTCTTCCGTACGGTCTGAGCGGAAAAGTAAAGTGCCGCCGAGCTTGCAGGCCCGATTGTGGCTCTGGCTGTCTGTTTCAGTCAGTGCTGAACGGTCCGGCTGAAACGGTGCCTCTTTCATCCGGCGGGAGACTGCATACCGCGCTTTGCAGGCGGCGTGCTTCCTCGTCCATGCCGATCCATCGCAGCTTGCGAATTAGCTTCCCCCAATCCTGAGGTTGGCCTTTCACAGATACGCCTTGCATGTCACGTCCCTGTTCCATTGGCGTCCTCCTGTCTCGCAAGGCATGTCTTATTTTTCAGGTGCTCGCAGTCGGTCCCCCGTTGCCCAAAGATTTCGCGAATTTTTGTGTAATTTGTTGAGCTTCCTCAACGAGTCGGCGTCCGTCGTCCGCGGCCATTTGCATCCTCTGGGAAACGCATTTCGTACAGGTTTCCAGCGCTTCCGGGACTGTCCGCGTGGCACTCAGCTTGTTGGCCAGATCGGACCATAGGGAAACTTCCGACTGCATGCGATCAAGCCAGGCGCGGCTGGTTTGTTCGTATGACTCCAGGATCGCCTTCTGCAACGCAAGTGCCGACTCGGTTCGATCCTGTCCCCAATTCATGAGAAATGGAGGTGTACCCGTTTTTGAAGTTGTTGAACTTGCCGTGTCTTTGCTGGCCATAACCTGATCCCTTCTGTTCTTGTGTGGCTGATTTTCCAATTGCAAAATGCTCGTCGCGGTTTTCCGATTCATTGATCTGCATCAACGGCAGCCACTTTTAAGCGCTAAAAAATAATGGCTGTCCGAGTTATTGGCTCGACCAAGAAGAACTGATCCGCACCGGGATCCGGAACGCTTCTCGATAAATGTCGGCACAAAGATTAAAGCTCATCAATGTGGCTTTGCGCGGGCAGGTTTTTTGTTCAAGTGCCGTAATGGGCACTCTCATTTGACTTGCATCAAGGAAAGCGAGGCTTTGCAACGATAAATTGGTTCGAATTGCAGGGACTTTTCCGCCAAAACGGATGCAACAGCATGGCTAATGCGCAAGCTACCCCGAAAACCATGACGATCGGCGAGGGGGGTTCCGCGCTCGCTTTCGCAGCGTTGGCGCTCCTCTCCATTGTTGTCGCCGCAAAAGCGTTCACTCCGGAATATGCTTTCCACGCCTACCTTTTCACTGCGGCCAGTATTGCGGCGGTGTTTGCCATCATCAATCGCTACTACGATCGTCCAGCTAACGCTGCACCCCTGACCATAGACGGCAAGCCCAATTACAACATGGGTCCGGTCAAGTTCGCGAGCGTCGCTGCGGTATTCTGGGGTATCGCCGGGTTCACCGTCGGGCTCTATATCGCGCTTGAGTTGGCGTATCCGCTCCTCAACTTCGACCTGCCGTGGATTACATTTGGTCGCTTGCGCCCGTTACACACTTCGGCAGTGATTTTCGCCTTCGGCGGCAATGTGCTGCTTGCCACCTCACTCTATGTCGTGCAGCGCACCTGCCGGGCGCGTCTCGCCGGCGAGATCGCGCCATGGTTTGTTGTGCTCGGCTACAACTTCTTCATCGTGATCGCTGGCACCGGCTATCTGCTAGGCATTACCCAGTCGAAGGAATATGCCGAGCCTGAATGGTATGCGGACCTGTTCCTGACCGTTGTATGGGTCGTCTATTTCCTCGTTTATCTCGGCACCATCATGCGCCGCAGCGAGCCGCACATTTACGTCGCCAATTGGTTCTATCTCGCTTTCATTGTCACTATCGCTGTTCTGCACCTCGGCAATAACGCATCGGTGCCGCTCTCACTGTTCTCGCCGAAGTCCTACATCGTCTGGTCCGGCGTGCAGGATGCCATGGTGCAATGGTGGTACGGGCACAACGCAGTCGGCTTCTTCCTCACAGCCGGCTTCCTCGGCATCATGTACTACTTCATCCCGAAGCGCGCGGATCGGCCGGTCTATTCCTATCGCCTGTCCATTATCCACTTCTGGTCGCTAATCTTTCTCTACATCTGGGCTGGGCCGCATCATCTGCACTACACCGCGTTGCCTGACTGGGCTCAAACGCTCGGCATGACATTCTCGGTGATGCTGTGGATGCCGTCTTGGGGCGGCATGATCAACGGAATCATGACGCTGTCCGGTGCGTGGGACAAGCTACGCACTGATCCGGTATTGCGAATGATGGTGGTGTCGGTCGCCTTCTATGGCATGTCGACCTTCGAAGGGCCGATGATGTCGGTGAAGATCGTCAATTCGTTGTCGCACTATACCGACTGGACCATCGGCCACGTGCATTCCGGCGCACTCGGTTGGGTCGGTTATATTTCGTTCGGCGCTCTCTACTGTCTCATTCCCTGGCTGTGGAATCGGCCGCTCTATTCGCTCAAGCTTGTCAATTGGCACTTCTGGATTTCGACCATCGGCATCGTGCTCTACATCAGCGCGATGTGGGTATCGGGCATCCTCCAAGGCCTGATGTGGCGTGCCTACACCAGCCTCGGCTTTCTTGAATATTCGTTCGTCGAGACGGTTGAAGCGATGCATCCCTTCTACGTCATCCGCGCGCTCGGTGGTCTGCTGTTCCTGGCTGGTGCGTTGTTGATGGCCTTCAATCTCTGGAAAACCGTGAACTCGGCGGCCTCCGCCGCGCCGGCGGGCCTCAGGCTCGCACCGGCAGAATAAGCGGGAGGTTGCGATGTCACTCTGGTCCAGACACGCCATTTTCGAAAAAAACTCGATTGTGCTTGTGATCGGCATTCTGATCGTGATCGCGATTGGCGGTCTCGTGGAAATCGCGCCTCTCTTTTATCTCAAGAATACAATCGAGAAGGTCGATAGCGTGCGGCCCTATACGCCGCTCGAACTTGCCGGTCGCAACATCTACGTGCGCGAAGGCTGTTATTTGTGTCATTCGCAGATGATCCGGCCGTTGCGCGACGAGGTCGAACGCTATGGCCACTATTCGCTTGCCGCTGAAAGCATGTACGACAAGCCGTTCCAGTGGGGCAGCAAGCGTACCGGGCCGGATCTCGCCCGTGTCGGCGGCAAGTATTCAGACGATTGGCAGCGGGACCATTTAAAGAGCCCGCGTTCGGTGGTGCCGGGTTCGGTCATGCCGGGCTATTCATGGTTGGCCGAAACCGATCTCGATTTCGCGCACATCGCGCAGGATCTGAAGGTGCAGGCACTCCTGGGCGTTCCTTATTCCGCAGAGATGATCGCCAATGCCACGGCGGACGTGGTGACGCAGGCGACCAACGACAGCTCCGAAGCCGGCAATCTCGCCAAGCGCTATCCGAAAGTGAACGCACGCGACTTCGACGGCAATCCGGCGCGCATTACCGAAGCAGACGCTCTGATTGCCTATCTGCAGATGCTCGGAACGCAGGTCGACTTCAAGCTCTACGACGACAAAGCCAACATCCGGTGAACGCAATGGACCCAACATATCGAGCCGTGGCCGAATTCGCGCAGACTTGGGGCCTGGCATATTTCGTCGTTATCTTCGCACTTGTAGTGCTCTACGCGCTGTGGCCATCGCGCAAAAACCAATTCGATGAAGCATCGCGCATTCCGTTGCGGGAGGATTGAACGGTGGCCGAAGAACATAAGGAAATTGACGCGCTGACCGGCACCGCGACCACAGGGCACGAATGGGATGGCTTGCGCGAATTGAATACGCCGCTGCCGCGCTGGTGGCTGTGGCTGTTCTACATCACCATCGTCTGGTCGGTCGGCTACTGGATCGTTTATCCGGCGTGGCCGCTGTTGACCAGTTCCACGCAGGGTGTTTTCGGTTGGCATACGCGCAGCGCAGTCGTGGAGGACCTCGACTCGCTCAAGCGCCAGCGCGGGCCGATGATGGAAAAGCTTACCACTGCCTCGCTTGCCGAGATTGCCGCGGATCAGCAGTTGCTGGACTTCGCCCGTGCACAAGGACGCGTGGCCTTTGCCGATAATTGCGCGCCATGCCATGGCGCTGGAGGTGGAGGCAGCAAGGGCTACCCCAATCTCAACGATGACGACTGGCTGTGGGGTGGCAAGCTCGCCGATATCGAGCAGACCATTCGCCATGGCGCGCGCGCCGGCGACGAGAAAGGCCGCCAGGGCAATATGCCGGCATTCGGCCGCGACAATATTCTGAAGCCCGGCGAGATTTCGGCGGTGGCCGATTATGTGCGATCGCTTTCAGGCCTGCCGGTCGAACCCGGAGCCGATCTTGCGCTGGGCAAGAAGGTGTTTGCCGATAACTGCGCGGCCTGTCACGGAGCGGAGGGGAAGGGCAATCGCGAGTTCGGGTCGCCAAATCTCACTGACAAGATCTGGTTCTACGGGCCCGACAAGACGACCATTGTGCAAGGCATCCAGAACGGACGCGGCGGCGTGATGCCGGCCTGGAACGGCCGCCTCAGCGAACCGATCATCAAGGCTTTGACCGTCTATGTTTACAGTTTCGGCGGCGGAGAGAAATGACGGCGCAAGCGCGAATGATATCGCTTGATCAACCGGCGGCAAATGCGCGGGCGCTTACGCATTTGGTTGCGGAGGCGGAAGTCGGCGAAGTGCCGCCGGATGATGACATTCCGCTCTATGCGCCGAGGCGAAATATCTATCCGCAGAGCGTGCACGGCAGGTTTCGCACCATCAAATGGGCGGTGCTCGTCATAACACTCGCAATCTATTATCTGTTGCCGTTCGTGCGGTGGGATCGCGGCCCCAACGCACCGTCACAGGCCGTGCTGATCGACTTCCCCAATCGTCGCTTCTATTTCTTCTTTATCGAGATATGGCCGCAGGAGGTCTATTACCTCACCGGCCTGCTCATTCTTGCGGCGATCGTATTGTTTCTGATGAACGCAGTCGCCGGCCGCATTTGGTGCGGCTATCTCTGCCCGCAGACGGTTTGGACCGACCTGTTCTTTGCGATCGAACGGTTGGTCGAGGGTGACCGCCGCGAGCACATGCAGCGTGACGCCCGCAAGTGGACGGCCGGAACCTACGCCCGCAAGGGCGTGAAACATTTCCTCTGGCTGATGGTGGCATGGTGGACGGGCGGCGCCTGGGTGCTCTATTTCGCCGACGCGCCAACCTTGGTGAAAGATCTTGCCACCGGTCAAGCGCCACTCATTGCCTACGCCTGGATCGGCATTCTTACACTCACCACATATTTGCTCGCGGGCCATATGCGCGAGCAGGTCTGCCTCTATATGTGCCCGTGGCCGCGCATCCAGGCCGCACTCACCGATGAATTTGCGCTCAACGTCACCTATCGCTACGACCGTGGCGAGCCCCGCTGCTCGGCCAAGAAAGCCGAGCAATTGCGTGTGCAAAAACAACCGGCGGGCGACTGCGTCGATTGTCTGCAGTGCGTGCATGTTTGCCCGACCGGCGTCGACATCCGCGGCGGCGCCAATCTCGGCTGTATACAGTGCGGCCTTTGCATCGATGCCTGCGATACGGTTATGCGTAAACTCGGCCGCGCGACTGGGCTGATTGCCTACGATACCGATCTCAACATCAAGCGGCGTATAGAGGGCAAGCCCGCCTTCTATAAGCTCGTACGGACGCGTACCGCGCTTTATGCCGCCATCATTGCCATTGTCGGTGGCATCATGATCTACACGCTCGCTACGCGCGACAGCGAAGGCATAAGCGTTATCCACGACCGCAATCCGATGTACGTGCGGTTATCCGACGGCGCGCTGCGCAACGGCTACACCATTCGCATCGTCAACAAACAGCTGAAATACCGCGACTTCATCGTCAGCGTCGACGGTCTACCTTCGACGCTGGTGGATTTCGTCGGCCTGCCGCCGCGCGCTGACGGACGTCAGCTTGTTTCGGTCGGACCAGATCAGACCAAGGAGGTGCGCGTCGTAGTGACCGACTACAGTAACACTGCACCGGCACCTTCAACTTCGATTCTTTTCAGGCTGATCGACATCGATTCAGGTGAGATTGCCGAAATGCGCGATCACTTTTTCGGACCATGATGGGAGGCAGCGATGCGCACCCCTCGCAAAACGCGCGAATTGACTGGCAAGCACGTCCTGTTCTGCCTGCTTGGCTTTTTCGGCGTGGTATTTGCGGTCAACGGAGTTCTGGTCAAGGCGGCAACGTCGACTTTTGGCGGAGTGGAAACTTCAAGCTCCTACAAGGCCGGACTGATTTTTGAGCAGGACGCCGCCAGGGCGGAACGGCAAGATGCGTTGCATTGGCAGATCGGCGGCAGGCTTTCCCGCGATAATGATGGTACGGCCGTGCTCGACATTTCCGCACGCGACGCCAAGGGTGTGTTGCTGCCGGGGCTGACCGCGCACGCACGGCTTGCCCACCCTGCTAACGAACGGCTTGACCGCGATATCGCTCTGAATGGCGCCGGCACGGGTCAATTTCACGGCGAAGTGCAAGCCCACGCAGGCCAATGGGAGTTGATCGTCGACCTCTATCGGGGTGACGCCCGCGTATTCCGTTCGCTCAGCCGCGTCACTTTAAGGTGACCTGATGACCGAGGCGCTTGACCTCTCGCTCTACGCCAAGCCAGCCGGCGAGGGCACGCTTGGCATGGAATTGGCGGTTGAGGGAATCGCTTGCGGTGCCTGCATCGACCGCATCGAAAACGCGGTGAAAAGCCTCCCCGGCGTTAGAGAGGCACGCCTGAACTACACAAATCGCCGCCTGCACGTTGCCTGGGCGGATGGTGCCGTGCAGCCCGCGCAAATCCTGAAAGTGCTGGAAGCGAGCGGGTACCACGGCCATCCGTTTGTGCCGCTGCGCGCCGAAAAAGATGAAGCGGCAGAGGCGCGCCGGCTCACGCGCTGCCTGGCCGTTGCCGGCTTTGCAGCCATGAATGTGATGTTGTTGTCGGTATCGGTGTGGTCGGGCAATGTCACCGATATCACGCCGGAAACGCGCGACTTCTTCCATTGGGCGTCGGCTCTGATCGCGCTTCCGGCAGCGGCCTATGCGGGGCGGCCATTTTTTGCACGCGCCTGGCGCGCGCTCCGGTCGCGCGCACTCAATATGGATGTGCCGATTTCGCTTGGAGTCATTCTGGCACTCGGGATGTCGCTTGTGGAAACAGCCAACCACGCCAAGCACGCCTATTTCGACTCCGCCATCATGTTGCTGTTTTTTCTGCTCGTGGGGCGTGCGCTCGATCACGCCATGCGCCGCAAGACACGCGCGGTTGCCGGGAACCTCGCCGCGTTGAAGGGACAATCCGCGCATCGATTTGCCGGTGGCGAACTGACGAGTGTCCCGGTGGCAGCGCTGCAAGGTGGCGACCGCATCCTCGTCAAACCGGGTGAGCGTGTGCCGGCCGATGGCACGATTCTGGGAGGAAATTCCGAAATCGACGAAAGCCTGATCACAGGTGAAACGGTCCGGCGCAAGGTCGCGTCTGGAGCCACCGTTTATGCGGGCAGTGTGAACTATTCAGGCGCCCTAACACTGAAAGTGGCGGTCGCGGGCGGTGCGAGCCTTATCGACGAAATCGAAAAGCTGTTGGAAAAGGCGGCGAGCGCGAAATCGCGCGCCATGCGATTGGCCGATCGTGCATCCCGTATTTACGCGCCGGTTGTGCATCTGACCGCGGCCTTGACCTTGGCCGGATGGCTGATCGCCGGCGCATCGCTGCACGACGCCTTGGTGACGGCGATTGCAGTGCTCATTATCACCTGCCCATGCGCACTGGCGTTGGCGATCCCGGCAGTGCAGGTGGTTGCTTCCGGCGCGCTGTTCCGCGCCAGCGTGATCCTCAACATTGGCGATGCCGTCGAGCGGCTGGCCGAAGTCGATACCATCGTTTTTGACAAGACCGGCACACTCACGCTGCCGGAACCACGCGTGGCCAACATCGCCGCCCTCGATCCAGGATTGCTGCAAATGGCGGCACGGCTTGCGCTTTCGAGCAGTCATCCACTCGCCGTCGCATTGTCGCGCGAGGCCGAGATGCACGTTGTTTTCGGCGGCGCGGTAGAAGAGCCAGGGCACGGCGTGCGCGCGATCATCAACGGTATCGAGGCCCGCCTTGGCAGCCCTGAATTCTGCGATGTGGTGTCAGAAAATACGTCGAGCGCGTCGGCGGTCTGCTTTCGTCATGGAAAACGCTTCGAAGTCATCACAATCTCCCAGAAGCTCCGTTCTGACGCAGTGGATGTAGTAAAGTCGCTGCGTGAACGCGGGCTCGCCTTGCGTATTCTTTCCGGCGACCGTCCCGAGGCAGTGGCGCCAATTGCTCTCGCGCTTGGTATTGAGTCCTGGCAAGGCGGTATGAAGCCCGCCGACAAAATCAGGCGCATCGAAGAATGGAAGGCGGGCGGTGGCCGGGTGCTCATGGTTGGCGATGGCCTCAATGATGCGCCGTCTCTTGCGGCCGCGTACGTCTCCCTATCGCCCATCAGCGCAAATGACGTTACGCAAGCGCGGGCCGATGCAGTTTTTCTGGGCGAGCGGCTTAGGCCGGTGCTCGACTCAGTGGTGATCGCCCGGCGTGCACGGGGGCTAATGACGCAGAACTTGTGGATCGCAGCGATCTATAACGCGATAGCGGTTCCCATCGCCATAGGCGGCGCGGTGACACCGTTGATCGCCGCTCTGGCGATGTCGGGCTCCTCCCTGCTGGTGACGTTGAATGCACTCCGTGCTGGAGGTCGAACGCCATGAACGTCCTGATTTATCTGGTGCCAACGGCGCTGGGGTTGGGGCTCCTTGGGCTTTTCGCCTTCTTGTGGGCTCTGCGCAACGGCCAATATAGCGATGTCGATGGCGCGGCTTTGCGTATCCTTTCGGACGACGACATCGAGCATTAGGCTTTCCTGCATTGATGGTGGGGGCCTTGATCGTGGTCCTTTGTTCGTCGCTCGTACTATCCAGGCTTGCCCCGATCATATTTACGCGCGTGCTAGTTCCCAATCCGCAAAAAGCATGCTGCAATGGCCTAAGTGCTAGCGCGTTTCGCCCGGGGGCCTATGAAAGAATGCGAAGAAATTCGGGCCGAATCGAAGGCAGCCCGACCCGACGTGCCTGTGGGACTGCGCATGTGGTGGTTGGCGACGCGGCAGGTCTCGTTACGAAACAAATCGATTTTTTGATGCGCCGCAACGAGATCAAAATGCGGGTTGAACGTGTCGCATGACTGCTCGTGTTCTGGTCGTAGATGATGAACCGGATTTGGAGGCTCTCGTCCTCCAGAAATTTCGTCACCAAATTCGGGACGGAACAATCAACTTTCTGTTCGCTCGGGACGGCGTTGACGCTCTCGCGACGTTGAAGGCGAATGGCGACATCGATTTGGTTGTTACCGATATCAATATGCCGAGGATGGATGGGTTGTCGCTTCTGCAAAAGTTGCAGGAAAGCGAAGAGCATATATCGACCGTGATTGTCTCAGCTTACGGCGACATGACCAATATCCGCACCGCAATGAACCGCGGCGCCTTTGATTTTGTAACCAAACCGATCGATTTCATCGATCTGGAAACGACAATTGCTAAGACTATCCGCCATATCGAAGCTCTGCGGGAAGCGCGCGCGCGACAAGTTTCGGCGGAGCGGGCCTATGCCTCTCTTTCCCGCTACTTTTCGCCAAATCTTGTCCAGCGTCTTGCCAGTGACACAGACGCGGTCGACCTCGCAGGAAAACGCCGCGAGATCGCATCGCTGTTCACCGATATCGAAAGCTTCACTGCACTGGTCGAGACGCTGGAACCGACCGTCCTCGGACCGCTTCTCAATGAATACCTTACGGGTATGACTGATATCGTATTCGCTCAGGATGGTACGGTCGCCAAAATTGTTGGAGACGCTTTGCACGTCCTGTTCGGAGCGCCGGGAGAGCAACCGGACCATGCCGCACGTGCGGTTGCCTGCGCATTGTCATTGGACGAATTTTCCGAGTCGTTTCGCGAGGGCTGCCAAAAAAAGGGCATCGCATTGGGAGTGACACGCATTGGGGTGCACGCAGGTCCGGCGATTGTCGGTAATTTCGGGGGAGGCCGGTTCTTCGATTACACCGCCTACGGCGATACCATCAACGTTGCGGCGCGACTCGAAACCGCCAACAAGCAACTTGGCACCCGCATTTGTGTAAGCGCGGCCCTCGCGCAATCAGTAAAGGACTTCCGCGGACGACCAATCGGGGATCTCGTGCTGAGAGGCAGGACCGAGGCAATGCGTGCTTTCGAACCGCTTCGCGTGGAAAAGTTTAAAAGTGCCGCCACAAAAAGTTATCTCGACGCCTTTTCTCAATTGGAGGCTGGCGATCCAGGAGCAATTGCCGCCTTCGCGGCCCACGTTGGCAAGCACCGGGACGACCAACTTGCCGCGTTTCACCTCAGACGACTTTTGAACGGAGCGACCGGCACACGCCTTGCGATGGATTAGCGGCGGTATCAAGAAAACTTGAGAATCCGGTCGTACGGCGTTTCTCGCGCGCTTGTTGATTTCATCCGTCGGAAATATCGTCTGTTATGTGACCCAAGTCACAGTCGTAACTTGGTTGCCATCCTATTTTTAGGCAAGGGCGAATACTGCCTTCCGGTCGGCAAGACCGAAGCCCGAACGGAAGCTTGTGCAAAGAAAGGACCGATACCATGTGCAACAAGACCGTGCGACTTGACTGGAATGAAGAAGATCTCCTCATCAGCGGATTCAGTGATGAGGCGATGGAGGTTGCGGCGGGTAGTGTGAAGGAGAAGGCGAGTTTTACGCTCGGAGCTTGCACTGGTCTCTCGGTCTGTGACGGCTAAACCGCCTATTTGAATTGACTTTGGTCCCAGAATTTCATCGTAACCCGGGCTGACGAGGTCTCTGGCGTGCTGCCGGGGACCTCGGTGCGTTCTTAACGGCCGGACGACCCACTGATTTGGCGCTTCAAAGCCGGCTCGAGTCGTCACCCGGCCCCCTTCCAGTGTGGTAGTTTGAGCGGGTACGATGGCTTCCTGAGCCTGGGGGGTCCGGTGACCAATCTCAAACGGCCAAGGTTCTCGTCCGCACGATGTCGCCGGCGCTTTTCGCGTATGCCGGCGAGATAGTCGGATGACGGACCAATCCGCAACGGTCCAGGCTGCCCCACCGGCGCGTCATAAAATCCGCAGCCGCCTCTTCTTGAAATATGCCGCACTGTTTGTGGCAGTGGTTTGCGTTGCCCTCGTGACGAATGGCCTTTTTGAGATATGGGTTTCCTACCGGCAGCACAAGGACGCGCTGATCCAGGTGCAGCATGAGCAGGCCGAGTCTGCGGCGACAAAAATCGGGCAATTCATCAAGGAAATCGAAAGTCAGGTCGGCTGGACAACTCAGCTGCTCTGGTCCGTCGAGACCATCGAGCAACGACGGTTCGATGCGCTGCGCTTGTTGCGTCAGGTTCCGGCGATCACCGAACTTTCGCAGGTGGATGCGAGCGGCAAGGAGCAGCTCCGCGTGTCACGGCTGGCCATGGATGTCGTGGGCAGCGGACTCGATTTGTCGAAAGAACCCAAATTTGCCGAAGCGGTGAAAAACAAAGTCTACTATGGCCCGGTTTATTTTCGCCGGGAATCCGAGCCCTACATGACGCTGTCGCTCGCCGGCACGCGGCGCGACGCCGGTGTGAGCATCGCGGAAGTCAATCTCAAGCTCATTTGGGATGTCGTTTCAAAAATCAAGGTTGGTGAACACGGTCAGGCCTATGTGGTTGATGCGCGAGGACGCTTGATCGCGCATCCCGACATCAGCCTGGTTTTGCGAAACACAGACATGACACGCCTTGCCCAGATTCAGGCGGCACAAAAAGGTGCGACCGGCGCTTCGGCGGAAGAAATCCAGACGGCAACCGATATTCAGGGCCGTCAAGTCCTCACCGCATTTGCGCCGGTCGCGCCGCTTGGCTGGACAGTGTTCGTCGAACTGCCGGTGGAGGAGGCGTACCAACCACTGATCGCTTCGATGCAACGCTCTCTCCTCGTGCTCTTTGCCGCACTTTGTCTGGCGGCTCTCGCCGGCATTTTCCTTGCGCGCCGGATGGTTGTTCCGATCCAGGCTTTACGGACAGGCGCTGCACGGCTTGGCGGTGGCGATCTGTCGCAACGTATCTCGGTTAACACCGGCGATGAGCTCGAGGCGCTCGCCGATCAATTCAATGACATGGCCGGGCGTTTGCAGGAATCATATACCGGTCTGGAGAAGAAAGTAGAGGTGCGCACTCAAGCCTTGAGCGAGGCTTTGGAGCAGCAAACTGCAACATCCGAAGTATTGAAAGTCATCTCAAGTTCGCCTGGTGAACTGCAGCCGGTGTTCGAGGCAATGCTGGCCAATGCGGTTCGCATCTGCGAAGCGAGCTTTGGCGTTCTATTCCGTTACGAAGATGGTGGCATCTATGCCGCGTCAATGTATGGTGTGCCGCCTGCATTTGCCGAATTCTGGCAAAAGGGTTCGCGGCAGCCGGGCTCACGAACGGCCTTCGCTCGTGTCATCGACACAAAGCAGACAGTTCATGTCGTGGACGTCAGGTCCGAGCCTGCGTATGTCGCGCGCGAGCCGGTGTTTGTCGCCGCCGTTGACCTTGGAGGTTTTCGTACGCTGCTGAACGTGCCTATGCTCAAGGAGAACGAGCTGATCGGTATTTTCGCTATCTATCGCCAGGAAGTGCGTCCCTTCACAGAAAAGCAGGTCGAATTGGTGACGAATTTCGCCGCGCAGGCCGTCATTGCCATCGAGAATACGCGACTGCTTCACGAACTTCAGGCTCGAACCGGAGAACTTGCGCAATCGGTCGGGGAGCTGCGCGCGCTTGGAGAGGTGTCGCAGGCGGTGAACTCAACCGTCGACCTTGAAACCGTCTTGACCACAATTGTCGCCAAGGCGACTCAACTCTCCAGCACTGAAGCCGGCGCGATCTATGTGTTCGACGATACCGCGCAGGAGTTCCGGCTGCGGGCGACGCATGGACTGGAAGAGTCTGCTGTTGCCGAGATCAGAGATCGTCATATCCGGATTGGGGAAACGTCGATCGGCGAAGCCGCTCTGCGGCGGATGCCGCTTCAAATTCCGGATATTAAAGAGGATCCATCTGCGACGCTCGATGTAATCGTCCGCGCGGGCTTCCGCGCATTGCTAATCGTGCCGCTTCTCAGCGCCGACCAGATCGTCGGTGCACTTGTTGTCCGACGCCGGCAGCCCGGCGAATTTTCCAAGGGCACGATCGAACTGCTGCAAACTTTCGGTGCGCAATCCGTCCTGGCGATACAAAACGCAAGGTTGTTTGAGAGCGTGCAGGCGCGCACCCGTGAGCTCGGAAGCTCATTGGAAGAGCTGCGCACCGCCCAGGATCGCCTGGTTCAAACGGAAAAGCTCGCCTCACTTGGCCAGCTGACTGCCGGAATTGCCCATGAGATCAAGAATCCGCTCAATTTTGTCAACAATTTCTCATCCGTTTCCGTCGAACTGATTGACGAACTGCGCGAGGCGCTTGCTGCGGCCAATCTCGACAAGAATCTTCAAGCTGAGGTGGGTGAAATCGCCGACATGCTTCAAGGCAATCTTGACAAGGTCGTGCAGCACGGCAAACGCGCTGACTCAATCGTCAAGAACATGTTGTTGCACTCGCGCCAGGGCTCCGGAGAGCATCGGCCCATGGATATCAACAACATCGTCGAAGAGAGCCTCAATCTGGCCTATCACGGAGCGCGTGCCGAGAAGCAAGGCTTCAACATTACCTTGCAAAAATCATTAGATCCGAAAGCCGGCGAAGTTGATCTGTTCCCGCAAGAAATTACGCGCGTTCTCTTGAATCTTATTTCGAACGGTTTCTATGCGGCGACGAAGCGAAAAACGGAAGAGAATGGCAGCGACTACGAGCCGATACTGGCCGCCGTAACCAGGGATCTCGGGGATCGCGTTGAAATCAGGATTCGCGACAACGGCACCGGTATTCCGCCCGAGGTCAAAGAGAGGATGTTCAATCCGTTCTTCACGACCAAGCCAGCCGGGGAAGGCACGGGGCTTGGCCTCTCGATTAGTCATGACATCATCGTCAAGCAACATGGCGGATCTATCGAGGTTGATACGCAGCCGGGCGAATTTACCGAATTCAAGATCATACTTCCGCGCAGCTCAGCATCGCTTGCAACACCTGGAGGACGTGCGTGAATTTTCTCATTCTTGTGGTCGACGACGAACCTGACGTCGAGTTGCTGTTTCGTCAGCAATTTCGGCGCGATATTCGTGCTGGCCGGTTTACCATGGAGTTCGCGCAGTCCGCTCCAGCGGCGCTGCACTGCATCAGCGAAGCGCGTGCGGCTTCACTCATTCTGATCCTATCCGATATTAACATGCCGGGGATGAGCGGCCTTGAGCTGTTACCCAAGGCAAAGGCGATGCGGCCGGATGTTCCAATTATCATGATCACCGCTTACGGCGATGCGGAAACGAAACAGAAAGCGATTGAGGGTGGCGCCGATACGCTTTTGACCAAACCGATCGATTTTGGAGTTCTCCGTGGCGAAATCGATACGCGGGTCGAACGTCCGGTGTAATTTTTCTGCGCGGTACGACTAGAGTGCTGCGGTCTCCCTCGCTCAACGGCCCTGATAGGCGGGCGTATGCACGACCAGTCCGTCGAGTGCCTCCGTTACCTTAATCTGGCACGACAGCCGCGAGGTAGGTTTCACCTCAAAGGCTGCATCGAGCTGCTCTTCTTCCTCCGCCGATGGCGGGCCGACCACAGGGAACCATTTTTCGTCCACATGAACGAGGCATGTGGCGCAGGTGCATGAACCTCCGCATTCCGCAACGATACTGGCGATATCATTGCGCAGGGCTGTTTCCATCACAGTCGATCCAAGCTCGGCTTCGACCGTGTGCCGCGATCCGTCATGTTCGATGTAAATAATTTTCGGCATCACGTCTTGAGGCGTCAGGCGACGCCGAGCTTCTTCTGCAAGCTGGTGGACGAGGTGGTGTATTGAAACACCAGCTTCTTTTCCGGATAGACGTAACGGTGCGCTTTCTGCGACATCAATGCGGCCTCATGAAAACCGGACAGAATGAGCTTAAGCTTGCCCGGATAAGTATTGATGTCGCCGATTGCAAACAGCCCCGGAATGCTTGTTTCGAAAGCGGCCGTGTCTGCCGGGATCAGCTCATCCTCCATCTTGAGACCCCAATTTGCGACCGGGCCGAGCTTCATGGTGAGGCCAAAAAATGGAAGCAGGGCGTCGACCTCGACACGCGAAACGGCGCCGTCGTTGCCCTTGATCGAACAGGCTGTGAGCTTGCCGTCGCCACCTTCAAGTGCAGTCACCTGACCGATCTTCAGGTCCATGCTGCCGGCGGCGACCAGCGCACGCATCTTGTTCACACTATCTGGGGCGCCACGGAATTCGTCGCGCCGATGGACAAGCGTCAAATGCTTGGCGATCGGCTGCAAATTGAGTGTCCAGTCGAGCGCGGAATCGCCGCCGCCAACGATGAGGAGTCGCCTGTCGCGGAAGGTGTCCATCTTGCGCACTGCGTAGAAAACGGACTTTTCCTCGTAGGGCTCGATACCCTGAATCGGCGGCCGCTTGGGCTGGAATGAACCGCCGCCGGCGGCGATCACCACGCATTTCACCTCAAACGTCGTGCCAGCGTCGGTACGTACACGGAAAAGCGGGTCACCGATTTTTTCCAGGGTTGTGACCATCTCACCGAGATGAAAGGTCGGGTGAAATGGCTTGATCTGCTGCATCAAGGCCTCGGTTAGACCGTGGCCGGTAATGATCGGAATTCCGGGAATGTCGTAGATGGGCTTTTCCGGATAAAGCTCGGCGCATTGGCCACCGACCTTGTCGAGGATATCGACAAGGTGCGTTTTGATATCGAGAAGGCCAAGCTCAAAGACCGCGAACAGGCCGACAGGACCTGCACCGATGACAAGAACATCGGTTTTGATCGTATCACTCATACTGTCATCCCGGCAGCGGCCGGCTCCTTCAATGTGGTCGTTATGCCGATCGGCGGGTCATGCGATTACCCGGAAGTTCGAGAAGGCGCAACAGCTCCGCCAAATTCTGCTCCGGTGTCTTGCCTGTCGTGGTAAGGGTGACGTCCGCCTTCGCGTAGAGTGGTTCGCGGCTTCTGAGGATCGAGACCAGGTCGTCCATTGCTCGCGGGCTATTTGCCATCGGTCGCATATCGCCCTGAGCCATCACACGTTTCATATGGTCTTCCGGATCGGCCCGCACCCATATTGTGAAACAGCTCGCAAGCAGCAATTCGAGTGTGCCCGGCTCGGTAACAATGCTTCCGCTTGTCGCGATCACGAAATCCTGGTGCTTGCGAAGGACATCATCCAACGTTTCGCGTTCGGCACGGCGGAAAGTCTCCTGGCCGAACATGTCGAAGATCTCGCTCAAGGTAGCGCCACTTCGCCGCTCGATTTCCCGGTCGAGTTCGATGAAGGGCACATCGATTTGCTCCGCCAACATGCGGCCGATTGTCGACTTTCCGCCGCCACGCAAGCCAATCAGCGCAACGCGTCGACGCCGGGCGTCTTCCGAGGGCATGGTGAAGCGTTTGAGCAGGAGATCTCGCGCTTCAGCAAGTGCCGCCGGTGGCAAGCGCTCGAGGAATTGCGATAGCAGCACCAAATCGAGTGCTGGCTCCGGGCCTTCGTACACCAGTTGTGTCACGGGCAGGCCGATCGCGCGTGCAATCCGCCGCAACAGGACAATCGAACCGTTGCCGAGGCCAGCCTCAAGTTGTGCCAGATAGCGTTCGGAAACCTTCGCGTGCCGGGCAAGCGCCTTGCGGGTCATTCCCCGCTGGTTCCGCAATGTGCGAACCCGCGCTCCAAGCCGTTGGAGATAGGCATCGGTGTCACGGCTGGCGGCGGGCTTGATACGGGCGTTTTTCATCAATTATCGGGTAACATGCATTATATTGCTAATCAACAGGTGGTTTTTGAAATGGCCTAAAAGCCTCGTTGTACAGGTCTCGTTCGGATGATATTAATATGCAAAATAATGCATTCAGGGAGAGCACGGCAGGCAACCTGCCGCGGCGGCTGGCGCCATGCAAATCATCGACTACCAGACCGATCCCTCGCGCTACCGTCATTGGCGGATCGAGTGCGATGGCGAGATTGCCTATTTGATCATGGACGTCGACCAGGCCGGCGGCCTCGGGGACTATGAACTCAAGCTCAACTCCTACGACCTTGGCGTCGATATCGAACTCAACGACGCCGTGCAACGCCTGCGCTTCGAACATCCGGAGGTACGCTGCGTTGTTATTAAGTCTGGCAAGGACAATGTGTTTTGCGCGGGGGCTAACATCCGCATGCTCGGCAAAGCGACGCACGGCGCCAAGGTGAATTTCTGCAAGTTCACCAATGAAACGCGACTTTCGATCGAAGACGCATCGGAGAATTCCAGGCAGATTTACGTTTGCGCGATAAATGGCAACGCGGCCGGCGGCGGTTACGAACTTGCGCTCGCAGCCGACCACATCATGCTGGTGGACGATCGGCGCTCTGCGGTTGCGCTACCCGAAACTCCGCTCTTGGCAGTCCTGCCCGGAACCGGCGGGCTCACACGTGTCACGGATAAGCGCAAGGTGCGGCGCGACCGTGCCGACGTATTCTGCTCGATCGAAGAGGGTATTCGTGGAAGCAAAGCCGTGGAGTGGCGCCTGGTTGACGAGGTCGTCCCAAATTCCAAGTGGAAAGATGTGGTGGCTGCCCGCGCCAGGGATATTGCCGCGCGATCGGATCGGCCGAAGGACGCCGAGGGCATTACATTGGCGCCACTCGAACGCAAGATAGAAAGCGATCGTGTCTCTTATACGCACGTGGACGTCGAGATCGATCGCGCGCGCGGCCTTGCGACCGTAACCGTGCGTGCGCCGGCACAAGGCGCCCCGGTTTCCGTCAAGGCTGCGCATGCGCTTGGCGCCAAATTCTGGCCGCTCACCGTCGCACGCGAGCTGGAAGACGCCATTCTTCATATGCGCACCAACGAAGCGGCAATCGGTGTGATTCTATTTCGGACCGATGGCAACGCGCTCGCCGTTCTAGAACACGACGATTTCCTCGCCAAAGCGAATGGCGACTGGCTCATGCGCGAGATTCGCCACTATTTGAAGCGGGTATTCAAACGCCTGGACGTAACCGCAAAGAGCTTCATCGCGCTGATCGAGCCCGGCTCCTGCTTCGCCGGAACGTTGGCGGAGCTGGCGTTGTCCGCTGATCGCTCGCTGATGTTGATCGGCACTCGCGAGGGCGACAACCGCAAGCCCGCATCAATTACATTGGGGCAGGCCAATTTTGGCCTTTATCCAATGGGCAATGGACTGACGCGCCTGCAGACGCGTTTTCTCGGGGAACCGGACACCCTCGAGCGCCTCAGGGGAAAGATCGGCACAGCTATCGAAGGCGAGGAAGCCGCCGAGTTGGGTCTCGTCACCAACGCCTATGAGGATTTCGACTGGGACGACGAATTGCGCGTCATGCTGGAGGAGCGGACCAGCTTCTCGCCCGACGCCATGACCGGCATGGAAGCGAACCTGCGTTTTGCCGGGCCGGAAACCATGGAAACGAAGATTTTCGGTCGTCTGACCGCCTGGCAGAACTGGATATTCCAGCGGCCGAACGCGATTGGTGAGCAGGGCGCGCTGAAACTCTACGGCAGCGGCGTCTCGCCGACTTTCAATAAGGAAAGGGTGTAGCCATGAACATCGCTCAGGTCGATTATGACGGCTTGATTCCCAACAACGTCGCGCTCGGACAGGACGTCCGCGTCAAGCGCGCGCTGGAGAAATGGCACCCGGGTTACCTCAGCTGGTGGAACGACATGGGGCCAGAGGGCTTCCAGGAGTCGCTGGTTTACCTCCGCACAGCCGTAAGCGTCGACCCCAAGGGCTGGGCCAAGTTCGACTATGTGCGTATGCCGGAATATCGCTGGGGTGTGCTGCTGGCCCCGCAAATGGAGGGACGCAAAGTCAATTTCGGCACCCACAAGGGCGAGAATGCGTGGCAGGAAGTGCCGGGCGAATATCGGGCCATGCTGCGCCGCCTGGTGGTGATCCAGGGCGACACGGAGCCGGCCTCTGTCGAGCAGCAGCGCCATCTCGGCAAGACTGCGCCCTCGCTCTATGACATGCGCAACCTGTTCCAGGTGAACGTCGAGGAAGGCCGCCACCTCTGGGCGATGGTCTATCTCTTGCAGAAATATTTCGGCACCGATGGCCGCGAAGAGGCAGAAGCCCTGTTGCAGCGGCGATCGGGCGACCCAGATACGCCACGCATGTTGGGCGCATTCAATGAAAAGACGCCCGATTGGCTGTCGTTCTTCATGTTTACTTATTTCACCGACCGCGACGGAAAAATGCAGCTTGAGGCACTGGCGCAATCCGGATTCGACCCGCTCTCGCGTACGTGCCGCTTTATGCTGACCGAAGAAGCGCACCACATGTTTGTGGGCGAGACCGGCGTCACGCGTGTCGTTCAACGAACCTGCGAGGCGATGAAAGAAGCAGGCATCAAAGACCCGTATGAGATCGACAAAATACGCAAGCTCGGGGTTATTGACCTGCCAACCATCCAGAAAAAAGCGAACCTGCACTTTTCATTGACGCTTGATTTGTTCGGCAATGAGATTTCGACGAATGCAGCCAACGCTTTCCACGCGGGGCTGAAGGGTCGGTATCGTGAGGACCGGCTGAAGGACGACCATCGGTTGGAGGACGGCACTTATCCGGTGCTGCGCTTGATCGACGGCAAGGTTCAGAACGAGGACGCCCCCGCGTTGTCCGCGCTCAATATGCGGCTGCGCGACGATTATGTCGTCGACTGTAATGCCGGCGTTGGTCGCTGGAACAAGGTCATCGAACAACTGGGAATCCCTTTTGAGATCAAGCTGCCGCACGTCGCGTTTCACCGGCACATCGGCGAGTTCTCAAATATCAAGGCCGATATCGCGGGAAATGTCCTCAGCGACTCCGAGTGGAGCAGGCGACGCACCGAATTCCTGCCGTCTGATAGCGATCGGGACTTCATCGAAAGCCTGATGCGATCGGAAATGCAGCCCGGAAGATTCGCGAGCTGGATCGCGCCGCCCAAGGTCGGTATCGACAACAAGCCAGGTGACTTTGAATACGTGAAGATCGCGTAAGACAGGAAAATCTACCGACCTGACGCCTGAAGGTCCTCTTCGCGCAGCTTGAAACGCTGGATTTTTCCGGTCGCAGTACGTGGCAAGTCCCCGCGCAGCTCGATCCAGCGCGGGAATTTCCACGGTCCCGCCTTATCCTTCACGTGGACCTTGAGGGTTTCCAGCAATACCTCATCGGCTTTGAAGCCGTTCCTGAGGACGATAAAGGCCTTTGGCTTGATCAGCCCGTCCGCGTCTTCCTTGCCGATAACGGCGGCCTCCAGCACCGCTTCATGCGAGACCAGCGCCGCTTCGACATCGAACGGTGACACCCACATTCCGCTTACCTTGAACATGTCATCGGTGCGTCCGCAGTAATAGTAGTAGCCCTCAGCGTCGCGGCGATACTTGTCGCCGGTGTGCGTCCACTCGCCAGCAAAGGTGTGGCGGCTCTTCGCGCGCTGATTCCAGTAACCCTCTCCGGCGGACGGTCCCCGCACGACCAGTTCGCCAATTTCGTCAATTCCGACTTCGCGGCCGGTCTCGTCGATGATGCGCGCTTCGTAGCCTGGCACCGGCTTCCCGGTCGATCCGTAACGAATATCGTGTGGCCGGTTGCTCAGGAAGGTTTGCAGCATTTCGGTCGAGCCCAACCCGTCGAGCACGTCAACGCCAACCGTATCGCGCCAGCGTTCGCCGATATGTGCCGGCAGTGCCTCGCCCGCCGATACGCAAATGCGCAGTCGATCAGAGCCGGCGCCTTTGCATATGCCGTGGTGCGAGAGCAGGGCGGTGTAAAGCGATGGTACGCCATAAAAAATTGTCGGCCGGTGGCGTTTCATGATTTCCAAAACTCCTTCCGGCGAAGGACGATGCGGCCACAGCACGGCGGTCGCACCCACCGACATTGGAAAAGTCATCGCGTTGCCGAGCCCATAGGCGAAAAAGAGTTTTGATGCGGAATGCACGATGTCGTCCTCACAAATCCCGAGGATTCCGTGGCCGAACAATCTGGCAGTCGCCATCAAATTGGAATGAACGTGCTTCACACCCTTCGGGTCGCCGGTCGACCCCGACGTGTAGAGCCAGAAGGCGACCTCATCGGACAGCGTATCCGCTGTGACAGATGTCGCATTTGCGCCGGCGATGACGTCCTCGAACAAATGCAACTTGCGGCTGGGAAGTCTGACATCGGCGCCTCCAACGACGATGATTGTCTTGAGCCGCGGAAGCTTGTCGAGAATCGGCACGATCGCCTGCAGCAAAGCCGCCGACACGACCAACGCCGTCGCCCGGCAATCGGCGAAGATGTACGAATATTGCGAAACAGGCAGGTAGGTATTGAGAGGAATCGCCACGCTGCCTGCGCGAATCGTGCCCCAGAACGCGACCGGGTAATCGACCGTGTCGTTCAGGAGGATCGCGACGCGGTGTTCCTGCTCTATGCCCAGTCCGCGCAGTGCATTGGCGAAACGAATGCTACGAACCTGCAAATCGTCGTAAGTGAGCGAACGATCCGGATCAATGAAAGCGATTTTCCTGCCGAGGCCGCGGGTCACATTGCCGTCGATGAAATCAGTGACTGCATTGTAGGGGCGCCGCTCGCTAAACTCGTCGGACAAGGCCCATCCCCCGTTTCGTCAATCAGCTCTCGAACAACCGTGTCAGCAACCGCCGGGCCAATACGCCGGCGACGCGCCGTCGGTAGTGCCCGGGTGTGAACGTCGTCTTCATGGGCATGATCTGGTCGCGCACGAGCGCGTCAAGGCCCTTGAACACACGCTCGTCCACCGGACCCCCACACAACGCCTGTGTCCCGTTCAGGAGAACAGGACGCGGATTGGTACCGGTGATAGCAACGCGCAGATCGGTCATCTTGTTGCCCTCGCGCTTTAGCGCGACAGCGACACCCGCGACCGGATATTCGATCGACCGCCGGATGCGGATCTTGTCATAGGCCGAACGCAAACCGGGGGAGTACCTCGCGCGCACCGCAGTGACGATCTCGCCCGGTCGCAATGACAGATAGAACTTCCCGTCGCCCTGCGTCTCTGTGATTGGCACGTCCTGACGGGCAAAACCAATATAGAGCTTGTCGAGCGGAAGAGTCCGTCGGCCCCGCGGGCCAGCGATATCCACTTCGGCGCCAAGCGTCAGCAATGCGGGCGCAAGATCGCCGCTGAACGTCGCAAAGCAGATACCGCGGCTCTTTGGCGCGACATGACAGATGGTACCCGAGGTCTTCAGGCAATGATTATTGGCGTCGCGCCACCATTCGCTCTGATTGTAAAATATACAACGCGTGTCGAGGCAAAGGTTGCCGCCGACTGTGCCCATATTGCGGTGGGTTGGACCGGCGATATGCGCGGCGGCATGCGCGACGACCGTATACAATTTCGAGACACGAGGATGCCCGGCGACTTCGCTCAGTGAGACCGAAGCGCCGATTTCCAGGCTTTTCTCGTCGACCTTGATCGTTCGCAGCTCGCCCACTCGATTCATGTCGATCAGCACCGGCGGCGCGACAATGCCGCGCCTGATATTGACGACGAGATCGGTGCCGCCGCCGAGCGGCTTGCTGTCGGGATGTGCGGCTCGCGCCGTGATCACTTCATCGATCGTCGTCGGGTTGAGCACGCGAAAATCGGGAAGCGCGTCCATTACGCCCCCCCGTTTTTCTTTGGCGACTTTTCGAGCGTACGCTTGTACTTCGCGATTGCTTCGAAGACGCGGTCGGGGGTTACCGGCAAATCGTTAAAGCGGACGCCGATGGCATCCGCGATCGCATTGGTCAAACCAGGCAGAAAGGCTGCGAGCGAGCCTTCTCCCGCTTCCTTGGCGCCGAAAGGCCCATGCGGATCGTTGCTTTCGATAATGCCGACTTCGATGGGCGGGGAATCCTGAATGGTGGGAACCCGGTAGTCGAGCATATTGGCGGTGACCATGAGGCCCTCGTGGTAGGCGGCCTCTTCGCTCATGGCCTGGCCCATGCCCATCCAGACCGAACCCTGCACCTGTCCTTCAACCGTGAGGCGGTTGAGCGCCCTACCGCAGTCGTGTGCAACCCAGACCTTGTCGACGGTAACAACGCCAGTCTCTTCATCGACGCTAACCTCGACGACCTGTGCGGAATAGCTGTAGCCCATGGTGCCGCCGATTGCGGCACCGCGGTATTTCTTTCCGCCGTGCGATTCCGGAATGGTCGAGTAGTTGCCGGTGACCGTGATAGTGCCTGTATCCTTGAGCGCCTCAGTCACGACTTCGTCGAACGTCGCTCCCTTATCTTGCGCGCCGGCGCGATAGATCTCGCCCAGGCATTCGATGTCCTCAGGCCGCGCCTCCAGTTTCCGAGCCGCCGCATTTACAAGGACTGCCTTGAGATTGCGGGCAGCTTCGAGTGCGGCATTTCCGACCATGAAGGTGACGCGAGAAGAGTAGGAACCGTTGTCTTTCGGGACGACCTCACTGTCTCCCGTCACAACGCGCACCCGCGCGAGATCGAGGCCAAGCACTTCGGCGACGGTTTGGGCAAGAATGGTGGTCGAGCCCTGTCCGATGTCGGCGGCGCCCGAAAGTACAACGATCGAACCGTCGAAATCGAGTTTGATCTTCACGGTCGCATGCGGCTCGCCCGTCCAATTAACGGGTTTGGATGCACCGGAGATGTAGTGCGAGCAGGCCATGCCAAGCCCTTTGCCTTTGCCAAGGATGCCCTTGCGCTTTTTCCAGGCGCTTTCCTTTTCGACCCAATCCAGGCACTCAGGCAGACCGTACGAGTTCACCATCAGGTCGTTGTCGGTGAAGGTCGGGGCCTTCAGCAGATTTGCGCGTCGCACGGCGAACGGATCGAGACCCAGCTCTGCGGCCATCTGGTCGATGAGGCTTTCAAAGGCAAAACGGATATCCACGGTGCCGTGACCTCGGAATGCGCCGCAAGGCGGCGTATTCGTGAGCACGCGCTTGCCGAGATATTTCACGTTATGCAGATCGTAGATCGCGTAGAGCATCGAGCCCGAGTAGAGAATTGTCACGATGCCGTAGCCACTATGCGCGCCGCCGCGCTGGTCGCAGTCACATTCGACCGCAGTAATGCGGCCGTCCTTGCGCATGCCGATTTTGAGCTTGATGTCGGTCTCCGGCCGGCCGCGATGAGTTATGAATGTCTCTTCCCGCGTGGTTACGATGCGCACCGTCCCGTTGACCTTGCGCGCGAGAAGAGCCGCGATCAGTTCGATATTCAGCGTCTCGGTGCGGCAGCCGAAGCCACCCCCGACATGCGGCTTGATTACGCGGATGCGCGACATCTCCATATCGAGGATCTGCGACAGCATGAGATGCACGTAGTAGGGCACTTGTGTCGAAGCGTGCACTGTCATGCGGTCGCGGACGGCATCGTATTCGGCCACCGCGGCGTGCATTTCCATCTGGTTCTGGCAGACTTCGGCGCAGTTATAGGTGCCCTCACGCACGAGATCGGCTTCGGCAAAACCTTGCGCGGTTGAGCCGAGTTCGAACAGCACGTCGCGTTCGATGTTTCCTGGTTTTTTCTCGTGCAGAAGCGTCGCATCGGGCGCGAGCGCGTCCTTGGCGGTGTAGTAGGCGGGCAATTCGCGCACGGTAAGTTTGATCAGGCGTATCGCCTCTCGCGCTGTGTTATCATCGACGGCTGCGACGGCCGCGACCGGCTCGCCGCGGTAGCGCACCTTGTCTCGCGCCAGCGGATGCTCGCTGCGCGCGACGGGGAGGACACCGAAGGTCTTATCGCAGTCGGCGCCGGTTACGACCGCCATCACGCCGGGAACTTTGAGCGCTTCCGATACATCGACCGCAACGATCTCGCCGTGCGAACAAGGGCTGCGGTAAATGCGACCGGCCAGCATGCCAGGCTGCAAGATGTCGGCGGTGTACTTGGCGCGGCCGGAGACCTTCTCCGGGCCATCGATCATTGGAACGTACGATCCGATATTGTGCGCCGGAACGACCTTATTCACGGCGGCACTCCTTGCGCATTTAGCATCACGGCAAATTTCACCGCTTCGATGATTTTCACATAGCCGGTGCAACGGCAGATATTGCTGCCAAGCGCTTCCAGGATTTCCACGTCAGTCGGGTTGGGGTTTTTTCTCAGCAGCCCAGCCGAAGCCATGATAAAGCCGGGCGTGCAATAACCGCATTGCGAGCCAAGCTTTTCGTGAAAGCCGCGCTGTACAGCGGACAATTGTCCGTCCACGCCAAGCGATTCAATGGTGTCCACGCGCTTGCCGTGCACGGTCGCCGCCAGCGTAAGGCAAGAGAGCGTTGCCCGATCGTCGACCAGCACCGTACAGGCGCCGCATTCGCCACCATCGCAGCCGGTTTTTGTACCGGTGAGGCCGGCCTTTTCGCGTAGATAGTCGAGCAATAGAATGTTGTCGGCGACCGCATCGGTGCGGTCACGGCCGTTAAGCCTGCATTCTAGCAGACGGGCCAAGCGTTTCGTCCCCTCCACCGCGCATTTGTTGCGCGCGTCGTCGTTATTTTTGACGATCCCCCAAATACTAGCGTTACAGCGTGCCAAGCCGAAGGGGTTCTGCAGGCCAATTCCCGGGAATGGGTGGAACGATCAGGCCGGGCCGAATTTTGCAATTACATCGCCTGGGATTGCGGTGGCGCCCATCTTTTCCGGGTCATCCTTCTTGCGAGCGGCCCATACCCGGGTTTCACTGCCCTCAACAGCCAATTCGCCGTTAACCGACAGGCGGTGCTCGACGTCAAAGCTAGACCGTCGGAACTCGCTAACCCGCGACGCGCTATCGACGACATCGCCGAACTTTATCGGTTTAAGGAAATTGGCGCGAACGTCCACGAGTGGCACACCCAGGATTCCGAAGGTCTCCGCGATCTCGTGCGGCTTCACACCGAGCGCGGCCTCGAACAATTGCCAGGAGTTGGAGTCGAAAATTTCGAAGAAACGGCTATTGAATACGATTCCGGCTGGGTCGCATTGGCCCCACGCGATGGTCAGCTGTCTGCGGTAGGTGAAAGACGTCACGCGGTTATCACACCTTGTTGAAAGAATAATACTAACGGGCAAATGGTCTCCGGTAAATTGTCAGGAGCGGGTGGCCGCATGCTTGCTCTTGTTTTTGCGCTTTCGCCCGCGTGGATCGGGCCATTCCACCACGTCCTGCGCGAGCAACTCGACCCGTGACGTACGGCGCCGGGCGCGCAACGCGTGCCTCGGCGCGATCAACGGATGCGGTGAGGTATCGAGGTCGACGAGCAGCCAATCGAGGTCTTCGGGCGCGACGACCCAACTGCGAGGCGCATACCGGGCAAGCGAGAATGGTTTTGAAAACGATAGCATCGATTTTTTTCCGCCCGGCAGGCAATACTCGTGCGCATACGTCATCGCGAGTTCGCGTGCGCTTGCGTAGATCGGGTCGCGCCAACGCAGAATTGCATGATTGGTCTTGCTGATGGCGCCCCACAGTCCTCGTTCGCGAAAAAGCGCAATAATGTGGTCCTGATCGCTCGGCAGGGCGCGGATATCCATCAGCAATGGCGGCCTTCCGTGATAGGCGAGCGCGGCCGCGGCAAAGACGGCGCCTTCGGCGCAATGAGCCATACGCGCATTCAACACGCTACGTGGCGACATCGCGGTGTCGCCGTGGAGGCTGAAATTGACCGGCAGCTTGTCCAGGAAATCCTGAATCTTTTGCGGCGTGTCCAGGCGCGCGAACACCCGATGCTCGGCTGGAGTCAGCAGCGTATGAAGCCTGCGTTGATAAACGGTCATCGGTTCGGGAGTGCGGTCATGTTCCGTGTTTTGCATACGTTGATCCGGGATTCGAGCGCTAGGCGTGTTCTCCACAACAGGGTGGCTGAGGGAAAATATTGCGCGTAGCGGTGGCCAAAAGGACAAATTTCTTTTTATTTTTGGGCACTTATTGCAGTGCCGTAGAATAGTCTCCTATTTAAACGGCTCTCGCCTTTGGCATGGGAGCTGTTCAATGACCAATTTTTCGCACGGGCACCGCAGCGTCTCCTGCCGGAGTTTGTCTGACAAGGAGACCGTTCATCCATGAGCACTGCAACCTGGTCCGGTGCAACGCCCCGTCGCGCCGACAATGTCGAATTGGCGCCGCGCATCAGCGAGGATTGGCTGTCGCTGATCATCGGCCTTTTCATTTTTGTCCTGGCGCTTGCCGGAATCGCCAATCTGGATCTGCTCGGCTGGGTCGTCACGACCTCGGTCTGGAGCGATGCAAGTAAGGCGCTCGGTACGGTTTCGAAATCCTACGCTTCGCTTGGGGGCTTCGGCGCGCTAGTTGCGACTTATGCGGCGTTGCTTGTTGTGTTGAGTGCGGCGGCAGTTGCGCTCAAGAGCGATATCAAGAAGTTTGCGCTCGCATTTACCGCGGTATTTTGGATCGCATATGCGAGTTGGATCGTGGGTAATTTCGCAAATTTCGCCGCGGTGACGCCGGCGGAATTGCAGAAATTCGGCATCAGCTGGTCGCTCAAACTTACCAACGAAGGCGCGTACATTTTTGCGCTGGTCGCTGGCCTTCTGATTGCCAACGTGTTTCCGCGCTTTGCGGAAGCAATCAAGGACGCGGTCCGTCCGGAACTCTACATCAAGATTGCGATCGTCATCCTCGGCGGTTTCTTTGCGGTCACCGCCGCCGGAAAGCTGTCACTTGCGAGCACGCTGCTGTTGCGCGGCGTCGCAGCGATCATCGAAGCTTATCTGATCTATTGGGCGGTCGTTTATTTTGTCGCCCGCAAATGGTTTGGGTTCAATCGGGAGTGGGCGGCGCCGCTGGCGTCGGGCATTTCGATCTGCGGCGTGTCGGCAGCGATCGCCACGGGTGGTGCCATTCGCGCGCGGCCGATGATCCCCGTGCTGGTGTCGTCGCTTGTCGTCGTATTCGCCGTGGTTGAAGTCCTGGTGCTGCCGTTCCTGGCCCAAACCTTCCTCGCGCATGAACCGCTGGTGGCGGGCGCCTGGATGGGCCTCGCGATCAAGACAGACGGTGCAGCAGTCGCGGGCGGCGCCATCACCGAGTCATTGATCCTCGCAAAGAATGCCGCCGAGGGCATTAAGTATCAGCCCGGCTGGATTCTCGGAACAGCCGCAACGATCAAGGTATTCATCGATATCTTTATCGGCATCTGGGCTTTCGTCCTTGGCTATATCTGGACCAACCACATCAACCGGACATCGGACAAGGCGAGCCTGCGCGAAATTTGGCAGCGCTTTCCCAAATTCGTCATCGGCTTCCTGGTGACTTTCGCAGTAGGCCTCTATCTCGCGTTGGCCACGCCGGCGGGGATCGCAGCGAAGGTTCCTGCGGCGATGGGCGAGGCGAACACCCTGCGCGTTGTGTTCTTCATCTTGACCTTCTTCTCGATCGGCGTGCTCTCCAACTTCAAGAAGTTGTGGCAGGAGGGCATCGGCCGTCTTGCGGCAGTCTATGTGGTGAGTCTGTTCGGATTCGTGATCTGGGTCGGCCTTTTGATTTCCTGGCTGTTCTTTAGCGGCGTCAAGCCGCCATTGGCCAGCTGAGGTTTAGGAGCAAAACATGTCGCAACCAAATATCGGTGAAGAGCTTCGCAAGGCGCAAGTCGAGCCGCTGCTGCCAATCGAGAAAAAACTTATCGGCTGGAGCCTCGGTATCGGGCTGGCGCTTCTCGTTGTTCTCGCCATCGTCAACCACCTGTTTCCCGCTTCGGTCTGACGCCCTGCAATGTGGCGATGCTCGTCGCATCGTCAGGAAATGAGAATGGTAATGTCGCCAATTCCGAAAACCGCGCCTTTCGCTGAAGAGGAAATCGACCTCCTCAACCGCGTGGTCGGCACTGCAAGCGCCAATCAGCGTGCGTGGCTTGCCGGGTTTCTGGCAGGTCTCGACGCCGCGGCGGGAGGGGCTGCGGCACTGCAACCGGCAGCGGCTCCGCATCCGGCCGAACCTCTGACTATCGTCTATGCGAGCGAGTCGGGTAATTCGGAAAAACTGGCCGGCGACGTTGCTAAAAGCGCCCGCAAGAACGGGCTTAAACCGACGATCATCGATATGGCCGATCTTGACCTTGCCAAACTCGATGCCGCAAGGCGCCTGGTCGTCGTTGCAGCGACCTGGGGCGAGGGTGAACCGCCGGCGCGGGCCATCCGCGCCTACAACGAGCTGATGGGTGACGGCGCACCGCGCCTCGACGGCGTCGAGTTCGGCGTACTTGCGTTGGGCGACACGGCCTATGCGGAATTCTGCGCCATCGGCAAGAAACTTGACGAACGGCTTGCTGCGCTTGGCGGCAAACGCATCATTGACCGCGTCGACTGCGATCTCGACTTTGCCGAACCGGCCGCGCGTTGGATCGGTGATGCAGTGAAGGCGCTCACACCGCCTAATGCGGGTGGTCGTGTGATCGAGGTGGACTTCGGCGCTAGGCCGGCCGCTTCGTCGGGTGCCGACATCTTTGAGGCCGAGATCAGCGAACATATAAACCTGAACTCATCGCGTTCAGACAAAGAGACCATCCACCTCGCGCTATCGTTCGAAGGCGCTGCCCCCGCCTATGAGCCAGGCGATTCGCTCGATCTCTATCCCGAGAACGATCCGGCTTATGTCGATGAACTGCTCAAAGCAGCCGGTCTTGCCGGCGACGAGAAGCTACGGTCCGAACTCATCAAGTCGCGCGATGTGACGACCCTGTCGATCAAAACAGTCGAGACCTACGCCGCCTCCACTGGCCACCAATATGTCAATGCATTGCTCGCTGACGGGCACGCAAAGGAGTGGATCGCGGGGCGCCAGCTCATCGACCTGATCGTCACGTTCCCGATCGCGCTCGACGCCGAGAAGCTCCGCGGGTTGACGCGGCCGCTAGCGCCGCGCGCTTATTCCGTCGCATCATCACGTCGCGAGGTCGGAGATGAGGCGCACCTGCTTGTTTCCGCGGTACGCTATGAAAGTCACGGACGTGCACGCAAGGGCGTTGCATCGAATTACGTGGCCGAGCGGCTCAAGCGCGGCGGCCACGTTCGCGTGAAACTAAAGCCCAATAGACATTTTTCTTTGCCTGCCGGCGATCGTGACATCATCATGGTTGGCCCCGGTACGGGCGTGGCGCCGTTCCGCGCCTTCGTACAGGAACGACGGGCGACGCAGGCGAAGGGCCGCAGCTGGCTGTTCTTCGGCGACCGGACCTTCACGCATGATTTCTTGTACCAGCTCGACTGGCAGGAAGCGCTCAAGGATGGCGCCCTCACGCGGATGGATGTTGCTTTCTCGCGCGATACGCCGGAGAAAATTTACGTCCAGCACAAGCTGTGGGACCACCGCGCCGAGGTGATCAATTGGCTCGACGGTGGCGGTTATTTCTACGTTTGCGGTGATGCCAAAGCGATGGCGAAGGACGTCCGCGCAGCGCTGGTACGCGCCTATGCGGAAGTGAAAGCTCTGTCTCCCGAGGCGGCCGAACAAGCGGTGATGACATTGGAACGCGAAAAGCGTTATTTGCAGGACACTTACTGAGCCTGCATCGCTTTGCGCTATGTCACATCCGGGACAAGAGGCCCTCAATGACCGATGACGTCTCGCGCAATGAGCGCATCAAGGAAGCGAGCGACTATTTGCGCGGCACGCTCGCCGACGGGCTACGTGAGGAAATCACCGGCGCGATCATCGAAGATGACGCACAGCTGGTGAAATTTCACGGCATGTATTTGCAGGACGACCGCGATCTGCGGTCGGAACGTACGCGCAAAAAGATGGAGAAGGCCTTTGCCTTCATGATCCGCGTACGCATTCCCGGTGGTGTGTTGACGCCGCAGCAATGGCTGGCGCTCGACGAGGTCGCGCGGGTCTATGGCAACGGTACGATTCGGCTGACCACGCGACAGACGGTGCAGCTGCACGGCGTCATCAAATCGAACCTGAAGGCGACTTTGAAATCGATCGATGCCGTGTTGCTCAATTCCATCGCGGCCTGTGGCGACATCAACCGCAACGTCATGTGTAACGTGCTTCCGGAGCAGTCGCGGGCGCATGCCGCAGCGATGGAATTGGCCCGATCAATCTCTGATGATTTGCTACCGCACACACCGGCGTATCGCGAGATCTGGCTCGATGGCGAGCGTATCGCAGGCGGAGAGGAGGAGGTGGTTGAGCCGATCTATGGCAAAACCTACCTGCCGCGGAAATTCAAGATAGTTGTGGCGGTCCCGCCATCGAACGACGTCGATGTTTTTGCGCACGATCTCGGTTATATCGCGATTGGCGATGCTGGCGGCAACGTCGCGGGCTGGAACGTGACCGTCGGCGGTGGGATGGGCATGACTCACGGGGAACCCGATACCTATCCGCGCACGGCCGACATCCTAGGATTCAGTCAGAACAAAGACGCCGTCAAGATTGCTGAGGCCGTCGTCACCGTGCAGCGCGATTGGGGCGACCGAAAGAATCGCAAGCACGCTCGGCTTAAATATACGATCGAGGATCGAGGTCTTGATACCTTCCGCGCCGAAGTAGAACGCCGGGCCGGTGTCGCGCTGGCACCGCCCAAGCCCTTCACGTTCACCTCGACCGGCGACCGTTACGGCTGGAGTGAGGGAATCGACGGACGTGGACACCTGACGCTGTTTGTCCAGAACGGACGCATTCACGATATCGTGGGCGCCGCTCAGCAGTCCGCCTTGCGCAAGATTGCGCAGATCCATGATGGCGAATTGCGGATTACGCCGAACCAGAATCTGGTCATTGCAAATGTGCCCACACTTCAACAGGGGGAAATCGAGCGGATCGCACGCCACGCAGGCCTGCTCGCGCCTTGGTCCGGTCTGCGCCGTAATTCAATGGCTTGTGTTGCGCTGCCAACCTGCGGCCTCGCGCTTGCCGAGAGCGAACGTTATTTGCCCGATTTGCTGACAGCGCTCGATGAACGGCTCGCGGCACATGGACTTTCCGCGGACGACATTGTCATTCGCATGACAGGTTGCCCGAACGGCTGCGCGCGGCCTTATCTCGCCGAGATCGGCTTGGTCGGCAAAGGACCTGGAAGATATAATCTCTATCTTGGTGCGGCCTTCGACGGGTCGCGAATGAACAAATTATACGCCGAGGACCTCGATCACGCAGGGATTGTCGCATTTCTCGATCCAGTGTTCGCGGCTTATGCGGCCGAACGTCAAAATGGCGAGCGGTTCGGTGACTTCACAATCCGTGCCGGTTTCATTGCCGCCACAGGCAATGGCGCCGATTTTCATGCGAACACCGGCAACCAACGTGCGCGATAAACAGGCGCATTAGCAGCCTGGAACCCACCTAAAATCTGGTCATCTGCCGCAAATAGAGGCGGTAACCCGGGCATTTACCCGGCGCGAACGGCGGATTTTCAATTCATCCGGATGGAATGGGTCTTGCTTGAACATACCCCAGGAACGGGATCCAGCCGCGGCCGGGGCGAACTGAATGGCGGGAGGGACGAGGAATTTGGCGGCTATGCGGAAAGACCAATCCGGTCCCGGAGCCACACCGTCGGGGGAGCAACGGGACTCGGCGCTGAAAATTGCCATTGTCGATGAAAGCCCCATCCGCGCGGCAATTCTTGAAGACGGTTTGCGCGAGGCCGGATTCACCCAGGTCGAGCGTATTGCGGGAACACATAACCTGCTCGAGCGGATCTATGCGCTCGACCCGGAAGTGATCCTGATTGATCTGGAAAACCCTAGCCGTGATGTGCTCGAGCAGATGTTTCAGATGAGCCGCGCCGTCAAACGGCCCGTCGCAATGTTTGTCGATCAGAGCGATAGCGCCTCGATTCAAGCCGCGGTCGATGCGGGCGTCTCCGCCTACATTGTCGGGGGGCTCAAGAAGGAGCGCGTCACCAGTATCCTTGATCTTTGTATTTCGCGTTTCAATGCATTTGCTCGCCTGCAATCAGAACTTGATCATGCCAAAGGTGCGCTAGAAGAGCGCAAAATCATCGATCGAGCCAAAGGTGTACTGATGCAAGCAAAAAAAATGACAGAAGAAAAAGCCTACGCAGTGCTGCGCACGACCGCAATGAATCAAAACAAGAAGATCGTGGAAATAGCTCAATCGGTTCTGACGGCAGCGGAGCTGCTCAAATGACGCAGAAACTCCGAATTGGTTATATCCCGCTTGTGGATGCGACCGCGCTCCTGGTCGCCGTAGACCATGGCTTCGCCGCGACGGAAGAATTGGACATAGAACTGGTCCGCGAAGTGTCGTGGTCGAACGTGCGCGACAAGCTCAACATTGGCCTGTTCGACGCCGCGCATCTGCTGTCGCCCGTTGCGATCGCTTCCAGCCTCGGCATTGGCCATGTTCGCGTACCGCTTATCGCGCCCTTCAATCTTGGATTTAATGGCAATGCCATTACGGTGTCACCGCGTCTGTTCACGATGTTGTCGTCCGCTGCCGATGGTGATCTGACCGATCCGAAGGTGTCGACGCGAGCACTAGCGCGGGTCGTGGCGCAACTGAAAAGTCGTGGCGCCGAGCCGCTCACCTTCGGGATGACATTTCCTTTTTCGAACCACAACTATCAACTCCGGTTCTGGATGGCGGCGGGCGGTGTCGATCCGGACGAGGATGTTCGCCTTGTTGTTTTGCCGCCGCCTTTCATGGCCGAAAGTCTTGCCAACGGGCAAGTGGACGGGTTCTGCGTCGGTGCGCCATGGAATTCATCCGCAGTCAATCTCGGCGTCGGCAATATTCTGCACTTTGGCTGCGAAATCATGACCCGGGTTTCGGAAAAAGTACTGGCATTGCGCGAAAATTGGGCGGAAGAGAATACTGACATGGTGACGAGGCTCGTTCGCGCGCTTACGCGTGCCAGCAGATTTGTCGATGAGGCGGACAACCGTGATCGTGTGGCGAGCATCGTCGCGCAGCGACTTGGGACGACACCCGAACTTGTCGTCCGCACACTCACAGGAAATCTCAAGACCGCGCGTGAAGGTCCGGTTCGCACGAACGGTTCCTATATCCTCGTTGGCCGTGATGGCACAAACCGGCCCGATCCGGTTCAGGCCGCCTGGGCTTATGCGCAGATTGTCCGCTGGAGGCAGGCACCGTTGTCGGAGGAGTTGCGCGCGGCGGCACAAAACGTCTTTCGCGCAGATATCTTCGACGCGGTTGTGGGTGGCCCGGCGACGGTGGATTGCGGCGACACACGCGACAGCATCGGCGTCTTCGCCGGCCCGGAATTCGAGCCGGGTGACATCGCTGGCTATCTCGCATTTTGGCAAAGCAATCGCGTGCAACGACCACGTCTGTCTGTCGTCCGTTGATTTTGCGTTGCACAAATATTTCGCAAGTTGCGCCGGATATGGGCACCGAATCACAAACTCCGCATGTAGCGTGTGGAAATTGAATTGCCGTAAGCAATTGAAACAAAATGACTATCTCTTCCGCCTGATCACTTGGCACAGCACTTGAATTGATCTTGTTCGAGGAGGCGCCATCACGATGGCGCTTCTGGTCCAACGACGGGCCAATAGGCAACGCCGCTGTCCTGGGGAATGCGCAAAGGCGCGCTTCAGGCTGCGGCTTTTTTATTGGCGCCAAGCAAAAGGCGCGCGAGCGAACCGAAGAGGAAAACGACAAGCGGCGCAACGACCGGGTTCACACAAAGCAGGGACGACGACATGACAATGAGCAAACCGAATACGGCCTGGATTTCCGACTGGGAACCAGAGAATGAAAAGTTCTGGAACTCCAAAGGCAAATTTATTGCACGGCGCAATCTCATCTGGTCGATCGTGGCCGAGCATATCGGCTTTTCGGTCTGGCTGATTTGGAGCATCGTCGCAACTAAATTGCCGCAGGCTGGCTTTCACTACACGACCGATCAGTTGTTTCAGCTCGTTGCGCTTCCCGGCCTGATCGGCTCCCTGATGCGGTTTCCGTACACATTTGCGGTAACGACTTTCGGCGGTCGCAACTGGACGATCTTCAGCGCGTCGGTCCTGTTCATTCCGACCATCGCGCTCGCATACTTCGTAACACAGCCGGAAACCCCGTTCTGGCTGATGCTGATTGTTGCCGCAACCGCAGGTCTCGGAGGCGGCAACTTTGCATCCAGCATGGCCAATATCTCCTTCTTCTACCCGGACCGCATGAAGGGCTGGGCGCTTGGCCTGAACGCCGCCGGCGGGAATATCGGTGTCAGCAGCGTGCAATTGTTGACCCCGATCTTGATGGGGGTTGGCCTCATCAATCTTTATCAGGCAACGCCGGTCTCCGGAGGACTCTATCTCCAGAACGCAGGACTGATGTGGCTGCTTCCCTTGGTCATTGCGGTGATCGGTGCGGTCTTGTTCATGAACAACCTCACCTCGGCGCGCTCGACGTTCAAGGATCAGCTCGCCATCATAAAACGAAAACATACCTGGATCATGTCCTTCATCTACATCGGGACCTTCGGCTCCTTCATTGGGTACTCGGCTGCGTTCCCACTGTTGATCAAGACGCAATTTCCCTCCGTGACGATTGCCATCGCGTTCCTGGGACCGCTTGTTGGGTCGCTGTCGCGCCCGTTGGGCGGCTTGCTTGCCGATAAGGTTGGTGGCGCGATCGTCACGTTCTGGAATTTCATCGCCATGGGCGCGGCGACGATCGGCGTCATGTACTTCGTGGGGATCAAGGATTTTGCCGGCTTTCTGGCGATGTTCCTTATTCTTTTCGTCACGACCGGAATCGGCAATGGTTCCACCTACCGGATGATCCCTTCGATTTTCCGCGAGGAAAATTTCCGCAAGGCGAAAGGATCGGGCGAGGCCGGCCGAGCGCTTGCCTTGAAAGCAGCCAGCATCGAAAGCGGCGCCGCACTCGGCTTTATCGGCGCGATCGGCGCCTGCGGGGGCTATTTCATCCCACGCGGCTTCGGTGCCTCGATTGCGGCCACCGGCGGTCCACAGTTGGCTCTCGGAATTTACCTTGCGTTCTACGCGACCTGTCTCGCGCTTACGTGGTGGTACTACCTGCGGAAGAGTTATTCGGCAACCGCCACAAGCCTCGCCGAGGCGCGCGTGTGAGACGGGCGTGAACAGTTTGGTTCACGGTTTGCGACAAAGCGCGGCTCGCGATGGACAGGTTTCGGTGCCTCGAAATCGCGAGTCTCGCACGCCTTGCCGGCACCTAGGAGGACCGCAATGACGCCCAAGCAAATCGAATTGGTCCAGCAAAGCTTCGCCAAGGTTGTGCCGATATCGGCCAAGGCCGCGACGCTGTTTTGCAGCCGGCTTTTCGAAACAGCGCCGGAAGTAAAGTCTTTATTCCGCGACGACATGGAGGAGCGGGGCCGCAAGCTGATGGCGACGCTGGCTGTCGTCGTGAATGGTCTGAGCGATCTTGAGACGATTCTGCCCGCGGCAAGCGTCCTCGCCAAACGCCACGTCGGCTACGGAGTGAAGGCGTCTCACTATGCGCCAGTCGGTGCGGCTCTGCTGTGGACGCTGCAGCAGGGACTTGGTCCCGCTTGGACGCCTGAACTCGCTGCTGCGTGGAGTGCGGCCTACGCGACTTTGTCAGGCTTCATGGTCGGGGAGGCGTACGGCCGCGGAGCCGCCGCATGAGCTTGCTTTATCGCGCTACCGCGCGGAGTGGCGGCAGCGGCGCGGCGTGTTCGAGATCGTTCAGGCAGGGGAAAGGCCGATGAGCGAACCGCTGGTCGTGATTGGTAACGGTATGGCCACGATGCACTTTGTGGACGAGCTCACCAGGCGTGCACTCGGCCGTTTTGCCGTGGCCGTTGTCGGGGAGGAGCCACGGCTTGCCTACAATCGCGTGCTGCTGTCGGCAGTGCTGGCGCAGGAAGTGTCGCGCTCGGACATCGAACTGCGGCCGGCGCGCTGGTGGAGAGACCGTGGGGTAACGCTTCTATACGGCCGCACGGCCGTGGGCATCGACCCAACGATCCGCCGCGTGCGACTCGCCGATAAGGCAACGCTCCCCTATGGCAAGCTGGTGCTCGCGGTCGGCTCACGTCCTGTCAGGCCCAGTGTCCCGGGTATGGATCTCCCGGGCGTGGTGACATTCCGTGATTTCGGCGATGTCGCCGCGATCCAGGCGGCAGCTGTTCGGCGCCCAAATGCGGTGGTGATTGGTGGCGGCCTGCTCGGCCTCGAAGCCGCTTACGGGTTGGCAAAAGCGGGGTCGAGGGTGACGGTCGTTCACTTGATGGATCGGCTGATGGAGCGCCAACTCGATGTGCGTGCCGCTGATTTGCTCAAGAAAGCGGTGGAGCAGCGCGGCATCTCCGTACATCTCAACGGCGAGACGGTCGGCATCCGCGGTAACAGTCGCGCACGGGCCGTGGCACTTAAGGACGGCCAGGAAATCGAAGCGGACCTCGTCGTCGTAGCCGCCGGCGTCCGGCCAAACATCGATCTCGCCCGTACCGCCGATCTTGATATCGATCGCGGGATTCTTGTCGATGACCATTTGCAAACCAGCCGGCCTGGCATCTACGCGATTGGAGAATGCGCCGAGCATCGCGGCACCTGCTATGGGCTCGTCGAACCTGCTTATGAACAGGCGCGTGCGCTGGCCGCGCACATTGCCGGAGAGAATGCCCATTACCCAGGAAGCGTGCTCGCCACCAATCTGAAGGTCTCGGGCGTCAACGTTTTCTCAACCGGCGACTTTCTCGGTGCCCACGGAACCGAGCAACTCCTTCTGTCGGACCCGGGCCTCGGCATTTACAAGAAGCTCGTGATCGCCGGCGGCCGGCTCGTTGGAGCCGTATTGTTCGGCGATACAATCGACGGCCCCTGGTATCACGAACTGATCCGTTCCGGGGCTTCGATCGCTGGGATTCGGGATGACATCATCTTTGGTCGTGCGCTGGCTGAGCGAAAGGCGGCGTGATGTCAAGCGACTTCAGCCCCGAGCAAAAACGTTATCTTGAGGGGTTTGCCTCCGGGCTCAACGCGGCGCGCACGGCGCGGGGGAGACCGCCGGCAGCGGCGAGCGAGCCCGTCGGCCCTGATGCGATACACATTGCCGCTCAAGACCGCGTTATCGCTGCAGGCGGCAAGCTTGCCGATCAGGAAAAATTCAAACGTGAATTGCATCCTTTCGACGCTTATGAACGGTTGAAGCAACAGGCACGGAACAACGAACCACCGAAACCGGCCGATAACTTCCGCTGGCGTTTCTACGGCCTGTTTTATGTGGCACCGACTCAATCCTCTTACATGTGTCGCCTGCGAATTCCCAATGGCATCCTCAAGCATTGGCAGTTGTCGAGCCTCGCTGACCTCGCTGAACGATATGCCGGCGGTTATTCGCATGTGACCACGCGCGCCAATCTTCAAATGCGCGAGGTCGAGCCGAAAAATGCGGTCGCGATGGTCGAAGCAATTCAGGATCTGGGGCTTTGCTCGCGCGGTTCGGGCGCCGACAATATCCGCAATGTGACCGGCACGCCGACGGCTGGCATCGATCCGCAAGAACTCATCGACACGCAGCCCTTTGCGCGCGAATGGCATTTCCACATTCTCAATGAGCGCGCACTCTACGGTCTGCCACGCAAATTCAACGTCGGGTTCGATGGAGCCGGCTGCATTCCGGTCCTTGAGGACACCAATGATATAGGATTTCAGGCCGTCGAAGTGAGGGATGGCTTTGGTGCCGACGCCGGTGTCTGGTTCCGGCTCATCCTCGGCGGCATTACAGGGCACAAGGATTTCGCGCGCGACACCGGCGTCATTGTCAGACCGGAAGAATCCACGCAAGTCGCGGACGCCATAGTCCGCGTTTACATCGAGCATGGCGATCGCACCGACCGTAACAAGGCGCGACTCAAATACGTGCTCGATGCCTGGGGGATCGAAAAATATATTGCTCACGTCGAGGAAAAACTCGGCCGCAAACTGACAAAGGTGCCGACGGCAGCCATTGCGCCGCGACCGTCATTTGACCGTAGCGCTCACATCGGAGCGCATGCGCAAAAACAGCCTGGATTGAAATGGATCGGTGTGGTTCTCCCTGTTGCGAAGCTCACGGCCAGTCAAATGCGGGGGCTCGCCAGGATTGCGCAGGAGCTCGGCGATGGGGATATTCGCCTAACGGTCTGGCAGAATCTGCTGATCTCGGGGGTGTCCGACGGGAAGGTGCCGGCCGCCGAGACTGCGATCGAGGCGCTCGGCCTGACCATCGAGGCGACCTCGATCCGCGCCGGGCTTGTTGCCTGCACGGGCAATGTCGGCTGCCGTTTTTCGGCTTCCGACACCAAGCGTCATGCCGAGGAGATCGCGCAATGGTGCGAGGCGCGCGTTGACCTCGACGGACCGGTCAACATCCACCTCACCGGCTGCCACCATTCCTGCGCGCAGCATTACATAAGCGACATTGGTCTTCTTGCCTGCAAGGTGGAGCAGGGCGAAGAACAGATCGAGGGCTACCACATTTATGTTGGCGGCGGCTTCGGTCGTGATGCGGCGCTTGGTCGGGAGATCTATCGCGACGTCAAGGCGACTGACACGCCGCAAATGATCGAATGTATGCTCAAGGGCTACCTCGCTCATCGCGCGTCGCGCAATGAAACTTTTCTCGCATTCTCGCGGCGGCATGACGTCGACACGCTGAAGCAGATGTTTGTGGTGGAGGCTGGCGAATGACTAAAAGCCTGCCGCCACCGATTCCGTCGTTGGTGCCCGAAACCGCACCCTTCTCCGAAGAGCAGCGGGTTTGGCTCAACGGCTTTTTCGCGGGGCTGGTCTCGCTCGATGGTTTTGGCGTCACACCGCTGTCCGGAGATCAAGCGGCCGGACTGCTTTCAGGTGTCAGTGCCAAGGAGGCCGATGATGATGACGATGGCGGTGCGGCCTGGCACGACCAAGCGCTGCCTATGGCGGAACGCATGAAACTTGCCGACGGCAAGCCTCTGCGCTGGCGCATGATGGCGGCGATGGCGCAACAGGACTGTGGCCAGTGCGGCTATGACTGCAAAAATTATTCGGCGGCGATTTATTCGGGCAAAGAAGAGCGGCTGAATCTCTGCGTGCCGGGCGGTAAGGAAACCGCGCGCATGCTCAAGACGCTGTTCGGAGAACTCAGTGGCGCGCCGGCGGCGAAAAAGCCCATTGCGACAGGCGCCGAAGTTTTGCCGGCGGTAGCATCGCCAGCCTGTTCGCGAGACAATCCGGTCGAAGCGACGCTTGTGTCACGGACACGCCTGAACAAGCCGGGCTCCGAGAAGGAAACCTGGCATCTCGAATTTGATCTTTCCCGTTGCGGGCTCGACTACACAGTGGGCGACGCATTCGGACTTTATCCAGCGAACGATCCGACTCTGGTCGATGCGGTCATCAAGGCGTTAGCGGCCCCGGCGGACTTTCCAATCGGCGGCCGTACCCTTCGCGAAGTCTTGGCCGATGGGGTGTCGCTGTCGCCTGCGCCCGACATGCTGTTCCAGCTCTTTTCCTATATAACCGGTGGCGATCGGCGGAAGAGAGCGAGAGCGCTTTCGACCGGCGAGGATCCCGACGGGGACGCCGCCACACTCGATGTGCTGGCCGCGATCGAGAAATTTCCCGGCATCCGGCCTGATCCGGAAGCGTTCGTGGAAGCGCTCGATCCACTGCAGCCGCGACTCTATTCGATCGCGTCTTCGCCCAAGACCGACCCCGGACGCATTGCGCTGACTGTCGATGCCGTACGCTACGATATAGGCAAACGCATGCGACTGGGCGTGGCCTCAACCTATCTCGCCGAACGTTGCGCGCTCGGCAGTCCATTGCGCGTTTACGTACAAAAAGCGCACGCTTTTGGCCTGCCGGCCGATCCTGCGGCGGCAATCATCATGATCGGGCCTGGTACGGGCGTTGCGCCATTCCGCGCTTTCCTTCAGGAGCGGCGCGCAGTCGGAGCAACCGGACGTAACTGGCTGTTCTTTGGCCACCAACGTTCCAACTGCGATTTCTTCTACGAGGACGAATTTAAGGAAATGAAGAGCTCGGCGCTGCTGACGCGCCTGTCGCTGGCCTGGTCGCGCGATGGCAGCGAAAAAATCTACGTGCAGGACCGCATGCGCGAGGTTGGCCGCGACCTTTGGGCATGGCTCGCGGATGGCGCGCACATTTACGTCTGCGGTGACGCCAAGCGCATGGCCAAGGATGTCGAAATCGCGCTGGTCGATATCGTCGCTCAGCATGGGGTGCGCGGCGCGGAAGAAGCTGCGGTTTTCGTCGCTGATCTCAAGAAAAAGGGCCGCTATCAGCAGGACGTCTACTAATGAATGCACCGGCGCAACATCCGCCGTCCGTGCGCACCACGTGCCCATATTGTGGTGTCGGCTGTGGCGTGCTGGCAAAGCCCGACGGACGAGGAGGTGCGGTGATCGTTGGCGACCCCGAGCATCCGGCCAATTTTGGCAGGCTTTGCTCCAAGGGCTCGGCACTAACGGAGACGCTCGGGCTCGGCAGTCGGCTTTTGCATCCCATGTTGCGACAGGTGGATGGAACATTCGCTCGCTGCACGTGGAGCAACGCGCTTGATCGCGTCGCGGATGGTATTGCGATGACAATTTCGCGGCATGGTGCAAACGCGGTTGCCTTCTATTTGTCCGGGCAATTGCTGACCGAGGACTACTACGTCGCCAACAAGTTGATGAAAGGCTTCATAGGCTCGGCGAATGTCGACACCAATTCGCGTCTTTGCATGGCGTCCTCGGTCGTCGGCCACCGACGGGCTTTCGGTACTGATACAGTGCCCGGCAAGTATGAAGACCTCGATCTTGCCGACCTCATCGTCCTGGTTGGATCGAACGCCGCCTGGTGTCATCCGGTTCTTTATCAGCGCATGGTCGCCAACAAGCGCGCGCGCGGCGCGAAGATTGTGGTGATCGATCCCCGGCGCACCGCGAGCATGGAAGACGCCGACCTGTGCCTGCCGATAGCGCCCGGCATGGACACCGTATTGTTCTGTGGGCTCCTTGTGCATCTGGCTGACACCCATGCGCTTGATTACGCGTATGTCGATGCACACACGTCCGGTTTTGCGGACGCGCTCGCGCGTTCGCGCGAGATTGCACCCGATGTGGCGACGACCGCGGCTATCACAGGGATCGTGGAAAGTGACGTGGCGCGTTTCTTCGATCTGTTTCGCGCGACTGCGAATGCAGTGACCTGTTTTTCGCAAGGTGTGAACCAATCGGCGCAAGGCACCGACAAGGTCACGACCATAATTAATTGCCATCTTGCGACGGGACGTATCGGCAAACCTGGCGCGGGGCCTTTTTCGCTCACCGGCCAGCCCAACGCGATGGGCGGTCGCGAGGTCGGTGGACTGGCCAATCAATTGGCCGCGCATATGGGATTTTCGCGCGGCGAGGTCGATCGGGTCGGCCGTTTCTGGGGCGCCCGCAAAATGGTTGAGCGCGAGGGCTTGAAAGCCGTGCAAATATTTGAGGCGATCGAGCGCGGCGAGATCAAGGCGCTGTGGGTGATGGCAACCAATCCCGCTGTGTCGCTGCCACGCGCAACCGCAATGCGCGATGCGCTAACGAAGCTCGATCTTTTTGTCGTTTCTGAAAACGTCATGTCGAATGACACCGTCAATGCGGGCGCACAAATCTTGCTACCGGCGACAGCTTGGGGTGAGAAGGATGGCACCGTGACCAACTCCGAACGGCGTATCTCGCGCCAACGGCCGTTTTTGCCGGCGCCAGGGGAGGCAAAGCCTGACTGGTGGATCGTCAACCAGGTTGCCAGGCGCATGGGCTTCGGTGACGCCTTTAGCTATCGCTCAGCGGCTGATGTCTTTCGCGAGCATGCTGCGCTGTCAATGTTTGAGAACGCCGGTACACGTGATTTCGATATTGGCGCGCTCGCGCAACTGGACGACGAGAATTTCAACGCGCTCGACCCGGTGCAGTGGCCCACGCGGGCCGGCGAGCCGCGCGGCGAGACGCGCTTTTTCGGCAATGGCAAATTCTTCACGTCAGACCGAAGGGCGCAGCTGATCGCGCCCGAAAAACCGGCGCTGCATGCAGCCGTATCGGAAGAATTTCCATTTCGACTTAACACCGGCCGCATTCGCGACCAGTGGCATACCATGACGCGCTCGGGGCTTAGTGCGCGGCTTGCCAGCCATACCGCCGAACCGTTCGTCGAGGTGCATCCGGACGACGCCAGGACCGCAGGACTCGCCGATAACGGCTTCGCGCGCGTGCGTTCGCCACACGGTACTTGCATCCTGAAAGTCGTGATCACCCAGGCCCAGCGGCGTGGCTCACTTTTTGCACCGATCCATTGGAGTGACGAGACCGCGTCATCTGCCCGTATCGGCGCGTTGGTGACAGGTGCGAACGACCCATATTCCGGTCAACCCGAAGCGAAGGCGACACCGGTCGCGATCGAACCTGTAACATTTGCCTATCGCGGCTTCGCGTTGGGCCGCACACCCTTGAGGCCGCCGGTGGGCACATGGTGGGCTCGGGTGACAGTCAATAACGGCTTTGGCCTTCTGGTAGCGAGCAACGACGAACCCGCGAGGTGGCGAGCGCGCGCCCTTGCTTTGCTAGGGACAGAAGAGATCGCTGAATATCTTGATGAGCTTCGAGGGATCTATCGCGTTGCATCTTTCGCCGAGGATCGCTTGGTGGGATGCCTGTTCATTGGCAAGGCTGAGACGGCATCGCAATGGGATGCAATGAAGGCTGTGTTCGAGTGTGAAGCATTGGGAGATGTACAGCGGCGGGCGGTGTTGTCCGGCAAATCGACCAGTGGAATAGCCGATCCTGGTCCGGTCATCTGCTCTTGTTTCAGTGTCGGGCTCAACATAATCCGGACGGCGCTTGCAAGCGGCGCTGCGACGAGCGTAGAAGAAATTGGCGTTGCGCTGCGTGCGGGTACCAATTGCGGTTCGTGCCTGCCGGAACTTAAGAGGATCGTAAATAATGAACGTGTCCCGCAAACCGCTTGATACGAAGTCGCGGCGCATCGGCGCGCTCGCGCGGCTTCCAGTTTTTCTGGCGCTCGATGACAAGCGTGCGGTGCTGGCGGGCGGAAACCCAGCCGCAGCCTGGAAGGCTGAACTGTTATCGGCGTGCGGCGCGCACGTGGAGGTCTATGCGCCCGATCCGTGCGACGAGCTGCTTGAGCTTGCCGCGGATCCACCGCGTGGTGCAATCAGCATCAATCGGCGCAACTGGACAGCGGAAGACTTCAATGGCGTCGCGGTTGCCGTTGGCGCTTTCGACGATAACGAGGGCGCCGGAAAATTTGCCTCGGTGGCGCGCGCGGCCGGTGTGCCCGTCAATGTGATCGATAAGCCGGCGTTCTGCGATTTTTCTTTCGGCGCGATCGTCAATCGTTCGCCGCTGGTGATCGGAATTTCCACCGATGGTGCCGCGCCGGTATTTGCGCAGGCAGTCCGCGCCAAGCTTGAGGCCCTGTTGCCCAATGGTTTCGCCGGTTGGGCTACTGCCGCTTCGCGCTGGCGCAGCGCGGTTAAGGCATCAGGGCTGTCGTTTTCCGGCCGACGCAGGTTCTGGCAGTTATTCACTGCGCAGGCCATTGCGGATCCCGAGCATGAACCCGGTCAGACTGATTTCGACCGTTTCATCGCCGAGGTAAAGGGACTTGGCACGGCCGTCGAGAATGGCTCGGTGACCCTGGTTGGGGCCGGACCGGGCGATCCTGAAATGCTGACGCTGCGGGCCGTGCGCGCGCTGCAGTCGGCGGATGTGATCTTGTTTGACGATCTGGTTTCTCGCGAGGTGCTCGACTTTGCCCGCCGCGAAGCAAGGAAGATGCTCGTCGGCAAGACCGGCTTCGGGCCTTCATGCAAACAGGAAGACATCAATGCTCTGATGGTAGGGCTGGCCAAGCAAGGCAAACGCGTGGTCCGCCTCAAAGGCGGCGATCCGCTGATTTTTGGCCGCGCAGTGGAGGAAATCGAGGCATGTCAGGCAGCCCGCATCGCTGTTGATGTTGTCCCCGGCATAACGGCCGCGCAGGGCGCGGCTGCAAGAATGGGCCGCGCGCTGACCGACCGCAAACGCGCGCGCCGGCTACAATACGTTACGGGCCACGGAACGGATGGGGCGCTGCCCAAAGGTCTCGACTGGCAGAGCCTCGCCGATCCGGCGACCACAACTGTAATTTATATGCCGACCCGCACGCTCGCAGCTCTTGTCGAGAGAGCAATCGCGGAAGGTCTCGATCCGCGGACGCCGGCATTGGCAATCGCTCGCGCGACGCGGCCCGACCAAGCCGTTATCACGGCTTCCGTCAGTGAACTTCCATTGCGGGTGGCGGAGGCGAAACTGCCCGGACCGTTGCTGGTCATGTTGGGACGGGTCTTCGGTGAGCGCGGCGTTGCCCGGTCGAGCGCGACGCCGGTCGGTCAGAAAGCCGGCTGAGACTCGTGATCTACCGCATGTTGTAGCGAATCGGAACAGAAATTGGAATTTGACTGCCCGCAATTTCCGGCGGGGGCGGCGGCAGTGGCGCTGCGCGCGCAACCAATGCCAGCGTTGCTTGGTCGAGCGCGTTTGAGCCCGAGCTGCGTGTGATACGCGCATTATGGACGCCGCCGCTTCGGTCGATGCTGAACGCGAGCTGCGCGATGCCTTGCTCACCGCGCGATTGCGCCTCTGGTGGATAGCGTTTGTTACGCTCGAGTTGTGCGACGAGCTGCGACTTCCAGTTCGGCAACGCATTCGAGTTTTGCGAGTTCGCCCCGGCCATCGGTGCGGCTGCGCGCTCGGATCTGGTGTCGGCAGAACTCGGCGCACTGGCAACGCTTGCGTGTCTCTGCTTGGGCTTTTTCTCAGGCTTTTCGGTCACTTTCGGCGGCGGCATCACGGCCTGCAACGGCTCGGCTTTCGGATCCGGCGGGAGTTCCAATTTCTTTTCAAGCGGCTTTTCAGGCTCGGGCTCAGGCTCCGCGTCCTGCTGTTGCGGACCAGGCGGTATTTCGTTGGGCGTGACTTCCGGCGCCACCGGCAGCGCCGCGAGCTCGATCGTAATGACCGGTGCGTTCGCAACCAGATCGTCGGTGTCGCTCCAGCGCGCAAGCAAAGCGGCAGCACCCGCACCATGGAATGCAACCGCGAGCACGAAGCAGGCCGCCCAGCGCGCGCCGTCTGACCGGCGGCGCACGACCGGAGTGTCGCCGACGGCATTCATTGTTTGTCCGTTTCAAGCCCGACCAAAGCGACGTGCAGATATCCGGCGCTGCGCAAATCGTTCATCAGGCCCATCAGCTCGCCGTAGGGTACGGTCTTGTCGGCGCGCAAAAAGACGCGCTGCTGCTTGTCACCGGACGTCGCCTGATCGAGCGCACTGGCAAGCGCGGTGCGCTGCACCGAATTCTCGTCAAGCGAAACGCTCAGATCGGACTTCAGGGTCAGAAATAGCGGTTTATCGGGCCGCGGTGTTCGCTCGGCGTTGGCTGCAGGCAAGTCGACCGATATGTCGACGGTCGCAAGCGGCGCTGCAATCATGAAGATAATCAGCAGCACCAATATTACGTCGATAAACGGCGTCACGTTGATCTCGTGAATCTCGTTTAATGTTTCATCGCCGTGATCGAGGCGTACGCTCATCGGGATTTACTCCGCTGCTACGGCGCGGCGGCGATCTGTTGACCGGTGCTCAAATGCGCCGCGATCAAGATCGCGGCTGACAATCCGTAAGATTTCGGCGGCGGCATCGGCATGCAGCGCGCGATAACCGGCGATCCAGCGTGAAAACAGATTGTACATCACCACGGCCGGAATCGCCGCCACAAGGCCAAGCGCGGTTGCCAGCAGTGCCTCGGCGATGCCGGGTGCGACCACGGCGAGATTGGTGGTGTGCTGCTTCGAGATTCCGATGAAGCTGTTCATGATGCCCCAGACGGTGCCGAACAATCCGACAAAAGGCGCGGTGGCTCCGATCGTGGCGAGAATGCCGGTGCCGCGGATCATTTGTCGGCCGGCAGCGGCCTCGATGCGCTCAAGGCGTGAGGCGATGCGTTCTTTGACGCCAGACGGCGACATCGCGTCGGCGGACAGGCGTAATTCAGTGTCGGCCGCACGTACGAGCGCGGCCGACCCGTCATCGAGCCCTTTCGTTCGCGCGGTCGCTTCACTCCAGGAACGCGCCTGACCGAGCGCTTCGATCGTAGTCTGCATGCGCCGGCGTACCATCATTAGTTCGATTGCCTTGGCGAACCATATTGTCCAGGTCAGAACCGATGCGAAGGCAAGCCCAACCATGACTGCTTTAACGACGATATCGGCCGCCATGAACATGCCCCATGGCGACAGATCACGCGGCAAGGTGAGCGCGACCCCGGGTGTGGACGCAACTGGAGTGGCTACGGCGTCCGACGCTGTAGGAGCGGCGGGCAAACTAGCCGGCGGTGCAGCCGTAACTGGCGCTGGAGGGGCGACAGTGGTTGGCGGTGACTCGGCGGCTGGCTGTGTTTGCGCAAGCGTAGTGACTGGCAAAATAAGGCCAATGGCGACCAGTGCCGCCGAGCACACTCGCCGATCAAAGCGAAATTTCGTTGCACCGATCATGTCTGCCTCTCATTGGCCAGGAGCTATATCAGCAATACGAGGCTTCCTGAAAACAAAAGTCCCATGAAACCGCAGATTTGAGCCATTCCAAACAGCCACTTGGTTACAACCATGTTCTTTCAATATCGTACATCAGGCGCTCTCGCATCAGAACTTGGCAGTGGCCGAGAGTCTAATGGTACGTGTGGCGCCCGGTGAAAGATTGTTGTTGCCGTCCGCCGATGCCCAATAGCCTTTGTCGAAGATGTTTTCGACATTGAGTTGTGCTCGCCAGGTTTCGTTGATTTTTAGATAGAGTGCCGCATCAAAGCGAACCCAGCCAGGCAATAGTACGGTGTCGTCCGATGAGGCAAAGGAATTGGAGAAATAGATGACGCCGAGGCCCGCTCCCCAAACCGGAGTAAATTGATACTTATTCCACCACGAGAATTGATTGAGCGGCACCAGCTGTATTCGATTCCCGGGAACAATCGTCGCGGATGTCGCGCTTGTTACGCGCGCGTCTGTATAGGCGTAACCCAGCGTCGACTGCCAATCGTTGGTAACGTAACCCTGCAAAGAGGTCTCGAAGCCACGGATCCTGTTGCTCCCTGACAGGATGAAAAATCCTGGATTGTTTGGATCGGGCAAGGGGATGTTCGTTCGTTCGAGGTCATACACTGCCGCAGCGAACAACAGCCGCGGCTGGATATTCCATTTGACGCCGATCTCTTTGTTCACAAACTTCTGCGGCGCGAGGATTATGTTGCCGTTATTCAGCGCACTGAACTGGTCGCCCGAGGCGGGCAGATAAGAGACGCTGTAAGCGCCATAAACTGATACGTTGTCGGCGGGCTTCACGATCACTGCAGCTTGCGGTGAAAAATTGTTGTTGATCAGACTTCGATTTGTATTCGTATTCATGTCCAGTGCCGATTCATTGAAACGATCGAATCGGATCCCGCCAATCAATTGCAGCCAGCGAGTAATGTCGATTGTGTCGCGGGCATAGGCTGACGCTGTGTAGAGGAGATAGTTGCTGTTGGAGTCAGGTGTAGTGACTCCAGGCGAGAAGGTTCCCGGGTACTGATGGATGAAAGTGACCGTCCCGAAATAGGTTGGATCAAATGGATTGCCGACTATCGTATTTGTTCCGTTGGGAAAAATACCGGTGTTACGCACATCGATTCCCCACTGCCGGCCAAACTCTGTTCCGAACGCAATCGAATGCAATAACGGTCCGGTCGATGTCTTGTAGAAAAAGTCTGTTTGGTTGATGAGATTGTCGCGGTTGGTCGTATGATTGTAAGCCGCGCGGTTAAACGCAGTGTCGGAAGGATTTACCGCTCCCGACAGGGGGCCGTTACCTGGATATACGTTCTGGTAGAATTTTTTATAGTCGGCGAACATCGTCGAATTCTTCACCGTTAATCCGTTTCCAAAATCGTGGTCGATGAAGGCCATGGTCTGTTGCACGTCGGCGCGCGCGACGTTCAGATTGGGACTGCCGTAGAACGCTGTAAGGTCGCCGTTTGGTGCGAACGGTGCCGCTGGATTGAAACGGGTCGATGATGGCGCCACGGCGCTAAGACCCTGAGAAGGGTTGCCGCGGTCGGCCGTACGCTCATCGTGATAGTATTCGTAGCTGAGCCTGATCTTGGTGGCGTTGTCAGGTTTATACGTTACCGTTGGATTGATACCCCAACGCTCAAATTTGCCAAAATCGCGGAATGTATCGCCCGCCTCGTACATCATATTGAGACGCGCTGCGAAGGTGTCGTTGACGGCTTGGCCGGCGTCAACTGTAACGCGCCGATCCCAGAAGGATCCAGTTTGCGCCGTTACATCGTAAATCCTGGTGCCGTCGGCTTCCTTTAGCGTGCGGTTGAGCAGCCCGCCGCCGGCACTACGACCGAAAGTCAGCGCGCTCGGTCCTCTCAAAATTTCCACGCTTTGTGCGTTGTAGAGATCGCGAAAGTATTGGACGTCGTCGCGGAAGGCGTTGACGAAAAAGTTTGCACTTGAATCCACGCCGCGAATAATGAGTTCGTCACGATTACCTTCGCCCTGATGCACGGCGACACCCGGAACGTAACGCGTGATGTCGGTGAGACTTGGGGAGCCTTGGTCTTTGATGAAATCCCTTGTCACCACGGTTAGCGACTGTGGGATATCGATCAGTGGAGTGTTTGTTTTTGTTGCCACCGAGGTGCTCGGCGCGAAGTAGCCCTCCGTCCGGCCGGAATTGCCCTGGACACTGATGGTGTCGAGCGTGATGGCTTGAGCGTTCGCGTCGCTCCCGACCACATCGGGTTGTGGCTTGTCTTGCGCGGTCGCCCGCATCGTTCCGATGTCGCCCCCAACGACAAGAAATGTCGTCGCCAGCAGCATCGGAATGTGCCGGCTTATTCCCCCCTCACGCATGTCACCACCTTCACCAGTGGGCAATTTTTTTGCGCACGCACCCGAATGTGCGATTACAAGAGCCCCATCGCGTCCTTAGGCGATCGCAAAAAGTCACGCAATATCAATCATTTAGAGTACTTCCAATGTATAACTGGAATGGTTCGAGAATCATGCCTAGGAGGCGGCAATCGCTCGGATTTTTTTGGTGTAGCCGCCAAACATGCGGAAAAAAATTTTGAAGTACGCACAGCCGAGATGATTGAACCGTAAGCACTTCGCGTGCATCGTCCGCCGCAAATTGCATTTCGGCATTTCAGGATCCAGAAGGACTCAAGACCCCATGCCCTTTTCAGTCTCTCAAGCTTCGTTGCCAGTCTTCGAGATCGGTCTTAGTGCGCTGTCATCGGTGCTCGACAAGGCGGCAGCTCATGCCGCGGCAAAGAAAATCGATCAATCGGTGCTCGTTGGTTGGCGGCTTGCGCCGGACATGTTTGCGTTCGGGCGTCAGGTACAGGTCGCTTGCGATCAGGCCAAAAACGGCTCAGCACGGCTCGCTGGGGTTGAACCTCCGAAATTCGAAGATACGGAGACGACCCTCGACCAGCTAAAGGAACGCATCGCCAAAACTATCGCCTATCTCAAGACTCTCGATACGAAAGCGATCGATACCTCATCCGAACGCGAAATTACTTTTCCTCTGGGATCGAGCAAGGGTCAAATGAAAGGCGGCGACTATCTCAACCATTTCGTCCTGCCAAATTTCTATTTCCATCTTACGGCTGCTTACGCTGTGGTACGGAATTTTGGCGCGGACGTCGGCAAGCGTGATTTTCTCGGCTCAATCCCGCTTAAAAGAATCTAGGAAAACAAAAACCCCGGGATCGATCCCGAGGTTTTTGCTCTTGGAAAACGTGTCAGGCTATTTCAGCCGCTTCGCCGCTTCCTGCGCGAGACTAATATCGACATATTTTTTGACGTCGATTTTTTTCTTCACAAAGCCGAGGTCCTGAGTCATGTCAACGTTACGTTGCAGCGCTTCTACGTTCGGAAGCAGGTTCGGATCCCGGTACGTATCGGCCTTGGTGAACAGCCAGCCGAATCGCTCCGGCGGCACCTTGGTCACATTGGAGGCAATCTTGGCTGCTTCGTCGTGGTTCTTCGGATCGAGATACCAGCGTGTGATGCGCAGCATGTCTTCCATGAAGTCGACCATGGCGGCACGGTTTTTATCGATGAAAGATTTTCGCGCCGTCCAGACGATCATCTGGGTGATGCCAATGGCCTCCCTTTGCTCGAAGAGAATCTTGCCTTCCTCTTTGAGCTTGGGATTGAGCGCGAAAGGCAACACGGCGGGAACGAGGTCGGCTTTTTTGTCTGAAAGGACGGCCGGCATCGTTGGCAACGGCGCCTCGATCATCGTGTAGTCGCGTTTTTCCTCGAGGCCGTGCTTCTTCAGCATGGCGCGCATGGCGACGTCGACCGCGCTGCCGCCGCCGTTGGTGGCGACCACCTTGCCCTTGAGATCCTCGACTTTGTTGATGCCACTATCCTTGCGGACATAAAATTGCTGGCTGAAGTAACCTGGGACGCCATCCTGGAACTCGTCGGCGATGACACGGATGTCATCGAGACCCGCGTTTTCGATGGCAATCGCGAGAGAGGAATAGGCCAGGTTGGATACTTCCAACTCATTGTTGGCCACCGCCGTGATCATTTGCGGGGTGCCTTGATAGCGAACCGACTCAAGCGTGTAGGACTTGCCCAGATGGACAGCCAAATCCTTCTTCTCGAGGATAATTGAGGCCCAGTTGGCGACCGGCGCGACCCACGACATACGGATTTTCACCGGTTCGGCGCCATCGGCGGAGCCAAGTCCGAAAAGGCCGAGCGCGCATGCGCCGGCCAGCGCGAATTTCTGAAAGCGCATGGTTTTCCTCCCACTTCGCCGGGCTTGCATGTTCAGTTGGCAAGCTTCTCGTTGCGAATGCGAAGATTGTCGGAGGTCCAACGGTTTTTGGCAAGCCTCATCCGGGCGGCCAAATGCCCGCCATCCGGTACACGCGATGATGAATGATCTTCTGCCAAGCCGCATTCAGTCGGGCTTTAACGAATGGCAAACCGTTTAAATGCCCGCAAGCTTTGGAGAAAAAAGCGAGACCAGTGTTTACTTTCAGGTCACGAGCGGGGTCGGCAGTTCGCGAAAAACAATCTTAATCACCTGCGCCGCATAGTGCCGAAAAGTGAGCCGGGGCAGGGATGTCGATTACTCACACACGTGCGACCGTCGTCTGGTGTCTGGTTGGCGCGATGGCCGTGCTGACGATAACGAGCTTTGCTCTGGCTGGCCTCACTGTCGACCTTTCCAGCAATCCGTGCTTGCCGCTGGCGATCATAGGTCTTTTGGGCGCAAGTTTTTTTTATCGCTACCGCCGGCCCAACATACATCTCTCCGCGGTCACCGAAGCGGCTGCGCAGATGTTGATGATCCTGCTGTTTGGCATTCTGCTGACCTACGCGGCCATGACGGCCAATTTCCCCTATCGCGATGCCGCTCTCTACGCGATCGATCAAGCGTTGGGATTGGACCGGCGCGCTTACCTCGATTTTGTCAACAGTCGCCCGTTGCTCGCCGAGCTGGCGGGGTATTCCTATCTTTCTTTGCTGCCGCAGTTCGCGCTAGTACCGATGGTGCTGATGATCGCCAACCAGCTGCCGCATCTGCGACAGTGGATGCTTGCCTTCGGTCTGGCGCTTATCGCAACGGCGGGCATTTCCGTATTCACGCCGGCGGTCGCAGCTTTTGTCTATCTCGACCTGACGCCACAGGTCTACGCAAACATTTCTTCGACGGTTTACACTCATGTGCCGACGCTCGAAGCTTTGCGGGCCGGCACACTTCATTCGATCCGGCTCGACAATCTTGAAGGCCTGATCACATTCCCGAGCTTCCACACCGCGGCGGCGCTGATGTACATCTGGGCTTTGCGCACGGTGCCATACGTCCGCTGGCCGGCGCTTGCAGTCAATTGCGCATTGATGGCGGCAACGCCCATTGATGGCGCGCATTATTTCATCGATCTGGTTGGCGGTGCGGGAGTGGCATTCGCAGCGCTTGCGGCCAGCCGCTGGCTGTGCCGGTTTGTGCCGGCGGACGAGCATTCAATCGCTGCCGCACCTGCTGCGGCGTCTGACTTGGCCGCGTCCGCCCAAGCCTCGACCTGACTACAATCTCCGCCTATCGGGTGTAGGGTGCCGTTGCTTCCTGATGCCAAACCAAGAGGCGACGGCGGATGAGCGCCATGGCCTTGACGAGCACGTAGCCGACCACGGCGATTTCAACGATACCGGCAAACACGCCGGGAGAATTAGCAAAGCGCGAGGCGGTCATCATGGCGCCGCCGAGACCGTAGCCTCCCATCAACATTTCGGTCACCACTGCCACGATCAGTGACAGCGGCAACGCCACCTGCAAGCCTGTCATGATCGTCGGCAGCGCCGCAGGCAGTATGATTTGCCAAAGTAATTCACGCTCTCGTGCTCCCATATTGCGCGCAGACCAAATCAATTCGCGCTCGACGCCTTGAATGGCGATGACGGTTGCCGCTACCACGGGAAAAATGGCGTCGAACACAATCATGGTGATCTTCGAAATGTCGAACACGCCGAGCCAAAGAATCACTACCGGCAGAAACGCGATCTTCGGCATGGGGAAACCGACTGAGATGATCGGATCGAAAAACCAACGCGTCGCTGCACTACGCGACATAGCCATTCCCAGTACGATGCCACCGACTGCGGCGATGAAAAATCCGACCATGGCTCGGTAGAGTGTGACGGCCGTATTGATTGCGAGATCGCCGGACGTGGCGTCACTCCAGATGCGCTCTAGCACTGCACTCAACGCCGGCAACTGGAACGGTGTGACGATGCCGCTGCGGGCGACGAGTTCCCATGCCACCAGCAGGGTAGCGATAGAAATAACGCGCGCGCCTGCCCAAAGTGTGGAACGCAGAATGCGCAAAGCCGGCGGCGCCGGTGGGGCCTGATCTATTGTCGCCATAGCAGCATCCGGTGCACGAACATCTGGTAGATGCGATCGGCGGCGAAGCCAAGAAAAGCGACCGTGAACACCACGGCGTACATGGCATCGTAGGTACCATTGGCGCCGAGAAAGCCGATTAGATAGCCAAAGCCCTTCTGGGCCACGATGAGCTCCGACGAGACCAGCAAGATGAAGGAAAGTGCGAGCGCGGTGCGGATACCGTTGAGCAATTCCGGCATGGCGCTCGGCAGCACGACATCTCGCAGCATCCGCAAGCGGCTTGCGCCCATGCTCCGCGCCGACCACACCAGCACTTGTTCGCTCGACCGCGCGCCGTTAAAGGCGCCGACCGTCACTGGCAACATGCAGCCCAGGAAGATCAGTAGAATTTTGGAGCCGTCGCCAAACCCAAGCCAAATGACGGTCACCGGGATCAGTGCTGATTTTGGCAGCGGATAGAAGATTTCCACGATCGGCGCGACCAGCACGTTCACCGGCTTCCACCACGCCATACCGATACCAAGGGCAGTACCGACAATGACCGACAGCGCCAGCCCTGCACCAGCGCGGTAAAGCGAGGAGGCGCCGTTGCTGACGAGCTCGCCGTCTTTGATCATGTCGACCCAGGCCGCGATTACATCAGACAAGGGTGGTAGTGCCGTGCTCGACACCAGCTCCAGTCGAGCCGTCAGTTCCCAGACAGCGGCCAGCAACAGCAACGGCAGATAGCGGATCAACGACTGTTTCATCGTTTCATGCCGTCGCAGCTCATGTTTTTTTGCCCTGTGCCTTGATGGCTTCGTCTTTCACCAGGTTCCAGATTTCATCAACTTTCTCGACAAAGAACTTGTTCTTGAAGATGTCGGGGTCGTTTTTGTCGAACTTGGTGTGGACTATCGTTTTGATGCGCCCCGGCCGAGCCGACATGACCGCGACACGGTCGGCGAGGTAGACAGCCTCCTGTACGTCATGCGTGACGAAAATGACTGTCTTCGGCGTGCGCTGCCAGATGCGCAACAATTCGATCTGCATCAGGCCCCGAGTCTGCGCGTCGAGCGCGCCGAACGGCTCGTCCATCAACAATATGTTCGGATCGAAGGCGAGCGTGCGGGCGATTGCCGTGCGCTGTTTCATGCCGCCGGACAGTTGAGAAGGGTAGCTGTCTTCGAAACCAGAAAGCCCGACCAGATCGATGAAATCCATCGTGCGCTTCTCGCGTTCTTCTTTGGGCATACCTTGCCTTTCCAGCCCGTAAAGAATGTTGCCGCGAACTGTCTTCCATGGAAACAGCGCGAAATGCTGAAAGACGATGCCGCGGTCAGGGCCGGGGCCGGCGACCTTTTTTCCGTCAACCAGAATGGCGCCGGTTTCCACGGGCAAAAAGCCGCCAATCAGATAAAGCAGCGTCGACTTGCCGCAACCGGAGGGTCCGAGCAGGGCGACGAATTCTCGGTTGGCAACCTCGAGCGACACCTGGTCGAGCGCCAGCACTTCACGCCCGCGCGGTGGCCGATAGAGATGGTTGACGCGGTCGATGACGATTTGTGCCGCTGGCGCCATAATGTCAGGAAGCGTCCACCGCTGCTATCTGTCAAGCTCTGTCGGAGCTGGCCGAGCAGCGGCAGTGTCCTATAATGCGGGACGTAATCGCACTTTTAAGAGGAAACATCAGTGCCCAACATGCTTTTGGAAGCCAGCCGCGAGCTTGCACTTGCCAACCGCATCGTCGCGAACGAGGGAATTATCGACGCCTTCGGCCATGTCAGCATGCGTCACCCAGACAATCCCAAGCGTTACTTGCTGTCACGCTCGCGCGCGCCGGAGCTTGTCACGCCCGAGGACTTCATCGAATACGACATCGAATCGCAACCGCTGCGCGATCCCGGCGTCGGGCAATATTCCGAGCGGGTTATCCACGGAGAGATTTACAAGGCGCGGCCGGAGGTGAATTCGGTTTGTCATCACCACTGTCCGGCCTTCATGCCGCTGCTTGCGACCGGGACGGATTACATGCCGATTTTCCATCTCGGTGCAGTCGGCGGCATCCGTCCGCCATTTTGGGACCAGCGTGAAGAATTCGGTGACACCAATATGCTCGTGATCAAACCGGAGGAGGGCGCCTCGCTTGCCCGTGCCCTGGGCAAGCACTGGATGGTGCTGATGATGCGTCACGGTGTCACCGTGGCCGGTACAAGCGTGCGCGATTGCGTTTTCCGATCGGTCTTTTCGGCGCGCAACGCCGAATATCAGGTGCGGGCTCTCATGATCGGGTCCAACATTGCCACGCTTTCCCCGGGCGAAACGAGTTTGGCCGGTCAAATCAGCGCCAAGACCACCGGCCTCACGCGCTCCTGGGAATACTGGTCGATGCGCGTTGCCAACAAGACGGGAAGTCAGGCGGCCGCTCCAAAGAATGCCAAGCCGGCGCGCATAAAGGGCAAGCCGGCGCGCGCCAAGGCCAGACCAAAACGTGCGACCAAGAGACGTCGCCGCTGAGAAAATGGGCTTTCCCGCTGGCCGGTCCAGGTGTTCAATGCTCTCCACCATGGGAGCGACAACAACATAATCATGGACGGAGGAAACGCATGAAGATCTTCAGGGGCATTGTCGGCGCGATTGGTCTCGTCGTGCCGCTTGCGCTGAGTGTCGGCGCAGCGTGGGCGGAAGACACACTCAAGGTGGTCATCGGGCAAATCAACAATTGGGAAAACCAGGCTCCGACACTTGGACAAGACGCCGGCATCTTCAAAAAACATGGCCTCGTCCTGGAAAATACCGGCACGCAAGGCGCCGGCGAAACGATTCAGGCGGTCATCTCGGGAAGCGCCGATATCGGAGCGGGGGTCGGCGCCGCCGGCGTTATGCGCGCTTTCTCGAAAGGCGCACCGGTTCGCATTCTCGCACCGGCATTCACCGGCACGGGCGATCTCTTCTGGTATGTGAAAGCGGATTCCAAAATCCAGAGCCTGAAGGATACAACGCCCGAAACGACCATCGCCTATTCGACGAATGGATCAAGCTCGAACAACATTGTGGTCGCGTTTGTCAGCGAATTGGGAGCCAAGGCGAAGCCGACCGCTACCGGCGGCCCGGCCGCGACATTGACGGCTGTCATGTCCGGTCAGGTGGACATTGGCTGGGCGGCGCCGCCATTCGGCTTGCGCGAGCTCAAGGAGGGCAAAATCCGCATCGTGGCGCGCGGCAGCGACGTACCCTCGCTCCGCGGGCAGACCGTGCGCACGTTGATCGTCAACGCCGATTCACTCAAGACCAAGCGCGAGGCGATTATGCGCTTTATGGATGCGTATCGCGAGGCGGTGGACTGGATGTATTCCGACCCCAATGCAGTCGAGATGTATTCCAAGAAAATGAATCAACCGGTCGACGTGCTGAAGGAATCGATGGAAAAATTCCAGCCGAAAGAGACCATGCAGACCGACAAATTTGCCGACCTGGATGGCGCCATAGCCGACGCGGTCAAGCTCAAGTTCCTGGAAAAGCCACTCACCCAGGAGCAGATTACGGAGTTGTTGCAGATTCCGCCGCGCAAGAAATAAATCGACAGGGTTACGCCGAACAAAATAAACGGGCCGCTGTAATACAGCGGCCCGTTCAGCATTCAGGATTGTCGTGCGATCTTTAGGCCTTCTTGGCTTTCTTTTTTCCATTAGCCTTTGCAACTTTGCATGCACCTGGCGTAGCCGATTTGGCGCCATCCTTCATCGCATAGCAGGCATTGAAGTAGCTGAACTTCATGCCGCCCTTGGTCGCACACACCTGACCTGGCGGATTCATCAGGCACGTTGCCTGTGGCGGTGGGGGCGGCGCGGCTGCTGCTGCCTTCTTCTTTTTTGCCGCTTCGCTGGGCACAGCCGAGCCGATGACGAATGCAACTGCAGCCGCCGCAACGAACGTACCGTAAGCAAGTTTTTTGATTGTCATGTCATTCCTCCCAGACATTGGACGGTAGATACTAGGAGGTGACACGCGACAATTACAAGAATTTTGCGGATCAAGACGACACAAACATGAACGCACGTTCATGTGGCCGACGTTCAACGCCAATTCTTGGCAGCGGCACTGATAGCGTCGAGCATGGCGGCGCGGCCGGATTTCAGCACTTCGCGAACCGCTTCGTTTTTGCCGATGGTGCCCATTTCACGTTGGCGCTTGACGGTTGAATCGACCATCAGGGGGTTGAGGCCGAGCTCCCGCAGTGTCGCCGCCGACTCTTCCATTTCCGCGGCCCGGCGCTCGCCATGGCTGGCCATACGCTCCAGGTTGTAGTCGGCAATTTTGGTCCAATCGAGCGTTGGATAGTTGTTTTTGAGCGAAGCGGTGACCTCCTCCAGCACACCGGCCCGGCTTGCCGCGAGGAAGCATTCAAGCGTCAGGGCCTCGATGCCCTTGATCATGACACTGCGGATCATCTTAATCGCCGCTGCTGAGCCGGTCTCAGGGCTGACAACGGTGAGTTGCATCTCCAGTTCGCGGAGCAGCGGCGAAACTTCGTCTGCATGTGGACCCGAAATCAACAGGGGCGTGCGGTGACGGGCGGGGTGAATCGGAGCAATCACGGCCACGTCAACGTAACGGGCTCCTTCTCCGAGCAGTTTGGCCGTTTCCTGCTTGCGGCCAGGCGATACGGAATTGATATCGAGATAGTACGGTCGTCCGGACAAATGCGGCACAACAGACCGCGCGGCATCAACGCTGGAGGCGGCGGTGACCGCTGATATAATTATGTCTGTTTCACGGACCGCATCGCCGGCCGATGACGCCGTCCGTACGCCCATTGTCTTGCCTGCCGCCTTGAGCCGTGCGCCAGCGGATTCTGGGAACAAGATATCCCAAGAGGCGATACGCTCGATGCCGGCATCGCGCAGCCCGGAAGCGATTGCTTGCCCAGCTTCTCCAAAGCCGATGAAGGAAATGCGCGGTGTGTTGCGACGGGTCATGGACGATCCGCGATCACGAATCGGGGACACCGGGAATCGGCGGCGTCCCCTTGGTGTGGAAGGATTTTATTGTTTGTAACCCCCAGGCCTGCCCTTTCTTGCGTTCTGCCTCGGTCCAGCGGATTGGCTTCCAGTCCGGCGCCAGCACGAGCCTCGCACCGGCACAGGACACCTCGACCCGATTGCCACCGGGCTCATATACATAAAGAAAGAAGGTTTGCTGGATAGCGTGCTTGTGCGGCCCGGTCTCGATGTACACGCCATTCTCTAGAAAGATATCGGCCGCGCGCAGCACGTCCTCACGCGAATCGAGGGCGAAAGTAACGTGATGCAGGCGCCCCTTTGTTCCGGTGTGATCGCGCGTGTATGCGAAATCGTAACTTTTGTTGGTGGCAGTCATCCACATACCGGCTTCGGTGCCGTCGTCGAGCACAATCTGTTCGGTCAACATGAAGCCGAGATAGTTTTGAAAGAACTCGCGATTAGCCTTTATGTCAACGGCGAGACCGTTGAAATGGTCAATCCTGCGCACATTGATGCCGCGTGCCGGAAATCTCTGCGCCTGATTTTTGAGCGCAGGTTTGAGTTCCGGCGGTGCTTCGTACCATTCGGTCTCGTAGTAAATTTCGAATTTATGGCCATCCGGATCTTTGAACAGGAAGGTTTTGCCCTGGCCAAGATCGCCATCACTCCAACCGATGTCAAAACCGGAGCCCTTTAACGCGGCGGCGCGCCGTTCAAGCGCCTGCGGCGAGCGCGTGCGGAAAGCGGCGTGGCCAAGGCCGGAGGTCTTTGAGGCTGTGAGCTTTAGCGAGTAACGCTCATAGTCGTCCCAACCGCGCAGGTAGATGCTGTCGCCTTTCTCGCCGCTCTGCGTCATCCCCATCACGTCTATGAAGAATCTGCGGCTCTCATCGAATTTCGGAGTGAGAATTTCGACGTGGCCGAGATGGGCAATATCGTGGATCGGTTCAGACGCCATGGCTTTCGATCTTTTCTGTCGTTCTATCAATTCTGCCGAAGCGCACGCGAGAATACCAGCACCAGATTGTTGGCCGGCATCGGCGTCATTTCGACAAGTGAAAGACTGGCTTTGTCGGCGAGCGTTCGCAAATCGCGGATATCGCGCACGCCCCATTCCGGATTTTCCGCCCGCAAAGCGGCGTCGAACGCAGCATTACTTGGCGCTGTGTGCGTCCCGTCGCGCATGAACGGGCCATAGATGAACAGATGACCGCTTGGGCGTAACAGCCGGCTGGCACCTTGAAACAGATTTTGCGATACGCGCCACGTCGAGATGTGCAGGACATTGATGCAAAGAATCGCCGCGAGGGCCTTTCCGGTGTGTCCGTCTGCTCGCCAGGTCCAGTCGGAAACGCCGAGATCGATGCGTTGCGGTGCTCTCAAATTGGCAAGGTCTTCATGCCGCCGCCAAGCCGTGATGCTGTCAAGATGCGAGGGAAAGATATCGCTCGGCCACCAGGTCAGTTGCGGGGAACGCCGCGCAAAAGTAACGGCGTGCTGCCCCGTTCCGCTGCCGATCTCAAGCACGTCGCCCGTCCGATTGGCGAGGAAGCCGGCAATCGCGGACCAGATCGGATCATGATTGCGGTGGAAGGAAGGTGCGTCCAGCCGGCCATCGGCTGAAGGCGGCTCGGTATCCTTGCCATACTCGACGACAAATTTGACCATGGTCGGGACCAATTGCATCTCAGCACGCAATTAGGCATGCCCGACACTCGTGGTCAAAGGCGAGCTTCGGAAGAATAGCGACCATTGTAGAATTATCAGGGCGCCTTCGTTGTTTTTACCGGTGCGATCAGGCAAAATAGCTGTTTAAGCGGGCAATCCCGCCTCTGCGCGTCGCCTATTGGCGCGCCGGATGATCTTAAAAAAATAATCTTGGAGGATGACATGCACAGAATTCACTCGACGGTTGCTTTGCTGGCTGCGGCCGCACTGCTGATGCCCACGGCAGCGGGCGCGCAGCAAAAAATCGTCATCGGCATTCCAACATCGCCGCCCAATATCGTTCATATGCCGACCATCGTCGCCAAGGAGCTTGGGCTTTACAAGAAAGCCGGGCTTGACGTCGATATTGTGTCGCTCGGTGATGGCGTGAAGGTCTATCGCGCATTGCTCGCGGGCAATATTGACTTCGGACTCACGCCCGGCGCGCCCACGATTATCGGCCGTTCCAACGGCGCCGAAGTGAAGGCACTTTCGGCCAACCTGCCGAAATTCGAAGCCTCGATGGTGGTGCGCGCAGAAATCAAGACCATGGAAGACCTGAAAGGCAAGCGCATCGGCATCCAGGAACCGGGCGGTTTTGCCGATATTTTGAGCCGGAGCGTGCTGCGCGCGGCCAAGATCGATCCCAAGGACGTCAACTTCGTGAGCATCGCGAGCGAAGACGTACCGGCCCTGGTCGCAAATCAAGTCGATACCGCGATCTTGCATGTCGAGCAGGAAATGCTCGCGAAGAGCAAGGTGCCGGATCTGCATGCGATTGGGCGGATGTGGGAACTGCAGCCGAAAACGCTCTACACCTTCCTGTCGGCGACTGAGAAAACCATCAAGGAGAAGCCCGCGATTGTCCAGGCGGTTGTCGTCGCGAACATCGAAGCGACCCGGATCATGTACACGGACAAGGCCAAAATCATGCCGATCCTGGTCAAGCAGACTGGCTATCCGGAGAATATTCTCTCGGAGAGCTTTGACTTTATGGTCAAAAATTGCATTTGGGATGCCAACAGCGGGCTCAGTCCCGAGCGCGTCAACTTCACTGCCGACCTGATGACGAAAGTGGGAAATATCAAGGAAGGCAAGACGCCAAAATACGAAGAGATCGTCGACACGACGTTTGCCAAAAAGGCGATCGAGCAGGTCGGCGAATGGAAAGGCCCCGTCTGTCCGACCGCCGCGTTCTGAGATTTTGATCAGGGATTAACGGGCGCCGCCCGATCGGCGGCGTCTGTCGCACTCGAGAGCCGAGGGCCGCAAAGGAAGAGATCACGATGAGCGTCGTGAATCAGGTTCATACCGGTCACCTTGCCGATGGCGCGCCGCGCGCCATAACCACCGCCAAAGTGTCGTGGTGGGAACGGCCGGCGCTCTTTCGCTATGGCTTCGTCGCATTGATCCTCATCGTGTGGCAAATCGTCGGGCCCTTCATCAACCCGATTTTCTTTACTTATCCGACGAAGATCGCTGCCGCGTTTTATACGACGACCGTATCGGGTGAACTACCGTATTTTCTCGCGCAAAGCCTGGAAGTCATGGTCTATGGCTTGAGCATCGCTCTCATCGTCGGCATCCCGCTCGGCATCGCGATGGCGCGCATTCGCTGGCTCGATTGGGCCCTCGATCTGCCAATCAACGCTCTTTACGCAACTCCTTTGGTCGCCGTCGTGCCGCTGCTGGTGCTCTGGTTTGGCATCTATCTCAAGGCCAAGATCATCGTCGTCTTTCTCTTCGCAGTGTTTCCGGTCCTGATCAATACGTACCAGGGCGTGCGCGAGTGCGATAAAAACATGCTCGAGGTGGCGCACTCGTTCCGTTCGAGCGAATGGCGGGTGTGGCGGGACGTCCTGCTGCCGTTCGCCGTGCCCTATATTATTGCCGGTATCCGGCTCGCCATTGGCCGCGGTCTTATCGGCATGATCATCGCTGAATTCTATACGACGATATCCGGGCTCGGATTCATGATCACACGCTACGCCAATGTGTTCGAGATGGACAAAACCTTTGTGCCGGTGATTGTGCTGATGGTGCTCGGCGTTTCGCTGACTTCCTTGTTGAAATGGATTGGGCGCCGTATCGCGCCTTGGAGCAGCGCCAATCGCTAGGCCGGCCGCCTTATTGAAAATCAAGCCGCGGCTCCAAAAAGGAAGAAGCCGCCGGTTGCCGGCGGCTTCAGCCAAGTAAGGAACGTGCGAAGTTTACTTAAGCTGCGTCGAGATGCTGTCAAATTTCGCGTTGAGGCTTGAGCCGATCGCGTTGACGGTGGCGATAATCACAACCGAAATGCCGGCGGCAATCAGGCCGTATTCGATCGCGGTGGCGCCCGACTCGTTCTTCAGAAACGCAACAACTTTAGACATTAGACATCCTCCATGTGGCTGAAACTCGGGACATCAGACTCTTCAATCTGATGACAGCAGCAACGTACCGTCTGCCCGTTAAAAACAAATTTCGCCGGAGGCGCTGGAATCTCCTCAATTCTTATGAAAATGGTTGGTGTTCGCGGCCGGATGTTCAGCCTCCGAAATGGTCGAGCCGCTGCGGTTGTCGCTAAAGTCCGCTTTTTTCGGAGGAATCACGCGGAGCCACACGCTTGCGAAACCTCCCCGACGCCGGGAGCAACGTGCAAATTAACCGCCCATTATCCAAGCCAGAGAAGAGTTCCGTAACGGGCCAACCCCGCACAGCGCGTGAACTATTTCGCGTCCAACAGAAGATACCGACGATCAAATATCCTCTGCGCGGTCGACGTATACCAATCCCGCTTTCGCTAGCGGTTCGCGCATCTTGTACATGTCGAGGCTAAGGGTGCCGGCCTCGAGCTGCTTGCGTTTGCCGTCCTCGTCATCCTTGCGTTTCTGCGCCTTTTGCGCGGTTTCAACGGCGAGCTTTTTGGGGATCACCACCACGCCATCGTCGTCGGCTACAACGACATCGCCAGGCTCGATATTCACCCCCGCGCAGACCACCGGAACATTAACGGCGCCGAGTGTGGCCTTCACCGTGCCTTTGGCCGAGATTGCTTTCGACCAAACCGGAAACCGCATCTCGGAGATCGGACGCACGTCACGACAGCCGGCGTCGATAACGAGGCCGATCACGCCGCGTGCGCGTAGGGCCGTGGCCAGCAATTCGCCAAACATTCCGTCCGTATTGTCGGCGGTGCAGCCGACCACCAGCACGTCACCTTTCTGACATTGCTCGACAGCGACATGAATCATCCAGTTATCCCCCGGCTGCGCCAACACAGTGACCGCGGGACCTGCGATTTGTGCGCCGGGCCAGATTGGCCGCATATAGGGCTTCATCAGTCCCGAGCGCCCAAGCGCTTCGTGCGCTGTGGAGACGCCAACCCCGGCGAGCGTGCCAATGGCATTGCTGTCCGCGCGTTTGATGTTACGAACGACGACAGGCTTCATTTGAGAATCTCCTCTACGGTCGGGAATAGCCGCTGGTAGGCCTCACCGTAGGTCATGGGCACACCGGTGTTGCGGCTACCCTGGATGCCGCGATTGAGTGCGACCCGCTCATAGTATGCCCACAGGTGCTTTTGAGCAGCGAGAATCTGGAACGCCTTGTACTTCTGCTCCCATACTTCGTCGATTTTCAAAATGAGATTGGGCTTGTAATTGCACATTTCAGGCTGGTGCGGTTCGAACAGGAAGACAGGCGGTGCGGAATATTTGTATTTGGCACCAGGCTTGTGACCCATGGCCTGTGCCACAACGCGTGTCTCCTGAGCAAAATGCGCAGCCTTTGGATGATCAAAATTATACGGGTCTTCGAGCGCATGCGTCAGCACGAAGGCGGGATTGAGTTCACGATAGATATCGACCATGCGGTCGAAATGGGCATCGTTGAGCTTGAGCGGATAGTCACCGCAGTCGAAGAATTCTATTTCCGCGCCGAGAAGTGCAGCCGCGCGTTCAGCTTCATCCTTGCGGCCCGCCTTCACCTTTTCCAACGTTGCGCCTGGTTCTTTCCACGCAAATTGGCTCTCGCCCCGTTCGCCATATGACAGGCAGACGATCTTCATCCGATAGCCAAGCTTGGCGTGCAACGCGATCGCGCCGCCCGCACGCCAAACGAAGTCACCGGGATGGGCGGTTAGCACAAGACCGGTCTTTTGGTCCGCCATTGCGCAGCTCCTCTTCCGTATCGGATTGTTAAACTAGGTTGGGTGGCCGGCGGTCAAGTCGTCGGCTGGCGCGCAGATGGAGGCGTTCCACGGCGACAAATAGCTGCGCTATGAGAGTACGCGTTGCATGGTAGTCATTCATCACCGCAAATGGAGTGAACAATGAAAAAAACCTACACCGGAGGCTGCCAGTGCGGAAAAGTCCGCTATGAAGCGCAGGCCAACATTGATGAAGTCATCACCTGCAATTGCTCGCGCTGTCGCAAGGTTGGATCGTTGTTGTCCGCCGTTGCAATGGCCGACTTCAAACTTCTCTCCGGCGAAAACGAAATCACGGACTACCAGTTCAACAAGCGCACAATCCATCACCCGTTTTGCACGACCTGCGGTATCCAATCCTACGCCTACGGCAAAGGGCCGGGTGGCAGAGACATGGTCATGCTCAACGTGCGCTGCCTCGACGGCGTCGACGCAGATCAGTTCAGGGTGAGGAAATTCGACGGCGCCAGTCTGTAGCTTGCAAAAAAAGAGCCCCCAAAAGCCATAACGGGCAGACCGTCGTCCACCCGTCACAAGCTCTCGGATCCATTCCTGGCGCGCAGGCCGAAACCCGCAGCGGAGGTACCAGTTACTGAGAGCCAGAGCCGGTAGTCATGAGCCACGAATACTGCAAGCAGCACCCACGTCCCACGTCCAGTCCGGTCATGGCGGCCATCCGTGTCCGGCAGAGCCGAAGATGGGTGACCTGCACAAAAGCCTACAGCGACTACTTACCAAGGCAAGTCCCGAGAATCGCTGTTGATAATTGCGAGGATGAAATGGGGCGTGCCATTCTTTGAAAAAATTCCCAACAAAACGACGGCCGCAAAACCGCGAGGCAATGACGGGCCGTGCAAAATCTATAGACAAAGGTTATGCATTGATGCCCGGCGATCGGCCAGCAAGACCAGGTTGCCATGAAAACGATATCTGCCCGCGAACGGCTCGAGGTTGCGCTCGGTCGGATCGATGATCCGAAGGGCGAGGGCGCGCGTGCCTGCCTTACCGTTTACCGCGAGCCGGCGAAGGCTGCCGCCGATGCTGCTGATGCGCGTGCCAAAGCTGGAATTTCGCTGGGGCCGCTCGACGGCACGATTGTCAGCATCAAGGATTTGTTTGATGTCGCAGGTGAGGTGACACGCGCCGGTTCCAAGGCACTCGCTGAGGAAGCAAAACCAGCTTTAGCCGACGCACCGGTGGTGCGACGGCTCCGTGCAGGTGGCGCGATCATTGTGGCCAAGACCAACATGTCGGAATTTGCCTATTCCGGCATCGGCGCCAATCCGCATTTCGGCACGCCGGGCAATCCGGCCGATCGCAAGCGAGTTCCTGGAGGCTCTTCGTCAGGCGCGGTAGTGGCTGCCGCCGATAGTATGTGCGAGATCGCAATCGGTACCGATACCGGTGGGTCTTGCCGCATTCCGGGCGCGCTCTGCGGCATCGTTGGCTACAAGCCCAGCCGTCAACGCATCCCTACCGAGGGTGCCTTTCCGCTCTCGTACAGTATCGACTCGATCGGGCCGATCGCCCGATCTGTCGAGGCATGCGCCAAGGCCGATGCGGTGATGGCTGGCGACAACCTCGCGCTGCCCAGTCCTGCATCCCTTAACGGTCTTCGCGTCGGTGTCGTGCAAGGCTTGCCGATCGAGAACCTGGATGAGACGGTCGCGAAACGCTTTCCGCAGGCAATTGATATGCTCAAACGCGCTGGTGCGCGTCTTAGCGACGAAACACTGGCGCTGATCGATGGCATGGTGAAGGTCAACAGCAAAGGTGGCGTACAGCCCGCAGAAGCTTTCACTGTACATCGCGATCTGCTCTCGCGACGTGCCGATGCCATTGATCCAAATATAAGAGTGCGGCTCGAACGTTCACGCAATGTCAGCGCCGCCGACTACATCGACATGGTACGGGAACGTGCGCGCCTCATCCGTGCTATGGATGCAAGGCTTGCTGATCTCGACGTCTTGGCCATGCCAACCACTCCGATCGTCGCGCCGACAATGGCGGAAGTGGCGGCCGCGGACGAGTTTGCCCGCAAGAACGCCATGCTCTTGCGCAACACAGTTATTGTAAACTTTTTCGATCTCTGCGCCATTTCTTTGCCTGTACCGCGCGAAAGCGGGCTGCCGACAGGTTTGATGCTGGTCGCGCGGAATGGAAATGATCATCGATTGTTCTGTATTGCGACCGCCATTGAACGTTTATTTGCAGCGTAACGTCTAAAACTCACGTAGCGTATCAAGCAACAGGCGGTAACGCTCGGCGCCAATTTTTGCTCTTAGTGCCGCTTCGTGTTGAGCAGCGAGAACCTTTGCGCGAGCCAGCAACTTTTGGCCAGCACTCGTTAGCCGCAAGGCATGCCTTCTGCCGTCGGCAGAAGAGGGAAGCCGCTGCGTCAGCCCGCGTTGTTCGAGCCGGTGCAAAAGGCGTACGAGCCGGGCCCTTTCTATGCCAAGTATGGCCGCCAGTTCGGACTGCGACAGGCCGGGATTTGAGTTGACCACAACCAGAACCGAAAACTGTGCGGGGCTTATGTCGATCGGCGAAAGGCGGCGGATAAAATCCTGAAACACCCAGACCTGTAGTCGCCGCACGAAATATCCAAGCCGGTTGTTGAGCACATCAATATCTATGACCGAATAGCTGGTGCGACGCGCCGCCGCCGTTTTGCGCAGCGGTACGGCTGGCCTGTACATACGTTTAGCGACCGGCATTTGCGCTTGACCTCGTTTTGACATGGACAATGGTGTTGACGAAATTTGTTGTCCACGTCAACAATAGGCCGCTGGAGTGGCGGCAAAACAGCGATTGTGCCTTGGGCACCACTATCCGCTATGGTTTCGCTGTGGGTACTCCGCAAATACCGGCACAACCGGGAGGGCGACGGCAGGCAGGGAGGATATCCAATGAAAGAAAAATCGCAGTCGAAAGCAACGCATGTGACCCGCCGCAGCTTCAATGCCGGTCTCGGCGCTGCTGGTTTTATTGCCGGTACTGCACCCTTCAATATTTTGCATGCCCAAAGTGCGGCGCTCAAAGTGGGCGTACTGCTGCCGCGCTCGGGCGTGCAGGCAGGTATCGGCCAGGACTGCCAGCGCGGCGTGGATATCGCGCCCGGCATCCTCAAGGACCTCGGGTTGCCGCCGCTGCAAATCATCAATGCGGATACTGAAACGAACGTGGACGTCGCCCGCTCGCGCGCGGAAAAGCTAATTAACGAAGGCGCCCAGCTTCTGATTGGCGCCTTTGATTCCGGGCAGAGTACTGCAATCGCACAGGTTGCCGAGCAGAAGGGTATTCCCTACGTGATCAATATCGCGGCGGCCCCGCCGATCACCGAACAGGGTTACAAGTTTGTGTTCCGCAATTTCCCGACCGGGCCGATGATCTTGCGTGACGCCTTTCTGAATCAAAAGGAAATTTTCCAAATCACCGGCTCAGCGCCGAAAACGGCGGTCATGTTGCACGTCAATGACACTTATGGCACGTCGATTCAAAAGGGCATGGCCGCCATGTTTCCGAAGTTCGACATGCCCTACAGAATTCTCGAGGAAATCGCCTACGACCCTGGTGCGCGCGATCTCTCGGTTGAAATCGCGAAAGCCAAGGCGAGCGGCGCTGAAGCGCTGATCGCGGTCAGCCGTCTCAACGACGCAATCCTGCTTACTCGCGAGCTGGTCAAACAGCGCTGGAATCCGATGGCAGTTCTGAGCATCGGCCCGGGGTGGTACGAGGATCAGTATCTCAAGACTCTCGGAAAATTATCCGATGATCCGATCAGCCTGGTGCCCTGGTATGACCCCAACAAGAGAGTCAGCAGGATCCTGGAAGCTGCTCTGGCAAAATCTTATCCCGGCGTGAATATGTCCACCAACCATGTCTATACATTTGAGGCGCTCTTGGTTGCTGCCGACGCCTACAAGCGCGCCGGTTCAGCCGATCCCAAAGCGCTCGCCGATGCGATTCGCGCTACCAACATTATCGACAATGTCAGCCCCGGCCCCGGTATTCTGTTCGATGCCAAGGGCCAGAACGACAAACTGAAGGGCTCGGCGATCCAAAATCGCGACGGCAAGCTGGTTACATTGGCGCCAAAAGATGCAGCCAATGCAAAGCCGGAATGGCCGTTGAGGCCCTACGATAGGCGCGGTTGATGCGCGTTCTCTCGCCGACGCTATCAACGTAGCCGGAGCGCCGCGCTTAGGATCGATTGTGCCGATAGACATCTATCTCAACGTCGTTGTCGGCGGAGTTTTGACGGGGCTGGTCTATGGCCTGATGGCGCTGGGCCTATCGGTAATTTTCGGGGTGATGCGCGTGGTCAATTTCGCCCATGGCGAAATGATGACTATTGCAATGTATATCGCCGTCGCGCTTTTTTCGGCTTTCCATCTTGATCCATTGCTGATGCTTGTGCCGATAGCGGCGGCGTTGTTTGCCCTCGGATACGCGTTGCAGGCCGGCCTCATCAATAGTTTCATTACCCGCCCGGAATACAGCCAATTTCTCCTGCTGATTGCGATCGCAATCATCATCGTCAATACGTTACTGATTTTGTTTGGTCCGGACTCGCAAAACGTACAAGTGTCCTATGCTTACGATAGTTTCCAACTTGGCCCGCTGATCGTCGACGCGACCAAGCTCTATGCCGGACTCACCGCTGTAGTGGTGGCCGTCGGTTTATTTGCCTTTTTCCGTCTTACGCGTCTGGGTACAGCAATTCGTGCCTGCGCGGACAATTACACAGGCGCTCTGGTGGTCGGCCTCGACGTGAAGCGATTATATGCGCTGACGTTCGGTATCGGCGCCGCCTGCGTGGGTGCGGCCGGCTGTATGCTGTTGTTGATCTTCGACGTTACGCCTTCCATCGGCCCGGCTTACACCTTGCTTGCCTTCGTCATCGTTATCATCGGCGGTATGGGCTCGATGCCGGGGGCTATCGTTGGTGGCGTGTTGATCGGACTGACCGAAGCGATTGCCGGCTTGCTGTTCACACCGTCCGCGAAATCAATGTTTGTCTTCGCCCTTCTGGTGCTCGTACTGCTGGCCCGCCCGCAGGGCATCCTAGGTAAGAGAAGCGCATGATTGGGCGCCTGACCGAGGGAGTTCAGCTACGCGCCCTGATTATGCTGGCTGCTCTACTCGCGTTGTTTCTCGCCGCGCCATTGTTCGCAAGCGACTATCTGCTGACCATGCTTATCCTGATTTTTTATTTTGCCTACACCGGGCAGTCCTGGAACATCATGATGGGTTTTGCCGGCCACCTTTCGCTCGGACACGCCCTTTACGTTGGGCTCGGTGCCTACGCTGCGGCGGCATTGTTCGTGCACTTTGGCTTGGCGCCTTGGCTGGGTCTCGCTGTTGCAGTTCCGATCTCGGCGGCAGCCGGCGCCTTTATTGGCTTTCTTGCCTTCCGCTTTCGGGTCGCGGGAGTTTATTTTGCCGTTCTGACAATTTCCGTCGCCGAGTTTGCTCGCATCGGATTCGACCATTTGCAATGGACAGGCGCATCGGCCGGTCTGTTCCTCCCCGTCGCGCAATATGCACACAACGATCTGTGGAGCCTACGCGGTCATCCTGCGATGTTCTACTACGTCTTGCTGGCCGCGACGGTATTCGCCTTCATCGCCTGTCGCGCCATGCTGCAGAGTCGGGTGGGCTATTTTTGGCTTGCTATCCGTGAAGATGAGGAAGCCGCCCGCTCGGCTGGGATCGACACGTTCCACTACAAAATGCTCGCAGTCGTGATTTCGGCGGCCATGACGTCGTTTGCGGGCGTGATCTATGCCTTCTACTACAACAATCTTTTCCCTGAGCAGGTATTCAATATCTCCCAGTCGGTTTTGATCATTCTGTCGCCAATGGTCGGCGGACTGGGAACGCTTTTTGGTCCGATTTTGGGCGCCTTCGTAATCGAAACAGTCGCGGAGGCGATGCGGATACTGTTGCATTGGTTCGGTGTCGATCTACCCGGCACTAACCAGCTGTTTTTCGGCGTGGTGCTGCTTTTTGTCGTGATTGCAGTACCGGAAGGCGTGTGGCCTTGGCTTTCCAAACGTATGGGCCTTATGGAGCGTGAACCATGAGTGCTCTGCTTGCTGTTGCCGGCGTCACCAAGCGATTTCGCGGTCTGGTTGCCGTGGATCGGGTCAGTTTCGAGGTCCCGGAAGGCGGTATTTTCGCTGTCATCGGGCCGAACGGCGCCGGCAAAACTACTTTGTTCAACATGATTGCTGGAGTTTTCCGGCCCGACAGCGGCACTATCGATTTTGCCGGCGACCAGATCGCGGGGCTCCCACCCGATCAGATTTGCCGCCGTGGCATAAGCCGCACCTTTCAGATCGTGCGCCCATTTCCCGCACTTAAAGTCGAGGACAACGTGACCATTGGTGCACTGTTGCATCGGAAATCTGTTCCGGATGCCCGGGCGCACGCGCATGAAGTTCTGCGCAGGCTCGATCTCTATGGCAAACGCGAGCAGCGCGCATCGGCGCTGACGCTCCCTGATCGCAAGCGCTTGGAAGTCGCGCGAGCACTCGCCAGTGATCCCAAACTACTTTTGCTCGACGAGGTCATGGCTGGTTTACGCCCTACCGAGACGGATCGAATGGTGACGATTCTGAAAGAGCTAAACGAACAGGGTACGCTGACGATCCTTTTGATCGAGCATGTGATGCGCGCAGTCATGGCCATCGCCACGCATGTTTTGGTGATGCACCACGGCGCAGCGATTTCCGAAGGCGCCCCGGGCGATGTGGTGCGCGATCCTACTGTGATTGGCAGTTACCTCGGGGCGGAGGCGGTCGTTTGATGCTCGCCGTTGATAACCTCGATGTTTTCTACGGGGACGCGCAGGCGCTCGACGGCGTCTCGATTGCGGTCGAAGCTGGGGCAATCGTAGCCATCGTTGGTGCCAACGGTGCCGGCAAGACCTCGCTGATCCGCACGATCGCCGGAATGCATAGTCCGGCGCGCGGCCGTATCGTCTTTCGCGGCATCGACATTACTGGGTGGCCGAGCCATAAAATCTGCGACATCGGAATCGGCCAGGTTGCGGAAAGCCGACAAGTGTTTCCATCGTTGTCTGTTGATGAAAACCTGGCGATGGGCGCTATGCTGCCGCGCGCACGCAGTTCGCGTGGTCAGAATTTCGAGAAAATCTGCGCGATGTTTCCAGTATTGGCTGAGCGCCGGCAGCAAGCCGCAGGCACACTATCGGGCGGGGAGCAGCAAATGCTTGCCATCGGCCGATGCCTGATGGGGGCGCCTGAACTGGTGCTATTCGACGAACCGTCGCTTGGTTTAGCGCCGGCGGTCGTCCAAAGCGTGCTGCGATGTGTGCGTGAGCTCAACAGAGACGGGCTCACCTGTGTACTCGTGGAACAGAACGTCGCTGTGTCGCTTAAGCTCGCCAGCCATGCGTATGTGCTTGAGAATGGCCGCATCACGCTCGCGGGCTCCGGCGAGGCACTCCTTGGTGATGATCGCGTGCGGCGGGCCTATCTTGGGCTCTAACACACGCGGCTACTTCAAGGGCGGGCCAATAGTGACGCTCAGCTTGCCCACGCCCTCGACTTCGCACTCGATTTTGTCGCCCGCAACGGTGGCGGCTACGCCCGAAGGGGTGCCGGTCATGATGATGTCACCGGCTTCAAGCGCCACCATCTCGGATAGCTTCGAGATCGTTTCAGGGACATTCCAGATCATCTGATTGAGGTCACCGTCCTGGCGGACCTGCCCGTTGACCTTAAGGACGATTTTTCCCTTGGTCGGGTGTCCGATTTTGCTTGCCGGCATCAACGGCCCGCAGGGCGCAGAGGCATCAAAGGCCTTGCCGACTTCCCACGGCCGCTTCACGTCACGTGACGCTATCTGCAAGTCACGGCGGGTCAGATCGATGCCGACCGCATAACCGTAAATACAATCGTTAGCCTTGGCGACCGGTATATTGCGGCCGCCGCTCTTTAGTGCGACCACCAGTTCGACCTCGTGATGCATATCCTTGGTCAGCGATGGGTAGGGCACGGTGCCGCCATCCGGCACAATGGCATCGGCAGGCTTGGCAAAAAAGAAGGGCGGTGCGCGCTCGTCCTGCCCCATCTCGCGAATATGCTCGATGTAGTTGCGGCCGACGCACCAGATGCGGCGAACCGGAAATGCTTTATCGCTACCTGCAACCGCGATGGCGGCTTGCGGCGCGGGTGGAATGACATAGCGGCTGTCAGTCATGAGTGTCGACCGTTCGATATCGTTATGGCTGGAGGATGGCCTGTCGCTTGATAAGGCGGCCACGGAAAGACGGCTGTGCGTATCAGGTGCGATGTGCCGCCGTCAACCGCACGGTGGTCATGACGACGCCACTGCCGCAACGGGACTTCGTATCTCCTGCTCTTTAAGCTGGAGCCGATAGAACGATGCATAGCGGCCGCCCACACGAAGCAATTCGTCGTGTCTCCCGGACTCGACTGCGCGCCCGTCCTCGACCACGAAAATACAGTCGGCGTGTGACACTGTATGAAGTCGGTGTGCGATCACGAGAGTAGTGCGACCTTTGCAGAGGTGCTCCATAGCCTCGCGAACCTGCAACTCGGATTCAGAGTCAAGCGCGGCGGTTGCCTCATCGAGCAGTATGATGGGTGCATTCCTGATGAGCGCGCGGGCAATCGCCACCCGTTGCCGTTGACCGCCCGAGAGTTGCAAGCCGTGCTCGCCCACAGGCGTATCGTAACCTCGCGGAAACGAAATGATAAAGTCGTGGGCGTAAGCGGCTTTGGCGGCCGCCATGATCTCGTCTTCGCTCGCTCCCGGCTTGCCGAATTCGATATTCTCCCGGATCGTAGCGCGAAAAAGGAACACGTCCTGGCCGACGTAGGCAATATGCTGGCGTAGTGAATGGCGCGATCTTTGAGCGATGTCCTGTTCGTCGATTGTGATCTTGCCTCGCTCGGCGTCATAGAAACGTAAAATCAGGTTAAATATCGTCGACTTACCGCCGCCGGAGGGCCCGACTAGGGCGGTCAGCTTGCCTGGCTCAGCCACAAACGACATACCGCGCAGGACAGGCTCGTCGCTGCGATATGCGAATTGCACATCGTCGAACGCCAGGCGCGCGTTTTTTATTTGGAGATCGGGTTTGTTGCCATCGAGCGGCTCGCTCGGCGGACTATCAATTACTTCGAACAAAATGCGCACGCCGACCAGCGCGCTATTGAGTTCAATATTAAGTCGGGCAAGCCGTTTGGCGGGCTCATAGGCCAACAAAAAGGCAGCGATAAATGAGAAGAACTGGCCGGGTGTCGCGCCGGTCTCGATCACACGATATCCGCCATAAGTGATGGCCATGGCGATGGCGCAGCCACCAAGCGTCTCCATCAAGGGACTCGCGCGATTGGACACGCGCGCCATCTTGTTCGCCTCGTACTCGACCGCAGCGACATTTTTGTCGAACCGCTGTCGCATGATTTCTTCGAGGGTGAAAGCTTTCACGATACGAATGCCTTGCAATGTTTCTTGCAAAGTCTCGATGATACGGGTGCCACCGTGAAACTGCGACCGTGCGATCGAGTAGATGCGCCGGATCAGTTTGCGCAGAACAAAGAATGCCGGCGGAGCGACCACAAAGCTGAAGAACGACATCAATGGATCTTGCACCACCATTACGGTGACCAGGCCGATCAGCGAGAACAGATCACGGCCGACCGAGGTTATCAGCAGGTTGATGACTTGCGTTGCTGACGCGGCGCCAGTCGAAAGGCGAGCGATGAATTCCGTCGAATGTCGCTCCGAGAAAAAGCCGAGGCCTTCGGTGACAAGTTTGGCGAATACCGCACGTTGATTGTCGGCGACAATGCGATTACCGATGCGCGAAAGCATTACGCTGTGGCCGTACGTGGCGAGTCCCTTAACTGTGAACAATATGACGGTTATTACGCCGAGAGTAACGATCCCCCGCAAACTACGATTCACATAAGCTTGGTTGATGACGTCGCCGATCAAATAGGCGCTCGCGGCGGTGCAGCCGGCAGCCACCGCCATGAGCACGAAGGCAACGGCGTACTTACGCCAATGCACCCGGCCTTGCTCTGTGAGCAAACGCCGGATCAGGGCAAGCGCGCCGTAGCGTTCGTCGGCGCCCGATGGCAAGTTGTGTTCGTTCATCCGCCCTCTGTGGGCTGTTAATATGACACGTCGGGGCAGGATCAACCGTTTCCTTGCCTGCGGGCAAAGAGATTTTCAAGCCAAAACCTTGGTCGATGGAAGGCAGGAAAAACGCCGATTTTACTGATAAGCCATGAGGCTTTTTCGCCGGCTCGCCAACTGCTTTTCCCACGCGAGCGCGTGGGCGACGATTGTATCGAGGTTCTGGAATCGCGGTCGCCAGGGCAGGAATTCACGAATGCGATCGACGTTTGCCACCAACGATGGCGGGTCGCCGGGACGACGACCGGCAATGTCAACTAAAAACTCGCGTCCAACTGTGCGTTGTACCGAGTCGATAACCTCAAGCACCGAAACGCCGCGACCGTAACCGCAGTTGAGCGTCAAGCTGGTGCCCCCGCTGCGCAGATAGGCAAGCGCAGCCGAATGTGCCTGCACCAGATCGCTGACGTGGATGTAATCGCGAATGCACGTACCATCCGGTGTCGGATAGTCGGTTCCAAATACGTTCATCTTCGGACGTTTGCCGATCGCAGTCTCGCAGGCGACCTTGATCAGGTGGGTCGCGGCCGGCGTCGCCTGGCCGGTGCGTAATCTGGGGTCGGCACCCGCGACGTTGAAATAACGCAGGATCACAAAGCGCAACTCACGTGCCCTGGCGGTGTCATGCAGCATAATCTCTGACATGAGCTTTGACGTCCCATAGGGCGAAATCGGCGCTGTAGGCGCATCCTCACGCACAGGTGTCTTGCCCGTTGTGCCGTAGACAGCCGCTGTAGAAGAAAAAATAAACTGCCGGACGCCTGCCTTCGTTGCGGCGTCAAGCAGTGCGCAAGTGTTCATGGTGTTATTGCCGTAATACCCGAGCGGGTCGGCAATGGAGTCCGGCACGACGATCGATGCGGCGAAATGAATGATGGCCGTAATGCCGTGCTGCACGATAATCTCGCTGACCAAGGATCGGTCGCCCGTGCTGCCGGCAACGAAGGGAACTGAGGTCGGGATTAGGAAGCGGAATCCGGTCGAGAGATTGTCGAGCACAACCACTGGCTCGCCCGCATCAACCAGCTCATGGACCATGTGGCTCCCGATGTAGCCGGCGCCGCCCGTAACCAGAACCGTCATATCAGGTGCCCCCTCTTGGTCCGGCGAATGTGGCCGATGATCGTAAAAGCCCCATCCTGATTGCGCCGCGCAATGGCATGGTTATGGCGGGCATGCTTAATGACCGGTATATGAGTGCCGCAAACAAGCCATGGCCAACGTTCTCTTCATCAAGACATCTTCCCTCGGCGATGTGATTCACCACATGCCGGCCTTGACCGATGCGTGCAAGGGGCGAGGCGATGCGGCTTTCACCTGGCTGGTGGAAGAGGCCTTTGCGCCACTGGTACGGCTGCATCCGGCTGTGAACGAGGTAATTCCGGTGGCCTGGCGTCGCTGGCGAAAGTCGCTATACGCTCCTGCGACGCTGGCTGAGATCGCCGCAAGTGCTCGTAGCATTCGCGCGCGCCGGTACGACGACATCATCGATAGTCAAGGGCTTCTGCGTAGCGCATTGATGGCGCGTGCGGCGTACGGACGTCGTCACGGTTACGACGCCGCAAGCATTCGCGAGCCCTTGGCTTCGCGTTTCTACGACGCCCGCTACGCCGTAGATCGCCGATTGCATGCTGTCGAACGTAACCGGATCCTGAGTGGGCTGGCTCTGCACTATGCACCGCATGGCGCCCCCGACTTCGGACTGGATCGCCGGCGATTTGCGTCCAACGCATCGCGCTACGCGGTATTGTTGCATGCGACTGCGCGCGCGGAAAAGCAATGGCCCGAGACGAATTGGATCGCCCTCGGCAAGGCGATCAGTGGCGATGCAGATATTGAGCTAGTCGTTCCCTGGGGCACGCAAGCCGAACGTTTGCGCAGCGAGCGCATTGCGGCTGATGTGCCAAGGGCGCATGTGCCCGAGCGCGCGCCACTGGACCAGGTAGCGAAGATGATCGCGGGCGCGCAGTTCGTTGTTGGCGTTGACACGGGTCTGTTGCATCTTGCTGCCGCGCTGAGTGTCCCGTTGGTGGCGATCTTTGCCGGCAGCAAACCGGACTTGACTGGACCTGTTGGCAGCGGGCCAATGTCGGTTCTCGGGAACGATGGCATGCCTCCGTCGGTCGACGCTGTAGTCGACGCAATCGCTGAAATCGTTCGCTGAAGCTGCTCTTTACGCGGTGCCAGCCCGCAACAAATCGTGTACGTGGATGATGCCGATCGGTTTGTTCGCCTCGACCGCAAATAGCGCGGTAACCTTCATCGAGTTGAGGATATCGAGGGTCTCGCTGAGCAATTGATCCGGTCGCACAGTCTTTGGCTCGCGCGTCATGACTTCTTCGACAAATGCGTCGAGCAGATTTTCGCGCATGTGCCGTCGCAAATCGCCATCGGTGATAATTCCAACCAGATGTCCGCGCGGATCGGTGATGCCAACGCAGCCGAAGCCCTTGGCAGTCATTTCGAGAATTCCCTCCGACATACGTGTGCCGAGCGGCGACAGAGGCATTGTCGAACCGGTATGCATGATATCACGCACTGTTTTCAACAGAGTCCCGAGTTTGCCGCCGGGATGCAGCAGGCCAAAATCGACAGGTGTAAAGCCGTGGCTTTCAAGGAGAGCGATGGCCAAAGCATCGCCAAGGGCAAGCTGCATAAGTGACGACGTCGTCGGCGCGAGATTGTGAGGGCAGGCTTCGCGCGCCTGCGGCAGCGCCAGGACCGCGTCGGCAACTTTGGCTAAAGCACTATCCGAAATTGCAGTCATTGCGATCAGCTTGATTCCGTGCCGGCGCGAATAATCCGTGATGTTTTTGAGCTCAGCGGTTTCGCCCGACCATGACAGCGCAAGGACAACGTCATTATTGGCGATCATCCCTAGATCGCCGTGACTGGCTTCGCCCGGATGCACGAAGAAGGCCGGGGTTCCGGTCGATGCGAGAGTAGAAGCGATCTTACGCCCTACATGACCAGATTTGCCCATGCCGGTCACAATCACCCGACCTTGCGCCGCGCGGATAAGCTCAACGGCCGCCGCAAAAGCAGTGCCGAGTCCGTCGCGCAATGCAGCGGCCAGCGCGTCAACACCGCCGCCTTCCGCTTCGAGAGTACGCAAGGCAGAAGCGATTGCGGCTTGCGCGCGGTCGCTGGATATCTGAGCGGGCTTCGGTTTAGCCATGGGCATTTTGATAGCACGAAAACGGCATCGCGTCAGGCGTGTATCGTCTCATTTGTTAACGCGGCAGAGCGCGGCAGCATTCTCAGTCACCTATTTCCTGCGGTGCTTTGCATCGGCGGTTACCTGCCGCACGGCATTGGATACAGTTTCGATGGCGACATCATCGGTACGTCGATGACGTACAGCATCGTTGCCGAGGATTCGGGCGCGCGCACGTGCGTCGTCGTCGCCCTCAGGTTCGAGGATGGCGGCGATTGGATTGAGTGGTTTCCAATGCCAGGGGCTGGTTGGGCCAAAGATTGCGACCGTCGGCGTGCCAATTGCCGCCGAGACGTGCATCAAGCCGGAATCATTGGTTACAGCTATATCAGCCGCTGCCATCGCGAGAATCGCGTTGCGGAGATCTGTGCTCGTCAAATCGCGTACGCGTTCGCCGCCAGTCTCTGCGATTTGCCTCGCCAGAGGTGTTTCACTTGGACCACCCAGCACCCAGACCGATGCGCCATCTTTCGTAAGGCCGCGGGCCAGGCCGGCGTAGTGACTGATGGGCCAGGCTTTGCCGGCGCCTACCGCTCCCGGTGACAGCGTAACAACGGGCCGGGCGTCATTCACCAATCCTCTTCGCTCACGCCACTCTCTCACTTCCTCCGCTGGTATCTTTAGTTCAGGTAGCGGCCATTCTTTGGGAAGAGACGTTTTTTTTGGAAGCGCGAGCGCGCCCATCCGGTCGATCATGCGCGGCAATTTGTGTTCGCCGAAGCGAATGTCGTTGAGGAGGCCAAAGCGAAATTCGCCGGCAAAACCTGTGCGCGTTGGTATACCGGCGAGCCAGGGCGCCAATGCCGCCTTCCATTTGCGCGACATCACCAGGGCCTGACCGTATTTGCCTTGCCGCAGCAGATCGGCGAGGTGCCGCTGTAGAGCGACACCCAGTCGCCGGCGCGGCAAATCGATCACGACGGTGCGCCGAACGCCCGGCATATAGTCGGCGAGCGGAGCGCAAAGGGTGCTGCTGACAATATCTACGGCGCGGTCGGGGTCCTGCGCGCGCAATAATTTGACTACCGAATGGCAGCGGACGAAATCACCGATCCAGACGTATGGGACAATAAGAACCGGAGCGGCTGTTTGGTTGACGTCTTCGCGCATGGATCCGGCGCTGCTTACCCCAGCGCATGTTTGGACAATCGTCGAGAAACACCATGCGCAATCAGGCGTTAGCCTGCGTCCCGGCCGCCTGTCCAGATGCGATTTTTATCGCAACCAAAGCCATTTGGCCGGAAAAGCCGCCAACATTGCGCCCGGCGGCTGACTGGGGCAAAGGTTTGCGGGAAAGGCGGGCGGCGGCGAGGCTACGCAATGTTTTTGGTTACCGGTGGGGCCGGTTTTATCGGATCGAACGTGGTTGCCAGCCTCAACGAGGGGGGCGCGACCGATATTGTCGTGAGTGACAAGCTCGGTCGCGACGACGCCAAATGGCGCAATCTTGCCAAGCACCAGGTAGCAGACCTGGTACCTCCAGACCAACTGACCCGCTGGCTCGATAAGCGCAAACTCGATGCCGTGATCCATATGGGCGCCGTCTCCGACACCACGGCTACCGATGGCGACCTAGTGATGGAGAACAACTTTCGGTCATCACTTCGCCTTCTCGACTGGTGCACGGCAACTCGCACGTCATTTATCTACGCCTCGTCGGCGGCAACCTATGGCGATGGCGGTCAGGGATTCGACGACGACTGGTCGCTTGATGCATTGCGCAAACTTAAGCCAATGAATCTTTACGGCTGGAGCAAGCACCTGTTCGATCTTGCTGTAGTCGATCGTTTTGTAAAGAAAGAAAAAATGCCGCCGCATTGGGTCGGCCTGAAATTTTTCAACGTGTATGGTCCGAATGAATACCATAAGGGCCACATGGCAAGTGTCCTGGCGAAAGTGTTCGACAGTGCAAAAGCTGGCAACCCCGTGCGTCTATTCAGGTCGCACCGTGCAGGCATTGCCGATGGCGACCAGCGCCGCGACTTTATTTACGTGGACGACGCCATTTCCGTCCTGCGCTGGTTGCTGGAGGCGACAGGCATAAATGGCATTTTCAATGTTGGTACAGGCAAGGCCGAAAGCTTTCGCGACATGATCAGCGCCATGTTCAAGGCGCTTCGCCAGCCTGTTAATATCGAATACATCGAGATGCCGGAAGCGATCCGCAAGCAATATCAGTATTTCACGGAAGCGCGTATCGAACGATTGCGCCATGCGGGCTATAATGCCGGGTTCTTGCCACTTGAAGCTGCAGTGAATCAATACGTCACCGGCTTTCTCGACCACAAAGACCGTTACCGCTAGAGCCATGTACGATTTCGACAAGCATCTTGCCGCACTTTCCGAGCAGACCGTGCTCTGCATCGGCGATTTGATGCTGGACGAATTTGTCTACGGGGACGTTTCGCGTATTTCACCGGAGGCGCCGACACCGGTGATCGCAGTCAAACGCACTGAACTGATGATTGGCGGGGCGGGCAACGTTGCCCGCAACCTGGTCGCGCTCGGTACGCGCTGCGTCTTTATCGGTACTGTCGGCGATGATGACGCGGGCGGCTCACTAACCAAAGCGCTCGCGACGCATCCATTGATCGAATTCCATCTGGTTGTCGATGGCGGACGCCAGACCACGCGCAAGGTCCGCTTCGTTTCGGAGCACCATTCGACGCACCTGCTGCGGGCCGATTGGGAAACGCCTTCCGCCGTCAATGCAGGCAGCGAAGACGCGCTGATCGGACATGCGATGAAGGCGGTTCCCCGGGTAGGCGCGGTGGTCTTGTCCGACTATGCCAAGGGCGCCCTCACTCCACGCGTGACCCGCGCTGTGATCGACGCCGCAATCGAGCGTGGCAAACCGGTGGTGGTCGATCCCAAAGGCCGCGATTATCGGATTTATCGCGGTGCGACCATTATTACGCCCAATAGGCAAGAGCTTGCCGACGCGACCTACAGCCCGGCAGGGACTGACGATGAGATCGCGGCCGCTGCCGCCAAGCTTTGCGAAGCAGTCGCCGCAAAAGCTGTCCTGGTGACGCGAAGCGAGTCCGGGATGACTTTAGTGAGCAACGGTACGTCGGTTCATATCCCTGCCTACCCGGTGCGCGTGCGCGATGTTTCGGGTGCTGGCGATACGGTGATCGCGGTGCTTTCCGCAATGTTGGCAATGGGGGCTGATTTCGAATCCGCTGTGCGTGCGGCAAATGCCGCCGCAGCAGTGGTTGTCGGGAAGCGTGGGACAGCAACCGTTTCCGTCGCCGAGCTTCGCTCGCGCATCTTGCCGGCAGCTACTCTTGCACCTGAAGAAAAGATTGTCTTCGATTGGGCACTCCTTGACGACCATCTATCCGAATGGCGCAAGCAGGGTTTGCGTGTTGGATTTACCAACGGCTGTTTCGACCTGCTGCATCCCGGTCATGTAAAATTGCTGGCTGGCGCGCGTGCGGCCTGCGATCGTCTGGTCGTAGGGCTCAATAGCGATGCATCCGTTACGCGTCTAAAAGGTGTCGGCCGTCCGGTGCAGCCGGTGCAGGCGCGTGCCGAGGTGCTGGCGGCGCTTGAGGCCGTCGACTTGGTAGCGGTTTTCGATGAGGACACGCCGGAAAAGCTAATCAGCCGTGTGAAGCCGACGGTACTTGTCAAAGGCAGCGACTATACTCGTGAGGAAGTGGTCGGCCGCGAAATCGTAGAAGCGCTCGGCGGCGAGATTGTCCTAATCGATATTGTGCCGGGCCATTCAACCACATCAGTGGTCGAACGCACACGGGCATCGAAGACACGCTCGTCGCGGTGAGAGGCTTACCCTTGTTGCACAATATGTCCGACCATGAAATGCGCCTGGTTGGCGGTTTCTTTGGGAGCAACAAGGGGTATTTCGTCGAGGTCGGTGCCAACGATCCGTGCGAACGTTCGCAAACTTGGTTTCTGGAGCAGTCCGGGTGGACGGGCGTCCTTGTAGAGCCGCAGCCGGATCTTGCCGCCGAACTGCGCACGAAACGCAAAGTCAGAGTCTTTCCGGTCGCGTGCTCCTCGCCCGAAAACGCCGGCTGCGAACTGCCGTTTTATGTCGCGGGCCCGCTCTCGTCGCTCGACCGGAAGGGCATGGCGCCCGGCGCCGTAACCGAAAAAATCATCACCGTACCCGTACGAACTCTGGACAGCATTTTGATGGATGCGGGCAGCCCTGCCGGATTCGATTTTCTGTCGATTGATGTCGAAGGGCATGAAATTGAAGTGCTGCGCGGTTTCGACATTGCTCACTGGCGGCCGCAGTTGATTCTGCTCGAGGACCACGTCGCTGACCTGTCGAAACACCGGTATCTCACGGCTGCCGGTTATCGCATCATCCGGCGCTACGATAACAATGGCTGGTATGTGCCACGCGAGTCGGCCGTTGCTTGCCAATGGCCGGATCGGTGGGAGATTTTGCGCAAATACTATCTTGCCCTGCCGTTCCGGGTGTTGCGCAATCTTTCTCGCCACAAACGCAAACCTATCGGGTCTTGATCTCGCGCCGAATCGGATTGCTGACCGGAGGGCGCCAATCCTGAGTCGTTTCATAGCGCTTGGCGTAGCGATAAAAGGTGCCTTCGAAATTGCCAAATGCAATGACAAACCCGGCCCAGCCGTCGATGAAACCAAGCTTGAAGATATAGTGTTTTATAAACGACCACGCGCCGTGGCCAAACGCACTCGCCATTGATACGCGCTTGCCCGCCAGTTTCGTTGCGCCAAGAGTGGAATAGCGATTCATTTTGCCGATGACCTCTTCCATATTGCGGAAGGGAAATTGCCAGATTGCGTTGGTGAGGGCGCCAACCGATCGGCCGTCGAGGACCTCAAACCCCTCATGCACCGGTTCGAGCGTGTAGCGAATACTGCCTTTGCGGAAGAGTTGCGGTTGACGAAAATTCGGGTACCAGCCCGAGCCCCGGATCCAACGCCCCATCATGTAGCTCCGCCGCGGCACCATGTAGATCTCGTGTGGAGGAGAGCCGGCAAGCAACGCCAATATTTCGTCGCGTACCGCTTCTGTACAGCGCTCGTCGGCATCGAGACTGAATATCCAGTCGAAACTGCAGGCTTCGATTGCACGATTGCGTAGTTCACCAAAACCCTTGAATGGCACGTCCACGACGCGTGCGCCGAGCGAACGGGCAATATGGGCGGTGCGGTCAACGCTCGACGAATCGACCACGACGACTTCGTCGGCCCATAGCACGCTGGATACGGCACCTTCGATTTTTTCCGCCTCGTTATAGGTGAGAATATAAGCTGATATTTTTTGCATAGCCGCGGAGCCTGTTGAGGCGTTGAGAGTCGGTCGCAAGTTAACATTGACCGACACGCGGGCCCTAGGGGTTTGTCGGCACGAGCGACATCGGCTAAAGCCTGAGGGAGAGGGGATCCGTGCCCGAGCTGGTTTCCGTTATTGTTACGACCTATAACCGCGAAGACGCGCTCGATGCGGTTTTGCAGTCGCTTGCCCGGCAGAGTGATCCTGATTTCGAGGTCATCGTGGCAGATGACGGTTCAGGTCCGGCCACGGCAAAACTTATCGATACCTGGCGGTCGAAAATCGGGCGACGGCTCGAACACGTCTGGCACGCCGATCACGGCTTTCGCGCAGCGGAAATTCGCAACCGGGCGATACTGAAAGCTCGCGGTGCTTACTGTGTTTTTCTCGACGGGGATTGCATCGCGCCGCCGGATTTTGTCGCCAACCATCGCCAGCTGGCGGAGCCCGGTTGGTTCGTTACGGGCAATCGTGTGCTGCTCTCGGCCAGTCTCACAAAGAGGGTGCTCGAGAAAAAACTCACGCCGCAAAACTGGGGCTTTACGCGGTGGATCGCTGAACGCCGGCGTGGCGGCGTCAATCGGTTGTCAGCGCTGGTGCGTGTTCCCCTCGGGCCGTTGCGCCGAATTCGTCGGCGCGTCTGGCAAGGCGCGCGTTCGTGCAATCTCGCCATTTGGCGATCGGATCTCGATCGGGTTGACGGCTTTGATGCGGACTATCAAGGCTGGGGTAAAGAGGATTCCGATATCATCGTCCGCTTGCTCCATGCCGGTGTTCGTCGCAAAGACGGTGTCTTCGCAACCGGCGTACTCCATCTTTGGCACGCGGATGCCGATCGTTCACAGCTGTCCGAGAATGAAAGGAAGCTTGCCGGCGTTACCGCGGGCGATCGCATCCGCCCGCAACGGGGCTTGTCGTCGCTTCTGGCTACATCCACTGCTGCCAAAGCCGTGAGCTGAATGATGTCTGGGCTTTCAATTACAAACGGAATTGATAAAGACAAGCTCACGCGTCTCGCCGGTGGGCTTATCGTGGCGGTAGCGGTGTCGCTGCCTTGGTCGACCTCCGCCACGGCAATTCTGGTCGTTCTTTGGCTCCTCGTAATCATTCCCACGCTTCGTTGGGTTGATATTCGAAGCGAACTCATCACTCCTGCCGGCGGTCTTCCCGTTTTACTTGTCGGCGTTGGCTTGGCCGGAATGCTGTGGGCCGACGTGACCTTGCTCGAGCGATGGAAGGGTTTCGAGTCATTTTTGAAGCTGTTGGTGATACCGCTCTTGTTTGTGCAATACCGTCGTTCCATTCGTTGGGAATGGGTATTTGCCGGCTATCTATTATCATGCGTCGCCTTGTTGGTCGCCACGACCGTTGTCATGGCAATCCCGGCGTGGTCGGCGGTGCTCATACGGCACGATGGTGTGCTGATTAAGAGCGCCGCCACACAAAGCGGCGAACTCGTCACCTGCATCTTCGGCCTGTTGTATTGTCTGACTGATGCGATCGAGCGTCGCCGCTGGCAATTGTCGCTTTGTCTTGTGGCGGTCATTCTCGCCATGCTTGGCAATATTTTATACGTGGCGACCGGCCGCACTGCTCTGGTCGTTGCCCTGGTGTTGCTTATTCTTTATGCGATCAGGAATTTGAGCGCGAAGGGCGTCGCTCTTATCGCTGCTGGCGCCCTTCTGATTGGCATCGCCGGCTGGATGTCTTCGCCCTACTTGCGGGGGCGCACGATACAGGTGTGGACGGACCTGAAGAAATATGAAGATACCGACGAGAGAACATCCTCGGGCGAGCGAGTTGAGTTCTCGAAAAAATCCATAGAGTTTATTTGGCAGTCGCCGGTGATCGGCCATGGCACCGGATCGATCCGTGCGTTGTTTGCAAAGGCCGCGGCTGGACACACGGCCACGGCGGGTGTCGCCGCCGCCAATCCGCACAACCAGACGCTAGCTGTCGGAATTCAACTTGGACTTATCGGCGTTGCCATATTGTGGGCGATGTGGATCGCGCACATATCGCTGTTTGGCGGCAAAGGCCTGGTCGCGTGGGTCGGCCTTGTGATTGTGATGCAGACCGTCATCGGTTCTGTGTTCAATTCGCACTTGTTCGATTTCGTCCAGGGCTGGGTCTACGTCATCGGTGTCGGTGTTGCTGGCGGCGCTGTTTTGAGGCGGTAGCCTATCTCTTAGCCGGGCAATTAACGTTTTGCGCTTTTGCCAAAAAAAATGAGGCAGGGCCGGAACCAAAACCTACTTGATTGATTTTACGAAAAAGTGGGAATCGTATAAAGATCCAAAGCTCATTGTGAGGCACCACGATGTTTCGCCTAATCACTGGCCTGGCCGTGCTCGCACTACTCGTCGGCTGGTGCAACGTGGCCCAAGCGGGAGGTGGATGTCCCGAGGGCTACACACCTCAGGACGGGGTCTGCAAGCCGTATTACGGTCCCAATGTCCCTTACGGCTATCGCTATGGTTACGGGTACGGCGACCGCTATCGATACGAGAAACCCTGCCCTGAGGGTTTCACCTTGCAAGGCGGTCGGTGCAAGCCATATCGAGGGCCGCACGTGCCTTACTACTATTATCGTTAGGGGCATCAGCCTTTCACGACCGCAAGATTCTCTTGCCAACTCGGATTGATAAGATTCTACTGACGGAAGCCGAATCAACCGGCTGTGCGCAAAGGCGCGTCTGAATTCCGTTGCGTTGCAAATCTGTTTCCCTGTGGGTTGCGAGGTCGCGATCCGCGGCTTTTGTCGTGCCTAATCGGATTTCGTTCTTTGTTCAAAAACGACATCGATGTGCTTCACACGACAACATCAAGTTGAGAAAAATTAAATATCAACGCACTTGAAATCGCCGAACGATTCTGGGAGCAGTTGCATAGCGCGCGCGTGCGGAAACTCTTTCAGAGCGGCAGTTTGAAATGAGCCTGCAAATCCAATTCACCGCTCCATCGGTTAATGAGAGCGACGATTGGCTTCCCGAACAAAAACCAAACGCGAATTCCAATAGTCGGTCTGCAGCGTCCCCTATGTACATGAAAGTCATCAAACCGGCAGTCTCGGTTGTCCTGCTGGTCGGCGTCATTTTTCTGGTTGGTTATTACTACGGTACTGCAGAGATATTTGACGACATTCGTGCGCTGTCCGCCGGCACCTTAAGCGCCATTCTCTTTGTGTTATTGGCGAACGCGTTCGCCGCTGTTCTTCGCTTCAAGGTCATCGCGGCTGAAGTCGAGCACCCGATAACTTTTCGCAGGGCAACAGCTGTTGTTTCCGCCGGGAGTCTGGCAGGCGCCATCTTTTTTCAAATCGCCGGCCAATTGATGGCGCGCGGTGTCATTGCCGGGCGTGGCGGGGTTCCGTTTGCTGCGGTTGTTGTCATTACCGCCTACGAACGTTTCACAGCCGCGATCGTATCTGCCCTGTTCGCGCTAGGCGGCGCCTTCTTCATTTTCGGTAATGTGTACCTTGATCGATCCTCGGGCGGTGCCGAGTTGCTCAAGATCATGGCCGGCCTCATTGCGGCGACGACCGCTGGAGCCCTATTGGGATATGGACGTAGGGCTGTGCGGACGATCACACCTTTGTTGACGCGGCACTTCGTTTGGCGCTGCCTCGCGATCATCGGCCTCACACTTCTTGTGCAAATACCGATGCAAGGGGCGTATGTCATAGCCGCCCACACGCTCTCTCCGCAGACATCAATCGCTAATCTTGTCGCGGCATCGGCGATTGTCATGTTTGCGACTAGCGTGCCGATCAGTCTGGCCGGTTGGGGTATGCGCGAGATGAGCGCCATCGTGGGGCTCGGTGCGATCGGCGTGCCGGCTCACGCGGCACTGACCTCTGCCGTCCTCATTGGCGTCGGTTCATTGCTTGTCGTGGGGATGCTTGCCGCGATCTCGCTGCCGGGCTCCGAAACCGGGAAACAGCCCCTGCAAACGCGAGTCGCCAAACCGGTCGACTATTATCAGGCGCTGGCATGGGTGCTGCCGATTGGCGCGGCCACGCTCGTGCTGTTTCAAATCTATGTCCCGGTCCAATCGGGCCTGCTCAACGTCAACCTTGCGGATCCGCTGGCGATGCTGGGGGGCGTGGTTTTTATTCTGACCTGTATCCGCCTTGGACATCTGCCGAACTGGCGAGTGCCGCACGTCAATCTCGCGGCTGCTGTTGCCACCGTTGTACTCGGCGGATCGCTCCTGATAGGGGCCGACCGATTCGGCTGGACAACCTGGGCGGTTACGAACCGGTTCCTGGGATGGTTTGTCCTCCTGGCCTATGCAGCGACCGGCGCGCTCATTGTGAAAATTGGCCAAAAAGAGGGCTTCCGCACGATATTGCTGACATTCGCCGGCGCGACCGCCGCGGTTGCGGGCGTCGAAGTGCTGCTCGTTGTGTTGGCCAATCTGGGTTTTCAAATCCCGGTCGTTCCGACCGCCGCGGAAGGCTTTTCGCTCAATCACAATTTTTTTGCGTTTCAGCTTTTGATGGCCATGGCCGCTGCAATAACGGCTGTCCGAGGCACTGCCCTGCGTATTGTCATTTTGACCCTGGTACTGACCGGTCTGTATTTTGCCGGGTCACGATCAGGATGGATCGCCGCAGTGCTTGTGCTGGCGACGGCTTCTTATTTGCGCGCGGTCAGTCTGCGCGAACTGTCGACAGCGGTTTGTGGCGCGGTCAGCGCGGTAATTATCGCAGCATTGGCACATGTATCTGACCTGCCGGGCCACGCCCTTCCGCAGTTCATGCCAAACGCGGCATCAACGCAGGAGCGCTTGACCACCATCGTGGGTGGTCTCAAATTGTTTCTCGATCATCCGGTATTTGGCGCCGGTCTCGGCGCATATCGTAATGAAATGAACATCGGTAGTGGCGGTGTGCCGCTTCTCATTCACTCGACGAGTGTTTGGCTTCTCGCCGAGCTCGGCCTTGTCGGCTTTGCCGCATTTGTGCTTCCGGCCGCATACACCTTTTTTAAGGAATGGGGATACGCACGCCGCGAACAGGCCTCTGCGCTGATAATATTATCATTCGTGACGTTTGCCGTGATGTCGCTGCCGGCTGATATGGTTTATCAGCGGACGTTTTGGCTTATGGTCGGTGCCGGATTGGCGATTCAACGGTCGGAGGATGGATCGAAGGCCTGAAAAGGGTTTTACAGGAGCACCTAAACAGCCTTTTGTGTTTCTGACCTGGCGCTGTTGAATATCCAGAGAAGCGCCACAACGAGCGCGCAACCTGCTGCGAAAGACATTACTTGAAGTGTCACTGAGCTGGTCAGCATCGTTACTGACGCGAGCACTCCCAGTGCGATGTTTAAAAAGAAAACGCGCGCGATGATTTGATGGACGGTAAAGCCACTATCCAGGGCCCGTTGATAGTAATGACTCCGGTGCGCTTGCGTGACCGGCTCGCCGTTAATGAAACGACGTACCAAAGTAATGGTCGCGTCAGCCAGGTAGTAAAGCGGCAATAGGGCCGCCGCGGCAAAATAGCCGTGACTCGCGAGGAGCACGAGCAGCCAGGCCAGCAATAATCCGATCGACAAGCTTCCGACGTCACCAAGAAATAGTCTGGCGACCGGCCGGTTCAGGGGCGCGAAACCAATCATCGCCCCGCAAAGGGTGGCCGCGACGAGCGTTGCGTCACGCGGCAGAGCGCCTGTCAGGCCAAACAAGGCAAGGCTTGCCGTAACGGGTACGATCTCTGCCACGGTCATCCAGTCGATGCCGTCCATGAAATTGACGACATTCACGAGCCACACGCCGCCGACGAGCATGGCGGCGCGGTCCAGCCACCAGGGAAGCGCCGGGACGACCCGCACGTCGTGCGGCAACGTGGAGATGACGGTAGCAACAGCCGCGACCTGCAAGAGCAGGCGGGGGGCGGTACCCATTGGCCGAAGGTCGTCAGTGGCGCCCACCACGGCAAGGCCGACGGCGGCCGCGAAAATGACGGCCAGCCGCCACGGCTCGTCGACAAGGCCGGGAAGGAAGATCTCCGTTGCGGCGACGACGACAACTGTTGCAGCGATCACCGCAATACCGCCGCCCTGCGGCGTCGCTATCTTGTGCGACGAACGGGCATTCGGCTTTGAAAGTGCATAGCGCATAAGCAATGGTCGAAGGCACAGCGACAGTGCAAAGCAAACCGCCGCGGCCGCGAGAAATGCCACACCAAATGCCAAAGCTATGCAACCCTCGCTTAATAGGCTCACGTAGCCCCAGCCCGAAGTTTCGTCGACACGGCGCCCTCCAGCAAGCGCGAATAAAGCGCGATAATTTTGCTCCCAATCAACGCGCTGGAATATTCGGTTGTTACGATTTGCCGGCTTGCGCGGCCGAAACGTGCGCGCAAATTGGGATCGTTCGAGAGCTTTTCGATCGCATGCGTCAGCGCTTCGGCATCATCGGTCGGGACGAGGATCGCATTGACACCGTCGCGCGCAATCTCGCGGCAACCGGGAACGTCAGTCGCGATTAACGGACGCCCGCATGCGGCCGCTTCGAGCAGACTCTTCGGCAACCCCTCCCGCCGCGATGGCAGAATCGCGACATGAGCTTGAGCCCAGACACTGCGGATGTCTTCGACATGGCCCAGAAGACGAAGATTTGGTATGAGCCGCCAGCTGTCCAGCACGCGATCAGGGATCGACGCAGGATTAGACGGATCGGGCTCGCCTGCCAGCAAGGTGCGGATGGCGACCCCCCGTTTCGTCAGCCGTTCGTGCGCCTGCACGAGCGTTCGTACACCCTTGTCGTCCAACAGACGCCCGACAAAGGCGACTGTAAAAGGACCGGCAGGTTCCGGGATCGGCATCAAAATGTCAGTGTCGACGCCAGAACCGGGGATCAAGGCGATCCTCTCCTTCGCAACGCCGAGGCCATTGACGAGGGCATAGTCGTCGCGATTTTGCACCAGGACGGTTGTATCCGGCCGCTTCAAAAGCCAACCGAGAAGCCGACTGGTGGCCGGGCGTACCGCGCGCGCCTTGGCCGTATTCGACGTGAATGTAAAACCGAGTCCCGCTAGCGCGTTGAGCCGCACGATCGGTAAGCCCAGCGCCGCCATAGAACCGATAATCGCCGGCACCAAGGCCACGTGATGAGCGAGATCCGGACACACTTGCCGATAAATGCGTCGGGTTTCGCGAATGGCTGCGGCCAGTCGAAAGGGATTCAAACTGCCGCGTCGCCAATAAATTGGATGCAGAATGAATCCCTCGCGCCTGATCCGTTCGGCGCAATCGCCAATTCGCGTCGCAACATGCACCTGATATCCGGCTCTTTGCGCCGATCGCGCCATGGGAAGTCGATGCGAAATGAAATACCAATCTTCCGAGACCAGGTAGAGGATTTTCTGAGCCATAAGCCTGGCCGTCTGTTCCGCTACGCTCTGATTCCGACTGCGCACCAGTACGGAGGTAAATCTGAAAAACGGATCTGCTGGAAACCGGCGTGGTCCAGCATCTGCTCGATCTGCGCCCGGGTAAAACGCTGTTCCAGTCTCGTGCAGAACCGGTCATAGGCATCGGTCCGCATGACATAGAAAGACTTATCGGCGTACCATGACAAGGGCAGATGGCTTGACGCGCCGAAGCGCATCAGCAAAGCCGCCAGACGCGCAAGGGGCCAATAGACCGTCGCGGCAATTGCCTCGCTGATGATAACGCGCAGAGGATGCGGCAATCGCGAGACCACGACGCGGACGCCATTGCTCAACGCCCAAAGCGGCCGGTACCAGGCCGGGCGATTATCGAATGCGTAATAGAGATAAATGAGAAATGGCGCGCCGCTTTTGAGCTTTCCGGCGATCGCGTCGATTGCGGCTTGCGTGTCCGGCACGTGATGCAGCACACCAAGCGAAAACGCGAAATCAAGCGAGCGCGCGGGTAGGGGGATATCTCCGACGCTGCTCGCGTGGAGACTGACGTTCTTGATGTCCTTCAGGTTTTCACCCGCGACAGCAAGCGCTTCGGGACTGGCGTCGACCAGGTGCAGGTGGGCGACGCGTGGCGCCACCATCACGGCCCAGCGTCCGGTGCCGCAACCAATGTCAGCGCCGATGCCGCCGTCTTGCGGCAGCAGGTGCCACGGGAATATACGAAAATAGTCTTCGAAAATTGCTTCGCGTTGCGGGTGTCCGAGGTTCGTCTCGTCCTGACGGAATGTCGACCATTCCTGGCCGAACCCGCGCGCGACATGAGCATCAACATTTTTGTCCGAGGCGATACGCATACAATTCCTGCCATCGACTTGCCGGCGAGGTCGGTCGTGGACCCCACTGATTTGGACTTGCGCGAACGCAGCCCCTTGGTGACCCCACCCTAACATTATGTAATTGAACAGCTTTTCTGGCATTCCGCAATGCCAATCGTGTTCATGTTTTGAACACCGAGGCTTGACGTTCACGCAGTGAACAGCGTACCAGTGGCCCGCGGGGAGCTACTGACATGCGGCGCGTGGGCGAAGAAAGTCCGGAAAGCTCGCGGATTATGCTCGGGTTGCTCGACGCCGTCGAGCAAAACCGCGCACAATCGCAACGGTTGCTCGCCTCCGAACTCGGCATCGCACTCGGTCTCGTTAACGCCTATCTCAAACGCTGCGTCAAGAAGGGCCTCGTCAAGGTGCGCAGCGCGCCGGCGCGACGCTACGCCTACTATCTCACTCCCCAGGGATTTGCCGAAAAGTCGCGGCTGACGGTCGATTACCTTTCATATTCTTTCAGTTTCTTTCGCCAGGCCAAAACGGATTGCTCGGACCTTTTCAAGAGCGCCAAGGCGCGCGGCGTAAGCACCGTCGTTCTGATCGGACAGTCCGATCTCGCCGAAATCGCTGCTTTGTGTGCGATCGAGCAGGCGATCAACATCGCGGGTTTGGTACAGGCCCGCGCAGCGCAAACTCAATTTGTCGGCGTGCCAGTCTTCGAAAACTTCGATGCAGTATCGAAACCGTTCGATTGTGTTTTGATCACCGATGTAAGCAACGCAAGAAAAACCTGCGAAGAAGCCGTGGCTCGCTTCGGAATTGATCGGGTACTCGTTCCCGAACTGCTGCGCATCCGTATTCGCCAGGAAGGCGGAGCCGCGGCATGATTTTGGATGGGCATCGATGGTATGTCGTGCAATCGCAGCCGAACGCCGAGCTGAGGGCGGTCGCGCACCTTAGTCGGCAGGGCTTTGCCACATACCTTCCGCGCTATCTCAAACGCCGGCGGCATGCGCGTCGCGTCGACGTCGTCGCGTCACCGCTATTCCCGCGCTATTTCTTTGTCTCGATCGATATGACGGCGCAGCGTTGGCGTTCGATCTATTCGACTGTCGGGGTATCGAGTCTGGTCGGCGCCGGCGGTGCGCCTTTGCCAGTTCCCGAGGAAGTCGTGTCGACGTTGAAGAAGCGCGAAGATGGTGCCGGTTTCATCAAACTCGATCGCCGGCCGCTTTTCAGCGCCGGCGACAAGATTCGCGTGGTCGAGGGCGTCTTTACCGACTGCCTTGGACTTTTCGAAGGAATGCCGGATCGCGATCGCATCGCGGTTCTGCTCGATCTGCTCGGCCGCAAGGTGCGCATCCTGGTCGACGCCGACGCCGTCGCCGCGGCGTAGGTGCTGCGGCGCAAAACTTTGGTGGATCGGTCTGGGCTCGTTTCACCCGGACTGCGGTAGCGTGAGCTGACGGTAGTTGTCCGGAATCTTGGAGATTGTTGTCGTTGCGGCGAATTATGGTTCTTACTGGGAAACGCGGTGGCTTTGGTGCGATGAAGCCAATGCTTCGTTTGATGCAATCCGATCCCGACATTGAGCTGCAACTGGTCGTTACCGATCAGCACCTGAACGACATGTTTGGCCGCACGGCGCGCGAAGTGGAACGCGAATTCCAAATCGCTGCAGAGGTCGACATGCGGCAGACGGATGCCAGTGCCGAAGGTCGAGCTCACGCACTCGGAGTTTGCCTTGAAGGAATGTCTCGCGCGCTCGCAAAGCTGCGCCCCGAGGTCTGTGTTCTTTATGGCGATCGAGGCGAGGTGCTGAGTACCGCGGTTGCCGCAACGACGATGAATATTCCGATCGCGCATTTGCAGGGCGGTGACGTGTCTGGTTCAGTCGATGACGTGATGCGCCACGCGATAACCAAGCTTGCGCATCTTCATTTTCCTTCCACCGAAGCCAGTGCCGAACGGATTCGCGGCATGGGCGAAGAAGCCTGGCGTGTTCACGTCGTCGGCGACAATCATATCGATTCGATTGTTGCGAGAGAGTATTGCTCTCCCCAGGATGTGGCGCGCGAGCTGGCCCTGGACCTCGACAAGCCGGTCGTCGTCGTCTTACAGCATTCCGAAACAACTGCTCCGGATGCGTCCTACGCACAGATGGTTGAGACGCTGTCGGCGGTTCGCGACCTTGGCCATCAGGCGGTCGTCATCCACCCATGCTCGGATACGGGCTACGATGGCATCCTACGCGCCATCGATGAACTTGCACTGCCTCCCCAGTTCCGGGTCAGCGTGAATCTGGATGCGCCTTATTTCTGGGGGCTGCTCGCCACGGCAAGCGTACTTGTGGGAAACAGCTCTGCCGGGCTTATCGAAACGCCAAGCTTCCACCTGCCGGCGGTCAACATCGGGCGTCGCCAAAACGACCGCCTTTGTGCAGAAAACGTGCTACATGTGGAACACGATCGCCGCGTGATCGCGAACGCAATTACGACCGCCTTGTCGCCGTTGTTTAGACAGACGGCGGCGAAGTGTCATCAGCCGTTCGGAGATGGTCGAGCCGGCCAACGAGTCTATGATATTTTGCGTGATATCCCGCTCGACACAAGACTGATGGTCAAGCACTTGGTATGTTAACGTCTATCAAATTCGTGGCTATCCGGTTTCGACGATGACCATGGCAGCGACAAGTGGTCCAGCTCGCGTGCATGCGCCAAATCTTCGCGTTTGGCTCGCGGATCTCACTTATACGCAGCAAACCGTTGCGTCGGATGTTATGCCCGCAGCCGTCGGCGGCATCGCGACCTTCACCGAAACTTTGGTCGAGCTCGATGAGCCTATCCGCGTATTCAAATATCCCGAGCGGCTCGCGGAAGCGCTCGACCGCGAAGGTCCCCCCGACGTCATTGGCTTTAGCAATTATATCTGGAACAGCCGCCTTTCATACGGCTTCGCCAAGGTAATAAAAAAAGTAAAACCGAAAACAGTCGTGGTTTTCGGAGGGCCAAATTATCCGGTCAATAAAGAAGAACAGGAGTCTTGGCTGCGTGGCTGGCCGCTCGTTGACTTTGTGATTCACAAGGAAGGCGAGCTCGCATTCGCCCGTTTGGTGCAGGCACTCGTCGCCGCAGATTGGGATATCGAGCAGGTCAAGCGGCAGTCGTTGAGTTCCGTGCATTGCATTACTGCCGATGGCGAACCCATCCTGACAGACACGGTCGGACGGATACGCGATCTCACACAGATACCATCCCCTTATACGACAGGGCGTCTTGACGAATTCTTCGACGGCGTATTGCTGCCGATCATCCAGACGAATCGTGGCTGTCCCTTCGGCTGTACGTTCTGTGTCGAGGGTGTCGGATATTACAACAAGATTTATCGTAACGGTGCCGAGAAGATCGATCTCGAACTGGATTACATCGGACGGCATATGAATGAGCTGCGGCGCAAAGGCGGACGCAACGATTTGTTCATTGCCGACTCGAATTTCGGCATGTACCGCGAGGATCTCGATACCTGCCGCTCACTCGCCCGCACGCGAGCCGAGTATAAATGGCCGGAATACATCAACGTTGCGACTGGCAAGAATGCAAAGGAGCGCGTACTTGAAGCGTCACGCATTATCGATGGTGCGTTGCGTCTTTCCGGCTCGGTACAGAGTCTCGACCGTGGCGTTCTGGAGAATATTCGTCGCGCGAATATTTCGGCCGACGGTCTCATGGATCTCGCGCTGAAAGCGGGTGAAATCGGAGCCAATACCTACAGTGAGATCATTCTGGCGCTGCCGGGTGACAGCCGGCAGGCTCACTTTGAAACTGTTCGGACGGTGATCGAAGCCGGCTTTACGAATGTGTATCTGTTTCAATTGATGCTGCTGCCCGGCACCGAGGTGGCAAGCGATGAAAGCAAGGCGCGGTGGGGCATGGTCACGCGTTATCGCGTCCTGCCACGCTGCTATGGGCACTTCAACGTTCTCGGGCAAGAAGTGCGCGCCGCCGAAATCGAGGAGATTTGCGTCGGAAATGACTCCCTGTCATTCCAAGACTATCTCGACTGCCGCGTCATGCATTTGATCGTGACGCTTTTTTATAACGACGGGATATTCAGTTCTTTGCTGAAATTACTGCGGATGTTGAACCTTCCCATTTTTACCTGGCTCAAGGTCATGATAGAGGCTGAGCCGCCGCCGAGATTAGCTCCGCTATTTGCTTCGTTTCGGAGCGCGACTCAGGATGAATTATGGGGCGCTCGGGAGGACCTGGAGAATTTCGTCGCTGGACCCGGTATCGCGGAGAAATTCATCGCCGGCGAGCTAGGAAACAATCTGCTGTTTGTACACAAGACGCTCGGCATTACTCAATATATCGATGAGTTGGCCGAGCTTGCACGTGATGCCATGAAGCGCTGCTTGTCGGATGCCGGACAAATTTCAGAAGAGCTTGTGGAATTCATTGAAGACGCCCTCGAATTCCACTGCAATCGCGCGAAGAATTTGTTTTTTGACCGTAATAATGAGCCAACCATTGAATTGCGGTACGACATTCCGGCGTTCGAACAGGCACCGCATCCCGAGTCGGTTGAGGACTTCCGGTTTGCCGGGCCGCGAAAATACCGCTTCGCGCTGGACCAGAGCCAGGAAGAATTGATCGAGCGTTATCTTGGAATATACGGGAATACGGCTGTCGGTATCGGCCGTATCATATCCAAGGTCTACGTCCGGCGGCTCTTCCGGCAAGCCGTGCCGTGCGACGGCATAGGTTCGGAAGCTCTGCTCGGCAAACTAAACGAAAATCAGTTCCGACTGGCGGGCCTGCAGAATTGACGGCATCGATTTCGTCGCAGCGGCGCAAACCACGCGCACTCTATTACTCCATTTTGTCATACCAGCCGCAAAACCTGTCGCTGCTTCAAGACTTCTTTGAAGTTACGACATTACCCGACCCGCGTATGGACACACCTAACCTTCTGGCCTCGACACAAGTTTTGTTCGCCCCGTTGGGCTTTCCGGTGACGGCGGCGCGCATTGCCGCCTGCCCGCAATTGCGCGCGATTGTCTCCAATACGACAGGGGTGCCGCACATCGACATGGAGGCGGCTTCGGCGCGCCGTATTGCCGTCTGCGCGCTCCACGACGAGCCGGCATTTCTCGACACCATTACCGCGACAGCCGAACACACGATCGGCTTGATGCTCGCGGCGTGGCGGCGCGTTCCCGCCGCACACGCCGCTGCGGCCGCAGGCCATTGGGACCGCCGGCCTTGGGGCGCGCCTTCCATGTTCTCGCGCATGCGGTTGGGAATCGTCGGCTTTGGCCGGCTAGGCCGGAAAGTCGCACGTGTTGCCGAGGCGATGGGGATGCGAGTCCGCTATTTCGACCCCCATGTTCCAGGAGGCCTTGGCTCGCTGATCGAACTCGCGCGCGAATCCGACGTCCTCAGTCTCCACGCGCCGGCTAATTCGAGCACGCGCGGTCTTGTATCGCGCCAGATCCTGGAGGCACTGCCGTCCGGCGCGCTGGTCGTCAATACGGCGCGCGGCGAATTGCTTGATGTCGGCGCACTGCTCGATCTTCTGTTATCGGGTCATATCCGGGCTGCCGCACTTGATACGGTGGACGGCGAATATGATCCCGGCTTCGGAAGCGCGTTCGGATCCAGCCGGCTCGCCATTTATGCGCGCACCCACGACAACTTGTTGCTGACGCCACATATTGGCGGATCGACGCTTGATGCCTGGAACGAGACCGAACAGTTCGTGATTGCCAAGGCGGCCCGATCGTTGGGGCTGGACACGCAAGCGTGAGTAGCGGCCACAGCTTGAACTGCTGGGCTTTTGTGCCGGCGCGCGGTGGTTCGAAAAGCATTCCGCACAAGAATCTGGTTCTGCTCGCGGGAATGCCTCTACTCGATTACGGCGTGCGCGCGGCCCAGGCCAGCGGCTGCTGCGCCCGCATTGTCGGGTCGACCGAAGACGCTCGGATTGC
>Ga0335080_10000049_pt1 | contig 108748 bp, 110 predicted proteins | sample Lox_Sample_34_FD_206720 | JGI IMG/M metagenome (GOLD analysis project Ga0335080, IMG submission 206720) | Soil microbial communities from Loxahatchee National Wildlife Refuge, Florida, United States - Lox_Sample_3.4 | ecosystem: Environmental > Terrestrial > Soil > Wetlands | place: USA... | reverse complement strand
AAAGAGCCTGCCGCATTGGGATCGTAACGCGCCCTTGCCCAAGGTTGCCCAGCGCACGATTCCATGGACCGATGCGCGTGGGACAGTCCTGACTGCTTATGGCGCCTTCTCACCCAAGATGGCTGAGGTCGCCGACCTTTTTTTTGCGAAAGACTGGATCGACGCTCCGGTGCGTCCGGGAAAACAGCCGGGCGCCTTCGCCCATCCGACCGTGCCGTCGGCGCACCCATACGTACTTCTCAACTACATGGGCAAACCGCGCGACGTGATGACGCTCGCGCATGAACTCGGGCATGGGGTGCATCAGGTATTGGCGGCGCCCAATGGTCCGCTCATGGCGCCGACACCGTTGACGCTCGCCGAGACAGCGTCGGTCTTTGGCGAGATGCTGACTTTCAAGAAACTGCTCGCGCAGACGACCGACAAGAAACAGCGCAAAGCCATGCTTGCCGCCAAGGTCGAGGACATGATCAACACGGTGGTGCGGCAAATCGCGTTCTATAGCTTCGAACGCAAGGTCCACAGTGAGCGACGCAACGGCGAGCTGACCGCCGACAAGATTTGCGAATTATGGATGTCGGTGCAGAGGGAAAGTCTCGGCCCGGCGATCGAACTCAAGCCGGGTTATGAAACGTTCTGGGCCTATATTCCGCACTTCGTGCATTCTCCGTTTTACGTCTACGCGTATGCGTTCGGTGACTGCCTGGTGAATTCGCTTTATGCCGTCTACGAAAAATCCGCCAGCGGCTTCGCCGAGCGCTATCTCGAAATGCTTTCGGCGGGAGGCACCAAGCATCATTCGGAATTACTGGCGCCATTCGGTCTCGATGCGTGCGATCCCAAATTCTGGGACGGCGGCTTGAGCGTCATCGCCAATCTGATTGGCGAGCTGGAAACGCTAGGATAACCGGGCCTTATTTTAGCAGCTGAAGCTGGTTACATGGAGGATTGAACCGGCCCATGCCTCCCACCGACCGCGAAAAGAACCGCTTTTCCGCCCGTGCCAGGCGCTATGCCCGCGTCGGCACGCAACTCGGCGGAACCGCCGCCCGTTTTGCGGGGGCGCGGTTTTTCGGCGTGCCGCTCGACCGCGCCGCCAACGCGCTTGAACTCGCCGCCGCGCTTGGCGGGCTGAAGGGCCCGATCATGAAGGTGGCGCAGTTGCTCGCCACCATTCCTGACGCGCTTCCGCCGGAATACGCCAACGAACTGATAAAGCTGCAAAGTCAGGCGCCGCCGATGGGTTGGGCCTTCGTCAAGCGCCGCATGAGCGCCGAGCTCGGAACCGATTGGCAAAAGAAATTTTCCGAATTCGAACACCATCCAGCTGCAGCAGCCTCACTCGGGCAGGTGCATCGTGGCCGCGCGCTCGACGGCAAAGAACTCGCCTGCAAGCTACAGTATCCGGATATGCAGTCCGCGGTCGAAGCCGACCTCAGTCAGTTGCAATTGTTGTTTGCCATCCGCAAACGTTTCGATCCGGCGATCGATACCAGCGAGATCGCGGTCGAGATCGCCGCGCGTCTGCGCGAAGAACTCGACTATGTCCGCGAGGCAAAGCACGTCGCGCTCTACGCAAACATGCTGAAGGACAAGAGTGCAATCCGCGTGCCGAAAGTCTGGCCGGAACTGTCAACCGGCCGTCTGCTCACGCTCGATTGGCTCACCGGCCGCAAGCTGCTCGAACACAAAGCCGATCCGCTCGAAGCACGCAATCGTCTGGCTGCCGCTATGTTCACCGCTTGGTGGTTTCCCTTCAGCCGTTTCGGCGTCATCCACGGTGATCCGCATCTCGGCAACTACACGGTTTTCGCCGAATCCAGGGGCAAGCCCGCCGGCATCAACCTGCTCGACTATGGCTGCATCCGGATTTTTCCTCCGAGCTTTGTCGGCGGCGTGGTCGATCTCTATCGCGGGTTATTGCGGGGCGATGACGAACTTGTGGTGCATGCTTATCAGACATGGGGGTTCAAGCGGCTTACCCGCGAGCTGATCGACGCGCTCAACATCTGGGCGCGTTTCATTTACGGCCCGCTGCTGGACGACCGCGTACGGAGCATCGCTGATGGCGTGAAGCCCGCCGAGTATGGCCGCAAGGAAGCCTTCCGGGTGCACCAGGCGCTCAAAGCCAGAGGTCCCGTTACGGTCCCGCGGGAATTCGTATTCATGGACCGCGCGGCCATCGGGCTTGGCGCGGTTTTCCTGCATCTGGCGGCGGAACTCAATTTCTACCGGTTGTTCAACGAGGCCATCGAACGTTTCGCGGTCGATGAGGTTGCCGCGCGGCAAAGCGCTGCGCTCGCCAAGGCTGGCTTGCCGCCGTCCAAAGCCTGATCGCGGCAGCGTTGCCCTTGGGCCGCAATTGCGCTAACCCCTGTGCGCCTGCCTTTTTTGAGCGACTCGGAGAGTTTTCCCATGGCCGACCACGGCACCGTCGAATACGCCACCGCCGCCGGCAATGACTACGCCGCGCATGAACAAAGCTATGAGAGCTTTGTCCATTTCACGCTTGTTGGCATCCTCTATGTGGTGACGATCGTATTCGGTCTGGCGACGGGAGGCGTGATGGGCCACTGGTTTCTGGCGGCGGCGATCTTCGTGATCGGCCCGCTCGGCGCCATCCCCGGCCTGCTCAGTAGGGCAACGACTCCCAGCTATATCGCCTTCGTGATCTGTTTTCTGATCTTTGCCTTCACCGGACTGTCGCCGCACTGACAAAACTCACGGCCGGGCGGGGAGGCGTGAATGCGAATTGCCGTGCCGCAGGAGACAGACGGTGGTGAACCGCGGGTCGCGGCCACTCCGGATACGATCAAGAAACTCAAATCGTTCGGCGCCGAAGTTGCGGTTGCGCGCGGTGCCGGTGTCGCATCCGGCATTCCCGATTCCGAATTCGAGGCAGCCGGCGCGCAAATTGCCGACAGCGTTACCAAGGATGCCGATATTGTCCTGAAGGTACGGCGCCCGGTCGCGAACGAATTATCCGCCTACAAAAAAGGTGCGCTGGTCATCGCCATCATGGATCCTTACGGCAACGACGCTGCGCTAAAGCAGATGGCCGATGCCGGCGTCTCGGCCATCGCGATGGAGCTGATGCCGCGCATCACCCGCGCGCAATCCATGGACGTGCTATCGAGCCAGGCCAACCTCGCCGGCTATCGCGCGGTGATCGATGCCGCCGAGGAGTATGGTCGTGCGCTGCCAATGATGATGACAGCGGCCGGCACGGTGCCGGCGGCGAAAGTATTTGTTATGGGCGTGGGCGTTGCGGGCCTGCAGGCCATTGCCACGGCGCGGCGCCTCGGGGCGATCGTCACGGCGACCGACGTACGGCCGGCTACAAAGGAGCAGGTGGAGAGTCTCGGCGCGAAATTCCTCGCCGTTGAGGATGAGGAATTCAAAAATGCGCAGACCGCCGGCGGCTACGCCAAGGAAATGTCGAAGGAATATCAGGCCAAACAGGCGGCGTTGGTTGCGGACCACATAAAGAAGCAAGACATCGTCATCACGACGGCGCTGATCCCGGGCCGGCCAGCCCCGCGCCTTGTCTCCAAGGACATGGTTGCCTCGATGCGGCCAGGCTCGGTGATAATCGACCTTGCGGTTGAGCGCGGCGGCAATGTCGAAGGCGCGCGTCCGGGCGAAGTGGCGCAAGTGGGCGGGGTTAAGATCGTTGGTTATCTCAACGTTCCGGGGCGGCTGGCGGCTTCCGCGTCCTCGCTCTACGCCAAGAACCTCCTGACTTTTGTCGAGACTTTGATCGACAAGAAAGAAAAAAAGCTCGCGGTGAACTGGGACGATGAGTTGGTCAAGGCGACGCTGCTTACGCGGGACGGGGCGATCGTCCATCCGAATTTCCAGCCGAAGACGGCGAGCTGAGGAGATCCGATATGGAGCATGTCACAAGCGCTGTTGATCCCTTCGTGTTCCGGCTCTCGATTTTCGTCCTGGCGGTGTTTGTCGGCTACTACGTGGTGTGGTCGGTCACGCCTGCGCTCCACACCCCGCTGATGTCTGTCACCAACGCGATTTCGTCGGTCATCGTGGTCGGTGCATTGCTCGCGGTCGGAGTCGCGCTGGTCGCCAATGACGACGGCCCATTGTGGGCGCGATCGCTCGGATTGGTCGCGCTTGTCTTTGCTTCGGTCAATATCTTCGGCGGCTTTTTGGTCACCCAGCGCATGCTGTCAATGTATCAGAAGAAAAAGAAGTGACGGGATAGCTGCATGAGCCCTAATCTCGTCGCGCTGCTCTATCTGGTCGCCGGAGTTCTTTTCATTCTGGCGTTGCGCGGCCTATCGAGTCCTGATTCCAGCCGTCGCGGCAATCTATTCGGCATGATTGGCATGACGATCGCGGTGCTGACCACGCTCGGCTCGCATCCGCCGGCGACCCCGGTCGCGTGGGGTCTGGTACTCGGCGGAATTGGCGTCGGCGGGGGTATCGGTGCGGTCATCGCGCGGCGCGTGCCGATGACGTCGATGCCGGAACTTGTTGCCGCCTTCCACTCGCTGGTCGGCATGGCGGCAGTGCTGGTTGCCGCAGCGGCTTTTTACGCGCCGGCAGCATTCGACATCGGCACCGAAGGCCATATCCATGGCGCCAGCCTCATCGAAATGTCGCTGGGCGTCGCCATTGGCGCCGTCACATTTACCGGCTCGGTGATCGCGTTTCTGAAACTGTCCGGCCGCATGAGCGGCAAACCGATCACACTGCCGGGGCGGCACATCGTGAACCTCGCCCTCGCCGCGGCTTTGATCTTTTTCATCTATGGTTTCTTCGTATCGCAAAGCGCGATTGATTTTTGGATCATTACCGGCATCTCACTGGCGCTTGGCATCCTGATCATCATCCCGATCGGCGGCGCCGACATGCCGGTGGTGATCTCGATGCTCAACTCCTATTCCGGGTGGGCGGCCGCCGGCATTGGCTTTACGCTCGGCAACTCGGCATTGATCATCACCGGAGCGCTGGTTGGCTCTTCGGGCGCGATCCTGTCCTACATCATGTGCAAGGGCATGAATCGCTCATTTGTCTCGGTCATTCTTGGCGGCTTTGGCGGCGAGACGGCAGGGCCTGGTGCGGGTGCCGAGCAGCGGCCGGTCAAGCTCGGCTCAGCGGAAGACGCCGCCTATATTCTTAAAAATTCTTCGAAAGTGATTATTGTGCCGGGCTACGGGATGGCGGTGGCCCAGGCGCAACATGCCCTGCGCGAAATGGCCGACAAGCTGAAAAAAGAAGGCGTTGAAGTGAAATACGCCATTCACCCGGTGGCAGGTCGCATGCCCGGCCACATGAACGTGCTTCTCGCCGAAGCCAACGTGCCCTACGACGAAGTGTTCGAACTCGAGGACATCAATTCCGAATTTGCACAGGCCGATGTGGCTTTCGTTATCGGTGCGAACGACGTTACCAATCCGGCCGCGGAAGAAGATAAAACCTCGCCGATTTACGGCATGCCGGTGTTGCAGGTGTGGAAGGCCGGTACTGTGATGTTCATCAAACGCTCGCTCGCATCCGGGTATGCTGGAATCGACAACCCATTGTTCTATCGCGACAACACCATGATGCTACTTGGCGACGCCAAGAAAATGACCGAAAGCATCGTAAAAGCGATGTGATTGGGCGCGCGCCGCTGCTCTGAATTTTCTGAACAGATTCAAATTTAGAAAACACGCAATCGTCCCGTTAACCGCGGAACGATCTGTATGCGCATTTTGCGTCGCGAGCCGTAGCGATCGCGTTTCAAAAATGTTTTATGCGGCGCGCAAATTGCCGCAAGGCAAGTTCCGGGGAGGGACGAATGGTTGACGATAACCGTGACGAGTGTGGGGGCGAAGTTGTCCAGTTCGGACGCAGACCAATTCCGCCACGAGCGTGCGTGGTCGAGAACAAGACCCATGTGCGGACGTTTCTCGGCGAAATGCTCGACGAGCTCGGGTTCATCGCGCGAGAAGCCGACACAACCGAGTTCAGAGCCATGCTGCATGACTTCCGGCCTGATCTTATCGTGCTTGGGCCGCTGGCAGATGGGTTCGAAGTACAATCGCATCTGCGAACACTGCAGGCGCAAAGTTACGGCGGTTCCGTCATGCTGTTCGGCGACCGCAGTTCCGCGGCGCTCATCCGCGGCCACGAATTCGGCGAGCAGATGGGTTTGACGATGCTGCCTCCGCTGGGGACGCCGTTCCGCAAGCGCGATCTCGACACCAATCTCGACGGATTCTTGCCGGTCCGCCCGGCGCTACCGCTCCCCATCGATATCGAGGAGGCGCTACGCAACGGCTGGCTTGAACTCTGGTATCAGTCAAAAATTAACACAAAATCGCTTGTGCCGCGCGGCGCCGAGGCGTTGGTTCGCGTTCGTCATCCCACCTGGGGCGTCGTACCACCGGCCTATTTCATACCGGCTTCAAACGATCCGTACCTTCATGGGCTATCGCAGTTTGTTATCGCGCGGGCGATCGCGGATCTCTTACAATTTGGCGCCGCCAACCATCAGGTTCAGGTCGCTCTTCCCGTGCCATTGTTCGCGCTGGAGGATGTGCAATGCATCGACCGGATGATGGAGCATCTTCCGGAAAAAATCCGGCAGAACGGCTTTTTGATCGCGGTCGACTGCGTCGACCTGGTGAACGATCTCGATCTTGTGCGGCGTATCGCCAGCCAACTCGCGCCGCGCAATATTGGAATTGCGATCAACGACGTTGACGCCAGAGGTGCTTTGCTCGCCGGCCGCCGCGATCTGCCGGTCGTCGAGATGAAGGTCGATCGAAAATTCATACGCGGTTGCGCCAACGACCGGATCAAGCAGGCTCACTGCGCGGAGATTGTCGCGATTGCGCGTGATTCCGGCGCAAAATCGGTGGCCGAAGGGGTGGAAACACAGGCGGACTTCGTCGCCGTACGCGATCTCGGCTTCGACCTTATGCAAGGCCATATGTTTGCGAAGCCGATGACGCCTCGCAAATTCGAGCAGGCTATGCTTGCCCGCCGTCACGCCGCAGTGGCATGACGGCGTCACATCTATTTTTTCGCCCAGGGAAACAGCACAACCGGGAAATCCGCCGCAGAGCGACGTTCTTTCTCATGCGGCGGCAGTGTCGGCGACGGGCTGTCTTGTGGTTCTACGACCTTGCGATAGAGATGCCAGGTGGCGTGACCGAGCACCGGCATGACTACTGTCAGCCCGATAAAGAATGGGATCGAGCCGACAACAAGCAATGCACCCACAATCAGGCCCCACACCGCCATGGTGAACGGATTGCGGGCGACCGCACGAATTGACGTCAGCAGGGCGACGGCCGCGCCGACATCGCGATCGAGCAGCAATGGGAATGACACCGCGCTGATCGTGAGTACCAGCACGGCAAAGAGCAGACCCACCCCATTCCCGACGACGATAAGTGTCCAGCCCGCACGCGTGGTAAGCACTTCGTGTAGGAATTCCTCGATCGAGGATGGCGATGCATAGCCGAAATTGGCGACATAAATTGCATTCGCAACTGCTACCCAAACGCCGAAAATGACGAGCAGCAATAGCCCCAACGCAGCGATGGCGCCGACCGAGGACGACTCGAATACGCTGAAAGCATGCGCGGCGGAGGTATCGAGCCCGGCCTCCCTGCGGCGGCTCAGCTCATAGAGGCCAAGCGCTGCGACCGGTCCGACCAAAGCGAATCCGCTGGCCAGCGGATAGAGCAGGGGCAGAATCGAATAGCCGAAGGCGAGCCGCGCCAGCATAAAGCCGACGATCGGGTAGACAATGCAAAGGAACATGGCATGCGTTGGCATCGCATAAAAATCGTCGATGCCCTTGGTGAGGGCGTCGCCCAAGTCAGCCACGTCGATTTTTCGGATCGCAGGTTGCGAGGGATGCGTCCCGGCGCCAACCAGGATATTCGAATATGCCATGACCTAACCTCCCGAGACCTGGCCCGGTTGGCGTGGCGCGCGGAGACGGATTCAGAACCTGTTTTTGCCGGCTCTTCATTGCGTCACGTCATGAGCCATCGGCCCTTACTATAGCGCCGTCAGGCCCCGGCTGTTCATCACAAATCCGCGTTCCGCTTCAATTTTCGCAACTTCAAATAGTACCGCTCGCAAAGTAAACTTCGCGTCAAATTTTCTCACCTGGAAAAATCATCTTTCTCCCCCGAACACCCAGAGGAAATCGCTCTCGTAGCGGCGATACAGCAATTCATCTCCGAGCGGGGTGAGGTGATCAGTGTCGACATAAAATATGCCGGCCGGTCCGAACGGCGAGCAAATGCTCTGGCTACAGAAAGCGTCCAAAGGATCGATCAGCCTGACATTTTGAAATGCCGCCGTTACGCGGGTGAGTACCTCAACAGCTTCCCGGCGCCGCTGCTCGACGCGGCGCCGATCGATTCCGCACGTCTCGTGCGGATATCCGGCCATCTGGGCCCGTGTTAGACAATCTGCCGCTGCATGCTGAAATTCTGGAACCGGAGCGAGAATCAAAACGCGCCGCGATGGCGACAGCTGCTTCAGCATGTCGGTCAGGCCGCGTTCGAGAATTTCGGTATAGCCGGCAGAAGGTCTGTCGCTGTCGCGCCACAGCAAGCGTGGCAATTCAAGATCTCCGGCCGATGAATCGCGCCCACTATAAAGTGCCCAGCGCGCCACCAGCACCACTCCGGTGATCGGATGCGCCTGCTGTTGTTGTAACCATCGCAGAAGTTCGTCATTGCTGGCGGCGCACGATCGGGTGACGAAGAAATCAACTTCAACGCCCAGCAGCGGCGGGCACGACGTCTTGCCAAGGACAATTGCCGCGGCGCCCGCGGCCTCTGCCGCCCATCCGGCAACCGGTGCCAGCATGAGAGAGTGGGAATCACCCCAGAATGCCACTTTCGGTAAATCACCGGGGCCGACAAGGCACGGCTGCACATAGCGGAATTTCGGTACGGCGTTGCCGGCCTGACAGCCGCTCATGGGGCGGGATGGCGTTCCCATTTCGACGGCATTCACGCGAGGCACAAACAGCGGGCTGCGGCCAAGGATTAACGCAACAATTGCGAAGGCCGCGGACCCGGCAATCCCACCGAGTACGATGCGCCCACTGAACTGCCGCATGATCTCCGGCCGCCGCAGGCGCTTCATCGGCTGCTCGAGAAATAGATAAGTTGGCACCGACAGGACAAGCGCGAGGCCGGAAGCGGTGACATCTCTCCAGAGGCTGCTGTCTTGCGCAAAAAAGAGCGTCCGGCTCAAGGCGGTCAGCGGCCAATGCCAGAGGTACCAACTGTAAGAGAGCACACCGATTGTCACGGCTGGCCGGCTGGCCAGAATACGCATGAGCGGCGCATCTTCATTACCGAGCCCGGAAGCAATCAGAAGCAATGCGCCGATCGTCGGCAAGCATGCGGCGGCAAAGCCCGGATAGTTCATGTAGGGATCAAAGTAAAAGATCGAAGCTGCAACCGCGAAGGCTCCGATGATGCCAAGTGAGGTGCGCAGTCGCGCCGGTATCGCGGTTCCATTGAGGACCGCGATGGCGAGCATGCCGCCCGTGGAGAATTGCCAAGCGCGCGACATGATCGAGAAGAAAGCGAGGCGGTGATCGGTTTTTGTCAGGATCGCCAGCAAGACATAGGAGCCAGCGATGGCCAGGACGCCTGCAACCAGAAGCGCACGAATCGGACGCCACTTATGGCGCGTCGACAACGCAACAAGGCCACCGACAAATGCCGGAGCCAGGAGGTAATATTGCTCCTCGACACCCAGCGACCAGGTATGCAGCAGCGGAACGATCTCCGACCTCGCCGCGAAATACTCGGTGCCCCTTGTGAAGTAGTAATTCGAAATCATCGCTGCGGTGGCGGCGGCCGAATCTGCGAGCTCCCTCGCTTCCAGCGGAAGCAGCGGAAACAAAGGCGCGAGGGCGAGCGTGACGGCGGTGACAAGAAGCAGAGGCGGCAAGATGCGCAAAATACGGCGCGCATAGAAATCATTCGCCGAAAAACTGCCGGCCAGCGTCTGGCTAACGATCTGATGTGTGATCAGGAATCCGGAGATGACAAAAAAAATGTCGACGCCGACAAACCCGCCCTGGAATCCCGGGATGCGGGCGTGGAACGCGACAATCGCAATGATCGCGATAGCGCGCAGTCCGTCAACGTAAACGAGCCGGCCCGCCTGCGGGGAGGCTCTGGCAATATGGCTATTACCGGCGCGGCCCGGCGCCGCAGTCGCGAAGGTCGGTTCTGAAGACATGCCCCAACAGGCGTTATCGCGCGAGACACTACCAGTGAATTACGGGGCAGCGAAAGGGTGACCGGCCCGCTGATTTGTCCCGGCGCCTGCGTCAGGCGGGCATGTCCGCCGGCAACGGCAATGCGCAATGCACGCGGATGCCGTTTGGCGCGTAGTCGATCTCGCTCTTGGCTTGAATCTGGCCGGGCAGCACGAAGGACAGAAGCCGCGAGCCAAAGCCCGGCTTTAAGGGCTGCGCGACCGGCGGGCCGCCACTTTCCACCCAGGCGAAAGCCAGCGTGCGGCGCGTGGCATCAATCGTAACGCTCCATGTCACCTCGACTTTGCCGCCAAAGACCGACAGGGCGCCGTATTTTGCGGCGTTGGTCGTGAGCTCGTGGATCGCCATGCCGAGCGACACCGCGATTTGCGAGGTCAACGGAATTTCCGGTCCGCTGAGCACGATGCGTTCCTTGCTGCCGTCGTCGAACGCGTCGAGTTCGCTGCGCAGAATGTCTTCAAACTTGACTGCGCGTTGCTCGTCCGCGAGCAGCAGATGCGTCTTGGAAAGCGACTGTATGCGGCCGAACAAGGCCGTCTTGAAGTCCTCGATGTTATTGACCGTACGCGCGGTCGAACCCATGATCGCCTGCACGGTGGCGAGCGTGTTTTTGACGCGGTGATGCAGTTCCCGAACCAGCAGCGCCTGTTGGTCCTCGGCTCGTTTACGGTCGGTGATATCCACCAGCATGTTCACCGCGCCGATCAACTTGCCGGTCTCGTCATGGATCGGGGTCGGGTAGGGGATGAATGGCACGCGCGTGCCATCAGGCCGTTCGGCGACGGCCTCCGTGCCGCGGACGGCACGATTCTCCTTGAGCGCTACCGCCATCGGGCATTGGTCGTGCGGCAGTGGTGTTCCGTCCGGCCAGTACAGTTTCCACGAGCCGCACCACTCGCTTGTGCCAAGTCGAGGCCGGTGGCCCCACAGGAGCGCGGCCGCGTCGTTGTAATAGGTGATCCGGCCCGCGGCGTCGGTTGTGTAGACAGCGGCGGGGAGGGCACCGAGCAGCTCGCGGAAACGGCGTTCGCGCTCCCGTAAGGTCGCCTGCGACCGCGCGGCTTCGATCGGCACAACATTGTCGCCAGGCGCCGCTTGCCCGAATGCGGCGACCGCACGATCAAGCTCGCTTTCCAGAAATCCGATTGCCTCATCCATTACGCCGTATCCCCGCATGCAGCACCAGGGTCTGACTGCTTCATGGGGCAATCTATCAACCCACAGCGGCAACTCGTTTTTGGTCAAAAGGTTGCGCGGTTCGCGGCAAATTTTCACCCATATGGTGGCGTAGCCTTAATAAACCCTCGCCGCGCGGGAATTCGAACCAGATCAAAGGCTTCGCAGCATCACATACGCATCGACCGGTCCCAGCCGCGGGTGTTGGAAGGTGCCCGGCAACCGTCCGGCAATGGCGAACCCCAGGCTCTGCCACAATCGCACCGCGCGTTCATTTGAAGCGATTACGAAATTGAACTGCATGGCGGTGAATTTCCGTTCCCGCGCCTGGTCGAGCGAGTGAGCACACATGGCTCGCGCGACGCCGCGGCTGTAAGCCTCCGGTGCGACGACGTAGCCGCAATTGGCAACGTGGGCGCCGCCGCCGCGGTTATTGGCGCGCAGATAATAAGTGCCGACGACCGTGCCGGCGTCTTCGGCGACGAACACGGTATGCCCGGGCGATCGCCAATAGGCGAGCGCATCGGGGCGCGAGATATCGCGCGGAATCGGATAGGTCTCGCCGGCACGGAAAGCCGGCTCGAGGATGCGCCAGATGGCATCGTCGTCCGTGGCTGTCGCCGCGCGAATATTCACCACTTTGCCGCTTCCAGGTGATGATCCTTGCTTAAGCACGGTTCTCGTAAGGCTAAGGGGAACGCTCGGCGACAGCAATCCGAGCGACGCGCAGCCGTGTTATGGGATAAAGAATGACCGCACTGAAATGGCTGCTTTTGATTGCCGCGCTTGGCTACGGCGGATTGCTGGCGTTGATGTACATTTTCCAGCGATCGTTGATGTATTTTCCCGACCGTGCGCGCACGCCGCCGGCGGTCGCCGGCCTGGCGCAGGCCGAGGAAGTGACGCTCACCAGCGCCGACGATGAAAAGCTGATTGCCTGGCACGTGCCTCCGCGAGGGACAAAGCCGGTGGTGATCTATTTTCAGGGCAATGCGGGCGGACTTGACCTGCGTGCCGGCCGCTTCAAGTGGCTGATCGCCGACGGCACCGGCCTGGTAGCGCTATCCTATCGAGGCTATGGAGGCTCGACCGGCGAGCCCAGCGAAACCGGATTGATCGATGACGCTGCTGCTGCCTACGAATTTGCAATCGCGCACTATCCGGCGAGGCGCATTGTCGTATGGGGCGAGTCGCTCGGGACCGGAGTGGCCGTGGCGTTGGCCGCCGAGCGCGAGATCGGGGCCATTATTTTAGATGCGCCCTATACATCCATCGCCGATGTCGGAGCCGCCGCCTATCCCTTCGTACCGGTTCGATGGTTCATCAAGGATCCGTTCCACTCGGATGAGCGGATCGCGAATGTCAACGCACCGCTTTTGGTGCTGCATGGCGAGCGCGACCGTATCGTACCGATACGGTTTGGTGAGAAGCTTTTCTTGTTGGCGAAAGAGCCGAAACGAATGGTGCGTTTTCCGCTGGGCGGACACGTCAATCTCGATGACTATGGCGCTGAGACGGCGGTCAGGCTGTTCTTGAGTGAGCTGGCGCAGCCGGGCAATTGAGGGGCGATCGTAATGGCAGTGGTGTTGCGACCGGGATGGGCCATGGCCGCACTGATTTGCTCGACAGTCGCAAACGCGGCTGAGCCGGTGCAGCAAATCGGTATCTACGTTCAGCCGTACTACGAAGCCGCGCCGACGCCAGGCGGGAAGCCGCGGGTTGCCGTTGGCAAGCAGTACGATGATTTGCTCAGCTCCAATCGCCGCGACGATATTCTTGCCGTGCGCGATTTAGTTTCCGCCAAGCCCGCGCTTGTCACGCCCATGACCATGATGGTGCTCGCCATCCGCCTCTACGATATGGGCTTACGCGATGACGCGGTGTTTTGGTTCTATGTCGCCAAAGAGCGCTACATCGTGATGTCTGAAGTGCTGAACGTAAAGGCGCAAAGGCTGGCGCAAGCCGACGACGCGGTGCGCAGCTTTGCGTCCCTGGCCGGGCCGACCATCAATGGTTACGCGTTCTGCGATCTCGGCAAACAGAAAGAGCAACACGCCAAAGCAGTCCAGTGGGTGGAAACCAATCCCTACGAGGTGATGTTCATGGCGAGCGCGCCCGCTTTACCCGGCGACCGCGCCGACAATGCAAAACGCGCAGTCGCAGCCGCAAAGGAACGCGCGGCGAAGGAGCGGGCATATTTCGATGATGCCAAGACGCGCGAGGCATATTACGCCACCCGCGGGCAAAACGAAGCGGACGTCAAATTCTGCTGGAAATAGCCGCGCCATTTATGCGGCACGGATCGGTTTCGGTTTTCAGTTACTGGCGCAGACGAAATATTGCCCACCCATCGGCAGCCAGCGAAGATATTTTTCCAGCGGACGAAGCGCGGCAAGAAATTGCGGGAAGAAAAGGCAATAGCTCGATTCATCGATGGTCAAATGTTCGTCGCGCATGCGGGCGACGGTCTCGCGCATGCTCAACAACACGGCATCTGTGTCGAACGGGCAGTTTTTGACCAGATGGCGTGTCACCGGATTGATCGGGTTGTGTTCGAAGATGATGAAGTGGCCGCCTTCCTTGAGGCGACTACGGCAATATCGGATTGCCATCTGCCGGTGCTGCGGCGGGATGTGATGAAAGACACAGGACGCCATCACAAGGTCAAATTTTGCGTCGGCAGCGAGTTCTTCCGTCGACGTGAAACGACAGATCGGGTTCTGCTCGCGTGCAATCGCAAGGCTTTCAGCTGAAGGATCGCAGCCGACAATGTCGGCGTGCGGAAAAAACTCCTGCAGGTACGGCATGCTGCGGCCAATGCCGCAACCGAAATCAAGGACTGCACCGGCGCGACCGACCAGCTGCTGCGCCAGCTCGACTTTGTAGCGGGCGAAATAATTGCTGTCGCCGTCGAAAAAGTTCGTCTGCGCGGCGAGGATCGCCTCGTATTGTCCGGCGTATTGATCGAAATCGACGCGCGACACGAAACCGCCTTCCAGTCTCGATAGGGGCCGACGGCCGGCGAAATTCGGTTAGCCGTGCCCGCGTATCCGGCACGACGGATAAACGAACAAAAATAACAAACAGTTGCGCCGGTACCGCTACGCGGCGGCCGCGGCCTTATCGCCGATTCTTTTGGGAAAAAAGCGCTGAAAAGCAATAGCGCGGGCGATTTGAGGCCCGCGCCACCAATCTAAATTCAAGACAAGCTGCCTGCTTAGCCCATGCGCGGGGCACGATGGCCACGGCCCTGTCCGCCGCCACCGCCACCGCCGCCAGGACCGGCACCCGGAACCGGACGTGGCTTCATCGGCAAAAGACCCTCGCGCTGCATCTTCTTGCGCGCGAGCTTGCGGGCCCGGCGGATCGCTTCCGCCTTCTCCCGTGCCTTCTTTTCCGAGGGTTTTTCATAGTGACCGCGGAGCTTCATCTCGCGGAAAATGCCCTCGCGCTGCATCTTCTTTTTCAGCGCTTTCAGGGCCTGGTCGACGTTGTTGTCGCGAACGAGAACTTGCACGCTTGCTCCTTCGTTGTTGGTCCGACGGGTTAAGGCAAAAGCCCCGAAAAACGGGGGCTTTGAGTCGGGCGGCTCTAGCAGAAAAGGCGTTAAGAGTCCATTCAAACCGCGCCGATGTCGCGTGGTTTCCGGCCTTCCTGTAATGGGAGCAGGGGTTAGCATTGCCCTCACCACGGCCATACCCGCGTGATATGTCCCATCTTGCGCCGGGGCCGTGCTTCGCCTTTGCCGTACACGTGAACGGACGTTCCCGCCACGGTCAGCCAGCGCGCCGCCTCGTTCACTTCCGCGCCGATCAGGTTCACCATCTCCACGCGTCTGCCGAGCCGTTCAGGTTTGGCCAGCGGCCAGCCTGAAATCGCGCGGATGTGTTGTTCAAACTGGGAGACAGTTGCGCCATCGATTGTCCAGTGGCCGGAATTGTGGACGCGTGGGGCGATTTCATTGACCAGCACCGTCCGGCGCCGGCCTTTGCCGACCACGAACATTTCCACACCGAGCACGCCGACATAGTCGAATGCCTTGGCGATCCGGGTGGCAATCTGGCGCGCCTCGCGCGCGAGCGGCGATGTCACCTTCGCCGGCACGCGCGAGATTTTCAAAATGTGGTCGCGATGTTCGTTTTCGGTGACTTCGAAGCATTCAACCTTGCCGTCGCGCGCTCGCGCCGCGACGACTGAGACCTCGCGTTCGAAATCGACGAAGCCCTCCAGAATGCATGGCGCATTGTGTATCGATTGCCACGCCGCGACCGCGTCGCCGCCCTTCGCTATTTTCACCTGACCTTTGCCGTCGTATCCGAGCTTTCGCGTCTTGAGCACCGCCGGCAAGCCAACGGCCTTTACCGCGTCTGCTAACTGTGTTGCGCTATGAACCGGCGCAAATGGCGCGGTTGCGATCTTCAGCCCGCTGATGAAATTTTTCTCGGCGAGCCGGTCCTGCGTTGTCTCCAGCACCTGCGGATCGGGCAGCACCGGCTTCCGCTGGGCCAGGAACGCGGCAGTCTTGGCCGGCACGTTCTCGAATTCATAGGTAATGACGTCGACCACGCCGGCAAAACGTCCGAGTGCGGCTTCATCCTCGTAAGCTGCACACGTGCCCGCATGCACCACATCGAATGCGCAGGAGTCCTTTTCCGGCGAATAGACGTGACACCGCAACCCAAGGGGTGCTGCCGCAAGCGCGAGCATGCGTGCGAGCTGGCCGCCGCCGAGAATACCGATGGTGGCGCCGGGCTTCAGCAAACCACGCCCCGCTCATCCGCTAACTTGAGAACTTCTTGCGCCCCGCTTTCGCAGGGACGAGCGGCACGGGCAGGGTTTCGCATGCGCTTAATCTTTCGGTCGTTTGGCAACAGCCTTGGTCTGGCGCGCCCGCCAGGCATCCAGCCGTTTTGCGACTTTTGCGTCCGACAACGCCAGGACGGCCGCCGCGAGAAGTGCAGCGTTGGTCGCGCCCGCCTTGCCTATCGCGAGGGTGCCGACGGGGACCCCGCCCGGCATTTGCATGATCGAGAGCAGTGAATCCTTGCCCTCCAGCGCATGCGTGTTCATGGGTACGCCGAATACCGGCAACGGCGTCATCGATGCGGTCATGCCGGGCAGGTGCGCGGAACCCCCGGCGCCCGCGATGATCACCTTGAACCCGTTTTTTCGGGCGTTGCCGGCAAATTCATAGAGCCGCTTGGGGGTCCGGTGCGCCGAGACGATTCGCGCTTCGTAACCGATTCGGAGGCCATCGAGCGCCTTGGCGGCATGCTTCATCGTGGCCCAGTCAGACTGGCTGCCCATGATGATCGCGACCGGTTTTGACGCCATTATGCTCCCCGAATCCGCCATACCCCTGCGGAAGGAAGCGGTTGATTATAGGTTGAGGCTCCCCGCTGGCAAGGCGAAAGGGGTATTCTCACGCGCACGGTGAAGATTCGCGAGGACAAACATGGGTCTCCAGCACGCCGAAGCACGTCGGCATGACGATTTTCCATCAACAGCACCGCTATTGGCCGAGATTGAACGGCTCAAGCGCGAGATCGCCGTCGCGCGAGCGCGCATTGGCGAACTCGAAGCGCGCGCCGACATCGATCCGCTGCTCGATGTACTCAACCGGCGCGGTTTTGAGCGTGATCTCAAGCGCGCAATCGCCTACGTGAAGCGCTACGGTACTCAGGCCGCGCTGATGTTTATCGATCTCGACGGCTTCAAGGCGGTCAACGACCGCCACGGCCACGGCGCCGGTGACGCCCTCATCAAGGCCGTAACGCGCGAGCTCATCGGCCACGTGCGGGCCTCCGATGTCGTGGGGCGACTTGGGGGCGATGAATTCGGCGTGTTGGTCTGGCGGGTCGACGAGGCGCAGGCCGCCACAAAAGCGCGCGAGCTGGAAGCGCTGATCGGAAATGTCACTGTCATGCATGGTCAGGTGCAAGTCCGGGTCGGCGCCAGCGTCGGGACCGCACCGCTCCTTCCGGACGCCACGCCTGCCGGTGTCATCGAAGCAGCCGACCGGGCGATGTACGCGCGCAAAGAAGAGAGGCGGGTGCAGTTCCTGCCGCCGCTGTCATCGCCAGCCTAGTTCTACGCAATGATGTCGGGCGTTAGCTGATCCTCGATGCGACGGATTTTGTCGCGCAGGATCAGCTTGCGTTTCTTGAGCCGCTGCACCTGGATGAGATCGGAACCCGGAGAGGTAATCAGGGCGGCGATCGCCGCATCGAGGTCACGGTGTTCCTGCAGCAGGCGCGCCAGCTGCTCCCGCAACGCGCGTTCTTCTTCGTCAGTCATTGCCACCGCTGCTTGCGCCCGGCCGTTCCGTCTCGGCAAAAGCGCGTTAATTATTGCGTTTTCCACAACGAGGTTCAAGCGTTCGGAAAAACGGCACCAATCAAAGGTTTGGGACGGTTTGCCGCGGAACAAAGGTCGGTGTAACGTCGCCCTTGTGGTGAGTCTGCGCTACACTTAGATCGTAGAGAGGCACTGATTGAGGAGACATGCCGCATGTCGATGCAATCGCACCTTGCGGAATTGGAACGGAAACATCAGGCGCTCGAAGACGAAATAACCGAATGCCTGACTCATCCTGCGGTGGATGACCTGAGAATAGTCGAACTCAAGCGTCGCAAATTGCAAGTGAAGGACGAGATCGAGCGGCTCCGCCATAACGGCCGCGCCAGCGTGCACTGACCGGCTCGATCTCAGGTTCGTGTTTTCTGCCGATGCCAGACTCGGGGCCACCCGAGTCTGGCAGTTATTTTTTGGCCGAACGGCAATATCCGCCTTTCACCCGCAGCGGCGATTTTGCAATATAGTGCCGGCAAATAACGAGATCCGCCAAGCGGGGAGAAGAACGCCATGTCCCGATTTGCCGCAGCCGTGCTGGGGCTTGTCCTAGTATTTCCGGTGGCTGGCGTGGTCGCGGCCGCCGACTATCCGGCGCGCACCGTCACGCTGGTTGTGCCTTACCCGCCGGGTGGAGGCGTCGATGCGATGGCGCGCGTGGTCGCCGCCAAATTGTCCGACGCCATGCGCGCGCAATTTATCGTCGACAATCGGCCCGGTGCCGGAGGCACGATTGGCACGCGCGCGGTCGCTCAGGCTGCGCCCGATGGCTACACGCTTTTGCTTGGACACACCGGGACGATCTCGATCAATCCAAGCCTTTACACGCACGCGGGTTACGATCCGCGCAAGGATTTCGCGCCGATTGGTCTCGTCGCGTCGATGCCGGTGGCGCTGCTCGCGCATCCTTCGTTCCCCGCGAAATCCATTTCCGATTTCATCGCCATGGCGAAAGAGCAGCCGGGTAAACTCAATGTCGGCACCTCGGCGCTCGGCACCGGCGGCTACATGTGCGCCGAATTGTTCAAGTCCGAGGCCGGAGTCGATGTCGCGATCATTCCGTACAAGGGCACCGCCCCGGTGATGAACGATCTGCTCGGCGGACACGTGCCGATCGCGTTTGGCGTGCTGCCGCCGGCCCTCGGCAATATCCATGGCGGCAAGCTGCGCGTCATCGCGGTGACGAGCAAGAAGCGGTTTTCGCTGTTGCCGGATGTGCCGACCTTCGATGAGTCAGGTCTGCCTGGCTTCGAAGCTGTCTTGCATTACGGCCTTCTCGCACCGGCCGGCACGCCGAAGGCGATTGTCGACCGGCTGAATGAGGAGGTGCGCAAGCTGGTCGATACGCCGGAAGTCCAGCTGCAAATTCACAACGAAGGCGGCGACCCGCTGATCTCGACGCCTGCCGAATATGCCGCCGATATCGATAAAGAAGAGGCAAAGTGGGGCGGACTGGTCAAAAAGCTCGGGCTAAAGGTGGAGTGAACGCGTGCCGCGGGGACAAATCGTCAAATTGCATTTCGTTGTGCTCTTGGCGGCACCCTTGGCGGCCGCTCTATCGGGCATGGCGCAAATTGCGCGCGCTGACAACTACCCGAGCCGTCCCGTTACCTTGATCGTGCCGTTCCCGCCCGGCGGCAGCACAACAGTCATGGCGCGCAATGTCGCCGACAAACTGTCGGCCGCGCTCGGCCAACAGATCGTCGTCGAAAATCGTGGTGGCGCAGGCGGCACGCTTGGAACCCGTTCTGTCGCCAAAGCCGCGCCCGACGGCTACACCATTTTACTGAGTTATACCGCCACGATGGCGATCGCGCCGGCCATGAACGCCAACGCCGGCTACGACCCGCACAAGGATTTTACGCCGATCGGCATGATCGGCTTTGCCCCAAATGTGCTCGTGGTGCACCCCTCGCTGCCGGTGCATTCGATCGCCGAATTGATCGCCTATGCAAAGGCGGCTCCGGCGCCACTGCAGTACGGCTCTCCCGGGGTCGGAACCGTCAACCATCTCGCGGGCGAATACCTCGCCAGCGAGGCCGGGTTGAAGCTGCAGCACGTGCCTTACAAGGGAAACGGTCCGGCCATAAGCGATCTGCTCGGCGGACATATTCCGATGATGTTCCTCCCGATTCCCGTTGCGCTCGGCAACATCAAAGCCGGAACCTTGCGCGCACTTGCGATTACCACCGCGAAGCGGTCGAGCCTGTTGCCCGATCTGCCGACGCTTGCCGAAAGCGGCGTGCCTGGCTTCGATGCCGCTTTGCGTTACGGGCTGATGGCGCCCGCCGGTACCCCGGCCGCCGTAATCGCGCGACTGAACAAGGAACTCAATGCCGCTCTCGCGAGCGAGGATGTGAAAGAACGCCTCGCAACCGAAGGCGCCGAATCGCTGCCGGGCACGCCGGAGGCCTACGCCGCGGATGTGGCCGGGGATGAAAAGAAGTGGGGCGGGCTGGTGAAAAAGCTCGGTTTAAAGGTAGAATAGGCCTCGCCGCCGTGCAGCCATATTGTGCTGCTGGATTCGTCAATTGAATGAAGAAATCGCCGAGGCCGTCATGAAGTCGAGCGCAACATCTCGTGCGTTTGTCGCCGCCGCCACATTGTTCGCGGCGCTCACCGTCATGCCGGCCGCGAAGGCCTTCACGCTCGAAAATCAGGGCGGCGCCAGCGGCGGCCAGGGTTATCTGGATATGGACAAACCGTCGGCTCCGCCGGATCGGCACACGCCGGTATCGCCTTTCAATTCCGAAAACGGCCAGACCACGGTCAAGCAGGGCAACACGACGTTCCAGTTCGGGCAGCAGCGCTCATTTAGTGAGCGCTACAACAGCAACAATTTATTCGATCCCTACGCTCGCGAAGGGCGCTGAGTTTCGACTCCTACCGTTTGCGGCTCAGGAATGCCGCGAAGGCCTTTTGCGCTTCGGCTGAAGCCAGTCGCGTCTTGAAGGCTTCCACTTCCTCGTCAATGCGCGCGATGATCTCCGCAACGGAACCCCGCATGAGTCGCCGCGCGGCTGCCACGCTCTCGGGCGGCAATTCCGCAATCTTGCGTGCCACGGCGAGCGATTGCGCGTCGAGTTCGCCGGCAGGCACCACGGCGGTGACGATCCCTGCTTCCTTGGCCTCTTCGGCCGAGAGGGACTTGCCCATCACCAGAAGTGAAAATGCGCGCGCATGACCCATGAGCCGCGGCGCGATCAGGCTCGAACCTGCCTCCGGCAGAAGACCAAGCGAGACGAAAGGCGTGAGCAGCGTCGCTGTTTCGCTGGCAATCACCTGATCGCAATGCAGCAGCATGGTTGTGCCGACGCCCACCGCAGCACCACTGACGGCCGCGACCAACGGCTTCTCGCAACGGGCGAGCGCATGCAGAAAGCGGACAATCGGTACGCCGAGCTCACCACTTCTTGCCATCGCAACAAAATCATTGAGATCGTTGCCCGCGCAGAAGATCTCGGGCGCGCCCGCGATCAGCAGGCACCGCACGCTCGCCTCCGTGGCGGCATCCTCGATTGCCACGGCCATCGACTCGTACATCGCAAGCGTCAGCGCGTTTTTCTTCTCCGGCCTGTTGATCCGGATTTTGCGGACAGGACCTTCGTTGATGATGAGGATGTCGGGCATCAATCACTCGATTACGTAAACGAAATGGGATCCACCTCGGGAAAACTTACGTCGTTGCGCTTGGCAAGTCATCATTGACTGCCCCGGTCAAGCCCGGCAATGACGAGGCGAAAGGATAGTTGTCAAGCGTCAAACCGCCTTCGCCATCTCGCGCAGCTTGAACTTCTGGATCTTGCCGGTGCTCGTTTTCGGGATTTCGGCGAACACGACGTGGCGCGGGCATTTGTATGACGCCAAATGCTTGCGGCACCATTGCATCAGCTCCTCGGTATTGGCCTGCGCGCCGGGCTTGAGCTCAATGAAGGCACAAGGGGTCTCGCCCCATTTGTCGTCCGGCTTGGCCACCACCGCCGCGGCGGCTACCGCGGGATGCTTGTAGAGCGCGTCTTCCACCTCGATCGATGAAATGTTCTCGCCGCCGGAAATGATGATGTCCTTGGAGCGGTCCTTGAGCTGGATGTAGCCGTCGGCGTGCACGACACCGATGTCTCCGGTGTGAAACCAGCCGCCGGCAAAGGCCTTTTCGGTGGACGATCTGTTCTTGAGATAGCCTTTCATCACAACGTTGCCGCGCATCATGACTTCGCCCAGCGCTTCGCCATCGCGCGCAACGGGAGTCATGGCCTCGGGGTCGAGCACATCAAGTGCTTCCAGCGCGCCGTAGCGGACCCCCTGGCGCGCCTTCTTCATCGCCTGTTCGGCGGGCGCAAGCGCATTCCAGTCGGCATGCCAGTCATTCACGACGGCAGGCCCGTAGGATTCGGTCAGCCCGTAGAGATGCGTGACGTTAAAGCCCGCTTCCTTCATCGCGGCGAGCACGGCTTCGGGCGGCGGCGCCGCGGCGGTGAAGAACTCGACCACGTGCGGCAGCGGCCTTTTCTCGTCCGCCGGTGCATTGAGCAGCGTCGCCATCACGATCGGAGCTCCGCACAAATGCGTCACCTTGTGACCGGCGATCGCGTCATACATAGCGGGGGCGCGAACCGCGCGCAGGCACACATGCGTTCCTGCCACCACTGAAATCGACCACGGGAAGCACCAGCCGTTGCAGTGGAACATTGGCAGCGTCCACAGATAAACCGGATGCTTGGCCATCGAACAGGTGACGACATTGCCGACCGCGAGCAAATAAGCGCCGCGATGATGGTAGACGACGCCTTTCGGATCGCCTGTGGTGCCCGACGTGTAATTGAGCGCAATCGCATCCCATTCATCGCCGGGCATTTTCCAGGCGTAGCCGGGATCGCCCTGGGCAACGAATTCCTCGTATTCAATTTTTCCGAGCCGCTCGCCGGCACCGGCGTATTCGGGGTCGTCGTAGTCGATCACGAGCGGCTTTGCTTTGCAGAGGCTGAGGGCCTCTTTCATGACTTTCGAATATTCCCGGTCGGTGATTACAACTTTCGTCTCGGCGTGATCGAGCGAGAAAGCGATGATCGGTGCATCGAGCCGTGTGTTGAGCGTGTTTAACACGCCCTGACACATCGGCACGCCGTAATGGCATTCCAGCATCGCCGGCGTATTGGCGAGAAACACCGAAACCGTGTCACCGCGCTTGATGCCGCGCTTGGCCAGGGCGGAGGCCAGGCGCCGTGCGCGAGCATAGAACTCGGCGTAACTGCGCCGCATCGGACCGTGGATGATGGCCGCGTGAGCGGGGAATACGGCTGCCGCGCGCTCGAGAAAACCGAGCGGCGTCAACGGCTGGTAGTTGGCCGGGTTGCGATCGAGATCGACATCGTAGGGCGTCTTCGCCATGCCCGTTTGTTCCCCTCAGCCGCAACGTTACGAAGGGTGAGCGCCGGGATCAATTGGCGGGTCTCGCCTTTCGTGATGCCGCCCTGCGGAGCTCCTCAGGATGAGGCCCCTTTGACCAGATGCTTGGCAAATTCCGGGATTGTGCGGAACGCGATGTGCAAATTGTCGTTAAAAGAGCGGGTCTGAAAGCCATGGAAATGCCAGGCCTTGATATGCGCATCGCGGCTGAACATCGAAATGTGACCGTTGCGCGGGCCGACATACCACCAGTTTAGTCCAAGCTGATCGAAATTCTGCGGCTGTAACAGCGTCGAAAACAAAACCAGCCCCGGGTCCGCGAGGTGGGCGACGATCGCGCCGATACCTTTCACTGGATCGGGCATGTGCTCCAGCGTCTCGAAGCAAGTGACGAGATTGAATTTGTCTTCCGGTGGCCTGGCGTATTCAGGCACGAATGGGTCGTAGGTTCTGGCAACCGGAAATCCCGCCGCCCGCAGTTCCGAGCAAAGCACGTCATTGCCGCCGCCATAGTCGAGCACACGCAACGTCGCCTTGTGGGCGCCGAATATCTGCTGGACGGCGGCGGCGTTGCTGCGCGGCCGCACTTCCAGGTATCCGGGATCGACTGCAAGATAACCGTCGTTATAGATGTGCGTTTTGAAGTCGTCGTGGCTCCAGTCGTCGAATGCATTGGTAAACAGGAAGCCGCAGGCGCCGCAGCGGCGATAATAAACGGGCGTTCCCGTGAGCGGCAATTTCACGCCGCCGGGTATCTCACAGTTCCTGTTGAAATCGACGAGGCCGAATAGCGGCGCCGGCTGCCGGCATATCTTGCAGGGCGACGCCTCGGCGGAAGCCGGTTTCAGACTCAGCATCGGCACATCTTCAGGCCGCCCGTTGCGTAGTCAATGGCGCAAAACACGTCTCATGCAGGGAACGGTGGGTATCGGGGCCTCGCGCTAATGTCTTGTTTGCCCCGCGCGGGCGTTCCACAATCGCAGCCAAAGCGCAAAAACGGGAGGGGCCCGATGGACGTTCGTACCAGCCGCTATCACGACGTCTATACGCATTGGCAGCGCAGTCCCGACGTGTTTTGGGCAGAGGCCGCGGCGGACATCAACTGGTACGAAAAACCGAAAAAGATCTTCGATCCTTCCGCCGGAATCTACGGCCGCTGGTTTGTGGGAGCCACCTGCAACACCTGCTACAACGCGCTTGATCGTCACGTCGCAGTCGGCCGCAACGACCAGCTGGCGTTGATCTACGATTCTCCTGTCACCAACACGGTGAAGACCTTCACCTATGGCCGCATGCTCTCCGAGGTGCAATTGCTCGGCGCCATGCTGCGCGATTTAGGTATCGAGAAGGGAGATCGTGTCATCATTTATATGCCGATGGTGCCGGAGGCGGTGTTCGCCATGCTCGCCTGCGCGCGCATCGGCGCCATCCACTCGGTGGTCTTCGGCGGATTCGCGGCCAAGGAACTTGCCACCCGTATCGATGATTGCAAGCCGAAGGTGATCCTGTCGGCGAGTTGCGGCCTCGAGGGCGCCCGCGTCGTGCCCTACAAGCCGCTGCTCGACGAAGCGATCAATCTCGCCCGGCACAAGCCGCAGGCCTGCATGATCCTCCAGCGCCCGCAATGCGAGGCGCCGCTTGCGGCGGGGCGCGATCATGACTGGCGAAAGGTATGGGAGAACGCCGTCAACTACGCCAAGACCAGCGAGTGTGTGCCGGTCGCCGCGACCGATCCGCTCTACATTCTCTACACGTCGGGCACGACGGGGATTCCAAAAGGCGTCGTTCGTGACAATGGCGGCCACATGGTTGCACTCAAGTGGTCGATGCAAAATCTCTACGGCATTGCGCCGGGCGAAGTCTGGTGGTCGGGCTCCGATGTCGGCTGGGTCGTCGGTCACTCCTACATTGTGTATGCGCCGCTATTTCACGGGTGCACTTCCATACTCTACGAGGGCAAGCCGGTCGGAACGCCTGACGCCGGTGCCTTCTGGCGCGTAATCGCGCAGCACGGCGTCGTGTCATTGTTCACCGCGCCTACGGCCTTCCGCGCCATCAGGAAGGAGGATCCCAAGGCCGAGTTGATCAAAAAGTACGACCTGTCGAAATTCCGCACACTCTTCCTTGCGGGTGAGCGGGCCGATCCGCCGACCATCCAGTGGGCGGAAGAAATGCTCAATGTGCCGGTGATCGACCACTGGTGGCAGACTGAAACCGGCTGGTGCATCGCCGGCAATCCGGTCGGCCTCGGTGCACTGCCGGTGCGTTACGGTTCGGCCTGCGTCCCGATGCCGGGCTACGCCATCGATATCGTTGACGAAGCCTGCAAGGTGCAGCCGGTCAACAAGATCGGCTCCATCGTGGTCAAGCTGCCGCTGCCGCCCGGAAATTTTCCGACGTTGTGGCAGCAGGATGCGCGCTTCAAGGAAAGCTATCTCGCGGAATTCCCCGGCTACTACAAGACGGCGGATGCCGGCTACAAGGACGAGGACGGCTACGTTTATGTCATGAGCCGCACTGACGACATTATTAACGTCGCCGGCCATCGGCTTTCCACCGGCGGCATGGAAGAGGTGCTTGCGGCGCATCCAGACGTCGCCGAGTGCGCCGTGCTCGGCATCAAGGACGATCTCAAAGGCGAGGTGCCATGCGGATTCATTGTCCTGAAAGCGGGAGTGAACCGCCCGCCGGCGGAAATTGAAAAGGAGATCGTCGCGCTGGTGCGCGAGAAGATCGGTCCGGTGGCGGCGTTTAAATTGGCAATTACGGTGGCGCGGTTGCCGAAAACGCGATCAGGCAAGATCCTGCGCGGCACGATCAAGAAGATCGCCGACGGCGAGCCGTGGACCATGCCCGCGACGATCGATGATCCGGCGATTTTGGATGAAATCGGCAGCGCACTGAAGGGACATGGCGTAGGAAATCCGAACTAGGACGATGTGCCGGTTGCTCGATACCGCTCCGGGTTCCCGCGCGTGACAAAAGCATCACACTGAAAACGAAAATAAGGCCAGATTCCCAATTGGCCGTGATCTGGTCACGGTGCCGCCCCGATTGGCTGTCGGATTTTACAGCGCGGGGAGACACCTTTGACAGCATCAACTTGCCTTCGGAATTTTGTTCGAATGGTTCCTGTTGCCGTGACGGCGGCAGCGCTCGGGGCGTGCATGCAGACCGCGTCCGTCCCCGACAAATCCGCGTTGCGTACCGCCCATCAACAGGCATTGCCGGAGATGACTCAGGAGGCTCCGGTGGTGCGCAGGCGCGTCGCAATCAAGGCGATCAAGCACACACCGTACAAGCGGACTGCGGCGATGCCTGTCACATCGTTTGGGGTTGCCAGCTTCTACACGGAGGAGCAACAGACAGCGAACGGCGAAAAGTTCAATCCGAATGAACTGACGGCCGCTCACCCAACTTTGCCGTTCGGCACCCGGTTGCGTGTGACAAATGTGGCGACCGGACGATCTGTCACGGTCCGCATCAATGACCGCGGTCCCTATGTTCCCGGGCGCGTTGTCGACGTCTCCTATTCCGCGGCCGAGACGCTGGGGATTGTTGATCGCGGTGTTGCGAAGGTGAAACTTGACGTCATCCACTAGCGGGCGAAGGGCGCATACATAAAAAGAGGTTCCATCGCGCGGATGGAACCTCTGACCGTCGGGTCCCCTTTTCGGCTCACGCTTTGCTTATGACCGCGCCATCGTTCGGCCGCCGATCACATCAAGCGTAACGGGCGCCAGGCCCGAGAAGCCCAATGCGCGCGCCGCCGCGGGCGTCACGTCGATGACCCGGCCACGCACGAACGGTCCGCGATCGTTGATCCTGACGACAATCGACCGGCCGGTTTGCTGATGGGTCACGCGCACCAGCGTTCCAAACGGCAAGGTTTTGTGCGCGGCGGTCATGCCGCTCGCTTTGGCGGTCTCGCCATTCGCCGTCTTGCCGCCTGAATAAATCGAGGCGATGCCCGATTGGGCATTGGCGGTGGGCAGAGCGCCGACGAAAACGGCTGAAAAGCACAATGCGGCAGTAACAGCGACATAGGTACGTTTCACGATAACGGCTTCCTTCCGGTTGTTGAGGAAGGCCGCTATGGGCGTGAGAAGCCGGGTTTTTTTCGATCGGCAAAAGGGCTTTTATGGGATGCGGTTTGTTTTCGCGCGTCATTTATTTGATAATTTTTGCCGCCTGATAATTTTCGGAGCCGGGGCGCTACTTAAGTCGAAAACCAGGAAGCCCGCTAAAGCCGGGTTGCCGTTCAAGGCTTGATCGCGATACGGCCGGTATAGTCGATACGATTGAGCAGGAGCGGCAGACTATTGGCGGCGATGTACTCGTCGACCGCCTTGCGAGCGCCTTCCCAGTGCCCATAGTCGTCGATGATCAGGACTCCGCGCCGCACCAGATGCGGATAGAGATGCTGTAATTCATGGCGCGTTGACTCGTACCAGTCGGTGTCGAGCCGCAGCAATGCGATCTGGCTGATCGTCGGAGTAGGGAGCGTATCCTCGACCCGACCTTTGACGAATTCGATTTGATGAGCCGGATAGCCCGCGCTCGCGAGGTTGTGCCGTACCTCTTCCAAAGGCGAACGCGCCCAGACATTTTCTGACTGCGCGGGATCGGATCGCGCCAGAAGATCCGCCGCGGAAACCATGCCCTGACCGCCCGTGTACGCAGTCCGGTCGTTGTCGGTCGGCGCGGACATTCCCTCGAAGGTGTCGAACAGGCGAAGCTTGCGCTGTGTTTCTCTGCATTTAAGCAGCGTGAGCGCCGCCGCCATCATGCTGCCGCCCTTCCAGACCCCGCATTCGACGATGTCGCCGGGGATATTACAGCGCGTGACATATTCGACGGCGTTGCACAGAGATGCGATGCGTTCGGGGCTTGTCATCGTGTAAGGCCGCACGCGCGCAATGATCTCGTTCACCCACGGCGGCTGATCGGCGAGCACTGAATTTGTCATCGGGGAGTCAGCCGCTGACCTGGTAGCCTTTGAGGTGATCCGGTAGTTGAGGCCAGTCAATCGCCGGGTCTGGCGCGTGCGGCACCGGCCTGCACTTGCCGCGCCAGGCCACCCCCATGATCTGCATCGTCTGGTAGATCATCGTTTGCCAGCCCTGGTCGCGCAGATAGTTTAGACCTTCGGTTACATCCGGCGAGGCAAGGTCGTGGAACAGCACCAGGGCATCGGGAGCCGCAACAAGATGGGCGGCCTTTGCATCCTGCAACGGGCCAGGGCGCTCGTGATTGCCGTCGATGAAAATCAGCGCCCAACTGCGCCGCTCACGGTTATGCATGCGCAACACCTCGCTCGGGCTGCCGCCGGGGATCAGATGAACCTGGTTGTTCACGCCCGCGGCCGATAGAGATGCCGTCACGCTTCCGTAAAAGTCGGGATCGGCAAGGATCGGATCGACGACATCAAGCTCGACACCGCCGAGTGCGAGGTGGCATGCCGACCATCCCAGCCAGCAACCAATTTCAAGCGCCCGCTGACCGTGAAAAAGCAGCGCGGTGTTATAGAGAATATGGGCTTCGTCGCGGCTGACGAAGCCGATATTCGGCGACCGGCGATCGGAATAGTAGTTGTGCGGGATGCTTTTGCGCAGGTAGGGCCAGGGATTTGACGCTCTGTCGGGATGGATCGACATGAACGGAAAACAAGCATCGGGCTGCACCCGGCGTAAACCCGCAGAGACGTAGTCGCCTGCGGGGAATGCCGGTTCAACGGCAGATGTGCTGGGTCTGTCGAGCATTCTGGAATTCCCGAATGAAAAATGCAGGTGGACTTGGCCCACGAGACGACTCATTCTGCTTTTTTACGTATCAAATGAGCAGACTGATTCGCAGCCCGTCCGTGAGTCTAAGCAGTATTTCGGGACGAGGGGCGTTTTTTTAAATCCGCAGAAGGGATCCTCCGGATGATCGCGATATTGAACCACCGAGACCAGCCTTTGCCGGCGGACAACCACTGCAAAAATGCCATTGTCAGCATTGTGATGGGTGACCGCTATCAGACGCCCTGGAACGCGGCCTGCAAGAATAACTGGACCGCTTATGCCGACAAATACGGTTATGACATCATCATCATCCAGTGCCACCTCGACGATTCCGAACGCGCCCGCGCCCGATCGGTGTCCTGGCAAAAGCTCCTGATTCTCAATCAACCGTGGGCGCGCAACTATGAGCGGCTGGTCTGGGTGGATTCCGACATCGTTTTTTCAAACACGGCTCCCGACATCATAAAGAGTATGCCGGATCATCGCAGGGTCGGTATCTGTGAATGCAGCGATCAATTGTCGGTCCATGAAAGGCTGATCTATGTCGAGAGGCTGCTCAAGATAGACTACGGCGCGGTCGACGCGGTGCTTATGTGGAAGTTCTTCCAGGAAAACAATTACGCGACGTATGGCATCAAAAACGAAACCGGGATCATGTACGGCGCAGGTGTGCTTGTTCTTTCGCCGATGTTTCACAACGCGTTGCTTCTGCACGTCTACGAGAATGAAGATCATGGCCGTCTCTACGAGCAGCCATTTCTGTCGCACGCGTTGCTGATGGAAGGCGCGCATCAAAAACTATCGCCGCGATTCAATTGGGGCGTGCTCGAGTTCCTGGTCATGCAGTTTCCCGAATTTTTTGGGAAAACAGCGTCTTTGCCGGAAGTAAAGGCGATCTGGCCGCATCTCATGAACGAACTTTCCAAAGCTTATTTCCTGCATTTTGCCGGGTGCCCGAGCGTTTTTCAGCACTACGCGACCATTGTGGGCGGGGCTGCGGGTGCATCCGAAGGCGACGCCGGGTTGCGGGTGGCTTAGGCCCGAGCCTTCGACACGAAAAATGCCCTGCATCGCAAGATGCAGGGCATTTTGACGTCGGCGCGACGGTCTAGGGTTGCACGATCATGCCCGGGAAGACGTAGGCCTGGAGCATGACCAGCACGCCAACCAGACAAGCCAGTGCAATCGAATGCAAGAACACGAAACGCAAAATCGATCCCTCGTGTCCAAACCAGTTGGTGGCGGTCGAGGCGACCACGATTGATTGCGCGTCGATCATCTTGCCCATGACGCCACCGGAAGAATTGGCGGCCGCCATCAGAATCGGCGATATGCCCAGTTGTTGGGACGTTACTTTCTGAAGATTGCCGAACAGGATGTTTGAAGCCGTATCCGATCCGGTCAAGGCGACACCAAGCCAACCCAGCAACGTGCCGAAGAAGGGGTAAAGCACGCCGGTACCGGCGAAAGCGAGACCGAGCGTGGCATCGATGCCGGACAGGCGGGTGAGGGTGCCAATAGCCAGCATCGCCGAAATGGTGATGAGCGAATACGCGCAGACCCTGATGGTCTTGCCATATTCGGACACCAGCCGCACCGGCGAAAATCCCATCAACAGCCCGGAAATGATCGCCGCGATCAGCATGCCGGACCCCGTGTAGGACAACCAGGTAAACGCGAACACTGCGCCTTCCTTCGTCGGCGCCGGCACGACCGGGGCGACTTTATTGATCATGTTGTGCAGCCCGGGGACCGCATAGTTCCAGGTCGCGTAGGTATTGAGCACGCCTTTCACGGCATTTGTGCCCCACGCCAGCAGGATCACGCAAACGATGATCCACGGCAGCAGCGCGAACCACACTTCGCCGGTCGTCGGCGTCTTCGCCGGTTTTGCCGGCGTCTTGCTCATCGTCGACGCAGAGTCGTCGCGGGTACGAAGCGCTGGCGAGGTCCAGATAACCTCCGGTTTCCAGATTTTGAGAAAGAGGATCAGGCATCCCATGGAAATCAAGGAGGCGCCGATATCGACAATCCACGGATTGATGAAGTTGGAAATGAGAAACTGCGGAACCGCGAAGGAGACGCCCGTCACCAGGATTGCCGGCCAGATTTCCTTCATCCCCTTGAATCCGGCAAAGGCCCAGATCAGCCAGAACGGCACGATCAGCGAGAAAAACGGCAGTTGGCGACCGACCATGGCGCCGAGCAGGAACGGATCAATGCCGGTGACGCTCGCAAGGCCCGCAATCGGCGTACCCAGAGCGCCGTAGGCGACGGGGGCTGTGTTGGCGATCAGCGAGAGGCCGGACGCGGCGAGGGGCGAGAAACCAAGCCCGATCAGTATAGCCCCGGTGACCGCGACCGGCGTGCCGAAGCCGGATGCTCCTTCGAAGAAGGCTCCAAACGAAAAAGCGATGAGCAACAGTTGTAATCGGCGGTCTTCGGTGACGCCGCCGATAGTGGTCTGAAGGGTCTGGAATACGCCCCTGTTCACCGTCAGCCGGTACAGGAATATGACATTGAGGACGATCCAACCGATTGGGAAAAATCCGGTCACTGCGCCGAGCACGGTCGCGCGCAATGACATGTCGGCTGGCATCGTGAAAATGACGATGGCAACCAGATTCGCGACGATGAGTGCAACGACCGCCGCGATGTGAGCCTTGACCTTATTCGACGCGATGAGAATGAGGAGCGTCAGAACCGGCAGTGCTGCCGCACAGGTCGACAAAAACGTATTGTTGAGGGGATTGTAAATCTGGTTCCACATTCCTTGGGTTCCCTGTGATTCACACTTGCGGGTGTGTTTTTGTTATTGAAATCGTCAAACCGGCTGTCGCCAGTCGATTTAGTTTTCAGTCACAAATTTTGACTTTTTGCCGCGCTTGGGTTCAGTCCAGCGGACGGCAAGAAGCCATCCGAACCAGAGGACGGCGAAGAACAGAGTCAAGGACACCGGCAAGCTGGCCAGTGGCGCAATCCGATCCAGACTTAAACCGATTCCGACAACGATCAATTCACAGACAACAACGATCGCAATATAGACAACCATAATCCACATTGGTTTCAGCTCCCTCCTGGCGCCCCGAAAGCTTGTAAGTCGGGCCGAAGCGCCGGTGACGTAAAATGGGTGTAAATATTCGAATGATGCGTGTGCGCTAGCTTCTCAGAGACGGGGGCGGCTTGCTAACCGGAGATCGTCGATGCCCGATGATGGCCTCGTGTCAGTGCGCAGCGTTGTTTCAGTGCGTGAAACAACTGATCGCCTTCTCGCCGCGCTCGCAGCTCGACAACTCACCGTCTTTGCCCGTATCGATCACGCCGCTGGCGCGGCGTCCGTCGGCTTGGTACTTCGCCCGACCGAGCTTGTGATCTTTGGCAATCCCAAGGGCGGCACTGCACTGATGCTGGACGGGCAGTCGGCTGGCATCGATCTGCCGCTCAAAGCGCTGGTCTGGGAGGACCGCGATGGCAACGCATGGCTCACCTACAACGATCCGGCCTGGATCGCGCATCGCCACAGCCTCGGTGCGGGCAGCGCGCCCGCGGTAAAGGCGATGATCGCGCTGCTTGGCGCGATTGCGCACGAGACGACGCAGTAATCCGCAACTCCGTGTTAGCCAGGGCCGGGCCGAAAACTGGCCAGATCTGTTTTGACGCGATCAATGACGTTATCCCAATCCTCGCCTCTCTCCTGCCGGTACAAGGTCGCTGTCGGATACCAGGGGCTGTCGGTGCGCTGCAAAAGCCAACGCCAGCAGGTATCAAACCGGTTGAGAATCCAGACTGGCTTGCCCAAAGAGCCAGCCAGATGAGCGGTCGAGGTATCCACGGTTATGAGCAGATCGAGGTTCTCCAACAGAGCGGCGGTATCCGAGAAATCCTTTAGCTGACTCGTGAAGTCGATGATTTCGGGGCCGTCCCAATTGCCACGTTTAAGATCGGTCAGCTCCGACTCGCCCGGCTGGCCCTTTTGCAAACTGTAAAAAACGATATCCGGGTGCTTGAGGGGGCCGAGTTTGACCAATGGAATATTTCTGCGTGTGTTCACAGACACCGGCTGATTGGGTCGAATGCCTCCCGACCACACGAGGCCCACTCTTCGCTTGTTTTTCTGCCCAAGCTTTTCCTTCCAGAACAGTACCTTCTCCGAATCGGCTTTAAGGTAGGGGACAACGGCTGGGATATTTGCAAGCTCGGTATTAAACGCCAGCGGCAAGCTCAACAGAGGGCAATGATAGTCAAACTCGGGTAGCCGGGTTCCCGTTTCCACAATTTGTACGGCATGCGAGAGGCTGCCGAGCAAGCGCGTCAACTGGGGTGGTGCCTCCAAGATGACATTCGCGCCGAGATCGGCAACCAGTCTGGCGTAACGGCAGAACTGGATCGTGTCGCCCAATCCCTGCTCCTCGCAGAGCAGCACAGTTTTTCCTGCGATATCCTTTTCACCCGACCATGACGGTCGCGGATATTGCCGCGCGGCAACCGGATTGGTTTTCTTTTTCCGCCATTCGTAAAGCCGCCAGCCCTCTTCGAAGCGGCCCGTAAGCAGCAACAACAGGCTCTTGTTGAATTGCGCCTCGGCATAGTCCGGCCTGAGCGCAATGGCTTTGTCGTAGCTCGCGATCGCGGGCGCGCATCTCTTCAGATAGCTTGCGGCGTTCCCATAATTGTTGTGTGCCTCGGCATAGTCCGGGTTGATCGCGACGGCTTTTTCATAGCTTGCCAGGGCCTCTTCCGGGCGGGCCATGTTGTACAAAGCATTTCCGCGATTGTTGTGCGCCTCCGCATAGTCTGGGCTGAGCGCGATGGCTTTGTCGTAGCTCGCGACCGCTTCCGCGTGGCGGGCGAGGGCGTTAAGCGCATTCCCGCGATTATTATGTGCCTCGGCGTATTTTGGTTTCAGCACGATCGCCTGGTCGCAACTTGCCAAGGCTTCCTGGTGCCGCTTCATGGCATTCATCGCATCCGCGCGATTGTTGTACGCCTCCGGATAATCCGGCTTTAACGCGATCGCGCTATCGCAACTTGCCAATGCCTGCTCGTAACGTTTCATCGCGTTTAACGCCGCTGCACGATTATTGTGCGCCTCGGCGAAGTCCGGCTTGAGCGCAATGGCAGTATCAAAGCTCGGCAGTGCCTCCGCAAAACGCGTCAGAGCGATCAATGCCGATCCCAAGTTGATGTGAGCGGCGGCGACATTCGGATTGAGCGATATCGCCTTGGTAATCAGCTCAACACTTTCTTGCGTCTTGCGGGTTTGAAGAGCGACAATGCCAAGCAGGTGCAAGGCTTCGAAAAAATCTGGTTCCTGCCGCAAAATATCCCGATAGATCAGCTCTGCCTCCGCAAGCCGGCCTTGCTGGTGCAGGGCGACCCCTTGCCGCAAGGCTTCCTGTATCGTTGCTGAGACTTCCTTTAGTGCGCGCGGAGGCGTCTGCGAGCGCATCGCTGTCCGTGGTTCACGACGAATCGAGATTGCGAATTATGTCGTTCGAAACCCGACAACACAATGCCGTTACCTGATGTGACAGTGCCCGGGGACTTCGAAATTAGCCTTATTCCGCAACTTCACGCTGCATGACGCGCTTGACCAAAATGGTATGCTCGTCCTGAGCTTTTGTGGTCGGAAATGGTGGATCGATGCCCCAGTCCGGTCTGAAACAGATTAGCGCATTGCGAAGCTGTGGTGGTTTTCTTTCGCGTCTCGCCTATGCGCGAGCCCGGGACGAGGGCGTTGACGTTAAAACATTGCTGCGCAAATCAGGACTCACCGCCGGAGCCATTGAAAATAAGGACACCCCGCTCGGCGTTCGAAACCAGATCAAGTTCGTCGATCTGGTGGCGAACGCGGTTCATGACAACCTGTTTGGGTTTCATCTGGCCTATTCTTATGATCCGCGTGAAATCGGATTGTTGTATTACGTCGCCGCCTCGGCTGACACGCTATTTGAGTCTTTGCTCAGGGTTGCGCGCTACAGCATCGTTGTGAACGACGGCATTGTGCTGACGGTAAGAAGAGATCCGCTTCTCCGGGTTCAGTTCCAATATTCCGGTGTGGCACGACACACCGACACGCACCAGATTGAATTCTGGATGGGTTCGCTAATTCGTATTTGCCGGAAGGTGACCGACCGCGATCTCAAACCGGTGCGGGTCCGGATCATGCACGCAAGGACACAGGACAGCCGCGAAATCGAAAAATTGCTCGACAGCGAGATTGAAATAGGGACTGACGTCGATGAAGTCGTTTTTCCTGCCGAGAGTGCGGATTACGCGATCATTTCAGCCGACCCCTACCTCAATCGGCTTTGCGTGCATTGCGCCGAAGAGGCGCTCATCCGTCTTCAGACAAAAACCAGCCCACTGAAGATCAAAGTCGAGAACGCAATCGCCACGCTGCTGCCACACCGGCAAATGCGCATTGATGTGGTCGCAGAAAAGCTCGGTATGAGCTCGAAAACGCTGGCGCGAAGGCTGGCGTCCGAAGACTCCTCGTTTGCCGAAATTCTCAGCAAGGTGCGGTCGGCCCTCGCGCACCGCTATCTGTCGGATCACGGTCTGCAGATTTCGGAGATCGCCTGGCTTCTGGGCTATTCCGAAATCGGCGCATTCACTCGGGCGTTCCAGCGATGGACTGGCACCAACCCCCGTGCTGCGCGGGCCAAGCAGCAACGATCGGGCAAATACGCGGCGAGTCGTGCGCGTTCAGCCCTGAGATCGGGCGTCACCGCTGGGAAAAACCGTCAAATTGTTGGCCGGAAATGACAAGACAAACCTGAGCGCACGCTTTAAGCGAGCCACCCGACTGGGTGGGCGAACCAGGTTCTGATGGATGATAAAAAGCATTATTGAAGACCTTCGAGCTGTAGCACAAAAATGTACAACGACGGCGCGCGATTGTTCTCATGAAGAGCTTTCACGAGTGTTACAGGAGTTGGGCGTCGATCTGACGACCATGGCGTCGGAGATCGAAGAGAAATTTGATCAATAATTCCACCTGCGAGGCATTTCAGTCGGCGAGTGGGGCGTTAACTTCGGTTTGGATGGACGACCCATGGTGCCCGACAAGTCTTCGCTTGCTGCCCTTTCCAACGAAGCGCTTTGCAAGTTGCGTGACGAGATTGCGGAGCTGCTGGAAAGCCGCGCCGAAGCTTTGCGCAGGGAGCTGGACCGGGTCACCGGCGGGGACGTGAAAGCCAACGGCGCCAGCGCGCCGAGGGCAAGACGCAGGAAAGCTCTTCCAAAGTACCGCGGCCCCAACGGCGAGACCTGGGCTGGCCGGGGCGCCATGCCGCGGTGGCTCAGTGATGCGGTGGAGAACGGCAAAAAACCGGAAGATTTCCTGATCGAGCGGCATGCTGAGCATTAGCCGCTTTGGACATTTCCGGCCGGTTTGCCCTGCCGGTTTCGGCCCAGCTTTCGTGCTGCTAAAAGAAATCTGACCGAGCCATAATCTCCTCCCGGCGAAGATCCTTCGTCGATCGGTACGGGTTCTTACGCATGCGGATGACCATCAACTGCGACATGGGCGAAGGGTTTGGCCTTTACCGCCTTGGAGATGATGCGGCGATGATGCCGCACATCGACCTGGCCAATATTGCTTGCGGGTTTCATGCATCCGACCCGACAACAATGCACGCGACGGTGCGCTTGGCGAAAAAGCACAACGTGCAAGTTGGCGCGCATCCATCGCTGCCGGACCTTCAGGGATTTGGCCGCCGGGCAATGGTCATCTCGCCGGCGGAAGTGACCGATCTGGTGACGTATCAAGTCGGTGCGCTGAAGGCGTTTCTCGACGCCGAGGGTCTTCCGCTCAATCACGTGAAGCCGCACGGAGCGCTGTATGGCATGGCGGCACGCGACGAAAACATTGCTGCGGCGATTGCCGACGCCGTGCTGCCGTTCGCGGTGCCAATTCTCGGGATGGCCTTTACGGCGCACGAAACCGTATACAGGGACAAGGGCGTTGAACTTATCCCTGAATTTTACGCGGACCTTGAGTACGACGGCGGCGGCAATCTGATTCTCAGTCGTGTACACGATGCCGTCGATCCCGCCAAAGCGGCGGCGAGAGTATTGCGCGTTATGCGAGATCACGCTGTTGCGACGACGGCCGGCAGCGACATTCCTGTCAAAGCAACGACAGTCTGTGTGCATTCCGATACGCCGTCGGCGGTTGCCATTGCCGCCGAACTCGATCGCGTGCTGCGACGAGCCCAATAATATCGTTTAGCGGCAACGATGCAGGTATCCCAAAGCGGGTCATATGGCGGGCCGTGGGAACCCCCGGCGATACCAATGCGGTGAATTATTGTCGCAGGTGCCGGCTGCTCAGACAAACATGACGCCGATTTTTGTGTCCGTCCGCCACTGGGCGCGGCAATGACGGCGAGTACCATCAACGACCAGATCAAAGTTTTGCGGGATACCGATTGTCGTCGATACCAACAGGGCTGCTCCGCTCTCGGACATATTTCTGACAGTGCACTCTAGTTTGGGCGCCTTCTCGCTAATGATAATGAAGGCGGTCTTAAGCACACGCCTGCGTGGAGCGATGCGTTTTTCGTTCACGGCCGCTTTCCCCAAGCAGCAACTCGGCCACTCGCGGGAAGTTCAAATTTGGATCTCCGTTCAACCCTCAAGTTATTGCTTTGCTCGTTGCGCCCCTGGCGCGAAGATGCCCGGCCAGCCTGGGTTCTATATCGTTCAGCGTGGCTGACGGGCATTAACCGACCATAAAAAATCACCCGGTTCCTCGTTGATGAAATGTGCGCTGCGGGCTCTTTGACACGGCTTCGATCGAAATGTTGCGAGGGACGTTGACCGAAAATGGCGGCTCACCGGCGCATAAAGCTTGCGTAAAAAGGGAAAAGTGAGCCATGTGGGCTGGGGACGCTCCGGTTCCATCAATTGCCTTGCCGGCCACGATTGCTTAACAGCGTGGTCAGGGGCGGCGCGATTCGGACGGGACACGATTGTCCTGGATGTTTCCGCCGATGCCCGCTCTTCCAGCGTCAGCGCCCGCGCACGGTGTTTTTGACACCATTATCCTGCTGACAGGACCAGTCGAAGAGGCGGTTTTGGCTGGCGTACTGCGTAATCACAATCCGCGCCTGACTGTTCTCACCGCCAAATCAATGGCGGAGCTGGACGCGATCGACGCGAGCGTACTGCGGCGCGCGCGTCTGATTGCATTTGTCACGCCCGTCGTGGTGCCGACACGAATTCTCGATGCCCTTGGCTTTGGCGCCTATAATTTTCACCCTGGGCCGCCGCAATATCCGGGCTGGGTCCCCTGTCATTTTGCGATCTACGATCAGGCGACGACGTTCGGCGCAACAGTCCATGTCATGATCGACAGAGTTGACGCAGGCCCTATTGTTGGACTCGACATGTTCCCCGTTCCGCCGAACTTGAGCCCAGCCGGCCTCGAAGCAATGGCCTTTAGCCGGCTCGCGCGTCTGTTCTGGCGCATGGCAAAAATGCTGTCGACTCAAACTGAGCCGATGCCGGAACTGCCAATTCAGTGGAGCGGACGCAAGAGCACGCGACGTCTTTATGCGGCGATGTGCGACATTCCGTTCAATATCTCGCAGGAAGAGCTCGATCGTCGCATCGATGTATTCGGCGCCGGTCATTTCGGCGTTGCACCGACAATCACCCTTCATGGCCATCGGTTCCGCTACGTGGGGCCGCAGGAGAAGGTGTAGCGAACGGCTCGGGTGCGCGTCCCTTGTATATTTTTGTCGCCCGCAGGCCCCGGATCGACTATCAAGCACGCGCTTCTTTTGTTGCAAGGACGGTCATCGCGCGGTTACCCTCAACCGGATTTCAAACCTCAATCACCCTTGATGCGCCGCCTTACTCCGATACTTTTTTCTCTACTGACAGCTTGCTGCTGCTCTCAAGCTTGCGCAGATACGCTCAATTCTTTCCGTCAGGCCCATGGTCTTGCGTCTCTACACCGGAATTCAAGCCTGCAGGCAATGGCGCAGCGCCACGCCAGCAGCATGGCCGCACGTCGCTCAATGGACCACGACGGATTTTACTCCGAGCGCGGGCCGCGAGGTGCGCGGGCCGAAAACGTAGCGATGGGATGCGCGACGGAAAGCTGCGCAATCAGCATGTGGGAGGGCTCGTCAGGACACCGCGCGAATATGTTGCTGCCGGATGTCCGCAGCTATGGCATTGCGTCGGCGACCGGTGGCGGTCAGCGTTACTGGTGCCTGGTCCTGGGACTAGGCCGGTAACACTGAGCACGCGGGCATACGTCGGTTGCGGACTTTAGAAGCGTTGAACAATAGCCACGGCTACTTGATCAACGGCACCAACGTATTTGCCGCCAGTCAGGATGATGTCAAAGCTGACCGCGAAGGCCAGCGTGGCCAAAAAGCGCAGCATGGTTCGATCGTAAATCCGGGCGTCCTAAAAAGTGCTCACCTGGATCGTTCCAATTTGAATCGAAATCCCGTCCCCAGGCACGGCAATATTGAATTGCAGCAATGACGGTGCCGCTCACAGCGCGATCGCGTTACGGGCGCTCGCTGAGCCACTGATTTGAAACGATTATTTTCGCGCGCCCGTATTCCATGACATTTCCGTGAACAATAGGCGACACGTCGTGACGTTCGCGTGTCTTGAGCACGAAGCCGCGCTGCGTCACAAGGCACGCCCCATCGGCAGTCAGCGCTAAGCGTTCCCTTCCCCCGCTGTAGCCTGATTGCCAAGAGGCCGCCTCCCAAGGCGGCCTCTATGCCCCATCCCATCCTCCAAACGGATGATACGAGCGTACGGCCATAACCGCAGTCGTGGGATCGCTTCCTTGCCGGATCATTCGCGGCTTGTGTGACGCTGTTCACATTCAGCCAAAATCTGCTGATGAAATAATGACATCGATAGCGAGCTTTGAGTCGCGCTACGTGGGGTGTTGATTTCTTGGATTTTCGCTTCGCCGATTTTGCAATCGATGTCGCGCGGCATGAACTGCGGCGTGGGGGCGCACTCGTCCCTGTCGAACCGCAGGTTTTCGATTTGCTCGTTCACCTCGTTCGCAATCGCGATCGCATCGTCAGCAAGAGTGAACTGTTCGATGCCATCTGGGCGGGCCGTATTGTCTCGGAGGAAACGCTCAGCTCGCGCGTGAGCGCCACCCGGCACGCCATCGGTGACAATGGTGCCGAACAGGCACTTATTCGAACGCATTATAAGCGAGGTTTCCGCTTCGTCGGCGACGTCGAAGAAGTCTCGACGTTGTCTGATCCGCTGCACGCGACTTCTGGCAAAAGCGTATCGGCGCCGGCGGTCCTGATGCCCGGAAGGCCATCCATTGCGGTGCTGCCGTTCAAAATCATGAGCGGCGACCCTGACGCGGATTTCCTTGCCGACGGTATCAGCGAAGACATCATCACAGGGTTGTCTCGTCAGCGGTGGTTTACCGTCGTCGCCCGCAATTCCACCCTATTCAAAGGAGAAACGATCGATCTTCGCAGGATGGCGAAGGAACTGGACGTACGTTACGTGCTCGAGGGCAGTCTGCGCAAAGCGAACGGCAGGGTGCGTGTCACCGCGCAGTTGATAGACGCCGACAAGTGCGTTCACGTGTGGGCGCACCGGTACGATAGCGCACTCGCCGGCATTTTCGAGCAGCAGGATCAAATCACCAACCGTCTCATCGACTCGGTGAGGTCGCAGATCATTATGGCCGAGGCAGCCCGCCTGCGGCGCAAGCCACCGGAAAACATAGATGCATCGGACCTGGTGATGCAGGCGCTCCCGCATATTTGGCGCATGAGTGCGGACGGACAACGACAAGCCCAAGAGCTGTTGCAGCAGGCGGTCGTCCTCGATGCCGACTACGCGCATGCGCATGCGTTGCTTGGGTGGACTTACGTAAACCTGTTCAACCTGGACTCACACATGCCGATCGGCGAGCTGACCGACAGTGCGCTGGATGCCGCCGGGAGAGCGCTGGCTATCGATGATCACGATCATTGGGGGCAGCTTGTATTCGGGCTCAGTCTCGCGCGGCAACGACGATCCGAGGCGGCCGTGAAACATCTGTCGAAATCTATCGACCTGAATCCCAACTTTGCGCTTGGTCACGCGGCACTCGGCTACGCCTTTGCATGCGGCGGCCAACCCGAACGCGGTTTGGAGTTCCTTGGGCACGCGCTTGTCCTCAATCCGCTCGATCCGTTTCTCGCGGTGTACGCGCCGGTCGTGCGGTACATGGCTCATTTTGCACGCGAGCAGTACGACGAGACGATAGCGGTGTGCCGTTCTATGGCAGCCAGGCACCCTTATCATGCCGGTGCGCGGCGCCTCATGACCGTGTCGTTGGGGATGTCAGGGAAGGTCGACGAAGCAAGGGACTCTCTCGCGCAAACCCTCAAGCTTCAGCCCGATCTCTCCACCGATCACGTCGAGAACAACACCGTGTACACGAATGTGTCGGATCGCTCGCGGTTTCTTCGGGGACTTCGGAAGGCGGGCCTAAGACAGTGAGTCATCCTGCCGTGAATGTCCGATAAATCGGGATAGAGGCAGCAGCCGCAGTTAACGCCACAAGGTGCGGGTGCTCTTCTGGGAGGGCCGCCTGTGAAGGCGGCCTCTTCATTGTGACAAAGGCCGGGGCTTTCGGGCCTCTTGCTCACATAGGCGCTTCGATCTTCTCGCAGTCCGAATCGATGGCCATGCCGCAAACGATGATGCCATGCCGTCGGGCGGGTGTCGTTTGAGTGGGCGCCGTCCCGATGACCTTGTCGGTCGACACGGGGGGTTGCTCTGCGGAGGTCGTATGTGTGTGGACCGTGCGCGCGACCGCCACCGTGGCGATAAGCGCTAACACTCCAACGGCTGCCGAAAGAAATTTTGTTTTGCGCGATAGCATTTGAAAGACCTCACGAGTTCCATCGCTTTTGTGACGGAAATAACAACATTTTTGCTTTGCACAAGGCGCCGCCTACTCACATTTATTTGTTCAGATAAATTAACCGGTTAGTGGAATATTGCACCGCACTGGTCCGATCCCGATTCGGTGCTCTTTTGGGCGGTTTTCGGCGTCAAAATACGACGTGTCATGCGCTGCGCGCATTCGTGGTCGGCAGCAATGCGTAAGCGCCTTGCTTTTGCGCGGAGAAGAAAATAGGGCGCCTGCTTGCGCAAGCATGAACGCAAGGCAGAATGGGCGACGCGTCCTGGAATCTTCCTGCCATGACAAACGCCGAGCCGACGTCACCCAAGCGCATCAGCGTTGGCTGGCTGGCGTGCATTGGAATGGCGCTTGGTGCCTTGTTGGTGCCCCTCGCGGTCTACGTCGGAATCGCAGTTTACAATTCGCTTCATGGCGACTGTACCCTCAGTGCCGGAGATCGCTTCGGCTGCGCGTTGCAGCAATTCGTTATTGCGGCACTGTCAATTCTGCCTGGCGGCGCAATCGGATTTATCGTTGCCTATTGGATCGGCAGCCGGCGTCACGCGCGGGCCCCGTGAGCCGGAACGGAATGTCTCATGCCTCTCTACATCTGTACCGCCTGTGGCACGCAACATCCGGAGAGCGCCAAAGCACCCGCGCAATGCGCTATCTGCGAGGAAGAGCGGCAATACGTGCCACCGCGCGGGCAGACCTGGACAACGCTGGAGGCGCTGGCGCAAAGCCATATGAACGGCTTTCACGAATATGAGACCGGTATCATCGGCATCGGCTCGCAGCCCTCATTTGCCATCGGCCAGCGCGCGCTGCTGGTGCGCACCGAGGGTGGAAACGTCTTGTGGGATTGCATTGCCACGCTCGATGCCGCGACCATAGACATGATCAAAGGCCTCGGTGGGCTGAAAGCGATCGCTATCTCGCATCCGCATTTCTACACCACCATGTTGGAATGGGCGCGTGCTTTCGACTGCCCGGTCCATCTCAATGCCGCCGATAGCGACTGGATCATGCGCAAGGATGGATCGATCCGGCTGTGGAACGGCGACACGCTCAAGCTCTGGGATGGCGTCACGTTGGTGCGGTGTGGCGGCCATTTTCCTGGCGGGACGGTGATGCATTGGGCGGACGGCGCGGACGGACGCGGCGTCGTCTGCGCGGGTGACATCCTCACCGTTGCAACCGACCGCAAATGGCTTTCGTTCATGCGGAGCTATCCGAATTTCATTCCGCTGTCGGCGCGCGAGGTCGAGCACATCGGCAAGGCGCTCGAACCGTTCAAGTTCGACATGATCTATGGCCACTATTTCGATCGCGTGATCGCCAAAGATGCCAAGCGGGTATTGGAAAAGTCCGTCGCACGCTATGTGGCTGCAATAAATGGCACGCGAGGGTATTGAGCTGAAACCGGCCGCGCAAATGCCGGGGTGGGATTCGGCATTTCGCGCGGCCGGGTGAGTGCGCCCGTGACGAGCGCGACGTCTAGCCACATGTCGAGCTATGGTCGTGCGTTGGCCGGCGCTCGATTTCGTCCAACGGGCGAGATCGTCGGTCCGAGCCGTGAAGGCAAACTTAATTTCGAATTTGCAATGACGTTAATGCGAACTGGAATAGCGATTCCGTCGACAATACGCGCACCGGCAAGAGATCACGTTATTGCGACCCGTGCGTGAGATGCCTTTTGGCATGACCCCAACGCGCCGGGCCGCAAAACAAGTCGCTAGAAATTTTCACAAAAATAGCGAAAATTTTCAGGCGAAACCCTTACTGGCCTTCTTTCTCGCCTTTGCCGCCGAGCTGCTTGAGCTTGGCAAACACAGCGCTGACGTCGAGTTCTCCCGGCTTTTTCTCCGGTTCGGCAGCGGCGGCAACCTCGGCTTCCTTGCGCGCTGTGGTCTCCGCAGCCGGCAGCAAGGTTGCCCCGGTATCGACGGGTACGGGCTTTTCCTTGTTGGCGCGCTGCACTTCAAGATCGAGGTCGATCTGCGAGGCGAGGCCAAGTGTCACAGGGTCCATCGGCGTCAGATTGGCCGAATTCCAGTGGGTACGGTCGCGGATCGAGGCGATCGTCGACTTGGTTGTGCCGACGAGCCGCATGATAGCGCTGTCCTTAAGTTCCGGGTGGTTGCGCACCAGCCAAAGAATTGCATTCGGCCGGTCTTGGCGGCGCGACACCGGCGTGTAGCGGGGGCCCTTTTTGCCGCGCTCGGCCGTTTGAACCGCAACCTTGGGTTCCGTCAGTTTTAGGCGCGTCTCCGGGTTTTGCTCAGCCTCGGCGATCTGCTCGCGGGTCAATTGGCCAGTCAGGATAGGATCAAGGCCCTTGATTCCCTGCGCGGCGTCGCCGTCGGCAATCGCCTTCACTTCCAGCGGGTGCAGCTTGCAAAACTCGGCAATCTGGTCGAACGACAAGGCGGTGTTGTCCAATAACCAGACGGCGGTCGCCTTCGGCATCAGGGGTGCTGCGGTCGCCATGACAAAATCTCCTCTGTGCTTCGCCCGCCCCTGGGCGAAGCTTCAGATCATCGGTGATGATCGGAAAGTGGCCGGAATATAGGGGCACTGGCGGGGTCATGCAACCGTTCCCCGCTTGACAGGGCGGGCCGGCGCGGCCCATGTCGGTGACACAAATGCGCGGTAAAACCGCGCGCTTTCGAGGTTAATAATGGCATCAAGTTCGCCAAAGCCCGTCCTCAAGGTTCTGCTTTGCTCGCCGCGCGGTTTCTGCGCCGGGGTCGTGCGGGCCATCGAGTCGGTCGAACGGGCACTCTCGATTTACGGCGCACCAGTCTACGTACGCCATGAGATCGTGCACAACCGTTACGTGGTCGATAGCCTGCGCGCCAAGGGAGCGATTTTCGTCGAGGACTTGAGCGAAGTGCCCGATGACAACGCGCCGGTCATTTTTTCCGCGCACGGTGTGGCGCGGGCGATTCCCGAGGAGGCGGCGCGGCGCAATTTGTTCACAATTGACGCAACCTGCCCGCTGGTGACCAAGGTGCATCGCGAGGCGGAGATTCACTATCGGCGTGGACGTGAGATCGTGCTCATCGGCCATGCCGGCCATCCGGAAGTTGTCGGCACAATGGGCCAACTGCCGCCCGGCAGTATAAGCCTGGTCCAGACGATCGGCGACGCGGAGGAGTTCATCCCGCGCGACGTCAACAAGCTTGCGTATGTTACCCAGACGACGCTGTCGGTGGACGACACGGCTGCCATCGTCGAACTCCTGAAGCGGCGGTTCCCCGGCATCGTCGGCCCGCACAAGGACGACATCTGTTACGCCACGACGAATCGTCAGGATGCGGTCAAGCGCGTGGCACCGATTGTTGATGCGATGATCGTGGTCGGTTCGCCCAATTCGTCGAATTCGCAGCGGCTCAAGGAAGTGGCGGAGAAGGCGGGGTGCCCGCGCGCCATGCTGGTGCAGCGCGCGGAGGAAATCAGATGGAGTGATTTCGACGGCGTGAAACGGTTAGCCATTACCGCCGGCGCGTCTGCGCCCGAAGTGCTGGTCGAGGAAATTATGGGTGCCTTTGCCGAGCGTTTTACACTCGACACCGAAACCGTCACCGCAACGGAGGAGGCTGTGTTCTTCCCGCTGCCCCGGCCGCTGCGCGAGCACGAGGCGGCGGAGTGACGCTGCATGGCGGTCTACACCGATGTTTCGGCGGAAGATCTCACCCGCTTTCTGTCCGCCTATGATATCGGCGAACTGCTTGCCTACAAGGGCATCGCCGAAGGCGTGGAGAATTCCAACTTCCTCGTGCACACCGCGGCCGGCAACTTCATTCTCACGCTTTACGAAAAGCGCGTCGCCGAGGGGGATCTGCCGTTCTTCCTGGGGCTGATGGAACATCTGGCGGCGCGCGGTATCACCTGCCCGCAGCCGGTGAAGAACAGACAGGGCGGCATGCTCGGCAAGATCGCCGGCCGGCCGGCGGCGATCGTCACCTTTCTCGATGGGTTATGGATTCGGCGGCCCAATCCCGGCCACTGCGCGGCTGTGGGTGAAGCGATAGCGCAGCTCCATCGCGCTGGCGCGGATTTCAAACCGACACGTCCGAATGCATTGTCGATCGAGAGCTGGCGGCCGCTCTACGAGCACGCCAAGGCGCGCGGCGACAGCGTACGGCAGGGGCTTTGTGCGGAAATCGCGAAAGAACTCGATGCGCTGGAAAAAACCTGGCCGCGCGACTTGCCGCAAGGCGTGATCCATGCCGATCTCTTTCCTGACAATGTGTTCTTTCTCGGCGACAAGCTGTCCGGGCTTATCGATTTCTACTTCGCTTGCACGGATACGCTCGCCTTTGACATTGCCATATGCCTCAACGCTTGGTGCTTTGAGGCGGACCATTCCTACAACGTCACCAAAGGGCGCGCGCTGCTCAACGCTTACGGCAAAGTGCGTGCGCTTTCGGCATCCGAACGTGCGTCGCTTCCCGTACTGGCGCGCGGCGCGGCCATGCGCTTCCTGCTGACAAGGCTGGTTGACTGGTTGGCGGTGCCCGACGGCGCCCTGGTCAGACCGAAAGATCCGCTGGAATATTATCGCAAGTTGCGCTTTCACCAGGCGGTAAAAAGCTTGCAGGATTACGGTCTCGGCGCATGAGCGAGCAGCGCGTCACCATTTACACTGATGGTGCATGCTCCGGTAACCCCGGCCCCGGAGGCTGGGGTGCGATTCTCGCCTTCAACGGCCAGGAGAAGGAACTCAAAGGCGGGGAGCCACACACCACGAACAATCGCATGGAACTGATGGCCGCAATTTCGGCTCTCGAGGCGCTCAAGCGGCCGTGTGCGGTCGATCTGCATACCGACAGCGAGTACCTCAAAAATGGAATCACCACATGGATTCACGGCTGGAAGAAAAATGGCTGGCGCACATCAGACAAGAAGCCGGTGAAAAACGTCGACCTGTGGAAACGGCTGGATGAGGCGCTCGTTCGCCACCATGTGCATTGGCACTGGGTCAAGGGCCACGCCGGTGACGCCAAAAACGAGCGCGCCGACGAACTCGCACGCGAAGGAATTGTCGCTGCACGCGCGGGTGCAATCGGCGCAATGAAGACGAGATAGTCATTTGTCGGGAGCGGGCGTTGGCCCGCGAGCCCGCCTGAATTACAGCTGCGCGAGTAACGCCTGGCCGCCGGAAATTTCACACTTGCCGGGAGCGTCCTCGATGTTGAGCTTTTTCACCACACCGTCGTCGACCAGCATCGAATAGCGCTTCGAGCGTGTGCCGAGCCCGTTGCCGGAGCCGTCAAAAGCCATATCGATCGCTTTGGCGAATTCGCCGTTACCGTCGGCGAGAAAATCGATCTTTCCGTCGGCGCCGGTCGCCTTTTTCCAGGCCTCCATGACGAACACGTCGTTGACGCCGGTGACCGCGATCGTGTGCACGCCCTTTGCTTTGATGGCGGGAGCGTTGTTCAGGAAACTCGGGATGTGGAGATTGTTGCAGGTCGGAGTAAATGCGCCCGGCACCGCGAAAAGCGCGACCTTGCGGCCTTTGAATATTTCACCGGTGGTTTTCCAGACCGGCCCCTCGGTCGTCATGACTCGGAATTTGGTATCGGGCAATCGATCGCCGACCTTAATAGGCATGGGTGTCCTCTCGCGTTAGCGTTCGTTTCTTGGCTGGGTAGTTACGCCCTTGTCGCCGATTAGTCGAGATGGGTCTTGACCTCGACCGAGCGTTCGCCGGTGACGACGGTGAAAGTCAAATCGAATTGGCCTTTTGGATTGACACCAGGGGGCAATCCGTCAAGTTCGAAGGTGAATTGAGCCCGTCCGGGTGGCGCGCCCTGCGCCGGCTTTGGAATGGGCAGGGCCCATTGGGGTGTCGGCCCTTCGACGAACAACTCGACCGGTTTGCCTGTGGGTGCACCGAGGTCGACGGCAACCAGAGATTTTGTCCCACTGTTGACGCGGCGCGCGGTCAGTCCCAGCTGGGCGGCTGTGACCGGCTTCGGTACGTGCGCCTCCGCTGCCGCCAATGCGGAATCTTGGGCGCTGTCGGCGGCGTAAAGCACAAGCTCGGCGCGTCCTTCGGCCGGGACACATAGTTTTTCACACACCGCGTATTCGGCCTTTACGCGCAGTCGGACCGGCTTTCCTGGTTGCTGCGGCGAAACCACGAGCGGAAGGATCACTCTGTCTTTGTAGCCAAGCGTTTGGCCGGTCTCGTCAGTAAACAAGTGCGGCGCCGGATAAAGCACCGTGGCGGTCTTCAGGTTCTCGGAACCGGAAAAATCGAAGCGCGGGGGGGCGCCGGAATCGCCCGGATAGCGCCAGTATGTTTTCCACCCAGGTTGCATCTTGAACTCGATGCCGGCTCGTAAGTGGGGATCGCCGTTCTTGTTGCTGCCGGCAACGAGTCTGACCGCCGAGCGGATGTCCTCGCTCCAGGGTGATTCGTCGGCCGCATGCGCTGTCGCTCCTGACAAGATGGCGATTCCGCAGGCAGTCAGCGCCACAATTGATGATCTGTTAATGCCGTCCATCCGGGACGCTTTAGTTGGTAACGGCATGCTGCGCTACTGAATTCATTGTGAGCAACCGTTGAACATGATCCGGGCCGGACCCTGCCACAATTGTTGTATTGATTATGACGGTGAACGATTGAACTTTCAGCCGCGAGGTTCGTTTGCAAAGGCGGGTCTATCGGGTAACCTTTTGCCATGAAGATTTCACGCAAGGCGGAGCAGCAGGCCCCGGGGCGCGGCTATCTCGACGGGCAAATGCTGATTGCAATGCCGGCGATGAACGACGAGCGCTTTACGCGCGCTGTGATCTACGTGTGCGCGCACTCGACCGAAGGCGCCATGGGCATCATCGTCAATCATCCGGCGTCTAATATTAAATTTCCCGACCTGTTGGTGCAGCTGGAAGTGATTCCGGCAGCCGAGCGTATTCAACTGCCGAACCGCGCAGAAGATGTAAAAGTTCTCAAGGGCGGGCCGGTCGAAACCGGACGCGGCTTTGTCCTGCATTCGGCAGATTTCTTTATCGAGAATTCGACCCTTCCGATCGATGAAGGCATCTGTCTGACGGCGACGCTCGACATCCTCAAAGCGATCGCGCGCGGCAACGGGCCGGCGAGCGCCATCCTTGCGCTTGGCTATGCCGGCTGGGCTCCCGGTCAGCTTGAGCAGGAAATCCAGCAAAACGGCTGGTTACATTGCGCCGCCGATGCCGAGCTCATCTTTGGCCGGGACACCGACACCAAATACGAGAAGGCCCTGCGCAAGATCGGCATCGACCCCGCCATGCTGTCGAGCGAGGCGGGTCACGCCTGAATATTGCGAACTATTCAGATGCAATCTTGAGCGCGCGCAGCCGTGTCGGCTTGTCGATCAACAGGTCGCGGGCGGCGTCCGCGGTCATCGGTTCGCCGAAGGCAAACCCTTGCGCATATTCGCAACCGAGCTGATAGAGCTCGACCGCATCGGAATCGGTTTCGGCGCCTTCCGCCACGACTTCCATGCCGAGATCGTGCGCCAGCGCGATGATCGAACGCAGGATCACCGGTCGCGTGCCGCGCGGCGTGGTTCGCACGAATGACTGGTCGATCTTGATGGTGTCGAACGGAAAACGCTGCAGGTAGGCAAGCGACGAATGGCCCGTGCCGAAATCATCCAGCGACAGGCCGGCGCCGAGTTCCTTGATGCGCGTCAGCATTTGCGCTGCATGCTCGGGATTTTCCATCACAAGCGATTCTGTGATTTCGAGCTTGAGCGTGCCGCGCGCAAGTGCCGAGCGCCCGAGCACGCTGCGCAAGTCCTGGATCAGGTCGTGACGCAGCAATTGGCGCGATGACACGTTCACGCTGGCAAATACCGGCTCGCGCGCGCGGGTGGCGGACTGCCACTGCGCAAGTTGCCGGGCGGTATGGTCGAGCACAAAAAGCCCAAGGTCGACGATCAGGCCGATTTCCTCGGCAATTGTGATGAATTCCGCCGGCGACAGGCGGCCGAGTTTCGGGTGGTCCCAGCGTGCGAGCGCTTCGAAGCCGGCGATGGCGCGATCTTCCAGCCTTACGATCGGCTGATAAAGCACTTTGATCTCCTCGCGCTCGATCGCGCGTCGCAACTCCGATTCCATCGTCAGCCGGTCGGTCTTGCGAGACCGCATGGCAGGCTTGAATATCTCGATGCGATCACCGCCAATCCGCTTGGCGTAGTACATCGCAAGCTCGGCATCCTTGAGGACCTCTTCGGTGCGCTGGGTCTGATTCTCGGCGAGAGCGAGACCTATCGAAGCAGTCAGGAAGATTTCGCGATCGTTGAAGGCAATCGGTGCCCGCAAGGTGCGGCGGATGGTTTCGGCGAAAGCGACGATGCGCGCGGGCTCTCGTTCGGACAATACAATCAGCGCGAACTGATCGCCGGCAAGACGCGCCAGCGTATCCTGTGGCTTGAGCAAACGTGAAAGACGCCGCGCGATGGTGAGCAGGATCGAATCGCCCACCGCGATACCGACGGAATCGTTGACCTGCTTGAAGCGGTCGAGGTCTATGACAACGATCGACGGCCGGATTTGCGGTTCGGCCCGCGCAAAGCCGAGCGCGGCCTCCAGCCGGTCGATGAAAAGTTCGCGATTGGGCAAGCCGGTGAGATTGTCGTGAACCGCATCAAATAACAGGCGTTCTTCGGCATTTTTGAAGTCGGTCACGTCCGTGAGGGTGCCCACAAGCCGCACGACCTCGCCGTCGGAGCCCACCACGGGGCGTGCCTTGAGTGCGAACCAAAGATAGTTTCCGTCGAGGTTTCGCAGCCGGAAATCCTGCGTGAGGCGCCCGCGGCGCTGCTCGACAACCCCGTCGAGCGAAGCGCGGAAACGATCGCGATCGAGCGGGTGCAGCACCTCAAGCCAGGTCGCCGCCGGTCCTTCCAGCGTGCCGCGTTTGAGGCCGAGCATGTGTTCGGTTTCCGGGCTGGTGTACACTTTGTCTGCCGAAACATCCCAGTCCCAGATGAGATCGCCGGCGCCGGTGAGCGCAAGCGCCCGGCGTTCGACGTCGGAAACAATGCCATGGGTGATGCCGCCGGCGAACGCATGCTGCATGACGGTGAAACCGATCAGCATCACGATCAGCACAAGGCCGCCGAGCAGCGCCGGACCGATGATGTCGTTTGTAACGAGGCCGGTGACCGCAAGGCCGGCAGCTGTCGTCCAAACAACCAATAACAGCCAGGTCGGGATCAACAACACGGCGCGATCGAAACCGTGGGTCGACAGATAAATGACGAGGGCGAGCCCCAGCACGGCGATGCCGGCAAGCGACATGCGGGCGATGCCGGCAGCAACTGCGGGCTCGAACACCGCGACAGCAACCAGCGCGGCAAGCGCCGCCAACCAAGCGATCGTGATGTGGGCATATCGCACGTGCCAGCGCGACAGATTGAGATAGGCGAACAAGAAGACCAGCAGTGTCGCCGACAGGATCGCCTCGCCGCAGGCGCGCCAAACACGTTCAGCGCCGGCCGACATGTCGAACACCTTGCCCCAGAATCCGAAGTCGATGCCGATATAGATCAACACCGCCCAGCCAAGCGCGGCGGCGGCCGGAAACATGATCGAGCCCTTCACCACGAACAGAATGGTGAGGAACAGCGCAAGCAGACCGGCGATGCCGATGACGATGCCGTAATACAGAGTGAATGAATTGACCTTGTCCTTGTAGGCGTCCGGCTCCCACAGATAGATCTGCGGCAGTTTGTCGGTACGAAGTTCGGCGACCAAGGTGATGACGGTGCCGGGGTCGAGCGTAATGCGGAAAACATCCGCGGTCGTACCTTCCTGACGCACCGGACGATCGCCGGTCGATGGGGTGATCGCCGCAATGCGCGAGAGTCCGAGATCAGGCCAGAACAGGCCGGAGCCGACCATGCGGTAATGCGGCACGACAATCAGACGATCGATCTGCTCGTCGCTGTTGTTGGTGAGCGCAAGCACCGCCCAGTTCGTGTTGCCTTCGCGCGCACGCACTTCAATGCGCCGCACGATTCCGTCGGGACCGGGCGCAGTCGAGACCTGAATGCGGTCGCCGTCGGTTTTCTGCAACTCGGTTGCAGCGGTGAGATCGATGGCAGCGGCGTCGAGCCGCACGTTCACCGCTTCCACGGCGCGCGCGCTCTGGGCCGCCAGCAACGAAGCGGCAAACGTAACCGCTACGGCCGTCAGGCATCGAATCATCAGTGTAAAACCCCCGCCCGCGGCATCGCCTTGCAGCCGAGGGCTCTGGGCTTGCCGACGGTGAAAATCTCCAAACAATCTTACCCTTTTCAGTTTAAGTCAGACATTGCGCCGATTTCGCGGCTTGGGCAGAAACGCACGTTCGGTCAGAAGGTTAGCACGATTTTGCCGATATGGGCGCTAGTTTCCATCAGCGCGTGCGCCGCGGCGGCATCGGCAAACAAGAAGGTCTTATAGATGACCGGCTTCACCTTGCCCGCTGCGATCAAGGGCAGCACATTGTCCTCGACCGCACGGGCAATTGCACCTTTGTCGGCGACCGAGCGCGAGCGCAACGTAGAGCCGGTATGGTGCAGCCGTTTGAGCATAATGCGGCGGAAATCGACCGTTGCTTTCGGGCTGCCCTGAAACGCAATTTGCACGATGCGCCCCTCCACCGCAGCAGCTTCATAGTTGCGCGCGATGTAATCCCCACCCACCATGTCCACTATAACCTCGGCGCCTTTGTCGCCGGTGGCCGACTTTGTGGCTGCGACAAAGTCCTCGCTCCTATAGTTAACGGCGACGTCGGCGCCGAGCTTGCGGCATGCATCGCACTTTTCTTTTGACCCGGCAGTCGTGATGACGCGCGCGCCGAACGCCTTCGCAAGCTGGATAGCGGCCGTACCGATGCCTGACGAGCCGCCGTGGATCAAAAGCGTTTCGCCGCTTTTGAGTCCGCCACGCTCGAACGTGTTGTGCCAGACCGTGAAGAAAGTTTCCGGCACCGCCGCCGCCTCGACCATTGATAGACCGGAAACCGGCAACGCGTGACTTTCATGTGCGACGCAATACTCGGCGTAGCCGCCGCCGACCACGAGGGCCATCACGCGATCACCCAGCTTCCAACGTTTGACGTTGGCACCTAAAGCTGCGACTTCGCCTGCAATTTCGAGTCCGGGAATATCAGGCGCGCCGGCCGGCGGCGGATAGAGGCCCATGCGCTGCATCACGTCGGGCCGGTTGACGCCGGCAGCCGCGACCTTCACCAGGATCTCGCCGTCACCGGGCACCGGGACCGGCCGTTGTTCCGGCACGAGCATGTCCGGGCCGCCGGCAGCCTTGATGCCGATCGCCGTCATTCTGGTTGGTATCGCAGCCATCGGTTCCCCTATCTCTCTATCGATTCGTGAGGTCTGTTTAGGCGGGCTCCGGCGATGTGACAACCGCGACCGCTATGGCTAAGTTCGCACGCAGGAGGCCGACCATGCCGGCAATCGACGAGGACGACAAACCGAAAAAGAAAATCGTGCATGAGATTGGTCAGGATCTCACGCTGCTTTCGGTCGAAGAACTTGGTGTTCGCGTGCAGTTGCTGCGCGACGAGATCAATCGGCTCGAAGCGGACATGAAACACAAGCGCGCGTCGCGCACGGCCGCTGACCAGTTTTTCAAACGGTGAAGTTGTTCAGCGCCGTCGCGGGGCAAAGAAGGTATCCTTGTGCCGGGAGCGGCCGGAAAATATTTGGCATCGCGTGTGCCTTCTTAAGGTGTCGTTAAGCTTTCTCGACCATTACTAGGCATTGTCCATCTTCAAAGTGGACATTGAGTGGCTCCTGTCCACTCTGTTTGACGCCTCCCTGTTATCACCTTAGAGCCGCCGGCGACGGCGGCTCCTTTTTTTGTGCCAATATGGGTCAAGCGCGCGTGATCTCTCAATCTCGCGCGGCAACTATATTGCAATGTTAACCATATCGCCGGCTGGACAGAGGCGGCCTGCGCGCGCCATGCTTACCCAATCGTATACGGGGCGCGTATCGGTCCCATGTGAGGCGTGGCGTCATGTCCGAGAAATCCTTGAGCGAAACTCAGCCGGTGTCGTTCGGCGAGAGGCTCGCCGGTTCGCAGGCGTTTGCCGACTTGTTCCGTGACGGCATGGCCCTGGTCGAAGAGACTGCAACTTATCTCGACGGCGCCGGCCGGCAGCAATCAAAGAGACTCGAACGGGCTGCCGCGTTGGCCTACGCTACTGAAAGCATGCGGCTCACGACCAGGCTGATGCAGCTTGCTTCCTGGCTTCTGCTTCATCGCGCGGTGAAGGAAGGCGAGATGTCGCTCGCCCAGGCCAGCAAGGAAAAGAGCAAGGTCAAGCTTTCGACCGCCGATTCTTATGACACCGACAATATTGCGTTGGTGCCGGTGACGCTTCGCGAACTCATCGAGCGTTCACAAAAACTGTACGCCAAGGTGCGCCGTCTCGACGCCACCATCTACAATCAAAGCGCCGCCGAACGTTCTGTGACAGCCAATCCGGTCGAGCGTCAGCTCGGCCTGTTGAAGGCGGCGTTCGGAGCGGAAAGCGTTTAAGCGTCCGCCCGCTTGAAAATAAAAACCCCCGCATCGCTGCGGGGGTTTCGTTTTGCGGGCGGCGGGCCTATTTCTTCTCGTCCGCCTTGAGGAAGCCCGAGAACTTCTTCTGGAAGCGCGACACGCGACCGCCGCGATCGACGATCTGCTGCTGGCCGCCGGTCCAGGCCGGATGCGACTTCGGGTCGATGTCGAGATGCAGAACATCACCCTCTTTGCCCCAGGTGGAGCGGGTGGTGAATTCGCTGCCGTCGGTCATCACCACCTTGATGGTGTGGTAACCTGGATGGATATCTTGTTTCATCGTTATTTTCCGGGCGCGCAGGCGCGCCATTTGGGGCTGAATTTGGTGGCTCCTATACAGCAGCCCATGGCAGGCGGCAAGCTGAGCAATTGACCGGCGCCGGGCCCTCAAGGCATTAAGGATGCGGGGGCGGTGGCAGGTTACATGAGTTCTTCCAACGATGGCCGGGGGCTGGATCCGGCCGGCGGGCCTGCGCCCGGAGAGCGGCGCAAACTCAAGATTAGACCGCTCGCGCGGCTGATGCCTTACATAGCGCGTTATCGTGGCCGCGCATTTGCGGCACTGGCGGCGCTCGTCGTCGCCGCGCTCACAACATTGATCGTGCCGGTCGCGGTTCGCCGCATGATCGATTTCGGTTTCTCCGACAAGGCTGTCCAGCTGATCGACAGCTATTTCGCGGTGATGATCCTCGTCGTCGTCGTGCTCGCGATCTCCAGCGCGCTGCGCTACTACCTGGTAACGACACTGGGCGAGCGCATCGTCGCCGATCTGCGTTCAGATGTTTTTGCGCATCTGACGCATTTGTCATCCGCGTTTTTCGATACGGCGCGAACCGGGGAAATCGTGTCGCGTCTCACCGCCGACACGACCCAGATCAAATCCGCCGTCGGTGCCTCGGTTTCGATAGCGTTACGCAATCTGCTGCTGCTCTTGGGCGGTGCCGCCATGATGGTCGTCACGAGCCCGCGATTGTCATTGTTTGTGCTCGCGGCAATCCCGGTGATCGTGCTCCCCTTGGTGGGCTTCGGTCGCGCGGTGCGCAAACGGGGCCGCGAGGCGCAGGACAAGCTCGCCGAGGCATCCAGCTATGCCGACGAGCTGATCGGCTCGATGCGTACATTGCAGGCCTTCACCAACGAAAAATCGGCGCAGTCACGGTTTTCTTCCGCGGTTGAGTATGCTTATGCCGCCGCGCGCGCCGCCACCAAAGCGCGTGGCGTGCTCACCGCGGTCGTGATTTTTCTGGTCTTTGCCAGCATCGTCGTGGTGCTGTGGATCGGCGCGCAGGATGTGCTCGCCGGCAACATTACTGCCGGCCGCCTTGGGCAATTTGTCCTCTATGCCGTGTTCGCTGCGGGAGGGCTCAGTGAGCTTAGTCAGGTGTGGGGGGAGATCGCTCAGGCCTCCGGCGCGGCCGAACGCCTCTTTGAAATCCTCGACGCCGAGCCGCAGATCAAGGCGCCGGTGCACCCGGCGCCGCTGCCGAAGCCGGCAAACGGGGAAATCGAGTTTCGCGATGTGAGCTTTGTCTATCCCGGCCGCCCGAACATGCCGGTTCTTGATCATGTTTCATTTCGAGTTGCGCCGGGCGAAAAGCTCGCACTGGTCGGCCCGTCGGGCGCCGGAAAAAGCACGATCTTCCAGCTGATCCTGCGATTCTACGATCCGTTGTCGGGGAACATCGGATTTGACGGCGTGCGGCTCACCGATGTGGACCCCGCCGCATTGCGCGCCCGCATCGCGCTGGTGCCGCAGGACGCCGTGGTTTTCGGAATGAGCGTTCGGGAAAACATTCAGTTTGGGCGGCCCGATGCTTCCAGCGCCGAGATCGAGCAAGCGGCCGAGGCGGCGCACGCATCCGAATTTATTCGACGTCTGCCTTTGGGCTTCGAGACGCCGGTCGGCGAACGCGGCGTCACATTGTCCGGCGGCCAGCGTCAGCGGATCGCGATCGCCCGCGCCATTTTACGCGAGGCGCCGCTTCTGTTGCTCGACGAGGCGACATCGTCGCTCGATGCGGAAAGTGAAACCCTGGTGCAGCAGGCGCTCAAACGACTCATGTTCAACCGCACAAGTATCGTGATCGCGCATCGTCTTGCCACCGTGCAGAATTGCGATCGCATTCTGGTTCTCGACCACGGGCGCGTCGTGGAAGAGGGTACTCACGCCTCGCTTGCTTCTGCAGGCGGGCTCTACGCCCGACTGGCGAAATTGCAGTTCGAGGTGACCTGAGCCCCAAGGCCGTCAGACTAAGGCCGCCAAGCCATCCTGTTGACCGCGATCCCCGACACCGGATTTTTGTCTTCGCCGGCATAGGTAAAGTCGTGTTTCTCGTAGAAGCGAATGGCGCGGAAATTATCCTTGTTGACGAGGAGCTCAAGACCTCTTGGCGACAGACGTTTCGCCTCTTCAAGCAGGACGAGCGCGACGTCTGAACCCCAATGTTCAGGCGCGACCACGATCTGGTCGAGATACATCGTTTTCGGATCGACCGTGACGAAGCCGACAAGCGCGCCGCCTCGTTCTGCAAGCACGATCTGCGCGGCCGGCACCAGCTCGTTGCGCCACCGTTCGCGCCACCATGGAACGCGCGCATTGAAATCGAGGTGCGGATAGTGTTTGGCCCAGGTGCGCCGCCACAGTTCGATCGCCGCATCTTCGTCTGCGGGGGCGTATCGGCGCAACGTGCAGATTTTCTCGCTCACCGTTCGGTCAGCTTGAACTCAATACGCCGATTACGCCTGTAGGCATCCTCGGTCTTGCCGAGGTCGATCGGCTGAAATTCGCCGAAACCGGCGGCGACCAGACGTTGCGGCGAGACGCCTTTGCCAACGAGGTACTGGACGACAGAGATTGCGCGCGCGGCCGACAAATCCCAGTTCGATTTGAAAGCGCCGCCAGCGGAAATTTGCCGTACGTCGGTATGGCCGTCGACGCGCAGAACCCAGGCGAGATCACCCGGGATTTGCTTTTCCAGCTCAATCAATGCGTCCGCCACCTTGTCGAGTTCCGCGCGGCCCTCGGGCTTGAGATCGGCTTTGCCGGTATCGAAAAAAACCTCTGATTCCAGCACAAAACGGTCTCCGACGATGCGCATGTCGGTTCGGTTGCCGAGGATCTCGCGAAGCTTGCCAAAGAAATCCGATCGGTAACGCTTGAGTTCGTTGACCCGCTCGGCCAGGGCCAGATTGAGCCGTTGGCCCAGCTCGGTGATGCGGCTTTGCGACTCCTTGTCTCTCTTCTCGGCGGCGTCGAGCGTTTGTTCGATGGCCGCCAGTTGGCGACGCAGCGCGGCAATTTGCTGGTTGAGCACCTCGACCTGGGCCAGTGCGCGGGCTGAGAGTTTTTTCTCGCCCTCCAGCTGGCCGGTGAGCTCCGACACCTTGCCTTGCGCCGCCGCGGCGCCCGCCCCGGCATTATCGGCAGCGCCTTTCAGGCGATCCCGTTCATTTTCGGTGGTGGCGAGTGTCGCGCGCAATTGCGCGAGTTGGTCTTCGAGATTGGCTTTACCCGACTTCTCAAGCCCCAGCAGTTCTGTGAGTTGCGCTATTTGCGCATTCAACCGGGTGAGGGCGGTGTCCTTTCCCGCGACCTCCTGCTGCAAATAGAACTGCACGACCACAAATACGGTGAGCAGGAAAATGATGCCGAGGATCAACGTCGACAATGCGTCGACGAAGCCCGGCCAGTAGTTCATGCCGTTGTCGCCGCGGCGTGCTCGTGCCAGCGCCATAGGTTTCAACTCAACGGTTCACCTTCTCGCGCACCATCACTTCGAGAAGTTTCTTGATCTCGCGTTGCTGCTCGGCCTGCGAATCCACCCAATCGCGGATCATCTGCTGCTCGGTACGCATATGATGCACCAGCCCTTGAATCGCTTCGGCGAGATTGGCCATCGCGGCAGAGGCGGATTTGCCCGCCTCAACCTGATCGACCGCCTCTTTCAAACGGTCGACCGCCGAACGCACTTCGCCGGTGACGGCCGGAGCAACCGTCGGCTCGGCGGCCTGGTCGTAAACGGTCGTGGATAGCCAATCCTCAAGTTCCGTATAAAAGCGATTTTGCGCCTGGCTCGATTGCAGATCGAGGAATCCGAGCACCAGCGAACCGGCGAGCCCGAACAGCGAGGACGAGAACGAGATACCCATGCCGGAGAGCGGCGCGGCAAGCCCATCGCGCAGGGAGTCGAACATCGTACCGGCATCGCCGCTCGCCTTGAGGCCCTGAATGACGCCGCCGACCGAACTCACGGTTTCGATCAGACCCCAGAACGTGCCGAGCAAGCCGAGGAAGACAAGCAGCCCGGTCATGTAGCGCGAAATATCGCGTGCTTCGTCGAGGCGCGTGGCGATCGAGTCGAGAATGCCGCGCATCAATTGCGAGGACATTGCCATTCGGCCGACGCGGCTTCCGAGGATCGCGGCCATCGGTGCGAGAAGTATCGGCGGCCGATCGACTGCAAGACCGGGGTCGGCGAGACGGAAATTGTTGACCCACGCAATTTCCGGATAAAGCCGCAGCACCTGACGGAACGACAGAACAATACCGATCAACTCAATTCCGATGATTAGCGCGTTCAGGCCCGGGTTAGCCATGAACGCGACCTCGATCTGCTTGTGCAGTACGAAGGCGACCAGTCCGACAAGGATGACGAACACGAGCATCCGAACCAGGAAGATGCGCGGGGACGACAGCTTGAGTGGATCGAGTTCTTTGGCCATGGCTCTAGGAGTTACGAGGAATGCAGCCCTTGCCGAGCACTATGACACAGTCCGGTGACAGGAAAAAAGCAGTTGTGGTGGAACCACAACCCAGCATAAAGCCGCCGATTGAGTTGAAATTGCGGTGGCCTAGAGATTGCCGGCCTTTTTAATCAGCGCGATCAGCTCTTTCTGAATTGCTTCGTTCCCGGCGGCGATGTGGCCCTTGTCGAAAATATCGTCGCCGCCGTCGCAGTCGGATACGAACCCACCGGCCTCTCGTACCATTATCAACCCGGCCGCTACATCCCACGGCTTGAGGTCGCGCTCCCAATAGCCGTCGAGCCGGCCGGCCGCGATCCAGGCGAGATCGAGTGCCGCCGAGCCAAAGCGGCGCAGGCCCGCAACCTGTTCCTGGATCGCGTTCGTTTCTTTCCGCGAAAGCCCGATGTCGCCGCGGCCATAGTGCGGAAGCCCGCAGGCGACGACCGCGTCGGCAAGGCGCTTGCGGCCAGCGACCCGGATGCGCTGCTCGTTGAGAAACGCGCCTTTGCCTCGTTCGGCAATAAACATTTCGTCGTTCGCCGGATTGTAGATCAAGCCCGCCACTATAGTTCCTTCGCGCTCAAGCCCGATCGAAATGGCGAATTGCGGAATGCCGTGCAAAAAATTGGTGGTGCCATCCAGCGGATCGACGATCCATGTGTGGGTTTTATCGGCGCCCTCGCGGCGGCCGCCTTCCTCCCCGAGGAAGCCATAACCCGGCCTTGCCTTCATCAGCTCCGCGTGGAGCGTCTCTTCGGCGCGACGATCGGCGGCACAGACAAAATTGGCCGGACCTTTCAGCGACACCTGCAATTTTTCCAGCTCGCCAAAATCGCGTTTGAGAGCGCGCGCGGCCTTGCGCGCGGCTGCGATCATGACATTGAGCAGTGCGGAGTGCTGCATGGCGCGTGCGGTCTGCCCGCGAAGACGGGCGCCGTCAAGGGCGTATAGCCACCACGGTCGACAGCCATTTTCTGGCTGCCTTATCGGCAGTCTCAATCACCGCCCGGTTTTGCTTTGCGGCAAATGCGTCGAGGTCGGGATCGCTGCTGCCGCCGGCCTTCGCGATCATGTGCCATTTGACGGCCTCGGTCGCGTCGGCGGGCAAGCCTCGTCCGGCCATCAGGATCCGCGCCAGACGATTTTGCGCGACTGGATTGCCGAGATACGCAGCTTTCAGGAATAGTTGCGCGGCCGCCGTCTCGTCCTTGTTAATTCCTTCGCCGTTGAACTGAGCAATTGCAAATTCGACCATGGCGTCAACATTGCCGGCGACCGAGGCCTGCTGCATGAGCCGCATCGCCTTGCTCTGATCCTTCGGCACGCCGCGGCCGTCCTTGTACATCGTAGCGAGCGCGTATTGTGCCTCTGAATTTCCCGCCTCCGCCGCAATAGCGAACAGTTCGCCCGCGCGCTTGAGGTCTTGCGGGAATTGCTCGCCCTGCAGATAGAGCAAGCCGAGGTCGTAGGCGGCGCTGGGATGGCCGAGCTTGGCGGCGGCCTCGAGCAACCGCGCAGCTTCGTCGGGGTTGCGGGCACCGGCGCGGCCCTGAAAACTAAACATGGCCAGCGCGAACATCGCGTCGCGGTTGCCCTTGGCGGCGGCCTGCTTGTACCACTGCGCGGCTTTCGAATCGTCGCGGCCGACGCCCAGTCCTTGCGCATAAATTTCGGCGAGCAGCGTCATGGCTGCGGGATCGTTTTGCTGCGCGCGCTTGGCGGCCTCGTTGAACGCGGTGATATAGAGGCCCCGCTGATAAGCCCCGTAGGCGACGTCCAAGTTGGATTGATCCAGGCTTGCGGAGGGTCCCGGTGCCGACTGTGGCCACGGCGGAAGTGTATTAGGCGTGTTTTTCGTAACCTGTGCCACTGCCGGTGTGGCACCGGCAGTCATCACAAATATTCCGAGAGCAACGAGACGATGCGGCGTTCCGATCATGCTGCCGTCTCCGGAAGTCGGAGACAGCGGCCGGCTTCGCCTATCGTTGCCGCGATTTCACGCGGATCGAGCCAAATAAAATCGCCAAGCGCCACGAAATCGGCGCCGGCTGCGACCAGCGGTGGAATCTCGTCGAGCGAGGCAGCGTAACCAACACAGGGGATTTCGAAAACTTCCGCCCACCAAGCGACGCGTTCCTCGATCGCCGGCAGGGTCGGGCGGCTCCTCTCCGCGTCCGGCTCTCCGAACATCACGTAGTCGGCTCCCTCTTCCGCGACGCGCATGGCGTCGTGCCGGGTTGTGAGGCCGCCGGCGCCGGCAATTCGCGCGGGCTTGAGTTGTTCGATCGCGTCCATAAACGCAGCCGCGCCGGTCAAGTGTGCGCCATCGGCACTGGCGCGCGCGACGAGGTCGACGTGGCCGTCGAGCAGGAGGGCGGCGCCTTTGTCCTGTGCCAATGCTGCCAGCGCCTTGACGCGATTGATGAGGCTGCGCTCATCCGCATCGGCAAGGCGCAGCAGGACGGCGGCTATGTCGCCGGCGTCCAGCGCTGCCGCCAATCGAGGAGCAAAATCGGGCGCGTCCGCGATCGGCGGAGTGACCAGATAAAGGCGTGGGGCAGGGCGAGGAGCCGCCTGTTTGGGTCGCGAAGCCATGGCCTGCGCATGCTAGCCCAATCCGGCAAAAAATTGACCTGTCCAGTCACTTGGTCGCGGTGCCGCAGGTCTTGGAGAACACCGCAAGCTCGTGGCCGACTTGGGCTATTACGCTTTCCCACTCGTCGATTCGCGGTTGGCGAAACAGCCGGGCGCTGGGGTACCAGGGACTATCCGTGCGCTGCGATAACCAGCGCCAGTCCTGGATGTGGGACAGCAGGATCCACAACGGCTTGCCCATCGCGCCTGCGAGATGCGCCACCGCGGTATCGACGGCGATCACCAGGTCAAGTTCGGTGATCGCGGCCGCGGTTTCGGCGAAGTCGGTGAGGGCATCTTCGATCCGCAGGATAGGAAAGCGGCCGAGGACCGTCAGATCGGTGTCCCGATATTCACGTTGCAAACTGACGAAATGCACGTCCGGGAGCGCCAGCAACGGTTCGAGTCGCGACAGCGCGATGCTGCGGTTGTGGTCGTTCTTGTGTGTCGGCTTGCCGGACCAGACCAGGCCGACGCGCGGCTTGCCGGTGCCGGCGAAACGCGCGCGCCATGTTCCGATCCGTTCGGCAGGCGCGTGCAGATAGGGCATCGACGCAGGGATTGTGTCAATCGTGGTGCCGAAGGCGAGCGGCAAACTCAGCAACGGGCAATGCACATCGAATGCCGGCAGCGTATCGCCGCGCCGATACATGCCAATCAATCCGTCAAATTTTCCGATGAGCGGCATCAAGCTGTCGGGCAGTTCGAGAACGATCCTTGCGCCTCTCCCGGCGACCATCGGCACATAACGCACGAATTGAATACTGTCGCCGAAACCCTGTTCGGCGTGCAGCAGGATCGTCTTGCCGGTCAGATCTTCGCCGCGCCATTGCGGTTGCGTGAATTCGCGCGGAGTAAGTTCGGTCGCGCCGCGCCAACGCCATTCGTAGCCGGCCCAGCCTTGCTCGAAATCTCCGACTGAGAGGCAGAGAAGCGACTTGTTCCAGTGCGCCTCTGCCATGTCGGGCTCGAGCGCGATGGCGCGATTGAAGCTGTCGAGCGCCTCTTCGGTTCGATCGAGATAGCGAAGCGCGCTGCCACGATTGACCAGCGCAAAGGCCATGGGCTTGTGCGCGATCGCGGACTCATAGTGGGCCAGCGCCTCGTCCGGCCGGTTGAGGTCGAGGAGCGCATTGCCGCGATTGTTATGCGCCTCGGTGTAGTCAGGCTTTAGGGCAAGTGCCCGCTCGAAACTGGCGAGAGCCTCTTCGTGGCGGCCCATGGCGTTCAATGCATTGCCGCGGTTATTGAAGCCGAATGCGAAATCCGGCTGCATCTCCAGGGCGCGCTCGTATTCCTTGAGCGCCTGGTCGTAAGCGTGCATTTCGTAAAACGCGTTCCCGCGGGCGATGACAACCTCGACATAATCGGGTTTGAGGACCAGAGCACGATCATACGCATCGAAAGCTTCGTTGAAGCGCTTGAGATCGCGCAACACCAGGCCGCGATTGGCATGGGTTACGGCGTCGTCGGGAGCGATGGCGAGAGCCTGTTCGTAGCAGGCGAGCGCTTCCGCGAGCTGCTTGCGATCGCGCAATAGATGGCCGCGTTCCTTCAGTGCGGCCGCGTGCCGCGGCTGATATGAGAGCGCGCGGTCGAAACTCGCCAGCGCTTCGTCGCGTCGATTAAGCCTGGCCAGGCACTGGCCGCGGTTCACCAGCGCGTCGGCATAATCCGGACGATGCACGAGCGCCTGCTCGTAGCTTGCGAGCGCCTCTTCGTTGCGGTCGAGCTCGAAAAGAGCGTTGCCGCGATTGTTGATCGCCTCGGAATAATTGGGCCGCGCGGCAATCGCCTTCTCGAAGCTCAAGAGCGCGTCATCCGCCCTTTTTAGCGCGCGCAACGTATTGCCGCGATTATTGAGGGCTTCGGCATAATCCGGCTTGAGCTTGATCGCGCGCTCGTAGCTTTTGAGCGCCTCCTCGTGACGTTCGAGCACAGCCAGCACCGTGCCGTAGTTGGAATGGGCGGCGGCCGACCGCGCGTTGGTCTTGAGTGCGCGTGCGATCAGCTTGAGCGCCTCGGCGGGCTGGTTTCGCTGATGCATGAGTACGCCGCACAGGTGCAACGCGTCGAAGTTGCCCACCTGAACGGCGAGGATCTGCCGATAGAGCGCTTCAGCCTCGTTGAGCTGTCCGCGCTGATGACAGTCAACGGCCCGCCGAAGCGTGTCGGCAATGTTGGGTTTTGCGGATGACGGGTTGATGAGCGGCTTGGGCATGGCCTCGAATGCGTTGCGAATGCCACGCGGGAACGCAACATCACCTGGCCGGCGCCTCGCCGGCGAATCATGTGCGAGATTATTCGCTTGTAACGCCTGCGTCCAAGTTGGGTACGCGCGCCTCAGCCTGGCATCGGAACCGGGCCCATATCCTTCGGCACCTTGTAGCCCTTCTGCACCGCCGGGCGCGCGGCGATGGCTTCGTACCAGCGCTTCACATTTGGATATTGCTTGAGATCGATGGTCTGCCACTCGAAGCGCGAGATCCAGGGCCAGATCGCGATGTCGGCGATGGAATATTGATCGGCGACAAACTCATGGCCTTCGAGCCGGGTGTTGAGCACTTTATAGAGACGATGCCCTTCTTTCAGGTAACGCTCCTCGGCGTAGGGCGCCTTGCCCTTGTTGTACTTCACGAAGTGATGCACCTGCCCAAGCATCGGGCCGGGACCACCCATCTGCCACATCAGCCATTCGATCACGCGATAGCGGCCTTCGCCCGATTTGGGCATCAGCTTGCCGGTCTTGTCGGCGAGATAAATCAGGATCGCTCCGGACTCCATCAACGCCATGTTGTTGTCACGGTCGACGATCGCAGGAATGCGGTTGTTGGGGGCGACCTTGAGGAACTCGGGCGCGAACTGCTCGTCCTTGGAGATGTCGATTGGGTGCACCGTGTAGGGCAAGCCAAGCTCTTCCAGGGCAATGGAAACCTTGCGGCCATTGGGAGTCGTCCATGTGTAGAGATCGATCACGTTTCGTGTCCTTGGCTTGCGTTGTAACTGCGGGAACGTCCGCGGCGGGGAGGGCGGTGACAGGCGAGGCTTATCAGAAACGGAAAGGGCCGCAACGCGAAGCGGTCCTTTGCACGTCAGGCCGCTTTTTTCTCCATATCGGCTTTCCACTGACCGAGCGCGGCGAGGCCATTCATCTTCGCGCGATGCGCAAACGCGCGCTGGGCGGCCGCTACGTTTTCCGTTTTGCCCTTCCAGGTGGTCTGCGGCGCGTGCTGAAGCGCGCGACCGTATGAAAAGGTCAGCTTCCACGGCAGATTTCCAATTCTGTTCATGGCATCGAGATGGGCGGTCGCTTCTTCGTCGCTTTGCCCGCCCGAGAGGAACGCGATCCCCGGCACGGCACCCGGCACGCAGTTCTTGAGCACCTTGACGGTTTTTTCCGCCACTTCCTCGACGCCGGCGCGTTTGCCGTTCTTCTTGCCGGAGATCACCATGTTGGGTTTGAGCACGATGCCTTCGAGTGCGACGCGCTGGAAATAGAGCTCTTCGAATTGGGCCTTCAGCACCAGTTCGGTCACTTGATAACAGCGATCGATATCATGATCGCCATCCATGAGGACTTCAGGTTCGACGATCGGCACGATCTGGGCGATCTGGCACAGCGCCGCATAGCGCGCGAGGGCGTGCGTGTTGGCGCGGATGCAGGTGTAGCTGGGGATGCCCGCGCCGATATCGATGACCGCGCGCCACTTCGCGAAACGCGCACCTTGCTGGTAGTACTTCGGGAGGCGGTCGGCGAGCTTGTCGAGACCGATGGTCACGACCTCACCCGGACAATTCGGCAGGGGTTGGGTGCCTTCGTCGACCTTGATACCCGGGATCGCGCCTGCCTTCTTTATCAGGTCAACCAGCGGGGTGCCGTCCTTCGCTTTCTGCCAGATGGTCTCGTCGTAGAGGATGACGCCCGAAATGTGCTTCATGCCCTCGGACGAACGGAACAGCATTTCGCGGTAGTCGCGACGGCTGTCTTCAGTCGACTCAACACCGATCCCGTCAAAGCGTTTTTTGATGGTCCCGGAGGATTCGTCTGCCGCCAGGATGCCCCTGCCGGGCGCAACCATGGCCTGTGCGACCTTGTTCAATTCAGCGAGATTCATTGTTCCCTCCATCGCATCCATTCGTGTCCCGGATGACGGCGAACTAAAGCGGTTCGCCGTCACTTTACTCTCAAGACCTCGACACCGGGCAAGGCTTTCCCTTCAAGCCATTCGAGAAATGCACCGCCGGCGGCCGAGACATAACTCAGGCGATCGGTTACTCCGGCGACATTCAGCGCGGCAACCGTATCGCCGCCGCCCGCTATCGAGACAAGCTCACCGGCTCCGGTCAGTTCCGCGGCCGCCTCGGCGATTTCGACCGTTCCATTGTCGAACGGTTCCATCTCGAAGGCGCCGAACGGGCCGTTCCACACCAAAGTCTTGGTGCGGGCAAGCAACGAGACAACCTGTTCGACGCTGCGCGGACCAATGTCGAGGATCATGTCCTTGGCGCCGACCTCGCCCGCATCGACAACGCGCGAAGGCGCGTGCGCCTCGAATTTCTCCGAAACGACGACATCGACCGGGAGCACGACTTCGCGCTTCGTAGCTTTGGCCTTGTCCATGATGTCGCGTGCGGTCGCAACCAGGTCGGCTTCCGCAAGCGACTTGCCGACGACTTTTCCTTGCGCGAGCAAAAAGGTATTGGCCATGGCGCCGCCGATGATCAGCGCGTTTACTTTATCGAGAAGATTGCCAAGCAATTCGAGCTTGGTCGAAATCTTGGCGCCGCCGACGATCGCCGCCAATGGCCGTTCGGGATGTTCAAGGGCCTTCGTGAGCGCTTCGAGTTCAGCCTGCATCGTGCGCCCCGCGTAGGCCGGCAGTTTGTGACCAAGGCCCTCGGTTGAGGCATGTGCACGGTGCGCGGCCGAGAAGGCGTCGTTGACCCAGATGTCACCCAGCTTGGCGAGCGACCGGACGAAGGCGGGATCGTTTTTCTCTTCGCCAGCGTGGAAACGAACGTTCTCAAGACAAATGATGTCGCCCGGCTTCATGGCGGCGACCGCACGTTCGGCGGCCTCGCCGATACAGTCGTCGACGAATCCTACCGGCCGCTTGATGATGCGCGCGACCTCGGCTGCGACGGGCTTCAAGGACTGCTTTCGATCGCGTCCCTTCGGGCGGCCGAAATGCGAGAGCAGGATCACCTTGCCGCCCTTGTCGGCGATCTCGGTGATTGCCGGCGCGGCGCGCTCGATGCGGGTTGAATCAGTAACGACCCCGTTCTCCACCGGCACGTTGAGATCCACGCGCACCAATATGCGCTTGCCCTTCACGTCGACGTGGTCGAGGGTGTGAAACTGAGTCATTCGGGAGATTCTCGTGTCCCGGATGTCGCCGATCGGGCGCAGCCGGTCTAGATCAATTTCCCCATCGCGACCGCTGTATCCGCCATGCGGTTCGAGAAACCCCACTCGTTGTCATACCAGGACATCACGCGCACCAATGTCCCGTTCATTACCTTGGTCTGATCCATGTGAAAGGTGGACGAGTGCGGATCGTGGTTGAAATCGATGGAGACGTTGGGATCATTGGTGTAGGCGAGAATTCCCTTGAGCTGCTGTTCCGAAGCCCGTTTCACCGCGTCGTTGACCTCTTCCTTTGTCGTCTGTTTCTTCGCGACGATCTTGAGGTCGATCACCGAGACATTCGGCGTCGGCACCCGAATGGCGACGCCGTCAAGCTTGCCCTTGAGCTCGGGCAGCACCAGGCCGATCGCCTTGGCGGCGCCGGTGGAGGTCGGGATCATCGATAGCGCGGCAGCACGCGCGCGATAGAGATCCTTGTGCATGGTGTCGAGCGTCGGCTGGTCGCCGGTGTAAGCGTGGATCGTGGTCATGAATCCGGTCTCGATGCCGACCGCGTCGTTGAGTACCTTGGCCACCGGCGCAAGACAATTGGTCGTGCAGGAACCGTTGGAGACGACCTTGTGGTCCTTTGTCAGCTTGTCGTGATTGACGCCAAAGACCACGGTGAGGTCGGCGCCATCGGCCGGCGCCGAGACCAGCACGCGTTTGGCGCCGGCCGTCAGGTGCGCCGAAGCCTTGTCCTTCACGGTGAAGAGGCCGGTGCATTCGAGCGCAATATCCACGCCCAGATCCTTCCACGGCAGTTTCGTGGGGTCGCGCTCGGCGGTGACTTTAATGGCGCCGTTTCCGATGCTGATCGTGTCGCCTTTGACCGTGACCTGTCCGGGAAAGCGGCCGTGCACGCTGTCGTAACGCAACAGATGCGCATTGGTTTCGACGGGACCCAGATCGTTGATCCCGACCACTTCGATATCCTTGCGGTCGGCTTCCGCTATAGCGCGCAGAATGTTGCGGCCAATGCGCCCGAATCCGTTAATGGCAACGCGTACGGTCATAGAGTCGCTCCCGGCTCGTTCAGTCTGCCGCGGCACGATGTACCACGACACATATAGTCATCGTTTACTTCTTCCCAAGTTTGGTTAGCGCCGCATGCGCGACCGCATCCGCGGTAATTCCAAACTTTTTGTACAGATCCTTGTAGGGCGCGCTCGCGCCGAACGATGTCATGCCGATAAAAATGCCGTCGGAACCAATGATGGCGTCCCAGCCCTGACGAACGGCGGCCTCGACGCCGATATTGACGCGCGCGTCGCCGACGATGGCGCGGCGATAGTCATCTTTCTGTTCCAGGAATAGTTCGAAACAGGGAACCGAAATCACCCGCGCCGCGACGCCGCGCGTCGCCAGCAGTTTCGCGGCGTCGACTGCAATCGCGACCTCCGAACCGGTGGCGAAAATCGAAACGTCTGAGCGGCCATCGGGGCCGGCTATTTCGTAGGCGCCCTGCGCGCAAATATTGTCTTCGTCGAGCCGGTTGCGCAGTTGCGGCAGGTTCTGCCGGGTCAGCGCGAGTATGCTTGGCCTGTTGCTTTCTTCGAGGGCAAGCTGCCAGCACTCGGCTGTTTCCACCGCATCGCAGGGACGAAACACCAGCAGGTCGGGAATTGCGCGAAGCGCGGCAAGATGTTCGACCGGTTGATGCGTCGGTCCATCTTCACCGAGGCCGATCGAGTCGTGGGTCATCACATGGACGACCCGTTTGCCCATCAGCGCGGCAAGCCGAATTGCCGGGCGGCAGTAATCGGAAAAAACCAGGAACGTTCCCGAATACGGAACAATGCCCCCATGCAGGGCCATGCCGTTCATCGCCGCGGCCATGCCGTGCTCGCGCACGCCGTAGTGGATGAAGCGGCCGGAGAAGTCGGCGGCCGAAATCGTCTTCATGCCTTTGACGCGGGTGTTGTTGGAACCGGTGAGATCGGCCGAGCCGCCGATCATCTCGGGCAGCACCGGAATGAGACTTTCGAGCGCGAATTCGCTGGCCGTGCGGGTGGCGATTTCCTTCGGTTGCGCCGCGAGTTTTTCTTTCACCGCGCGCACCGCATGCGCAAGGGCTTGCTTCGGCAAATCGCCCGTCATGCGGCGCTCGAATTCGGCGCGCTTGCCGCCATCGAGCGCGGCCAGTCGTTTCTTCCAGTCCGCATGCGCGCCTTTTGAGCGAGCTCCCGTCGCGCGCCAGGCTTTCAGGATATCGGCTGGCACATCGAAGGGCGCGGATGTCCAGCCGAGCGTTTTGCGAACGCCGGCGATCTCATCCGCGCCAAGGGGCGACCCATGCGATTTTTCCGAGCCCTGTTTGGTCGGAGCCCCGAAACCGATTTTGGTCTTGCAGGCGATCAAAACCGGTCTGTCGGATGTCTGTGCCTTCTCGAGTGCCGTGCTGATTGCCGCCGGATCGTGTCCATCTATTCGCGAAGCGGTCCAGCCGGCGGCCTCGAAGCGCTTCACCTGATCGACGCTGTCGGCGAGCGACAATGCGCCGTCAATCGAAATGCCGTTGTCGTCGAACAGAACGATCAGCTTGTTGAGCTTGAGATGGCCGGCGAGCGCGATCGCTTCCTGGCTGACGCCTTCCATCAGGTCGCCGTCGGAGGCGATCACGTAGGTCTTGTGATTGACCACGCCGTCGCCGAACACCGCAGCGAGATGCTTTTCCGCGATCGCCATGCCGACCGCATTGGCAAGCCCCTGACCAAGCGGACCGGTGGTGGTTTCGACGCCGGGCGCGTGGCCGAATTCCGGGTGGCCAGCGGTGATCGAACCGAGCTGGCGGAAGCGCTTGATCTCATCAAGCGTCATTGCGTCGTGCCCGGTGAGATAAAGCAGGGCGTAGAGCAACATCGAGCCGTGGCCGGCCGAAAGCACGAAGCGGTCGCGATCGGGCCAAGCCGTGTCCGCCGGATCGAATTTCAAAAAGCGGGAGAAGAGCACGGTCGCCACGTCGGCCATGCCCATCGGCATGCCCGGATGGCCGGACTTGGCCTGCTCCACAGCGTCCATCGCCAGCGCGCGAATCGCGTTGGCCATGCTCGCGTGAGCAATGACGGGGCCAGCGGCCGGTTGCTCGCGACGCTCTGCAGGCGCCGCGGCTGCCGTTGGCGAGGCTTTTGCGCTCATGAAAGGGCCTTTTGGCCGGTGGATAGCATGTAAGTCCTCTGAGTCAATGTGACGGGAACCGCGCGCATCGGCCATGCACAGGCGGCGAAAACAGCTGGGCAAATCGTCCGCGAAGCGTTGACTGGACGGTCGCGCAGCACGTAAGGTTCTTTGCCTAAATATCTGCTGCCGCAAGACTTTTTTGGTGCGGATCCAGGCAATGACGGAGCAAAGCGCAATCGATTCTTCGGTCAGACGTCTGGCGCTCGCGCTCGACGCACTCGATGCCGCGGTCGAGCGGCGAAAGCAGGCCGACCGCAGCGAAGAGGGCCTCGCCGCCCAGGTGCAGGCTCTCGGTGTCGACCGCACGCGACTTGCGGCAGAGCTTGATGGTGAAACAGCTCGCACGCGCCGGCTGGAAGCGACGAACCGCGAAATTGCCGAGCGTCTGGATACAGCAATCGCATCAATTCAATCGGTACTGGACTTGCACGAGTGAACCCATGGCCCAGGTCGTCACCACCATTGCCGGCCGTCAATTCCGTCTCGCCTGCGAGGACGGCCAGGAAGATCACTTGCAGACGCTGGCCAAGGAAGTCGACCAGCGCATCATTGATCTGCGCCGCAAGTTCGGCGAGATCGGCGACACGCGCCTCACCGTGATGGCCACACTGATGGTTGCCGACGAACTTGTTGAGGCGATGCAGAAGATGCGCCGCCTGGAAGAAGAGATCGCCGCTTTGCAGGACGCACGACTCGTCGCCGCCGACCGCGCCAAGGCCGCATCCGATGCGGTGGTCGGCGCTTTCAATTCCGCGGCCGAGCGCATCGAAGGCATCACGAAGAAACTTAACCAGACAGTCGGCAACGGCAGCGTGGCGATGGGTTGACGCCCTTCGCAACGAGTGGCGTCCGCAGAATATAACCACTACATTCCAACGGCGGGGCTGCGGGGTGCGTCAGGAGACACAATCCCCGGGGCCTTATCGATCCTTAAGGGAGCTGTCCCTGGCCGGGCTCGTGGGTTCGGTCATATGGCGCCCACCTACTTTCGTAGGGAACCCGGGATCGATGCTCCAACGGCCATCGCGGCTCCGCACTTTATTGCAATGACCAACAGCGCCGAAACGGATTCCCCAAAAGCACGGCTTCGGCGACAGGCTCTCGCGCTGCGTGACGGGTTGCCCGCGGCTGTGCGCGCTGCCGCCGCCGAGACGATTGCCGCGCGGCCCTTCCCGATAAAATTCAAGCACGGCACGATCGTCTCCGGGTTTTCGCCGATGAAGACCGAAATCAATCCGGTCCCGCTGATGCGCAAGCTCGCCGCCGACGGGGCGAAGCTGGCGCTGCCCGCAATCGCCGGGCGCGGCAGGCCGCTGATCATGCGCGCGTGGACATTTGGCGCGCCATTGGCCTCCGGCCAGTGGGGCATTCGTGAACCGATAGCCGCGGCGCCCGAAGTTGCACCTGACATTCTCATTGTTCCGCTCGCCGCCTTCGACCGTGCCGGCCATCGCATCGGATACGGCGCGGGGTACTACGACATGACCATCAAGGCCTTGCGTGCGCAAAAGAAGGTCACGGCCATCGGAATCTCCTTTGCGGCCCAGGAGATTCAATCCGTTCCGGCCACCGAGCGCGACGAACGGCTCGATCTCGTGCTAACGGAACGTGAGGTGATCGATTTTCGCTCCGCATGATCGCGAAAAGCGGGTCCTGTTGCGCAAATAAATATAGAGTTTGAACTTATGCGTATCCTTTTTATCGGCGATGTCGTCGGCCGTTCCGGACGTACCATCGTGATCGAGCGGCTCCCGGGTCTCATCGCCGGATGGAAACTCGACCTCGTAGTGGTCAACGGCGAAAACGCGGCCGGCGGCTTCGGGATCACCGAGGTCATCTACAACGAACTCCTAGACGCTGGCGCGGACGCTATCACGCTCGGCAACCATGCGTGGGATCAGCGCGAGGCTTTGGTGTTTATCGAACGCGCGCCGCGTCTGATCCGCCCGCTCAACTATCCCAAAGGTACGCCGGGTCGTGGCGCCGCTTTGGTCGACACAAAGAACGGCAAGCGTGCGCTGGTGATCAATGCCATGGGCCGTATTTTCATGGATCCGCTCGACGATCCCTTTGCCGCGATCGAGCGCGAACTTTCCGCTTGCGCGCTCAAGTCGGGTGCGGATGCGATCGTCATCGATTTCCATTGCGAGGCAACGAGCGAGAAACAGGCCATGGGCTATTTCACCGACGGCCGCGCCAGCCTCGTGGTTGGCACACATACTCACGCGCCGACGGCAGACGACCGGATCCTGCCGAATGGCACGGCCTTCGTGTCGGATGTCGGGATGACCGCGGACTATGATTCCATCATCGGCATGAACAAGGACGAGCCGCTCAATCGTTTTCTGCGCAAACTGCCGGGTGCGAAATTCGAGGCGTCAAACGGCCCCGCGACATTATGCGCCCTCGCGGTCGAGACCGATGACGTGACCGGCCTCGCGCGCAAGGTCGGCGCCGTGCGGATCGGTGGTATCCTGCAGCAGGCGCGGCCGAACTTCTGGGACTAAAAATTTTTGAAGCGGGTTGACCGCGAATCGCAGCAGTGATTCGGTAGTGACGTTGATTCGCCGGCGTGTGCTGGGTCCGGCATAGCGACCTCGCACGGGCACCCATGAATTTGCGCGTCGACAGCAATCTTGCACTGGAAATTCCGCCCGACGTCATCCCCCGAACGCCCGCGCGAAAACAGAAATCAGATCCTCGCGCCGAGCTTGCCTCTCAGTTCGTTCCCTCTGGCGCGCGCGTGCTCGATCTCAGTGGAGATCAGGCACTGCAACCTCTTTTGCCGCGCGGCTGCGACTACAGCGGTATCGGCAGCGTCGGCACGAAACGCGAGCCGAACGCCGGCGATTTCCCGACCGAGGCCGCCTCACAGTGCGATGTCGTCGTCATGCTCGGCGCGCTCGAGCGCGTTGCCGATGTCGAGAACCTGTTCACCCATCTGCGCTTTTGCAAGCGCGACGTCATCCTTAGCTACCATGCGACCGATCTGACGAAGCGCCTCGATCGCGCGGCGCTCGGTTTCACCAATCATCTGAGCTTTTATGATCTGGCGCGGCTGTTCGACCGCTATGGCTTTCGCATCGAGTGCACGACTCCGATCGACGAAACTCAAGTGTTGATGCGGCTCACGCCGACAGAATGGCTGGCGCCGGCTGCGCCCTGCAGCGTCGCGGTGATTGCAGATGAGACCACCGGACATTTCGGCGCAAGGCTCGGCTGCCAGATGATCAATGCGTTGTTGCCGGGTGAGGCGGAAGTGGACCATCTGACCTTCGACACGCTCGATGCGGCGCGCGCCACCTACGATCTGGTCATTCTTGGCACGGGGAATGGCCTCTTCCCGCCGCTGCTTGGAGAGGAAGTGCTCGATATCGTTTCGCGTTCCAAGGCGGCAATCGGCATATTCGGCACGCAGGGGCGTGGGCTGATTTCGCGTCCGACCCTCGATCGTCTCATTGACCGGCTCGACACCTGGTTCGCACGTTATGAGGACGATGTGCTGATGTACGGACGCGGACGCGGCAACGTCGTTCACATCGGCGACTGGCTGATCGATCAGTTCCCGCTCACGCGGGCCGCGAATGACGAGCCTTTGGTCGTCGACAACGAACTCGGTCAGGATCTCGCCCTCGACCGCGCGATCAATACCATTCAAAAACACAAGCGGGTCTATTCAACCGTGCCGGCGGCGCTGCTGTGCGCCCTCACGTCTGCGGAACTCGCGGCTTACGCGGAAACACCGGCGCCGCAACCCGATCTCGCGATCGGCCAATTCCGCAGCATGCTGATCGACGTTTTTGGCCGTGCCTATCCGGAACAGAAATTCTTCCTGGTCGACCGCGACCCGATCGCGCGCTACAAGGCACGCGTCCACCGCAACGTGGCCAAAGTCGGGTCGCGTATCGGTTCGATCCTGCGCAACGTTGCGGTTGCGGCCTAGCCCGGCGACATTTATTTTTCTGCGCGGCCGGCCTATATAGCCGCCGGCATCACTCTCATCGTGCGTTATTTCTCATGGCTGGTCATTCCCAATTCAAGAACATCATGCACAAGAAGGGGCGCGCAGATAAGGCGCGCTCCAAACTGTTCGGCAAGCTTGCGCGTGAAATAACGGTGTCCGCCAAGCTCGGCATGCCCGACCCGGCGTTCAATCCGCGGCTGCGAGCGGCGATCCTGGCGGCGCGTTCTGAAAATATGCCGAAGGACAATATCGAGCGCGCCATCAAGAAATCGCAGGGCACGGACACCGAGAACTACGATGAGATACGCTACGAGGGCTACGGCCCGGGCGGCGTCGCAGTGATCGTCGAGGCTTTGACGGACAATCGCAACCGTACTGCGGGTGAGGTGCGCGCAATTTTCTCCAAGAACGGTGGCAACCTGGCCGAGACCGGCGCGGTGTCATTCATGTTCAACCATGTCGGCATCGTCGAGTACGACGCCAAGGTTGCGACCGCCGATCAGATGCTGGAAGCGGCGATCGAGGCCGGCGCAGAAGACGTGACCTCAAGCGATGAAGGCCATCAAGTCATCACGACTCCCGAAACATTGAACGACGTCGCCAAGGCGCTTGAGGCCAAGTTCGGCGAGCCGCGCAAATCGTCGATGTTGTGGAAGCCGCAAAACACCATCGCGCTCGACGACGAAGCCGGCGAAAAGATTCTCAAACTGATTGAAACGCTCGATGACAGCGACGACGTGCAGAACGTCTACGCCAATTTTGAAGTGTCCGATGCGCTCGTCGCCAAAATGAGTGCGTAGTTGCCGCGCGGTCATTTGTAAGCGTCGAGGAAATGCGGCACGGCGATCCAATCGAGCATGGCGCCGTCATTTTGCAGCAATTCGTGCATGCGGCGGTCTTCATCGGTCTTGAGATTGACGCCGAGGTGGGTACCGAGTTTGCGCCCGTGCAGGACAATATTGTTCCCCATCGGCTGGCGCTCGGAATTGTAGGCCTTTAGTGCGGTGTCGATGTCGCCGTGGTCGCGCAGATTTTTTGCCAGCGCTTGCGCATCGGTGCCGGCCTTGGCCATGCCAAAGCCCATATGCGGCCGCGCATTGGCGGCAGCATCGCCGACCATGGCAACACGTCCGAACACAATGGCCGGCGCGGTGAAATCATAAATCGGCGTGATGAACGGCTGCTTGATCTTCATCAGCGCGTCGAGCAGGGCCGGCGGCAGGATCTCGCGCGCATCCGAGTACATGTCCGCGATCAGATCCTTGCGGATCAGAGGCGGCGGCACCGAATGTTCATGCTGCACGCCGTTTTCGTCTACATTCATGTCACGCAGTTTTGCGGCATCGGCAACGCGATACCAAATGAAATTGAAGCGACGCTTTCCCGGCCGCAGATCATTGTCGAATCCGGAAATCGGGTAGGTGATCACCTGTTGTTGCTTCGGAAGGTAGAATGTGAACAGCGGATAGATCGTGCGCAGCGTTTCCGCCGCGAGGTCGGCTTCGTTCGGCGCGCCACGCCAGATGTAATAACCGGCGTAGACAGGCTGCACCTCCGGCGCCATTTGCGCGCGCACGCTCGAACGGATGCCGTCGCCGCCGATCAAAATATCGGCGTGCTCGACGCGGCCGCCGGAAAATTGCACGCGCACGCCGCGCTCGTCCTGATCGACCCGCTCGAAATTCCAGCCGAGGTGGTAGCGCGTCTCGTCGATGGTCGCGCGCAGAAGGCGTTGCAGCCGATCCCACGAAGTCAAGATTTGCCTGAGCGGGCGCTCGTCGGTGATGCGGCCTTTCTGGTCGATGGCGATGCGCTTGGGCACCTCGATACCGAGATCCCTGGTGCCGGCGCCGCTTGCCTCCAGTGCTTCCATCAATTCGGGGTGGCCGGTGATGCCGGCGCCGCGGCCGACCAGCTCCACGCTCGATCGCTCATAGACATCCGCATCCCAGCCGATCTGGCGCAGGAAGGCGGCTGAAAACAGCCCCGACATCGAGCCGCCAATAATGACGGCCCGTCGCTTGCGGCGGCGCGATGAGGAAGAACCCGGCATGGACGGGACCATAACGGCCCTTGTTGCGCTGTCCATTGTGGCTGTGCGAGGCGGGGGCTATCAACGGACCATGGTCCGGCATCCGATTCGCATTCTCGGTATCGATCCGGGGCTCCGCCGCACCGGCTGGGGCCTGATCGAGACCGACGGCAACCGGCTGATTCACGTCGCCTGTGGTTCCCTTGAAACCAGCGACCGGGCCGACCTGGGTGCCCGTCTGCTCGTGATCCATGACGGATTGAGCGGGGTAATCGAGCGATACCAGCCGCACGAGGCGGCGGTCGAGGCGACCTTCGTCAATAACAATGCGGCCGCTACTCTGAAGCTCGGTCAGGCGCGCGGTATCGCCATGCTGGTGCCGGCCAAGGCGGGACTGACCGTCGCCGAATATGCGCCCAACGTTGTAAAGAAGACGGTTGTCGGCGCCGGCCACGGCGAGAAGGCGCAGATCCGCCTGATGATCGGTGTGCTGCTTCCGAAGGCCGATCCGCAAAGCGAGGATGCCGCGGACGCGCTGGCGATCGCGGTGTGTCACGCGCACCATCGGACGAGTGCAGCGCTGAGGGTTGCGGCGTCATGATCGGCAAGCTCAAGGGCATCATCGACAGTTACGGCGAGGACTACATCATCCTCGATGTCGGTGGCGTCGGTTACCAGGTGCATTGCTCGGCGCGCACGCTGCAGGCGCTTCCGTCGCCCGGCGAAGCGGCGATGCTGTCGATCGAAACCTACGTGCGCGAGGATCAAATCAAACTGTTCGGGTTTGCGAGCGACATCGAGCGCGAATGGTTCCGCTTGCTGCAAACCGTGCAGGGTGTTGGCGCCAAGGTGGCGATGTCAGTGCTCGGCACGTTGAAGGCGTCCGAGCTCGCCTCGGCGATCGCCATGCGCGACAAGGCCATGGTGGCGCGTTCGCCCGGCGTCGGCCAGAAAGTGGCCGAGCGCATCGTCACCGAATTGAGAGACAAGGCGCCGGCCTTTGCCAATATCGATCCGGCGGTCGTGCATCTTGCCGGAGCGCTCGACGAGAACCGCGCGCCAAGGCCAGTGGCTGACGCGGTCTCCGCGCTGATCAATCTTGGCTACGGCCATCCGCAGGCTGCCGCCGCCATCGCGGCCGCCGCGCGCCACGCGGGCGAGGGCGCCGACACCGCGACGCTGATCCGGCAGGGCCTGAAGGAGTTGGCGAAATGAACAGCCCGCGCCGCCTGGTGGCCGCCGACAAGCGCGACGACGATGTCGATGCGTCGCTGCGGCCGCAGCGCCTGTCGGAATTCATCGGTCAGGAACAGGCGCGCGCGAATTTGAGCGTATTCATCGAAGCGGCGCGCGCGCGCAAGGAAGCGCTCGATCACGTGCTGTTTGTGGGGCCTCCCGGTCTCGGCAAGACCACGCTGGCGCAGATCCTCGCGCGCGAACTGGGCGTCAACTTCCGCGCCACCTCGGGTCCGGTGATCGCCAAGGCGGGCGATCTTGCCGCGCTGCTGACCAATCTGGAGCCGCGCGACGTGTTGTTTATCGACGAAATTCACCGGCTCAATCCGGCGGTGGAGGAAATTCTCTATCCGGCGATGGAGGATTTCCAGCTCGACCTGATCATCGGCGAGGGGCCCGCTGCGCGCTCGGTGAAAATCGATTTGTCTCCGTTCACGTTGATCGGAGCCACCACCCGCGCCGGTCTGCTGACCAATCCGTTGCGCGACCGTTTCGGCATTCCGGTTCGGCTCAATTTCTATTCGGAAAAAGAGCTGGAAGAGATCGTCAATCGCGGCGCGCGCGTGCTCGGCATCGGCATCGCGCCCGATGGTGCGAACGAGATCGCACGGCGCGCGCGCGGTACTCCGCGTATCGCCGGACGTCTGCTGCGCCGGGTGCGCGACTTCGCGCATGTCGACGGCGCCAAGACGGTCGACCGCAAGGCCGCCGACCGCGCGCTCTTGGCGCTCGAGGTCGATGCCGCCGGTCTCGACGCCATGGATCGCCGCTATCTCTCGACAATTGCGTCAAGCTACGCGGGCGGGCCGGTCGGCGTCGACACGCTGGCGGCCGCGTTGTCGGAGCCGCGCGATGCCATCGAAGACATCATCGAGCCGTTCCTGATCCAGAAAGGGTTCCTGCAACGCACGCCGCGCGGCCGCCTGCTGACCGGGCTTGCCTTCCAGCACCTTGGCTTGCCCGAGCCCAAGCGCGACCCTGCGCAGTTCGGGCTGTTCGGACAGGACGAGGACGAATAGTCTTTCGTCATGGCCGGGCATGTCACCGCAAGTCGGGTCTACCCGACTTGCGGTCCCTTATAAATTTTGCGCAACTCGTGCATGCGCGAGTTGCTTGCGACATCCACGCCTTGCGATTGCACCGCTTAAAGACATGGATGCCCGGCACGAGGCCGGGCATGACTGTGAAGGGTTTTCACGATGAATGCGCTCGACGGTGAAATTCACGACGGCCGTCATTTGCAGGCCGTGCGCGTGTACTATGAGGACACGGATTTCTCCGGCATTGTCTACCACGCAAGCTACCTGCGCTTCATGGAGCGCGGACGCACCAACTACTTGCGGCTGATCGGCGCCGACCATCGCGCGTTGTTCCAGCAGGCAGAGAAGGAAGCGCCGGGCTTTGCTTTCGTGGTGCGGCACATGAGTATCGATTTCAAAAAGCCCGCGCATATGGATGACGTGCTCACGGTCGTCACCACGCCGGAGGAGGTGAAGGGCGCCTCGGTCACGCTCAATCAGAAGGTGATGCGCGGGGAGGACCTGCTGGTGGAGGCGCATGTGCAGGTCGCATTCGTGTCCGGTGGCCGCGCCCGTCCGATTCCCAAGCCCCTGCGCATCGCGATGAAGGCCGACCAGGAATCGGGCGGCGGCGCCTGACAGCGCGTGCTAGTGTTTCCTAGTCATGTGGACTTACAGCTTTTCGCTCTTCGAGACGGCGATCGGGACGTGCGGTATCGTCTGGACTCCGCGCGGCATTGCCGGCGTGCAGATTCACAACGTCGACGAGCGCGCGACCCGTGCATCCTTGCTCCGTCGCTTCGCCGGCGCGCAGGAGATGGCGCCTCCCGCGCAGGTGCGGCGGACGATCGATGGCATCGTTGCGCTGCTGCGCGGCGAGCCGAGCGATTTGAGCGGCGTGACCCTCGATACCCACGATCTGCCGGAGTTCAATCGCAAGGTTTACGATATCGCGCGCACGATTCCGCCAGGTGCGACGCTCACCTATGGCGAAATCGCCGAGCGTCTCGGCGACAAATTGCTGGCGCGCGAGGTCGGGCAGGCGCTCGGGCAAAATCCCATTCCGCTGATCGTTCCCTGTCATCGTGTGCTCGCGGCCGCCGGCAAGACCGGTGGCTTCTCGGCCCCGGGCGGCGTAGCCAGCAAGCTGCGGCTGCTTACGATCGAAGGCGCGCAGCCGGGCGGTCCGACGCTGTTTGATCGTCTGCCTCTCGCTGTCGAGCAACGCCGGCGTTCCTAGCCCGCATCGACGCGGCCCCAGTCTTAATGTAAAAACGATTCACATGAGATGGGGCAAACGTGGCCACGCGGCCCGCGGCTATCACCACGGCAATCTGAAAGAAGCCCTGGTGCGTGCCGCGCTCGAACTGATTGCCGAAAAGGGACCGGCGGGGTTCACTTTCGCCGATGCGGCGCGCTGGGCCGGCGTGAGTCCGGCGGCGCCGTACCGGCACTTTCGCGACCGCGATGCGCTGCTCGCCGATGTTGCGCGCCGCGGCTTCGAACTTTTTGCTGCCGCGCTGGCGAAAGGCTGGGACGAGGGCAAGCCCGACGTGATGACGGCGTTCGATCGTCTGGGCAAGATCTATCTCGAATTTGCCAAGCGCGAGCCCGCCTACTACTCGGCGATGTTCGAGGCGGGCGTGCCGCTCGATACCGATCGCGAGCTGCGCGAGACGAGCGAGAATGCTTTCGCGGTGTTGCGTGCGGCGGCGGAAAAACTCGTGATGCTGATGCCGCCGCAAGGACGCCCGCCGGCGTTGATGGTCGCGCTGCACGTGTGGGCGATGACGCATGGCATCGCCTCGCTCTTCGGTCGCGGTGACGCCGCGCGGCGCACCTTGCCGATGCAGCCGGAAGAACTCCTCGAAGCCGCCGTACTGATCTACCTGCGCGGGCTCGGGCTCAACACCGCAGCGGCAAAGCGTCGCTGAGCTTGCCAAGCCCGCACCCGCAAAAATGCGCCGGCGAACAGGGGCGCGGGACTGGCGCGGTTCGCGGATGCTCCCCAATTTAATTTTCACGCTTCTTGACAGAGCCCGTGGATGGGCCTACTTATGTAAATGTTATTTACATTCACGCGAGGCCGACAATGCCCATCACCGCGCAACTCGACGCCTTCGGAAAACCCGCCTGGATCGCACTGATCGTTCTTGGCTTCATGGTCTGGTGGCCGCTTGGGCTCGGCGTCCTCGCATTCACCATCGGGAGCGGAAGAATGGGATGCGGGCATTATGTCGGCCAATACGGTCACTGGCAGAACAAGATGGAACGCATGCAGCGCAAGATGGACTGGATGCGCAGCCGCATGAGCGGAGGCCCCTGGAATTACGCGCCATCGAGCGGTAATCGCGCCTTCGATGAGTATCGCACCGACACCTTGCGCCGCCTGGAAGAAGAGCAGCGCGAATTTCGCGAGTTTCTCGATCGCCTGCGCTTCGCCAAGGACAAGACTGAGTTCGACCAGTTCATGGCTGAACGTGGCCGCCGGTCTTCGCCGGACGCGGGCCAATCCCAGAGCTAAGGTTTGACTGCGTCGAGTAAGGCCGCCTGTTGTTTTGTGCCGATCTCGCTTGAACGCGAGATCGGCCTTTTGCCGTGGATCAGCCGGGCGCCGGTAAAGTAACGACTCCTTAACCACAATCAGCGCTGTTATAGGGGCGATAAGTCCGCTTCCGCGCCCAAGTTTGGCCAAGTTTCGCGGGGATTTCGTAGGTCGCCGGTGGACGGGACGTACGATTTTCGTGAGACATTCGTTTTTCGGCTTGGCGCGTTGGCGGGATCGTCGCGCGCGCACGTTGATATCGGATATTGCGCCGCGCCGGTTCGACCGACGGAACCGGATTGAGCGGAAAGGACGTGCCCATGAATCCTGCCGACGTGGCACAGTCGGTGCTCCCGCTGACCTCCTCCGATCTCTCGCTGTTCACGCTGTTCTGGAACGCCCATTGGGTCGTCAAGACCGTGATGGTCGGGCTTTTGGTGTGCTCGGTCTGGGTCTGGGCAATCGCCATCGACAAGACCGTGCTCTATGCCCGCACGCGCCGCGCCATGGATCGTTTCGAACAGGCGTTTTGGTCCGGCCAGTCGCTGGACGAACTCTATCGGGCGCTATCCTCACGCCCGGCTCATTCGATGGCAGCGTTATTCGTGGCCGCAATGCGTGAATGGAAGCGGAGTTTCGAGGGCGGCAACAATCGTTCGATCGGCGGGCTGCAAATGCGCATCGAAAAAGTCATGGAAGTGACGATTGCGCGCGAAGTGGAACGGCTCGAAAAACGGCTGCTGGTCCTCGCCACGGTCGGCTCGGCCGGGCCATTTGTCGGCCTGTTCGGCACGGTTTGGGGCATCATGACAAGCTTCCAATCGATCGCCGCCTCCAAGAACACGTCCCTGGCGGTGGTTGCCCCCGGTATCGCAGAGGCGCTATTTGCCACCGCACTTGGTCTTGTCGCCGCCATACCGGCGACCATTTTCTATAACAAGTTCGCGGCCGAAGTTAACAGGCAGGCCCAGCGGCTGGAGGGATTCGCCGACGAATTCGCCGCTATTCTGTCGCGCCAGATCGACGAGCGCGGATAGGGGAATGTGATATGGCTGCCAATGCAGGCACGCCGGTCATCGGGAAGCGCAAGCATCACCGCCAGCGGGTGATGAGCGAGATCAACGTCACGCCGATGGTCGACGTGATGCTGGTGCTGCTGATCATCTTCATGGTGTCGGCGCCATTGTTGACCGTCGGCGTGCCGATCGACCTGCCACAGAGCCAGGCCAAGAGCCTTGAACAGGACAAGGAACCCCTCACCGTTTCGGTCAACGACAAGGGCCAGATCTTCCTGCAAAATAGCGAGCTGACAGTCGACGAACTGATCCCCAAGATGCAGGCGGTGGCCGAGGCGCGCGGCGGCACCGAAGCCCGTGTATATGTGCGGGGTGACAAAAAGGTGGATTACGGGACCATGATGAGGGTGATGGGGCGGCTGTCATCGGCCGGGTTCCATCGTGTAGCCTTGGTCACCGAATTCGAGCAGGGCGCAAAAGCGCGGTGATGAGAAAAGCGACAGCGATTTCGACCGGCCTGCACGCAGCGGTGCTGCTGTGGGCGACGCTGTCGTTTTCGGGAAAGACCTTCGATGTTACGCCCGCCGAATCCTTGCCGGTCGACATGATCAGCGAAAAGGATTTTTCGCAGTTGACCAAGGGTGTGAAGGACGCGCCGAAAGTCGAGATGCCGAAGCCTATCGTCGAGAAGAAAGCCGAAGAGCCGCCAAAGCCGGTTGAGGAATCGAAGCCCAAGGTCACCGAGAAGAAGGAGGTGCAGACGGCAAAAGAGACTTCCCCGCCGCCCGAGCCGCAGCCGCCGAAGCCGGACCCGATCGCGGAGAAGATCAAGCAGCCAGACGAACCGAAGCAGACGACGGCCGAACAGCCGTTGCCGCCAAAGAAGCCGCCGCAAAAGCCGCAGCCGAAATTCGACGCCGACAAGATCGCGGCGCTGCTCGACAAGCGCGATCCGCAGCGCAACGCGGCCACGGGTGCGGAGCCCAACCAGGTGGCCTCGCTTGGTGCCGCCAACGCCACGGCTGCGCAATTGTCGCAATCGGAGATCGACGCATTGAGAGCCCGACTGCGTCAGTGTTGGAATCCTCCCGTTGGCGTGGTCGACGCGGCGAACCAATCCGTAGTATTTCGCGTCTTGTTTAATCGCAACGGCTCGATCGCGGGCAACCCGGTATTGGTCGGCGGCCCACCGTCGCAGATGGGACCGGTCCTTGCGGAAAGCGCCAAACGCGCATTGTTGCAGTGTCAGCCCTACACGATGCTCAAGCCCGAACACTATGACCAATGGAAAGACATGCAAATTACCTTCGATCCACGCGACATGTTCGGCGGCTGAATACACAACAACAAGAGCCTTTCATGAGTCATCCCGATATTTGCGGCGCAGCTAGTCAATGGACCCTCTCGCGCCGCCGGTTGCTGATCGGTGCCGGCGCTCTGGCGGCGCTTGCGCCGCGCCCGGCGGGCGCCGTTCTCAAGCTCGACATTACGCAAGGCAATGTGCAGCCGATGCCGATCGCGCTGCCCGATTTCATTTCCGACGCGGATACCGGGCGCAATGTCACCGGCGTCATCACCAACAATCTCCAGCGCAGCGGCCTGTTCGCACCGATCAATCCCGCCGCTTTCATTGAAAAGATCACCAACAGCGACAGCGTGCCGCGGTTTCCGGACTGGCGTGCGATCAATGCCCAGGCTTTGGTCACGGGCCGCATATCGCGCCAGGGCGATGGACGACTGAAGGCGGAGTTCCGGCTTTGGGATGTCTTTGCCGGACAGCAGCTCGACGGGAAACAGTATTTCACCACGCCGGATAACTGGCGGCGTATCGCGCACATCATTTCGGACGCCGTCTATGAGCGCCTGACCGGCGAGAAGGGTTACTTCGACAGCCGCATCGTGTTCGTCGACGAGACCGGTCCGAAGGAACGGCGGGTGAAACGTCTCGCGATCATGGATCAGGACGGCGCCGGCGTTCGCTACCTGACGCGCGGCGATGACCTGGTGCTGACGCCACGCTTCAATCCGTCGACGCAAGAGATCACTTATATGTCGTATGGGCAGGGCGACCCGCGCGTCTATCTGCTCAACATCGAGACCGGACAGCGGGAGATCGTCGGCAATTTCCCCGGCATGACCTTCGCCCCGAGATTCTCCCCCGACGGCCAGCGCGTGATCATGAGCTTGCAGCAGGGCGGCAATGCCAACCTGTTCGTGATGGACCTGCGGTCGAAGCAGACAACGCGCCTCACCGACACGCCGGCGATCGACACCGCACCGTGCTATTCGCCCGACGGCACCCGCATCTGCTTCGAGAGCGACCGCGGCGGTTCCCAACAGATTTACGTGATGGCGGCAACGGGCGGCCCGGCGACGCGTATCAGCTTCGGCGAGGGCCACCATTCGACGCCGGTTTGGTCGCCGCGCGGCGACTACATCGCCTTCACCGGCCAGGCGCGTGGTAATTTCGCGATCGGCGTCCTCAAGCCCGACGGCTCAGGCGAGCGCGTGCTTACCGAGGGCTTCCACAACGAAGGACCTACCTTCGCCCCAAACGGACGTGTGTTGATGTTCTTTCGCGATGTCGGGCAGGGGCCGGCTCTTTATACAATCGATATAAGTGGCCGCAACGAACTGAAGGTTCCGACGCCCAGTTACGCTTCGGATCCGGCGTGGTCGCCGCTTTTATCGTGATTTTCCTAAACAGGCCATATTTTCACCCTGTCTTAACCATCAGAAATGGTTTAAGGGGGTCCGACAGTTTTATTGGGTCTGCGCAATGTTCCATCAACCTTGATGGAACGTTCGTTTAACGAACGGCCTGCTAGACCCACACGCAAGCTCCGGTCTGTACGCGTGAAATGGAGGCACCGGAATGATCGATATGAAGAAAATGTTGCACGTTACCCGGCTCGCCGCGGTTCTCGTCGCCGCTTTGACGATATCGGCCTGCGCCAACAGGGGCGAAGACGCGCAGGCGAACGCCGCCGGCGCGGCTACACCGGGCAGCCAGCAGGACTTCGTTGTCAACGTCGGCGACCGCGTGTTCTTTGAAACCGATTCGTCCGAGCTCACGCCGCAGGCGCGCGCGACGCTCGACAAGCAGTCGCAATGGCTCACGACGTACGTCCAGTACAGCCAGTTCACGATCGAAGGCCACGCCGACGAGCGCGGTACACGCGAATACAACATTGCGCTGGGCGCCCGTCGCGCGCAGGCCGTGCGCGATTATCTGGCGCAACGAGGTATCCAGCCGCAGCGCATGCGCACCATATCGTATGGCAAGGAGCGGCCGGTCGCGGTTTGCAACGATATCTCCTGCTGGTCGCAGAATCGCCGGGCGGTCACTGTCCTCGGCGTAAGCTCGTAAGGCTGATTGCCGCAGTCATGCCCGGCCTTATGCCGGGCATCCACGTGTTCCTTTGAATGGCGAAGCAAGACGTGGATGGCCGGGACAGGCCCGGCCATGATGAAATGGGGATTGCGGCGCGCAGTCACAATTTCGACGCAGCACATCTTATGTTACCCTTATTAGACGGCCGCAGCCGGTTTCATCTGACATGATGCGTTTACGACCAACATCTCGATTTGCGGCGCTTGCCGCGCTGTCCGTATTCCTGATGAACGGTTCCGCGCTTGCGCAGGATCGCGATTCCGGAAATTTCCTGGACAATCTGTTCAGCCGCGGCGAGCCGCAGACACAGTCGCGCCAGCCCGCTCAGCCGGCTCCGTCGGGCAGGGTGGCGCAGTCCGATCCCGGCGACCTCAGCGTCCGGCTCGACCGGATGGAAAACGCGTTGCGCCAGCTGACCGGCACCCTCGAGCAGCTCCAGTACCGCAATCAGCAGCTCGAGATGCAGCTCAAGCGCATGCAGGACGACACCGAGTACCGTTTCCAGCAATTGGGATCGAAAGGTGCGCCAGCACCGGGGCAGGTCACGCCGATCGGCCCCGGAAATGCGCCGCCGCCGGCGTCGAATTCCGGAAGACGTTCCGATGTTTTCGATCCCGCGCAGAACCCGAATGCGCCCGGAGCGCCGCGAACTTTGGGCAACCCGGCGGTGATCGCCGCCCCCGAAAGGACGCAGGATAATGGAGTGCCGGTTGGCGCTCCCGGCGGCCGCAATGCCGGCGCGCCGCTCGATCTGTCGAGTGTCGCCGGCAATAATGATTCACCGCCGCAATCAGCCCCGCCATCGGCGGTTGCTTCGGCGAATGCGATGCCATCTTCCGTCGTTGCGCCGTCACCGCCACAGCAAGTACGCCCGGCGGTTCCCAATGCTCCGGCAGGCGGCCAACTTGCGACCTTGCCGCCCTCGGCTTCGCCGCAGGATGAATACGACATGGCCTACGGCTATGTGCTGCATAAGGATTATTCGCTCGCCGAGCAGTCATTCCGCGATTACCTCAAGAAGTATCCGAATGAGCGTCTGGTGCCGGAGGCACAATACTGGCTCGGCGAAAGCCTGTTCCAGCAACAGCGTTACCGCGACGCCGCGGAGTCGTTCCTGGGTGTTTCGACCAAGTTCGAACGCTCCGGCAAGGCACCCGACGCCCTGCTGCGCCTCGGCCAGTCGCTCGCGGCGATGAACCAGAAGGAAGCCGCCTGCGCCACGCTTGCCGAAATTGGACGTAAATATCCGAAAGCCTCCGCCGGCGTGAAGCGCGGTGTCGAGCAGGAACAGAAGCGTGCGCAGTGCTGAGACGAAAGTCGTCTCGGCATCGGAAGCACAATTACTCTTTTCCGGTCTTCAGGCTTTTCCTTCGCTCGTGCTGGCGGTATCCGGCGGTCCGGATTCGACGGCGCTGATGGTGCTTGCCGCCCGCTGGCGGGAATCGCTGAAAGCGAAGCCGAAGTTGATCGCGGTCACGGTCGATCACGGCTTGCGTCCGGAATCCAGACGCGAGGCCGCCGCGGTGGCGCGTCTCGCGCGCAGATTCAAGATCGTGCACCGCACGCTGCGCTGGGATGGACGCAAACCCGTGACCGGCGTGCAGCAGGCAGCACGGGCAGCCCGTTACCGGTTGCTCGGCGATGCCGCCCGCAAGGCGGGCGCAACGCATATCCTCACAGCGCACACGCTGGATGACCAGGCCGAGACCGTGCTGATGCGCATGGCGCGCGGCAGCGGGCTGACGGGTTTGGCGGCGATGGCGCGGGTGTCGCCGCTGCCCGCGGGCGGAGAGGATGCCCCCGCGCTCGTGCGTCCGCTGCTCGGCGTTCCAAAGTCGCGGCTGATCGCGACGCTGCGCGCGGCGAAAATCGATTATGCCGACGACCCCTCCAATCGCGATCCGCGCTTCACCCGAGTGCGGGTGCGCGATCTGATGGGCGCCCTTGCGCAGGAGGGCCTCGATGCGCGCCGGTTGACGCAGCTCGCGCGCCGGCTCAAGCGGGCGGACGCGGCAATTGAGTCCGCGGTCGATCGTGCCGCGTCCGAACTGACGGTCGAATCGACGGACGAAAGCGCGGTTCTTATTTGGACACGCGGCTTTTCCGAATTGCCGTCCGAAGTCGCATTGCGGTTGCTCGGGCGTGCCATCGCCAGGATGGGCCGTGAGGGGCCTGTGGAGCTGGGCAAGCTCGAGGCGCTCAAATCGGCCCTCGATGCCGGCAAAAATACAGCTAACGAACGGTTTCGTCGCACGCTGGCCGGCGCGATTGTGACGCGGACCGGCCAGCAACTTGTTGTCGAAAGGGCGCCGCCGCGGGGTCGCAAGCCTTTAACCAAGCGCGGACCGAATCGGCTCAGCCATGCGAAAACGCGCTAGAATATTAAGATTAGAGGGCTTTTCTTGCGGGCTGGTGCTGCCTACATTGGTCACTAGGTCCGACGTGATGTCGCCACGAAACGGATGCATAAAACATATTGCCGCGGGGCACGTGCGCGGCGGGGTCAGGACGCCTGATGAACGCTAATCTCCGCAATTTCGCCCTCTGGGTGATCATTGTCCTGTTGCTGCTAGCGCTATTCACGCTGTTCCAGAATCCGGGTCAGCGCACGACTGCGCAAGACATCTCATTTTCGCAGCTGTTGACCGAGGTTGATCAGGGCCGCGTCCGCGACGTCGTGATCCAAGGACCCGACATCCACGGCACCTTCGCCAACGGCACCAGCTTCCAGACCTACGCGCCGAACGATCCCGGCCTGGTGCAGAAGCTCTATTCCAAGGGCGTCACGATCACCGCGCGGCCGCCGCAGGACAATGTCCCGTGGTTCGTTTCGCTGCTGGTGTCGTGGTTGCCGTTCATTGCGCTGATCGGCGTGTGGATCTTCCTCTCGCGCCAGATGCAAGGCGCCGGCGGCAAGGCGCTCGGTTTCGGCAAGTCACGCGCAAAACTCCTGGCAGAAGCGCATGGCCGCGTCACCTTCGAAGACGTCGCGGGAGTCGATGAGGCCAAACAAGATTTGCAGGAGATCGTCGAATTCCTGCGCGACCCCGGTAAATTCCAGCGCCTCGGCGGACGCATCCCGCGCGGCGTATTGCTGGTCGGTCCGCCCGGCACCGGCAAGACGCTGATTGCGCGCGCGGTGGCCGGCGAAGCCAACGTGCCGTTCTTCACCATTTCCGGTTCCGACTTCGTCGAAATGTTCGTGGGCGTCGGCGCCAGCCGCGTGCGCGACATGTTCGAGCAAGCCAAGAAGAACGCGCCGTGCATCATCTTCATCGACGAAATCGATGCGGTCGGCCGTCATCGCGGCGCCGGTCTCGGCGGCGGCAACGACGAGCGCGAACAGACACTCAACCAGTTGCTGGTCGAGATGGACGGCTTCGAAGCCAACGAAGGCATCATTCTTATTGCGGCGACGAACAGGCCCGACGTGCTCGATCCGGCGCTGCTGCGCCCCGGCCGTTTCGACCGTCAGGTCGTGGTGCCGAACCCCGACGTGGTCGGCCGCGAGAGCATTCTGAAAGTGCACGTGCGCAAGGTGCCGCTGGCGCCCGATGTCAATCTCAAGACCATCGCGCGCGGCACACCCGGGTTCTCCGGCGCCGACCTGATGAATCTCGTCAACGAAGCGGCGCTCATGGCGGCGCGGCGCAACAAGCGCATGGTCACGCAGGCGGAATTCGAGGACGCCAAAGACAAGGTGATGATGGGCGCCGAACGCAAGTCGCTGGTCATGACCGACGAGGAGAAGATGCTGACCGCCTATCACGAAGGCGGCCACGCGATCGTGGCATTCAACGTCATAGCCACCGATCCGGTGCACAAGGCCACCATCATTCCGCGCGGCCGCGCCCTCGGCATGGTCATGCAACTGCCCGAACGCGACAAGCTGTCGATGAGCCGCGAGCAGATGACCTCGCGCCTCGCCATCATGATGGGCGGACGCGTCGCTGAAGAAATGGTGTTCGGCAAGGAGAAGGTTACCTCGGGCGCGGCTTCCGATATCGAGCAGGCGACCAAGCTTGCGCGCATGATGGTGACGCGCTGGGGCCTGTCCGACGAGCTAGGCACGGTGGCCTACGGCGAGAACCAGGACGAGGTGTTCCTCGGCTACCAGGTATCGCGCCAGCAGAACATCTCCGAGGAGACATCGCGCAAGATCGACGGCGAGATTCGCCGGCTGGTCGAGGCCGGCTATGCCGAGGCGACGCAGATTCTCACCGAAAAGCGCGCCGATCTCGAAGTGCTCGCCAAGGGCCTGCTCGAATTCGAGACGCTGACCGGCGATGAGATCAAGGACTTGCTCGAAGGCCGGCGTCCGGTGCGCGAGTCCGTGATCGAACCGGCGACACCGCGATCGTCCGCGGTACCGCCGGCAGGCAAACCGCGTCCGCGGCCCGAGCCGCCATCGGGCGAAGTTGCCCCGCAGCCGCAGGGCTAGTTCCTTCAGCAAGGAGTGTTATTAAGGCCGGGCTCTTCGCCCGGCTTTTGTTTTTCCCATTCTCAACTCGTCATGACAGTACCCGGATCGACGTCGGAAAGGCCCAGTTGGTCCGGCTTCATGCTGGGCCTGCGGCGCGGATTTCCGGTGGCGCCGGGCATCATGGCGTTCGGGCTCGTCGTGGGCGCCGCGGCGGCGCGGCAAGGCCTCTCGTTTTTCGAGAGCCTGGCGATGAATTTTCTGGTGTGTTCCGGCATCGCCCAGCTCGTCGCGCTGGAAATCTGGCCCCGCGTTCTCACCTGGAGCGCAGTGGTAACGATTGCTTTGCTCACGGCGGTCGTCGGCGCGCGGCTGTTTCTGATGAGCGTTTCGATGCGGCCCTGGTTCGGCCAGCGGCCGGCATGGCAAGCCTATACCGGATTGTTTTTTCTCACCGACGCGACCTGGCTGATTGCGATGCGCTATCGCGCGGAAGGCGGCCAGGATATCGCCGTCTATTTCGGCGCGGCGACCGCGATCATGTCGGGTTGGCTCGCGGCCACCGGCCTCGGATATTTCCTCGGCGGCTTCATTGCCGATCCGGCAAAGTACGGGCTCGATCTCGTGATGCCGGCATTTTTCGCCGCCATGCTGGTGCCGCTATGGACGGGCGCACGCCGCGCCAGCGGCTGGCTTGTCGGGGGAATTGTCGCCGTCGTTGTCGAGCGCTTGGTCCCCGGCTGGTGGTTCATCATGGCCGGGTCGATCACGGGTGCAATCGCCGGCGGCTATATCGACGAGCAAGACGAATGAACTCCGATCTGGGCACATTCGGCATCTGGATGGTTGTCGCCGCGATGGCGGCGGTGACGTACGCCATCCGTGCGGGCGGCTTCTGGCTGATGGGCTATGTTCCGCTGACGCGCCGCGTCCGCAGCATCCTCAATGCGCTGCCGGGCGCCGTAGTCGCCTCGATTATTCTGCCGCTCGCGGTGCGTGGCGGCACCGCAGCCACCGTTGCCGTTGTCACCGCGCTCGCGGTGATGGCGTTGCGCCGCAACGACCTTCTCGCCGTCGTTTGCGGAATGGGAGCGGCGGCGCTTGTGCGGGCGCTCGCGCTCTGAGGAACGGCGATGCCTCTGCAAAACCGCGTCGATCCCTTCGGTGAACTCATCGCGGCGCCGGCGCGCGGGACGTTGATGGGCAATCGTGGCGGGAAATTTCATGCCGACGACCGGAGCTTGACCGGCCGGCGCTGGGCGTCGCGGCAGTGGATTTGCTGCGTGCTAAAATTCAAGGACCGTCAGCGCGATGTTTGGGGTCGTTACTACACGGAATTGTTCTTTCTCGACGAAGTTACGGCCTTTGCCGCCGGCCATAGGCCCTGCTTCGAGTGCCGCCGCAAGGACGCCGAACGTTTCGCATCGCTGTTCTCGGGCAAAAAAAGACGCGCATCGGCCACGTCGATGGACAAGGTGCTGCATGCCGAACGATTGGCCGGCAAAGCCAAGCGTGTCCATCGCCGCAAGATCGATACGCTGCCGGATGGCGCGACGATCGCGCTGGATGGCGAACGTTTTGCAGTCCGCGGAAGGCAACTGTTGCGTTGGACGCCCGCGGGATACGCGCGGCCAATGCCGCGCCCGCGCGGAGTCGAGGTCGACGTTCTGACGCCGCCGTCGATCCTGTCGGTGCTGACGCGGGGCTACGCGCCGAACTGGCATCCGAGCGCGGGTTAGAATCTCAAGGTGGCTCGATCGGCGGGATGCTGGCGGCGCCCGGCACGCGCCGCGCCCAGGCGAAGAACACGATGGCCGCCATGATCGCCAGCATGACGATGACAATAGCGACGCAGGCCGGCCAGCCGCCGAAGTTCCAGGCGAGGCCGCCCAACGCCGCGCCGAAGCTGCCGCCAACATAGAAAGAGGTGACATAGAGCCCGACCGCGGACGAGCGGCCGGCTTTCGCGGTGACGGTGACATAGCCGGTTGAAACGGCCTGGCAAATCAGGCCGCAGCCGGCGCACAACGCCAGCCCGGCGATGATCAGCGGCAGCGAGGGGGCAAGTGTCAGCGCGATCCCGACGACCCAGACGGCAATAACACGCACCGTGAATCGCCGCCGCCCGAACCGCGCGACGGCCCAGCCGGTCCAGGGCGTGAGCACGGAACCGGTGAGATAGACGACGAAGATCGCACCGAGCCAGCTGGCCGAAAGATTGAAGGGCGGTGCCGCCAGATAAAAACTCACATAGGTGAAGGTCGTGATGAAATTAAACAGCACGCCGAAGCCAACGGCGTAGGTCGCGATCAATTGCCCATTGCGCAAATGGGCCAGCATCTGCTTTCCGGAGGAGAGCAGGCCTTCGGAGCGCACGAATTTGCGCTCATGCGGCAGGAGAAACGCGATCACGATCGCGCCGACGAAGGCTATCGCGGCCAACGCCATGAAACCTGCGCGCCAGCTGATCAGATCGGCCAGCACGCCCGTGAACAGCCGGCCGCTGAAACCGCCGAGGCTCGAACCCGAGGAGTAGATGCCGGCGACGGTGGTCGCCTCGTGACGCGGCAGTTCATCGCCGATATAGGCCACCATGACCGCGAAAATCGGCGGCAGCACCAGGCCCTGCACGGCGCGCCAGAAAATGAGCGCCTGCAGACTGGTCGACAGGCCGACCATCACGGTCGGAATGACCAGCACAAACATCGCGACGACGATCACCCGCTTGCGACCCAGCACATCGGCTACCGTTCCGGTGAACGGCGCGGTCAGCGCCACCGCCAGCGTGCTCACGGTGATAATGGTCGAAACCTCGGCCGCGCCCGCGCCAAATTCCTTCGACAACAACGGCAAAATCGACTGCGGCGAGTAGAGGTTGATGAAGGCGCAGTAGCCGGCGATTCCGGCCGCAAGACGTACGGCAAGAGCGTGTCGGGATTTCGCAGTCGTCATCCTTGGCACCGCCAGCGCAGCCGCTTTCGGCAAAGCTATGCCTCTGTTTTGCGTCGAATGCCACCGGGCGCGCGGCGCAACAGGAGGCCCCGCAACGCATAGCTCGTCTAATTGCGATCGAGCATTGCCTCGGCGCGGATAAGTGTTTCTTCGGGTGTGCCGGAGGCGTCGACCTTCGACCAGGCGATGTGGCCGAGATCGAACAGCTCCTGATTGCGCGCAACGTCAAGGCCGGCATCCGAAGCATCGCCGGCGCGGCTGCCAACACGGGCGAGACGAGTATCGAGATCGGCAACCAGGAAAAGGCCCTGGAACGCAACACCGCTCGCGGATTTTGCGATGTCGGCCCGTTCGCCCGGCCGCGCGAAGACGGCATCAACGATGACAGAGTGGCCGGCCGTCGTTGCGCGGCGCGCCTTCTCCGCCAGAACCGCATAGACCTTGGCCGTGGTCTCCGCCGCATAGGCTATTTCGGGGAGCCGTTCGGTTTCTCCCGCGTCAAACAATGCCTTGCGCTCGACGTCGCTGCGCAGCACCACTGCGCCCGGCAATGGCGGCATGCCAGTCGCCAGCGCGCGCGCGAGCAGGGACTTGCCCGTGCCGGACAAACCGCCGAGCGCAATCAGCCGCGGCTTGGCTGGTGCCAGAAGTTTTCGCGCCAGCCCGGCATAGTCGCGCGCGCTTTGCGTAAGCTCGGCCTGCGATCCGTCCTGTCTCAGCTTTGCCGCGGTTACTTTCGCGCGGATCGCCGCGCGCACCGACATGAACAGGGGCAATGCCGCAAGAGCATCGAGATCGTGAATGCGCCGGGTCTCCGCCAAATACCGATTGAACACAATATTCGCCGCGTGATGCAGCCCGCGCTCGATCAGGTCCATCAGGAGAAAGGCGAGATCGTACAAGACGTCGCCGGTGGCGATGCGGTCATCGAATTCGATTGCGTCGAAAAGCATCGGCTTTCCGTCGATGAGGACGATATTGCCGAGATGCAGATCGCCGTGGCATCGCCGCACCAAACCGGCGCGTTCGCGCGCTTCCAGCAATTGTTTCACGCGTCCGAACGCGTCGCGTGTGGCGTTGGCGAGCGCGCGCAGCTCCGGCAACGAAAACAGATAGGGTTCGGACGCGAGTTCGGCCTCGTTCTGCTCGATAATCCTCGCGAGCGCTTCGGCAAAATGCGCGTTTGTGACCGTCGGCGCCACGCGGTGGGCTGCCGCCACTGTCCGCCCGAGGGCGTCCGCAAGCGCTTCGCCGACTTTTCCGGTCTCGGCGAGATGATCAAGCGTCTGGGTTTCATCAAATCGCCGCATCACGACGGCCCATTCCACCGGCTCGCCTTTTCCGTTGATCGCGAGCCGGCCATTTGGCGCGCGTGTTATCGGCACTACAGCGCGGTAGATCGACGGCGCCAGAGCGCGATTGACGGCGATCTCGGCTTCGCAGGCCTCCTTGCGCCTTTTCAGCGTGGAAAAATCGAGGAACGGGAAACGCACGGCGCGCTTGATCTTAAGCGCGCGCTCGCCCGCGAGAAAAACAGATGCGGCATGGGTGTCGATGCGCTTGACCGGCGCGCCGCCATGGCTGGCGGGATCGCTCAAAAAATCGATGACCGGCTGCTGCGAGGCCTCGGCCGTCATCGCGCCGCCTCCTTCGTGGCTCCGGCATGGTCGCATCGGCCGATGATGGCACTATGATCCAGATCAATATCTCCTTGCTGGCGGGCGGCATGATGACCGCCAGTAGAGGAGACCACTCCGTGAACACCCTGCCGCACACATTTAAACGCATCAGGCTCAATCTTGCTCGTTCGAAAGAGTTCCCCCGCGGCTCGCCGCAGCACGGCTACGAGTTCGTTGCTCCGCTCGACGTAAAAGGTCATATCGACGCCGCGTTGTGGAAACGGCATCGCGATCATTGCCGCGTGCGGCGGTTCTGGGAAGGCGAGGAAGACGAGCACGGCTTGCTGGTGCACCGCCCCGGCGGGCCCGAGCACGGGCGCTGGGTTTTCGACTACGATCCAACCGCCGAAGCCGATGACGAAAGCGGGTATCGCTTCGGCGCACATGCCTTTCGACCGGGTGAATATGTCTCGATCCGCGATGACGAGGGGGAGATGCATACCTATCAAGTCGCGACAGTCGAACCCGCGATCTGACAGTCGCCATCCATGCGACGCAACCCTGAGCACCGGCCGGTCCTATTGACCGGCACGCCCCTTGCCGGGAGAGTGCCCGCCGGACCGCCGTGTCTGGCGGCTTTTTCAAGGGAGGAGCTCAGTGCTCATCGACCATCGGACCTATCGGATTCTTCCAGGCAGGATACCGGCGCAACTCGACCTCTACAGCAAGCTCGCCTATCCGGTGCAGCTCCGTTATATGGGCGAGCCGCACTATTATCTCGTCAGCGAATCCGGCCAGCTCAACACGCTGGTGCACGGCTGGATTTATGAGAGCGCAGGCGACCGCGAGCAGAAGCGCGCCAAAATGATGCAGGATCCGGACTGGAAGCATTTTCTGTCGGAGAACGCGAAAGCCGGCAACGTGATCGAGCAGGCAAACTGGTTGATGACGCCAGCCCCGTTCTCGCCGAAGATCCAGCCGGCAAAGATCGTGAAGTAACCCTCGATGCGCGGCAAGGACAACACTCGCAGCGGCGGCGAAATCCTGATCGACCAGTTGTCGATCCACGGGGTGCGTCACGCCTTTTGCGTACCGGGCGAAAGCTACCTTGCCGCGCTCGACGCTTTCTTCGGCAGCGACATCAAGCTGACAGTCTGTCGGCACGAAAGCGCCGCTGCCATCATGGCGGAAGCGGTGGGCAAGGTAACCGGCCGGCCCGGCATTTGCTTTGTCACCCGCGGACCCGGCGCAACCAACGCCTCGGCCGGCGTTCATATCGCGCTACAGGATTCCTCACCGATGATCGTGTTTGTCGGTCAGGTCGGTCGCGACATGCGCGGTCGCGAGGCCTTCCAGGAGCTCGATTACCGGGCGGTATTTGGCTCCATGACGAAATGGGCGACGGAGATCGACGATCCGTCGCGCATTCCGGAAATCGTTTCGCGCGCCTTCTTCACGGCGTGCAACGGGCGTCCCGGCCCGGTCGTGATTGCGCTGCCTGAGGACATGCTGTGCGAGCGCGTTTCGGTGTCCGATGCCACCGGCTTTGAGCCCGTGGAAATCTGGCCCGGCCTGAACGATATGAGCCGCCTGCAAAAACTGCTTTGGTCCGCGAAGCGTCCGGTCGCTCTGATCGGGGGGAGCCGCTGGACGGAGCAGGCGAGTGCCGCGTTGATGCGTTTCGCGGAACGCTTTGCACTTCCCGTCGCCACGACTTTCCGGCGCGGGCATTTGTTTGATGCAATGCATCGCTGCTACGCGGGCGACTTCGGCATCGGCCCAAATCCGAAACTGCTTGCGCGGGTTAAAGGCGCCGACCTGGTGCTGTTGATCGGCGGACGCTTCGGCGAGATGCCGTCGCAAAGCTATACCGTTTTCGATATTCCCGAGCCGCAGGTTTCGCTGGTGCATGTGCATCCGGGCGCGGAAGAGCTTGGCCGCGTCTACCACGCGCGTCTTGCCATCAATGCGGCGCCGACTGCGTTTTGCGCGGCGCTGGAAGGCTTGCAGCCGCCGGCGGAAATTCCCTGGCGTGGCGAGAGCGACACGGCGCACGCCGATTATCTGGCCTGGGGCGAGAAGGCAACGGCTGTGCCGGGAGCGGTCAACCTCGGCGAGATCATGGTTTGGCTGCGCGACAACCTGCCGCCGGACGCGATCATGACGCAGGGCGCAGGCAATTTCTCCGGCTGGGTCCATCGCTTCTATCGCGTGCGCAAATTCGGGGGGCTTGTCGGCGCAACGTCGGGTTCGATGGGCTACGGATTGCCGGCCGCCTTGGCAATGCAGACGCTTTACCCCGATCGCGTTGTGGTTTGTGTCGCCGGCGACGGCGACTTCCTGATGACCGGCCAGGATTTTGCGACCGCCGTGCAATACAAGTTGCCTGTGATCGTGCTGGTGGCCGACAACGGCATCTACGGCACCATTCGCATGCATCAGGAGCGGGAGTACCCCGGCCGCGTGATCGCCACCGATCTGCGAAATCCCGACTTTGTCGCTTATGCGTTGGCATTCGGCGGTTACGGGACCGTGGTCGAGAAGAGCAGCGATTTTCCGGCCGCGTTTGCCGCCGCGCGCGCTTCCGGCAAGCCGTCGATCATCCACCTTAAGATCGATCCGGAAGCGATTACACCTTCCGCGACGCTCACCGGCATCCGCGAGAAATCGCTGGCGGGCGGTAGCGGAACGAGCGGCACGCATCGGAGTTAGTGCAGGGCAAACAAGGCGGGCACTTGTCCACCGCTCGCAGCTTGCCTTATTGCCGTGAATCAGCATTCACTCGTTGCATGGTCTATCGCCGCACCGAGAATGTAGTCCGCAAGCTTGCCGAGCGGGAGCAGACGATCATCGATGCGGCGCAATCGATCGCCGGTGAAGAAGGCATGGGTGCGGTTCAGATTGCTGCCGTGGCGCAACGCGCCGACATCGCAGCCGGCACGGTCTACCGGTACTTTCCGTCCAAGAATGATCTTGTCGCCGAAATGATTTCCGGTTCGGCCGAGCGGGAGCTGGCCGCGATGCGCGCCTCCGCCGACGCAGCGCCCGGACCGCTATCGGCGCTGGCCGCCTGTATCGCCACCTTCGCCGCGCGCGCTCTGCAGGAGCGGCGGCTCGCCTGGGCACTAATGGCCGAACCAGTCGATGCCGACGTCGACGCCTTGCGTCTCAAGTTCCGCCGCGCGCTGGTGGCCGAACTGGAAACGCGGATCGCCGCCGCCGTTGCAGCCGGCCATTTGCCCGAACAGGACCCGCGGTTCGCAGCGCCGGCTGTTGTCGGCGCGGTGCTGGAAGGGGTGGTCGGGCCTCTGGCCCCGCCAGGGGGCGCGACACGCGAGGCGGTGCAGGCAACGACACTATTGGTCTTGCGCGCGCTTGGCGTGGTCGATGCGCGCGCGCGCGGCGTCGTCGCGCAATGCGTGCTGCCATAAATCCCGTCAATGAGCGGTAAGCGCGGGTAGCTCGTGAAGCTGGAGCGTTACGGCTTTCATGCCGCGCTCGCTCGCGTCGTCGTCGACACTAAAACCGAGCTCGGTGCACATCTGCAGCATTGTGCTGTTTTCGGCCAAGACCTGCCCATGCACAATTTCCAGGCCCTTTTCCTGAGCGTATGCAATCATATGCTTCATCATCAGCCAGCCGAGGCCATGACCTTTGAGGTGTGAGCGCACCAGAATTGCGAACTCGCCGCCATAGCCGTTGGGATCGTCATGCAGGCGGACCACGCCCAGCATGCGGCCATTCGCTCCAATCGCGATGAAGGCCATGGCGTGTTCCGGATCGTAATGAACGAGCTTGTCGATCAGCTCCGGGCGGAGTTCGCGCATTGGCATGAAAAAGCGAAGGCGCAAATCGTCCGGCGTCACCTCGGTGAGGAAGTCGGGATAAAGCGCAGCGTCGTCCGGCTTGAGCGGCCGGATCAGAATCTTTTCCCCATCGCGCAAAGTAAAGTGGCTTTCCAGAACCATTGAACGTCGCTCGCCCTAGATGACAGCAACAACGCGATTGCGATGCGGTTAATGCGACATCAAGACCGGCACCGTCATTGACTCGAGCAGGCCGCGCGTCGCGCCACCGAGCACGAACTCGCGCAAGCGCGAATGTCCGTAGCCGCCCATCACGATCATGTCGGCGGAGGAATCCGCCGCATAAGACAGGATCGTGGAGGGCACGTCGATGTCGGGCGATGTAATTCGCTTGACGTCCACCTTCAGACCATGACGGGCAAGATGCTGGCCGAGGTCTGCGCCGGGCACTTCGTCGCTCTTACCGGGCTTGTCCGAGACGATGACGATCTCGACCTGCTTCGCCTTTTTCAAAAAGGGCATGGAGTCGGCAATTGCGCGGGCGGCGGTACGGCTGCCATCCCAACACACCATGATCCGGTCGAGTTTCATGCCGCCTTTCTGGATGTAGGGCACGAAAATAACGGGGCGGCCGGATTCAAACAGCACGCCTTCATCGATCACTTCATCGGGCAGTGAATCTTTCCGTCGAGGCTGCCCGGCAATCACGAGATCAAAGCGGCGGCTGATGCGGCCTATCTCATCGGCGGCACCGGAAATGCTGGCCTCTATCGTGCGGGTCTCCGATGAAATGCCTGCGCGCTTGGCGGCTTTTTCGAACCGTGCGACGGCCGTGCTCGCCTTCTTGGTCGATTCCGCGCGCTGACTGTCGATGATTTCCGGCGGAATACCGCCCATCACCGTTCCGGGTATCACCGGGTCGTAGCAAAAGGCTACACCGAGCAGGTGAGCCCCGAATGCTTCCGCCACTGAAACCGCGTAATCGCCGGCCGGGTCACTCGTTCCGAGGCCAAGGTTGACGACGATGTCCCTGATCATGATGCAATCTCCTGGCGCGAGTGATTTGGCTAAATATGATGTCCCGCCATCCCCGTTGCGGCCTTGACCAAGGTCAAAAGCCGGTGATGCCCCGGTGGCGACGTTTGACCCGGGTTTCTATTTCTTTTTGCCGTCCGGCCCGAACTGCGTGAGATAGGCCCACAGATCGCCGGCTTCCTTTTCATTTTTGATACCAGGGAAGATCATCTTGGTGTTGGGGATCTTGGCGCGCGGATCCTTGATGTAGTCCTTGAATGTGGCTTCATCCCAGGTGAGGCCGGAATTCTTGTTGGCGTCGGAATAGCTGTAATCGGGAGCCGTGCCGGAATGGCGGCCGTCGAGGCCATTGAGTTCAGGGCCGACCTTATTCTTGGCGCCTTCGCCCACGGAATGACAGGGAAAGCACTTCTTGAAGGACTGCTCTCCCGCGGCGACATCCTGTGCCTGCGCGACCTGAACCAGTGCCGCCATGAGCACCGCTGACGCAAAAACTGACTTCATTATTCCACTCCTGTTTTGACCTCTTTCAACCGCCCACGGGCCAACGCCCACGGGCATAGCCGGGTTTCCGCCGGGTTTTGCCAGCCCTATGTGTAAGCCGTCAAATGGCTGGTATCGTGCCTGAGCCAGGGGCGGAGCGTGTCAAATGCCATTGCAAATGCCGGAGGTAGACCAGGCGGTGCTGAACCGCCGCGAGCGCATCGTCGCCGCCTTACGGACCATCGTCCCCGGCGAGGGCGTGATTGCGGCCGAGGGTGAGCTGCGGCCTTACGAAACCGACGGACTTACCGCCTATCGGCAGTTGCCCATGGTTGTGGTGCTGCCGGAGACCACGGAGCAGGTCGCTCAAGTTCTGCGCTATTGCCACAACGAGGGTATCAGGGTGGTTCCGCGCGGCGCCGGCACGTCGCTGTCCGGCGGCGCGCTGCCGTTGGCCGACGGAGTCCTGCTCGGCATGGCGAAGTTCAACCGCATCCGCGAAATCGATTTCGAAAACCGCGTCGTGGTGGTGGAACCGGGCGTGACCAACCTCGCGGTGAGCAACGCCGTGGCGTACGCGGGCTTTTACTATGCGCCCGATCCATCATCGCAGATCGCCTGCACCATCGGCGGCAATGTGGCGGAAAATTCCGGTGGGGTGCATTGCCTCAAATACGGAATGACCACCAACAACGTGCTGGGCTGCGAAATCGTCCTGATGACCGGCGAGGTGCTTCGCCTCGGTGGCAAACATCTCGACGCACCCGGCTACGACCTGCTCGGAATTATCAACGGCTCGGAAGGCCTCCTCGGCGTGGTCACCGAGGTGACCGTGCGTATCTTGCAGAAACCGGAGACCGCGCGCGCGATGCTGATCGGCTTCCCGGCATCGGAAGACGCCGGCGAATGCGTCTCGCGCATCATTGGGGCGGGTATCATTCCCGGCGGCATGGAAATCATGGATGGTCCTGCCATCGCCGCCGTGGAGGAGTTTGTCCATGCCGGTTACCCCCTCGACGTCGAAGCGCTTCTGATTGTCGAACTCGATGGTCCTGCGTCCGAAGTCGATCATCTCATCGAACGCGTCGACAAGATCGCGCGCGATTGCCGTGCGAAATCGTGCAAGGCCTCGCGCTCGGAGGAGGAGAGGCTGCTGTTTTGGGCCGGCCGCAAGGCGGCGTTCCCGGCGATCGGGCGCATCTCGCCCGACTATTTCTGCACCGACGGCACTATCCCGCGCGCGCAGCTGCCGCTGGTGCTCAAGCGCATGAAGGAGATGTCGGCGAAATACGGCCTGCGCGTCGCCAATGTATTTCATGCCGGCGACGGCAATTTGCACCCCCTCATTCTTTACGATGCCAATGTTCCGGGCGAGCTGGAAAGGACCGAGGAATTTGGAGCCGAAATTCTGAAGTTGTGTGTCGAGGTTGGCGGCGTTTTGACCGGCGAGCACGGCGTCGGCGTCGAAAAGCGCGATCTGATGCCGATCATGTTTTCCGAAATCGACCTCAACCAGCAGCAACGCGTGAAGTGCGCCTTCGATGCCAAGGGATTGCTCAATCCCGGCAAGGTATTCCCGCGACTCCACCGCTGCGCCGAACTGGGCCGGTTGCACGTCCACGCCGGCAAGCTGCCATTCCCCGACATTCCGAGGTTCTGATAATGCGTTTCGGCCTGTTCTGTTCGCCCAAAGCCGACGTCCCGGGCTTCGGCCCCGAGACCGGCCGCGGCTTTTTCGAATTCCTCGATTTCAACGTCGAGGCCGAGGCGCTCGGTTTTCACTCCAGCTTCTCGGTGGAGCATCATTTCAGCGGCTGGAACCAGGTCTCGTCGACGCTGATGCTGCTCGCCGCGCTGGCGATGCGTACAACGACCTTGCGGCTTGGCACCGCCGTCATCGTGCCACCCTGGCACAACCCGATATTGCTGGCCGAAGAAGCGGCCACGCTTGACCTGCTGTCGCGCGGCCGGCTCGATCTCGGTGTCGGCAAGGGCTATCGCCATAGCGAGTTCAAGGGATTTCAGATCGCGCCCGAGGAAGCCGAGGCCCGCTTCGAGGAATCCCTCGAAGTGATGACCCGGGCCTGGACGACGCGCGAGCGGTTCTCGCACAAAGGACGTTTCTGGCATTTCGAGGATGTCGTTGTGGAGCCGCCGCCGGCGCAAGCTCCGCATCCGCCGCTTTGGGTGGCAGCCGGCAATCCGCATTCGATCAGGCGCGCGGCAAAGCGCGGCTTCAACCTCATCCTCGACCAATATGCTTCGCCGGCGACGCTGGCTGAGCGCATCGCGATCTACAGGCAAGAGCGCGAAGCAAGCGGCCTCCGCTTTGATCCGATGCAGGTGACGGTTGCACGCCAGCTCTATGTGGCGAAGGACAAGGCCGACAAGGAAGCCGCCCTGATACGTCAGGCCGAATACACCAAGCGTACGATCGATGTTTCACGCGATCCGTCGGCGAAGACCGGATCGCACGTCCTCGCTTACGCCGACAGGGCGGGTGCCACGGAAGAGAATGCTCTTTACGGCACGCCTGACGAAATTGCGCGCATGATCGAAACGTTGCGTGGTGCCGGGGTCGCCTATGTTCTGCTCACAATTGCCGGCGGCACCGAACAGCTTCGCCGCTTTGCGCGCGAGGTCATGCCTGCCTTTGTCCACGAGGCCAGCGCGCGTGCAGCGGAATGACGATGTTGCGTAATGGCTGACACACTCAAACCCCGAGACGGCAAGGAGGTCGAGGAGGCCGTGCGCTGGGCGCTGGGCAACGACAAGGCGCTCGAACTTGCCGGGCGGGGGACCAAGCGCGCGATCGGCCGGCCGAGCCAGACCGATCTGACGCTCGATCTGTCCGGCCTGACCGGCGTTACCCTTTACGAGCCGGCCGAACTTGTGCTCGCCGCGCGCGCAGGCACGCCGCTTTCCGAAATCGAGGCGCTGCTCGAGAAGAACAACCAGGAATTCGCTTTCGAGCCGATAAACTATGGGCCATTGCTCAACGGTGAGACGAAGGGCGGCACTTTGGGCGGCGCCATCGCCGCGAACCTCTCCGGACCGCGCCGCATCAAGTCGGGCGCCGCGCGCGATCACTTCCTGGGTTTCACGGCCGTCACCGGCCGGGCGGAAACAATCAAGTCCGGCGGCCGCGTGGTGAAAAACGTTACCGGCTATGATCTCTGCAAGCTGCTGGCCGGATCGTGGGGCACGCTGGGCGCGATGACCGATATCATTGTGAAAGTGCTGCCCAAAGCCGAGACCGAGGCCACCGTGCTTATCGCCGGACTCGACGATGCGCGCGCCTGCGCCGCCATGGCGGACGCGATGGGCTCCTCGTGCGACGTCTCGGGGGCGGCGCATTTGCCCGACCACGTCGCGTCCTGTTTCGATGGTCTTCCCGCGGCGCAGGCCTCGACAGTGCTGCGGCTGGAGGGCTTCGCGCCTTCGGTTGCGCACCGCCGGAAAACCCTTGCCGCATTGATGAAAAGCTTCGGGCCGGCGGCGCTTCTCGATGAAAAAAACTCGCGCGCTCTCTGGCGCAGCATCAGGGACGTCAAACCATTCGCCGCCGCGGCGGCGCGCGGGCGGCCGCTCTGGCGCATTTCCGTTGCGCCCAGCCGCGGTCACGAAATTGCCGCCGCGATCACCCCGGCAGCCCAGATGTTCTACGACTGGGGCGGCGGGCTCGTTTGGGTGGCGATGCCTTTCACCGGCGAGCCCGATGCGGCGGCTGTCCGCGGCGCGGTTGCCGCTGTCGGTGGACACGCGACCCTCATCCGCGCGCCGGCGGCTGTTCGCGCCGCCGTCGATGTGTTCGCCCCGGAAGACCCAGCCGCGCGCGCTCTGGCGAGGCGCGTGAAGGACAGTTTCGACCCCAAGGGCCTGCTCAATCCCGGGCGCATGTGGGCGGGGGTGTGAGATGACATGCGCCGCCAATGGACTTTTCCCGGATCAGCGGCGCGCCGTTTCGCTTCGCTCGTGCCGCGCCGCGCGCGGGACACGACGCTGACATGCAAACCTCCTTCACCATCACGCAGCTGCTGGACCCGCAGGTCGCATCCTCGGAGAAAATTCTGCGCGCCTGCGTGCATTGCGGGTTTTGCACCGCGACCTGCCCGACCTATGTCTTGCTCGGCGACGAGCTCGATTCGCCGCGCGGACGCATCTACCTGATCAAGGAGATGCTCGAGCAGGACAAGCCCGCCACACGCGAGGTGGTCAAGCATGTCGATCGGTGTCTGTCGTGCCTCGCCTGCATGACCACCTGCCCATCCGGGGTGCACTACATGCACCTGGTCGATCATGCGCGCGAGCGCATCGAGAAGACCTACAAGCGCCCGTTGGCCGACCGCATGTTGCGCGGGCTGCTTGCGCGGGTGCTGGTCAACCCGGCGCTTTTTCGCATCGCCGTCGTGGCCGGGCTGATCGCGCGGCCACTGGCGCCGGTACTGGATTTATTGGGCCTGCGCCGCATGGCGGCGATGCTCCGGCTGACACCTCGCGGCAAGCCGGCGCCACCGGTCGACCGCACGGGCAAAGTCTATCCGGCGGAAGGACGGCGGCGCGGCCGGGTCGCGCTGCTGTCCGGCTGCATCAATCCCGTGCTCGCGCCCTCGACCAACGAAGCCGCCATCCGTTTGCTCAATCGTCACGGCATCGAGGTGGTGGTTGCCGCCGGCGAGGCCTGTTGTGGATCGCTGGTCCATCACATGGGGCGCGAGGACGAAGCGCTGTCACAGGCCCGCAACAACATCGATGCGTGGACGCGCGAGATCGACGGACCAGGACTCGACGCGATCCTGGTCACCGTTTCCGGCTGCGGTACGACCGTCAAGGATTACGGATTTATGCTGCGCAACGATCCGGTCTACGCCGCCAAGGCCGCCCGTGTCTCAGCGCGAGCACGCGACGTCACCGAATACCTGGCAACGCTCAAGCTGCGGGGTGCGGCCGCGCCCTTGCCGCTCACAATCGCCTATCACGCCGCTTGCTCGCTGCAACACGGCCAGCAGGTCCTTCGGCAGCCCAAGGATTTGCTCAGCAAGGCGGGCTTCGTGGTCAAGGACGTGCCCGAAGGCCATTTGTGCTGCGGTTCGGCGGGCACATATAACATTCTCCAGCCGGCAATCGCGCAGCATTTGCGGGCGCGCAAGCTCGCAAACATCGAGTGGCTCAAACCGGACGTCATCGCCGCCGGCAATATCGGCTGCATCATGCAGCTTGCCGCCGGCACGGCCATCCCGGTCGTCCACACAGTCGAATTGCTCGACTGGGCAACCGGCGGCCCCGCGCCGCAACCGCTCGCCACGCTGGCCGACGCGGCCAGCTAGTCCGTCCCGCGCCCCCGGCTGGCCGATCCCGGTTTACGGGGAGCACCGGCTTCCAGCCGCCTCGGAAAACGCTTAACGTTTGCTGCAGTTCGGGTATCGGGGCCCGCGCTAAAATCGGCATACGACCGAGAAAAAAGATTTTGGGGAGACGCCAGATGATTACACGCCGCGATATGTTGTCCGCAGCTGCCAGCGCGACCGCGATGGCGGCTCTGCCGCATGCGACTCCTGCGCGCGCGGCCACGCCGCCGACCGGCAAGCAAGCCGCTGGCTGGTATCGATACAAGATCGGCAAGTTCGAAGTGACGGTCGCCACGGACGGCATCGCTCGCTTCAAGATGGCGGAAGATCACGTCATCAACGTTAAGCTGGATGCGGTCAACGCGGCGCTCGCCGAAGTCTTCATGGAAAAAGGCATGATGACGACGCCGTACAATCCGGTTGCGGTGAACATCGGCTCCAATCTTCTGGTCATCGACACCGGCACCGGTGAAGCCAACTACAAGAAATCCAATGGCGTCGGCGGGCAGTTCATCAGCAACCTCGCGGCATCCGGCATTGACCGCTCCGCCGTCGATACCGTGATCATCTCGCATTACCACGGCGATCACATTAACGGCCTGCTGATGGCCGACGACTCGCTCACCTATCCGAACGCCGAAATCCTGGTGCCTGCGGCCGAGCACAAATACTGGATGGACGATGGCGAGATGAGTCGCGCCAGCGCCGGCCGCATCGCGACCAACTTCAAAAACATCCGGCGCGTATTCAACGCCGATGTGATGAAGCGCGTGCGCACCTACGAGTGGGGCAAGGAGGTTGTTCCCGGCATCACCGCGCATGGCACGCCCGGCCACACGCCCGGTCACACGTCCTACGTGATCGCTTCAGGGTCAGAACAAGTCTATCTGCAATCCGACGTTACGCACGTGCCGTTCCTGTTCGTGCGGCATCCCGACTGGCATGCCTTCTACGACCAGGATGGCGCCATGGCAGAAGCCACCCGCCGCAAGGTTTACGACATGCTGGCGGCGGAAAAACTGCGGGTGCAGGGATTTCACTATCCCTTCCCGTCGCTCGCCCATGTCGAGAAAGACGGCAGCGGTTACCGCTACATTCCGGTACCGTGGAATCCGACGATCTGATCGCTGTGGGGCAGATCAGCCGGCTCAGTTCGTGGCATGCGCGAGCTTGCTCCAGTCAGCGGCCTGGATCCGGACGATCGGCTTGTAGCCGCCGTTGCGGTCCGGTTTGAATACAGACGCTTCGCCCTCGCGGACGTCGAACCAGTCCTTGCCGAAGGCATCCAGGATGTTCGGCTTATGCGTGACCACGATGATATTGGTGCCGGCGGGCGGCACTGTGCCGGCAATCTTGCGTAAGGCCGCGGTGCGCCGGTTGTTCTCGATCGGCGTAACGACGAGTCCGCCCTCGGTGTAATCGGCCGAGGCCTCGACATCGCCGAAACCCATCAGCGCGCCCGTGTCGATTGCCCGCTGAAACAGGCTGGTGTGGACCTGCCCGACTGGAATCCCAAGCTTGTGCAGCGAATCTCCGATCGATTTGGCGAACGCGCGACCCTCGTAGTTGAGCTGACGCTGGGCGGCGACGTTCTTCGGATTGAGCGGGTCGGTGTCGGCCTGATCCTGGTAGGTAGCGCCGTGGCGGAAGACGATGACGTAGCCGCCATCGCGCAGCGCACTGACCCAATCGGCTTGCGCCGGTGTGGGCTGACCGCCGGCTGGCAGCAACAGAAATGCCAGAAAGGCGAACAGCGACGCCAATGGAAAAATGCGGATCATCATGAGGTCCTCCTCGATTGTTCAGTCCGGAATTTCCAGATCGCCCGTCGCGGCTAGTGGGCGCGTGCTATTTCAGGCAGCGCGAGCGGCAGGCTTTCGTTCACTTTGAATGCGGGCGGGTTCCAGAGCAGCGAGACCAACATCAGCGCAATGATGACGGCGTCGACAAAAACACCGACGATCCTCGAAAAAGGGTCCTTCATTCAAACGAGGCTTCAGTGGGATGTATGTCTGTACCGCGCAAGCATGGCTTACGGCGACAAAATATGTCGGCCGCCAACGTAAAACTTGGACAGAAGCGACTTTTTATTGACTAAAAGCGACAATCATCAGTTTGCATGACGCGCCGCTCGGCTTCAGACACAAATTCCCGGTAACATGCAACGCAACTCCAACGCCGGGGAAAGCCATGCGAGCTATTTCTATTGCGTTCGGGCTCATGATTGTTCTGTTGCCTGCGTCTTCGCAAGCTCAGAGCGCGCAAGTCGAAGCCTGCCGCGCGGCCCTACAATCAAAGAAACCTTGCGCCGCTACTCGCTCAAACACTCCCGCGCGCAGCACTTGCATCCAGGCTGCGATGCAGCGGTGCAAAGCCAACGGTCCAACCGCAATGTAGGATCGATTCGTCCTTAGCGGACATTCCGGTTGCGCGGCCGAATGTCTGCTTTGGTCCAAAGCGGACCTCGGCGGTCTTTTCGTATTCTCTCGACGGCGGTAACATGACGCGTCACGCGAGGGGGCGACTTTCCTGAATACAGGGAGGCCGCTATGAACGAGAAGGTTTTACTCATCGGCATTGCATTATTATTTGCAGCTGCGTCGCCGGTATTTTCCCAGCAAGCCCCGCCGCAGTCAGAGCAGGCAAAACAGATTGAAACGCTAGTCAACAAGGCTGCGGTACTCGTTGATAAAGAGGGCAAAGCGGCCTTCGTCGCATTCAGGAAAAAAGACAGCGAGTGGTTTCATGACACCACATACTTATTTGCCTACGACCTGAAAGGAAACGTATTGCTCAATCCGGCATTCCCGAAACGTGAAGGAACGAACGTGACCGGTCAAAAAGATGCAAAGGGCAAGCTATTTCACAACGAGATTATAAAGACTGCTGAAACCAAAGGATCGGGATGGGTCGATTACATGTTTCCGAAGCCGGGACAGACCGAACCCTCGCAGAAATGGGCCTTCGTGAAGAAGGTGACGGTAGATGGCGTTCCTGGCTTGATCGCCGCCGGTTTCTATCCTGAATAAGGTTTGGATCTCAAAAGCCGGATGTAGAAGGCTGCCCCTGATTGCCGCCTCTTTCATACCCGATGGAGTCGACGCAACCCCGCAATTGTCCCCTATCGGCTCAAAGCAGACACGCCAGTCGCCTCGATGAATGTCCACTTGCGGGGTAAGCCGGACATGGCGCCAATAAATGTTGCATAGTCCGGTCTCCATGCTCGACCGTACCCAATACTTTGCCATACTCGCGGGAGCGGCCGGCGGCGCGATTGCGATCGCAAGCATGGAGGCGTTCTCCATCAGCGCCGCTTTTCCGCTTATGGCCATACCTTTCGCGACCTCGATCGTCACAGTGTTGGGTTCGCCCAAAGCACCGCCGGCACAGCCGCGTGCTCTGATCGGCGGCCA
>Ga0335080_10000046_pt1 | contig 116184 bp, 125 predicted proteins | sample Lox_Sample_34_FD_206720 | JGI IMG/M metagenome (GOLD analysis project Ga0335080, IMG submission 206720) | Soil microbial communities from Loxahatchee National Wildlife Refuge, Florida, United States - Lox_Sample_3.4 | ecosystem: Environmental > Terrestrial > Soil > Wetlands | place: USA... | reverse complement strand
GTCAGCACGCGGTCGGCGCCGGCGAGCTGGAGCATGTCCGCGACGAGGCGTGCGGAGATCGGCTCGCGCGGCCGCGCCTTCCGGTCCTGCCGGGCGTACGGGAAGAGCGGGATCACGGCCGTGATCCGCTTCGCGGACGCGAGCTTCGCCGCCTGGATCATGAACATGAGCTCCATCAAGTTCCGGTCGACCGGCTGGCAGCCGGTCTGGACGAGGAACACGTCGGCGCCGCGGATCGACTCGATGTAGCGCCCGTACGTCTCGCCGTTCGCGAACGTGTCCAGCTCGATGTCGCCGAGCTCGACGCCGAGCTTCTCGGCGATCTGCCGGGCGAGATCCGGGTGCGAGCGCCCGGAGAAGACCATGAGCCGCTTCGACGGCCCACGTTCGAGCCAGTGCCCCTGGACGGGCTGCGTCACGGCCGCTCCTTCGAGACCGGGCAGCGCAAGCTCAGCTGTCAGGCTTTCCATGCTTCTCGTAGACCCACCCTTCTTTCGTGAGCTGCCGCGGGGGGAATCCGGCCAGCGATCCCGGAGGGACATCATCCGTGATGACCGCACCCGCTGCAATCCAGCTGTCGTCGCCGATCTCCACCGGAGCATCGAAGGTATTGTCGACGCCGGTCCTGACGTTGCTCCCGATCCGGGTCTTCGCCTTCGGCTGCCCCGGCTCGTGCTTGAAGTTCGCGGTGATGGCGCCGGCCCCGATGTTCGTGCCCTCCCCGATCTCGGCGTCGCCGATGTAGGAGAGGTGCGGGATCTTCGTGCCCGCGCCGACGGTCGATTTCTTGATCTCGACGAAGGTGCCGATCTTCGCCCGCTCGCCGAGGACCGTGCCCGGCCGGACGTAGGCGAAGGGGCCGATCTCGACCCCAGAGGCGATGCGGACGTCACCCCGGATCACCGAGAACGGATGGATGGTCGCGTCGGGCTCGATCTCGACGCCGGCCTCGATCCACGTCGAGGAGGGGTCGACGATCGTCACGCCCGCGAGCATGTGCGCCTCGTTGATCCGGTCGCGGAGCGCCGCCGCCGCCGCGGCCAGCTCGACGCGGGTGTTGATCCCCTCGACCTCGAACGGGTCGGCGGCGACCTGCACCGCGACGGTGTCGCCGTCGCCGACGAGGATCCCGAGCGTGTCGGTGACGTAGAGCTCGCCCTGGACGTTGTGCGGCGTCAGCCGGTCGAGCGCCGGCCAGAGCTTGTCCGCGCGGAAGACGTAGATGCCGGAGTTGACCTCGCCGACCGCGAGCTCGTCCTCGGAGGCGTCGCCGGCCTCGACGATGCGCGCGAGGCCGCCCGTCTCGTCGCGGACGATCCGCCCGTAGCGGCGCGGGTCGGCCGGCTCGAAAGAGAGGACGGTGCCGGCGGCCCCGGCGGCGGCGTGGGTGGTGAGCAGCGCCAGGAGGGTCGCGGGCGTGAGCGCGGGGACGTCGCCGTTGAGGACGAGCACGTCGCCGCTGAAGCCGTCGAGGGCGCCGCGGGCCGAGCGGACGGCGTCGCCGGTCCCGAGCGGACGCTCCTGCACGGCCACCTCGAAGCCCTCGAAGAGGCCGCTCGTCTCCGGCGACGCGACGACGACGATGCGCTCGACGCCCGCGTCCCGGGCCGCCCGGATCACCCAGTCGACCATCCGCCGGCCGAGCAGCGGGTGCAGGTGCTTCGGCGTCGCGCTCTTCATGCGCGTGCCGAGACCGCCGGCCATTACGACTGCTGCGAGATCGTCCGCCATGTCAAGGGATGAAGATGGCTGGGGCGCCAGGATTCGAACCTGGGATCACGGGACCAAAACCCGTTGCCTTACCACTTGGCCACGCCCCATCAGGGGATCGGAAGTCTACCGACGGTCGATGAAGAAGAAGGCGATCGCGACGATCGCGGCCAGGACGACGAATCCGATCACGAACAGGCCGATGATGTGCGCCAGGAGGACGAACAGCACCGCCAGCGCCTGCGACGCGCCGGCGATCCAGGTGACCTGGCGGGCCGTGTCCGATTTCGCGTGGCGGCCCCAGAGCCCGTAGACGAGGACGCACGGGATCGCGATCAGCACCACGGTCCACTGGGTGATCCCGTGGAGGACCGCCACGAGGATGCCCTCGGCGACGGCGATCCAGAGGGCGAACCGGGTGCGCCGCGGCCGGAGCCAGCGGCCGGTCTTCGACGTGCCGTGCTCGATCATCTGCGGCGTATCCGAGAGCACGTTTCAACCGTACCACGCAGGTGCCGTCAGCCAGCTCGCGCCGGCCCGCCGCACGGCTCGCCGTGCAGCCTCGGCGGGCTCCCGGTGGTGGAACAGCCCGTAGACCGCGGGCCCGGCGCCGGAGACGTCCGCGTGGAAGGCGCCGAGCCCGCGCAGCTCGTCCGCGAGCGGCGAGGAGGCGAGGTCGTTCGGCGGGAGCGCGGCGAGGTCGCGCGGGCGCCGAACCGCCTCGAGCGCGGCGAGGAACGCGGCGCGGCGCTCGTCCCAGCCGGCGGCGCCGTCGCGGGCGTCGAAGTCCGCGTAGACGGCGGCGGTCGACCGCTTCTCGACGCCGTGCGGGACGACGAGCACGACCCAGAAGTCCTGCGGCAGGTCGAGCGGCGCGAGCGCCGTGCCGTCGCCGGAGCCGAGCTGCGGGCCGTCGGCGAGGAAGAAGGGGACGTCGGCGCCGAGACCGGCGGCGAGCTCGTGCAACTCGGGCGGCGGCAGCGGCTCGGCGAGCGTCGCGTTCGCGAGCCGGAGCGCGGTGGCGGCGTCGGAGCTGCCGCCGCCGAGGCCCGCGGCGACGGGTACGCGCTTCTCGATGCGGACGGCCCAGGCGGCGCCGTCGCCGGCGCGCGCCGCGAGCGCGGCGAGCGCGTCGCGGACGAGCGTGTCCTCCGCGAAGCCGTCGACGCGCGTGGCGGGTGCAGGCTCGAGCTCGATCCGATCGGCGAGCGCGAGCCGCTGGTAGACGGTCAGCAGCTCGTGCCGGCCGTCGGCGCCCGCGGGGCCGACGACGAGACCGAGGTTGATCTTCGCGGGCGCGGCCGCCTTCACGCGAGCGCCTCAGCGAGCGCGACGAACTCGGGCGGCGCGAGCGCCTCGGCACGCACCGTCGGCTCGCGGCCGATCCGCTCGAGCGCCGCCACCCCCGCCTCGCGCGAAGCGAGCCCGGCGAGCTCGAGCGAGTTCGGGAGCGTCTTTCGGCGGTGCGCGAACGCCGCCGCGACGACCTCCTTCACCCTCGTGTAGCCCGGCGGCAGGCCGGTGCGGCGGAACGCGACGAGAGCCGAGTCGACGTTCGGCCGCGGGCGGAAGACGGTGCGCGACACCGGGTGGAAGCCGGTGCGCTCGCAGACGAGCTGAACGAGCACCGAGACGGCACCGTACGTCTTCGTGCCGGGGGCCGCGAACAGCCTGTCCGCGACCTCCCGCTGCACCATCACGCACCAGAGCTCGATCGTGGGCAGCCCGTCGAGGCTCTCGACGAGCAGCGGCGTCGCGACGTTGTACGGCAGGTTCGCGACGAGCTTCGTCGCCCCTGGCGCGAGCGCGGCGAGATCGAGCCGGAGCGCGTCGCCGAGATGGAGCGTGACGTTCGCGCCCACGTCGCGGAGGTGCGGCTCGAGCGAGGCGTCGAGCTCGACGGCGTGCACCTGCGCGACGCGCGGCGCGAGGTAGCGCGTCAGCACGCCGAGGCCGGGGCCGATCTCGAGCACGACGTCGTCCGGCCCGAGCTCCGCGAGGCGGCCGATCACGCCGAGGATGTTCTCGTCGACGAGGAAGTGCTGGCCGAGCTCCTTCTTCGGCGAGACGCTCATGACGGCAGCGCGAAGCACTCGGTCGCGTTCGCGTCGATCCGCCGCTCGAGCTCGTCCGGCGTCTCGCCGCGCGACTGTGCGAGCGTCGCCAGCGTGTGGACGACGTACGCGGGCTCGTTCCGGCGGCCGCGCACCGGCTGGGGCGCGAGGTACGGGCAGTCCGTCTCGGCGAGGATCCGGCCGGCGTCGACCTCCGTCGCGGCGAGGCGGAGGTCGACCGCCTTCGGGAACGTCGCGTTGCCGGCGAACGAGACGTACCAGCCGCGCTCGCGGGCAGGCTCGAGCAGGTGCGGCGACGAGAAGCAGTGGAGGACGACGCGGCCGTCGAAGCCTGCGAGCACGGCCGCGGTGTCGGCGTCGGCGGCGCGCGTGTGGATCACAACCGGCTTCGCGAGCTCCGCGGCGAGCTCGAGCATCCGGTCGAACAGGCGCCGCTGCGCGTCACGCGGCGCGTAGTCGCGGAACCAATCGAGGCCCGTCTCCCCGACGGCGACGGCCTTCGGGTGGGCGAGCAGCCCGCGCACCTCGGCGACGTCGGCGTCGGTCGCACCGCCGGCCTCGTGTGGATGGATGCCGAGGACGGCGAAGACGCCCTCGTGGGCGTCGGCGAGCTCGAGGGCGTGCCGGCAGCCGGCGGGCGTCGTGCCGACGGTGAGGATGCGGCCGACGCCGGCCTCGGCGGCGCGCGCGATCACCGCGGCGGGATCGTCGTCGAGCGCGTCGAGGTGCGCGTGCGTGTCGATCACAGGCCCAGGCGCGCGAGCTCCTCCGCCGCCGTCTCGGGCGGGAGCTTGCGGAAGAGCGGCCGCGGCTCCGGGAGCTTGCGGCCGGGTGGCAGCTCGCTCGGCGCCCACGAGCCCTCGGCGCCGGAGTAGTCGCCCGTCAGCACCTCGTGCGTCGAGCCGTCGTCCTCCGTCGCGGTCTCGAAGGAGAGCGTGCCCGCGAGCGTTCCCTCGTAGCCGAGCAGCTCGTGCACCGTCTGCGAGGTGAACGGGAGGAACGGCGCGAAGAGCGTCTTCAGCGAGTCGACGCAACGCAGGGCGACGTAGAGGACGGTGGCGGCGCGTTCGGGGTCGGTCTTGACGAGCGCCCACGGCGCCTGGTCGGCGACGTACTGGTTGGCGAGCGAGCTGACCCGCATCGTCTCGGCGATCGCGGCCTTCAGGCGCGCCTGCTCGATCAGCGCGCCGATCTCGACGAACGAGCCGGCCACCGAGTCCAGGAGCACCGCGTCGGTGTCCGTGAGCGCGCCGGGCTGCGGCACCTCGCCGAAGGTGCGGTACGCGTTGACGAGCGTGCGGTTGACGAGGTTGCCCCAGTTGGCGAGCAGCTCGTCGTTGTTGCGGCGGACGAACTCGTCCCACGTGAAGTCGGTGTCCTGCGTCTCCGGGCCGGCGGCGGTCAGGTAGTAGCGCAACGGGTCGGGGTCGTAGCGGTCGAGGAAGTCGGCGACCCAGATCGCGACGTTGCGACTCGTCGACGCCTTCTTCCCCTCCATCGTTAGGAACTCGCTCGCGAAGAGATTCGTCGGGAGGTGCAGCCCGCCGCGGCCGGCGCCGAGCTCGCCGCCCTCGCCGTAGCCGAGCAGCATCGCGGGCCAGATCACCGAGTGGAAGACGACGTTGTCCTTGCCCATGAAGTAGAAGTGGCCCGCTTCCGGGTTCTGCCACCACTCACGCCACGCCTCCGGCGTGCCGCGGTTGTGCGCCCACTCGACGCTCGCCGACAGGTAACCGATGACGGCGTCGAACCAGACGTAGATGCGCTTCGACTCCTCGGGGTAGCCCTCGACCGGCACCGGGACGCCCCAGTCGATGTCTCGCGTCATCGCTCGCGGCTTCAGCTCGCGCACGATCCCGAGCGAGAAGTTCCTGACGTTCGGCCGCCAGCCTTCCTGCGCCTCGAGCCAGCCCTCGAGCTGGTCCGCGAACGCGGGCAGGTCGAGGAACAGGTGCGTCGTCTCCCGGAACACCGGGGTCGAGCCGTCGACGATCGACCGCGGGTCGATCAGGTCGACCGGGTCGAGCTGGTTCCCGCAGTTGTCGCACTGGTCGCCGCGCGCCTCGGGATACCCGCAGATCGGGCACGTCCCCTCGATGTAGCGGTCGGGCAGCGTCCGTCCCGTGGAGGCGGAGAACGCGCCGAGCGTCGTGCGCTCGACGAGATAGCCCTTCTCGTACAGCGTGCGGAACATGTCCTGCGTGACGCGGTAGTGGTTCCGCGTCGTCGTGCGCGAGAAGCAGTCGTACGAGATCCCGAGGTTCCGGAGATCCTCGCGGATGAGCGCGTTGTTGCGGTCGGCGAGCTCACGCGGCGAGACGCCGTTCCGGTCCGCCGACACCATCACCGGCGTCCCGTGCTCGTCCGTCCCCGACACCATCAGCACGTCGTTCCCCTTCAGGCGGTGATAGCGCGCGAAGACGTCGGCCGGCACCGCGAAGCCCGCCACGTGGCCGATGTGGCGCGGGCCGCTCGCATACGGCCAGGCCGGCGCGACGAGGATCTTCTCCGACTGGTGCGACACGAGACTCGGGTGCTCCCTGCGGGGTCGGTGACGGGCTAGAGATCATACGAGCACGTCTCAGCCCCGCAGCCGCGGCTCCGGCGGCGCCGAGCAGCGCGGCGAACGCGAGCCCGATGTCGCGCGGCGCGACGCCGGCGTGCAGGGACGGCCGCGGCGAGGGCGCGGCGGCAGGGCGACTTCCCGACGCCGCCGGCCGGGCGCCGCGCGCCGGCGGGCGGACGCGCACGCGCACGTCCGCGCGGGCGTGCGGCGCCGGTCGCGCGCGCGAGGCGGCAGTGGTCACGCCGGAAGGCGGCGTCCTCCGGATCGCCGGAATCGCAGCGAGAGACGGTGGGGCGACGAGGAGGGGCAGGACCGGCGGCGCGGGAGCGGGCATCCCGCCGACGGTGGGCCCGATCAGGGGCTCCGGTGGCGCGGGCGGCTGAGCCGGCGCCTCCCCGGCCGCGGTGGGGTCGGCGTCGGCGGACGGGTCGACGGCGGCAACGGAGACCCGGTCGGCCGCCGGCAGCGCCGGGGGCGACGGAGCCGTCGGCGGCGGGGCGGGATCGACCGCGGGGGAGTCGGTCGTCACCGGCCCATCGGATGCGGCCGCAGGCGTGTCGGCAGGAGCCGACACGGACTCGGCCGCAGGCTGGGGAACGGGCGGAGCCGCGGGCGGATCGGCCGACGCCGGCGGATCGGGCGCGGGCGCCGGTGCGTCGACGGGGACCGGCGCGGGCTCGGACGTGGGCGGCGCAGCCGCAGGCGAGTCCGCCGGTCCGGCCGCGGACGCGTCGGACGGCGGAACGGGAGGCGCAGCCGCGGGCGGCGCAGCCTCGACGGGCGGCGCCGCGTCGACGGGCGGAGCCGCGGGCACAGCAGGCGCCGCCGCGGCCGCCGCCGGAGGCGCCGCCACCGGAGCCGGGAGAAACAGGAGCGGGTCGAGATAGCCCTGGGGATCCGCGGCGCGGCGCACGCCGAGGTGGACGTACGGCGCGGCCACCTCCGCGACGCCGCTAGGCCCGACCGTGCCGACGACGGCGCCCTCGGCGACCGTCGCGTTGCGCGAGACCGCGATCGAGCCGAGATGCGTCAGGGTCACCGACAGCCCGTCGGCGGTCGCGATCGTCACCGACAGCCCGCTCGACGGCACCGAGCCCGCGAAGGAGACGACCCCGCCCACGGGCGCGCGCACCGGCGCGCCGGGATCCGCGCCGACGTCGATGCCGCGATGCTGGCCGCCCGCGTACGGGTGCGCCTCGTCGTAGGAGAACCCCTGCAGCACGGGTCCGTCGACGGGCCAGGTCCACGCACCCGCCGCGGGCACCCAGAGGACCAGCAACAGCGCGAGCAGCCACAGACGCCGCATCTCCACCGCCTTTCGTTGTCCGAACTGTAAACGAGCGGAGTACGGTAACAGCGGCGTCGGTCGTTGTCAATTCTGACTACAGCGAGCCGCGGTACAGGCGGTTGCGTGCGACGCCCGTCAGGCGCGCGACCACATCGGCGGCGCGCTTCCGCGGCACACCCGCCTCGACGAGCTCCGCGACCGCGGCGAGCGCATCGTCCTCCGCGGCCCCAGCCCGCTCCCCCGCTCCGAGCACGAGCGCGATCTCGCCCTTCGGCGGCTCCGCGAACCGCTCCGCGAGCTCCGCCACGCTCCCGCGCGCGACCTCCTCGAAGCGCTTCGTCAGCTCGCGGCACACCGCGACCGCCCGCTCCGGATCCGCGGCCGCGAGCGAGCGCAGCGTCGCCGGCAGCCGCTGCGGCGACTCGAACGCCACCGCCGGCCACGGCCACGCGCGCAACTCCTCCCACAGCGCCGCGAGCGCCTTCTCGCCGCGCGGCAGGAACCCGAGGAACTGGTACCGATCGGCGACGAGCCCCGACGCGACGAGCGCCGTCTCGACCGCGGACGCCCCCGGCAGCACCGTCACGGGTACGCCCGCGTCGAGCGCGGCGCGCACGATCCGCGCGCCCGGGTCGGAGATCCCCGGCAGCCCCGCGTCCGACACGAGCGCGACGCGCTCGCCCGCCTCGAGCCGCGGCAGCAGCTCCGCCGTGCGCGCCGCCTCGTTGTGCTCGTGGTACGAGAGCAGCCGCGCGCGGATCCCGTGCCGGTCGAGCAGCACGCGCGTGTGCCGCGTGTCCTCGCAGAGGACGACGTCCGCGTCGCGGAGCTCGGCGAGTACCCGCAGCGTGACGTCGTCGAGGTTCCCGATCGGCGTGGCGCAGACGGCGAGCGGCATCCGGCGCCTAGCGGCGGTCGAGCGCCTCGAAGGCGACGAAGCCGGCGCCGATCAGGCCCGCGTCGGTGCCGAGCTCGGCGCGGACGACCCTGACCGCGTCGCGCGCCGGGGGAAACGCCTCGACGCGGAGCGACGCCTCGGCCGCCGGCATCAGATGGTCCCACGCGGCGACGCCGAAGCCGCCGCCGACGACGATCAGCTCCGGGTTGAAGATGTTCGCGAACGAGCCCATCGCGATCCCGAGGAGGTCGCCGATCCCGGCGAGGATCTCCCTCGCCGTCGCGTCGCCCGCGTTCGCGAGCCCGACGAGAGAGTGCGCGTCGGCCTCGGGGCCGAACGCCTTCCGCGCGGCGACCGTCGCCGCCTGGCCGGAGGCGACGGCCTCGAGATGGCCGTGGCCGGTGCACGCTCCCCAGCACGGCGGACCGTGCGCGATCACGACCGTGTGCCCGAGCTCGACGCCCGCGCCGCCGGCGCCGCGAAACGGCGCGTCGCCCGCGATCACGCCGCCGCCGACGCCGGTGCCGAGCGTCAGCATGACGATGTCGGTCGCTCCCCGCGCAGCGCCGACCCTCCACTCGCCGATCGCCGCGGCGTTCGCGTCGTTCTCGAGCCCGACCGGAAGGCCGAACCGCGCCTCCATTCGGTCGCGCAGGTCGACGTCGGCGAGCGGGATGTTCGTCGCCACCCAGACGCGGCCGCGCGGCTGGTCGATCGTGCCGGGGATGCCGAGGCCGATCGCGGCGACGCCGTCGTCCCGCCGCAGCGCCTCGATCGCCGCGGCGACCCCGTCCAGCAGCTCCTCCTGCGAGCCCGTCGGGGTCGGGCGCTCGTGGCGCCGGACGACCTCGCCGTCCCGCGTGACGACGCCCGCGAGGATCTTCGTCCCGCCGAGGTCGAGCCCGATGGCGTGCGTGTCGTCCATGCGCAGCCCGTACCGTAACGCCGGGGGAATCGGTAGCTGCTCCGCTCCGATACGGGTCGTCACCGATGCGCCTGCGCGGCCCCCAGCCGGATGGTGCCGTTCGGCAGGCCGACGAACGGAGGATTTGCGGTGATCAACGGCGCCAACACCGGCTTCATGCTTCTCGCGGCGAGCCTCGTCATGCTCATGACGCCCGGCCTCGCATTCTTCTACGGCGGCCTCGTCGGCCGCTCCAGCACGCTCTCGATCATGATCCAGAGCTTCGCGTCGATGGGCATCACCACCGTGATGTGGTGGCTCGTCGGCTACTCGCTCTGCTTCAGCGGAAGCGGCGCGATCTTCGGGAACCTCCACTACGCGTTCCTGAAGGGCGTCGAACCGTCGTCGATCTACGCGCCGTCGCAGATCCCGCTCGTCGTGCTCATCGCCTACCAGATGATGTTCGCGATCATCACGCCCGCGCTCATCACCGGTGCGTTCACGAACCGCGTCTCCTTCCGGGCCTACCTCATCTTCCTCGTCGTCTGGCAGCTGCTCGTCTACTACCCGTTCGTGCACATGATCTGGGGCGGCGGGATGCTCGCCGACTGGGGCGTCAAGGACTTCGCCGGCGGGATCGTCGTCCACGCGAGCGCCGGCTGGGCCGCCCTCGCGTCGGTGCTCTACGTCGGGCGGCGCAAGTTCATCGACCTCCCGCACAACATCCCGTTCATCGCGCTCGGCACCGGCCTGCTCTGGTTCGGCTGGTACGGCTTCAACGCGGGCAGCGAGCTGAAGGTCGACGACATCACCTCGCTCGCGTTCCTCAACACCGATCTCGCCGCGTCGTTCGCGGCGGTGACGTGGCTGTTCGTCGAGTGGCGGTTCTCGAAGAAGCCGCACTTCGTCGGGCTACTCACCGGCGCGATCGCGGGCCTCGCCTGCATCACCCCCGCGGCGGGCTACGTGCCGATCTGGGCCTCGGTCGTGATCGGGATCGCCGCCGGGATCGTCTGCTACGCGGCGATCCGGCTGAAGACGCGGCTGAAGTGGGACGACGCGCTCGACGTGTGGGGCGTGCACGGGATCGGCGGCCTGCTCGGGATCATCCTCCTCGGCGTCTTCGCCGGGACGGCGACGAATCCGAACGGGGCGCAGGGTCTGATCCACGGCACCGCGACGTTCTTCGGGAAGCAGGTGACCGCCGGGGTCTGCTGCTCGCTCTACGCGTTCGCCTTCACGTACGTGATGCTCGTCCTGATCGACCGGATCGCGACGGTGCGGGTCACGACCGCGGAGGAGCGCGGCCTCGACGAGGCGGAGCTCGGCGAGACGGCGTACGAATTCGACGCGCCGGTGCCCGCGAAGACGGCCGGCTGAGCCCGGCCGTCTCCGGCTGCCGGTACCGTTGCCCCCGGATGGCCGCCTCCGGGGAAAAGCCGTACCGCATCTACCGCGGCGGCCGCACGAAGGGTCAGGTGCCGCTCGAGCGCCCGTCGCGCCGGCAACGGGAGCGGGAGCAGCGCAACGGCGGGCGGCCGGGGACGAAGCCGCAGCCGAAGCGCGGCTGGGGCTGGAAGCGCATCGCCCTCTTCGGCGTCCTCGGGCTGCTCGTCCTGCTCCTGGTCTGGACGCTCGCCGGCTACCTCTCCGTGCGGAGCGGCGTCTCCGCCGCGAACAAGCGGCTGCCCGCGGGGACGACGGACGCGCTCGCGAAGCAGAACGGGCTGATCCTCTCGTCGCCGACGAACATCCTGCTGCTCGGCACCGACCACGCGACGAACGGGCAGCTCGGGCGGAGCACCGACGACCACTCCGACTCGATGATGCTGCTGCGCACCGATCCCGGACGGCACCGGCTCGTCTACCTGTCGATCCCCCGCGATCTCGGCGTCACCATCCCCGGCGTCGGCTACTCGAAGATCAACGCGGCGATGCAGGCCGGCGGGCCGAAGCTCGCGATCGAGACGGTCGACAGCCTGCTCGGCTCGCAGCTGCGCGTCAACCACGTCGTCGTCGTCGACTTCGGCGCGTTCGTGAAGCTGATCGACGCGGTCGGCGGCATCGACGTGAACGTGCCGGAGAACATCCTCTCGAACCGGTTCGACTGCCCGTATCCGACGCAGGCGCGCTGCAGCGAGTGGCAGGGCTGGCGCTTCCACAAGGGCATGACGCACATGGACGGACACACGGCGCTGATCTACTCGCGCATCCGCGAGAACCGGCTCAACCCGGCCGACACGGACATCAGCCGCGGGCAGCACCAGCAGCAGGTGATGCAGGCGACGCTCTCCAAGCTCGCGAGCGCCGGCACCTTCTTCCGGCTGCCGTTCGACGGGTCGTCGTACATGGCGCCGCTCTCGACCGACCTGTCGACCTGGGACCTGGCGCAGCTCGGCTGGGTGAAGTTCCGCGCGGGCAGCATCCTCCACTGCCGGCTCGGCGGCACCGCCACCGGGAACGGCTTCATCACCGGCAGCGAGGAGAACATCCAGGTGGTGCAGGAGGTGCTCGGCAACTCGGCGCCGCAGCTGCCGCCGACGGGGAACCTGTTCGCGCCGGGCTGCGCCGTCGGCAACCAGCAGCTCAAGTAGGGTCGCGTCGTGGAGACGCGCTACGACGAGCTGCTGCTGCGCCTGCGCGAGGCGTCGCGCCCCGAGCGCGAGCAGCCCGCGGCGGCGCGCGCGTATCTCGAGACGGTGCGGCTCCACGCGTACCGCGTCACGGACGGCGACGTCGAGCGGCTCCGCGACGCAGGGCTGTCGGAGGACGAGATCTTCGAGGCGACGGTCGCGGCCGCGGCCGGCGCGGGACTCGAGCGGTTCGCCGCCGGCGTGAGGGCGCTCGGGTGAGGCTCCGCTGCGTCGAGAGCGGGCACGACGCCGAGCAGGCGACGGTGCTCGACGGGCTGCGCGTCTCGTCGGGGCGCGAGCCGGTGGACGTCGTCAAGACGCTGCACTACCGGCCGGAGCTGTTCGGGCGGCCGTTCTGCGACGCGCTCGAGCTCGCCATGCGCGGCGACTCGGACTGGACGCCGGGCGAGCGGGAGCTGTTCGCCGCGTTCGTCTCGTCGCTCAACCAGTGTCCCTTCTGAACGAGCGCCCACGGCGCGGTCGCGTCGTACGTCTTCGGCGAGGAGGTGGCGCAGGCGGTCTACCGCGACTGGCGGACCGCGCCGGTGGACGAGAAGCTGCGCGCCGCGCTCGGCTTCATCGAGAAGCTGACGCTGCGCCCGGACGAGCTGACGCGCGCGGACGCGGACGCGGTGCGCGCGGCCGGCGTCTCCGACGACGCGCTCGTCGACGCGATCGCCGTCGCGTCGCTCTTCAACATGATCGTGCGGATGGCCGACTCGCTCGCCTTCGAGGTCCCGCCGTACGAGAGCTTCCTCGCGCGGGCCGACACGATGCTCGCCGAGGGCTACACGCTATACGGCGACCCCGGCGCGAGCGCCTGACGCTCGGGTGACAGGACGCCCGCTCATGCAAGCAGGCTTACGTTCGATTGACGCACCTCTGAACCGAACGCATCCTTGGGATCGCGCTTGTCGGCAACGTCGAACATGATCCGCGATGAAAGTGGGTAGTCGATGATCCCGGCGAGATTCATCTTCTGCATGGTCGCCCTGGTTTCGGCGGCTCTCTGCGTCGCGACACGCGCGCAAGGACGACCGACCGAACTGTTGGTCCACATCCTCTCCGCCGACCGGAACATCGAGTGTGAAATGGTCGATCCGAATACCACGATCGGCAACGTCACCTGCGCACTGCATTCCAAGGGCTACACGACCCGCGGCGACGTCGACAACCACGGCCTCACCGCAAGCCGATCGCTGCGCTGGTTCGTGGATTTCTCGCGGCCTGCGGTGGTCGGACCGAGTCGGAGAGAGCTCGGGTCCACGCGCATCAGGATCGTGCGGGCCGGCCAGAGGCTCGTGGTCGGCTACTTCAGTTGCTCGTCGCGCGCTGCCGGCCAGCTGACGTGCGCCAGCAGGCATTCGGGCCATGGTTTCTCCCTCACCCGAACGACGCAACGGACTTTCTGACCGCCTGCGGAGACGTCGATCAGCGGCGCTCGGGTGACATTCCCGGACGCCGGCCCAGGTCACGGTCGTTCCCGCTCGAATCGCCAGGCGACCTACACGTTGTAGTGGTCGACGCGTATCCGGATCGGCATCCTCGCGCTCAGAAGGCCAAACGGTTCGGCGGCCTCGACCTCCGCGGCCCAGCCGCTCGCGTCGTCGCCCGACCACAGGGAGTCGGCGCCGACCTGCTCCAGCGCCGGGTCGGCGTCGTAGTGAAGCGTGAGGTGGAGTTGCTCCATGTGGTCGTAGCTGCCGTCGTCGGCGTCGTTCATCGACCACTGCCGGACCAGGTCGAAGAAGACGCCGCCCGCGCCCCACTCGGCCAGGCACATGTCGTTCTCCACGTAGAGTCCCCTTCCGGCCGAGAACGGCTGCCGCGCGAACGCGAGGAAGGGCGTCCAGACGTCGCCGAGCGTCGGGCGCTGATCGAGATTCAGACTCGCCTCGTGCAGCTTCGTCTCGAGGGTCTCGACCGCTTGGCCGAGGGGCACCGCGTCTGCGGCGACCACCGGAAGATCGGGGCGCTCTGCCGGAATGATGCGCTTCATCTTCTTGTCGAACTGCGGCACGTCGAGCTCGTAGTTCGCCACCTGGTCGACGGCCCGCCGGACCTTGGCGAGCGTCGGGTCGTCGGCAGGCCCATTCAGCAGTGCATGGGCCACGGCAACGGTCTTCGGGTCGCCGCGCCCGCGCGTGATTCCGTACGCGAGCAAGCCCGCAAGGTGGCCGTTGAGAACGTCCTCGTCTTCGACTCGGAGGTGCGCGTCCCACATCGCGCGGCCACTCCGCTCTTCGGTTGCGGCATCACGTTGGGCCTCGGCGAAGATCCACTGAATCGCCGCGAACAACGCATCCGGGTCGTGTATCTCGCGTCCCCGGTCGTCGTAGCGAACGATCTCCTGTCGTCGCCTCTCGCGTTCTGCGGCGCGCGCCTCGGCCTCCGTAAGCCGCTGCAAGAGCTCAGGCGAGAGTCCGGGAATCTCGGCCCCCGTATCGTCGCTTGCCATCGCAGCGGAACTCTACGAGAAGATCGACACGCGCTCCGGCTCAGGGCTGCTTTGCGAGCACCGTGATCTCGACGTGCATGCCGGCGACGAGGTCGGCGCGTACGGTCGTGCGCACCGGCTTCTCGCGGGGGAAGTGCTTCGTGTACTCCTCGTTGAAGGCGGCGAAGTCGTCGAGGTCGGCCAGGTGCACGAGGCACGAGACGACGTCGTCGAGCGACGAGCCGACACTCTCGAGCAGCGCGGCGACGTTGCGGAAGATCTGCGCGGTCTCGGCCGCGACGCCGCCGTCGACGAGCTCGTGGTCCGCGTCGAACCCGCCTTGCCCGCTGAGGAAGACGAAGCCGCCGGCGACGCGCAGAGAGGAGAGCGGGAGGTCCATCACACGCCCCTTTGACGGAGAACACCGTGACGCTTTCGCTGGAAACGCGGCGCGACGGAGACGTATTCCCCGGGATCACCTCCTCGGCCGGATCGACGAGTGCGCAGGCGGCGCTACATCGCGGCGATGACTTCGCAGACATCGGCGCTGACGAAGACGGCCGGCGCCTCCGGCATCTCGCGCAGCGAGCTGAACACGGCCTCGGCCGCTCGGGCATCCTCCTCGGTCTCGAACAGCCAGAACGAATGCTGGATCACCCTGCCGCGGTCGTCGAGGGCACGAGCCCAGTAGGCGAGCACGCTGCCGGACATACCCCCGACAAGCGTCGGACCGTGCTTGCGCGCCATCGTCGCGGTCTCGTCTTCATGACCCGGTTTGATCTCGACGCGCCCAACGAGTGCGTACATCGATCCTCCCTCGACGGTTGCGCCGATTCTGTCGCATCGAGCACGCGGTCACACTCCCGGACGCCGATCCGGGGCGGCGTCGCCCCGGATAGCGGCGTCACCGCCCTCTGCGCGGCGTACGCCAGGGCCAGCCGAGCAGGACGAGGCCGCCGAGGACGCAGAGCGCGCCGACGACGGCCCAGAACGTGCTGCCGGTCATCGACGAGCCCTGGATCAGGTCGAGCCCCTGCCCGAGCCAGACGGCTCCGGTGACGACGAGCAGCGCGCCGACGACGCGTCTGGCGACGGTCATGCGAGCGCGCGCTCCAGCGCAGCGCGGTCCGTCGGGGTTCCGTGCGCCGGGAGCACGAGCTCGACCGGCAGCGCGAACAGCGGGCGCACGCTTCCGGCCAGCTCCCCGCGCGTCACGCCCCGGCGCAGCCACTTGGACTCGATCGCGGTGTCGTCGAGGAGGCCGGAGAGCAGGTCTCCGGCGACGAGTGTCCGGCGGCTCTCGATCCAGAGCACGAGATCGTTGTGCTCGTAGCCGGCGAGCACCTCGATCCCGAAGGGCAGGCGGTCGCCGGCCGCGAGCCAGTGCGCCTCGCCGCCACCGGCGCGCAGCCAGTCGAGGTCGGGGCTTTCGTCGTCGGGATTCTCGGCGACGTAGCCGTACTTCTGCTTCCAGTCCTCGGCCGTGTCGGCGGGAGGCGCGTACACCGGGGCGCCGAGGCGCTCGACGAGGTCGCGCGCGTCGCGCTCGTGCCACGCCGCCGTGAGCACGATCACCGGCTCGCGCTCCGCCGCGAGCGCGAGCAGCTCACCCGGCACCGCGAGCGGGTCGAAGAGGAGCAGCCGCGTCCCGTCGTCGAGCGCGTACGAGGAGACCTCCCGCGCCCACGGCGTGCCCGGCTTCCACCACGGGTGCGGCGCCTGCCAGTGCCAGAGCCCTGGCTGGAGCTCGCGCACGGCTAGCGTCCGCCGACCGGCCAAGGCAGCCGCACCGGCTCGTACTCGCCGGGCCAGTCCGCATAGGCCTCGTCGGGCTCGCCGGTCTCCTTCGCGACGGACGCGCCGTGCTTCGCCGCGACCTCGCTCACCGGGTAGAGGATCGGCTCGTCCGGACGCGCGCCGAACATGAGGACCGCGCACGGCCCGTCGCCCGCGCCGACGAACACGTGGCGGGTGCCGGCCGGGCAGTGGAAGTAGTCCCACTGCCGCAGCGGCCGTTCCTCCTCCTCGACGATCAGCGTGCACTCGCCGGACAGCACGAGGAAGCCCTCCTGCACGCCCTCGGAGTGGTAGAGCGCGTTCGGGTCGCCGGGCCAGAGGACGCGGACGCGCACGCCGACGTCGGCGAACGGGTGCTCCCGCGACTCGAGCGGGAACGCGGCGCCGCCCTTCTCCTCGTTCCGCACGGCGAGCGCGTCGCCGAGGTTGAGCACGAACCAGCCGTCCGACGTGATGTAACGGCCGTACGGCGTCTCTTCGGAGCCTGCTTCCGGCACGGGCATTCGTCCTCCTCGGGGTGAGCGGCGAATCTTGTCGGAAACGGCCGTGCCCGTGCTCGCCTCCTCCTGCACCTCTCGGTGCTTATTCCTTGTCGCGGCGGAAGCCGGCCTTCGCCACCGAGACGGTGCCGAGGAACGCGAACAGCGCGACGGCGACCGCGGACGGGATCGTCGTCGTCTGCGTGCCGGCGCCGTTCGAGCTGACGAAGCTCGGGCCGTACACGGCGGTGAACAGCACCGCGAGCCACATCACGACGATCGCGAGCGACGCCCACATCTCTGGGATCCGCAGGAACTCGGCCCACTCGGGCCGATCGCGCTCGACCCGCACGGGCTCGTGCGAAACGGTTGCCATTGCCACACCTCCTTTCCCGGGCAGCCTCGCCCGCGGCCTCTCCCGCCCATCCGCGGCGGGCCGCACCGGGGGTGCGGCGAACTACGCGAGGCCGCGCGCCGCCCAGGCTCTCGCCGCGATCGTGAACGGCGGATCCGGAAGACGCGTGCGGCAGTGCTCCCGCAGCGCCGCCCGCCGCTCCGGATCGAGCCCGCCGACGTATGAGCCGGCCGGACCGACGCCGAGCTCGTACGGCTCCCACCACTCCTCGAAGGTCGGGTGCTCGACCGCGACCGACAGCGCCGTCTCCTCGACCGCGGTCAGGCCCGCGGACGCGAACAGCGCCGCGAGGTCGCCGGCGTTCGCGCCGACACCGTGCGACTCGCCGGGGCGCCCGCCGTCGAGCTCCCGCGCCGCCTGCCAGAACGGGCTGAGCGGACCGCCGCCGCCGCCGTGGTCCCAGACGCAGGCGGCGACGACGCCGCCCGGGTGCGTCACACGTCGCATCTCGACGACGCCCGCCCCCGGATCGGACATGAACTGGACGACGAGCTGGGCGAGCGCCGCGTCGAACGTCGCGTCGGGGAACGGCAGCTCCTCCGCAGATGCATGCCGCACCTCGACGTCCGGGTGCCGCTCCCGCGCGGCGGCGACGAACGGCTCCGACGGATCGACCGCCGACACCGCCGAGGCGCCGACCCGTTCGACGAGCTCCGCCGTGAGCGCGCCGGGGCCGCAGCCGATGTCGAGCACGCGCTGGCCGCCGTGCACGCCCGCGAGATCGGCGAGCTGCGCCGACAGCTGCGTCGAGTACCGGCCCATGAAGCGGTCGTACGCGTCGGCGGGAACGGCGAAGGTCATCGCTGCCAGTGCACGAGCGAGCCGACGAAGACGCCCATCGTCAGCGGATTGTCCACGAGGTCGTTGCGGCCGAGCTCGCCGACCGCGCCGAACTCGACGACGAGCCCGTAGCCGGCGCGCTCCCGGTCGCCGCTCGCGCTGTCGACGGTCGTCCCCGTCACCCGGTTCCGGTCGATCATGCAGGTCGAGTGGTCGCCGCAGAGGATGCCGATCCCCTTCGCGTGCGCCACGGTGTTGTGCATGACGCCGCCCATCGACATCTCCGTCATCGAGATCGCGCGCATCGTCGTCCGCTCGACGCGGTTGTGCACGAGCATCGCCGAGGACGAGTGCGTGACGATCCCCTCCTGGCCGCCGACGACGGTGCAGCGGTCGATCATCGTCTCGCCCGTGTCCATGTTGTAGGAGACGTCGATCCCCTGGCCGTACGGGACGCCGGTCATGTCGACGGTGCAGTGCTTGATCGTGATCGCCTGGCCGCGCACGTGGATGCCGTCCTCCTGCGGACGGACGACGGTGACGTGGTCGAGCACGACGCCGCGCATGCCGTCGACCGTGATGCCGTTGACGCCGCCGACGACGGTGACGTGGCTGATCTCGACGTCCTTATGAGCGACGACGATGCCGCCGCGGACGACGGCGCCCGGCTCGCCGACGAGGCGCTCGCGCCGCGAGACGACGAGTGGCCCCTGATGGACGCCGGCGGCGAGGTGGACGACCGGCGGGAGGTGCGCCCACCAGAGCCCGCCCGCGGCGGCGAGCGGCGCCGCGACGGCCGCGGCGACGAGGGCGCCGCCACGGCGACCGAGCTCTCCCCCGTCCTCGGCGTACGAGAGCCTCCACATCGGCAGGAAGGCGTGGCCGAGCAGCTGCGCACAGAGCCACGCGGCGGCGAACAGGCCGAGCGCGACCGCGAGCGGCGCGCGCACGCCGAACGCGAGCACGACCGCCATGACGGCGCCGAGCTCGACGAGCCCGAGCGGCAGCGCCGCCCAGCCGGGCTGGTAGCGGAGCACCGGGTGGTAGACGAGGTCGAGCACGAGCACGGCGGCGAGCATCGCCGCGGCGAGACCGACCGGCCACCACTCGGCGAGCCCGGCCGCGAGCACGAGCGCGGCCGCGAACGGCAGCGCGAGCGCCGCGAGCCGCGACTCGAGCCGTCCTCTCAGCGTGTACGACATCGCTCCAGGAAACGGTGGGCGACGTAGCGGGCGCCCGCGAGCGTGTCCGCCGCGGGATACGCCATCTGCGCGGCGACGCCGGCGACGGCGAGCGTCCGCGTCGCGTCGGTGAGGGCCGGCACGGTCGCGTCGGGCGCGAGCACGAGCCGGCCGTCCGCGGTCTCGACCCCGTGCTCTTCGACGAGCCGCCGCACCAGCAGGTCGCGCTCGGCGCCGCGGACGAACCCCGTGGCGCAGATCACCTGGTCGGCGCCGTTCACCGCGGGCTCGACGCGGAAGCGGACGCCGGCGCGCGCGAGCGGCTCGTCCCAGGCGCGGCCCGGCGGGTACGACGGCACGAGCAGCTCGCGCAGCGTCGCGGCGCGATGCGCGGGCGAGGCGGCGTGGAACGCGGCGAGCCCGCGCCGCGTCAGGTACGGGCGCGGCACGTTGAGCGGGCGCCGCAGCGGCTCGCGGCGCCGCACGGAGATGACGGTCGAGCCGGCGGCGAGCGCGTTCAGCCACTCGGTCGCGGCGGCGAGGCCCGCGCCGACGACGCACACGCTCTCCGCGTAGTCGTGCGGCTCGTACGCGTGCACGGCGCGCGGGTCGCCGCGGAGCTCCTCCGGCACCGCGAGCCCGGGATGGCCCGTCGCCAGCAGCACGTGGCGGAACTCGCCGTGCCCGTCGAGCTCGAAGCCGCCGTCGACCGGCGTCACGCGCTCGATCCGCGCCGGCCGCGGGCTCCAGCCGCTCGCGAGGCGCAGCTCGTCGACGTGGTCGAGGAAGTCCGGCACCGTCGCGTGGTAGCGGTCGCAGACGCTGCGCGCGAGCGGTGCGAGCGACCGCCGCCGCCGCGCCTCGCGCACCGCCAGTCCGGGGAACGAGGACGGCAGGCAGTGGCCGTCGCTCTCCGAGCGCATGTGCGTCTGCCGGATCGCAGCCGCGCGGCGGCGCCAGACGCCGGCCGGGTCCGCCTCCGGCCCGAACACGACGATCTCGTCCGGCTCGACGCCGCCCCGCAGGAGCGTCAGATAGGCGACGAACCCCGCCAGCCCGCCGCCGACGACGGCGACGCGCGCCATCTCACTTCACCGAGCCGGCCAGCAGTCCCTGGACGAAGTAGCGCTGGAACGCGAAGAAGACGGCGAGCGGCACGACCAGCGAGATGAACGACGCGGGCGCGATCAGGTCGATGTTCGCGCCGAACTGGCGCAGGTTCGAGAAGATCGCGACGGTGATCGGCTGCACGTTCTGGCCGAAGGTCAGCGCGACGATCAGGTCGTTCCACGTCCAGAGGAACTGGAAGATGGCGAGCGACGCGATCGCCGGCAGCCCGAGCGGGAGGATCAGCCGGTAGAAGATCTTCATCTCGGAGGCGCCGTCGATGCGCGCCGACTCCATGATGTCCTTCGGGATCCCGACGAAGAAGTTGCGCAGCAGGAAGATCGCGAACGGCAGCCCGAAGGCGACGTGGAAGAGAACGATCCCGAGCACGGTGTCGTACAGGCCGAGGTGGTTGTAGAGCGTGAACGTCGGGATCAGCGCCATCTGCAGCGGGACGACGAGCAGCGCGATCACGGCGATGAAGATCACGTCGCGGCCCGGGAACTCGAGCCACGCGAACGCATAGCCGGCGAGCGAGCCGATGATGATGACGAGCAGCGTGTTCGAGACGGCGATCTCGAGCGTGATCAGCAGCGAGTGCGTGATCGCGTGCGTGTGCAGCACCATCCGGTAGTTCTCCCAGGTGGCGAGGCTCGGCTTCGAGAAGATCTGCCACCAGCCCTTCACGGTGAACGCCTGCGCCGGGAGGATCGACGTGAGGAACAGCCCGAGCGTCGGGATCAGCCAGAGCAGCCCGAGGAACGCGAGCAGGATGTTCACGGGCGCCTTCGTCAGGAAGCGCACCGTCTTCCCGCCGACCGTGTCGCGCTCGGAGAGCTTCGGCTGGGGGATGGCGACGTCGGCGGTGGCCACGATCGTTACACCTCTCTCCGGAAGCGCTTGACGTTCAACAGCAGCACCGGGATGACGAGGAGGAAGAGGAACACGGCGATCGCGGAGCCGACGCCGAAGTCGTTGATCCCGCCGAACGACGTCCGCCACATCGCGAGCGCGATCACGGACGCGGCGTTCTGCGACGAGCCCGGCGCCAGCGTGATCACGAGGTCGAAGACCTTGAGGACGTTGATGATCATCGTGATGAAGACGACGGAGAGCACTGGGGCGAGCAGCGGAATGGTCACGCGGCGGAACACCTGCCACTCCGACGCGCCGTCCGTGCGCGCGGCCTCGAGCACGTCTCGGGGCATCGCCGCCAGCCCGGCCGCGATCACGACCATCGAGAAGCCCGCCCAGATCCACATGTACGCGATGATCAGCGCCGGCGTGATCAGCTTCGTCCCGAGCCACGCGAACCCGGCCCACGGCTTCGCGAACGTGCCCGGCGAGATGCCGGCCTTGTAGGTCCCCGGCGTCACCACCCCGAAGTCGAAGACGCCGTCGTCACCGGCGGCGGCCGTCTTCACGACGTTGCCGTCGCTGTTCCGCAACTGCACCGTCACCCCGGGCAGCCCCACCTCCCCCTTCTCGACCTTGCCGGGGACGCCGCCGCCCGGCTTGAAGTCGCGCCAGACGACGCCGGAGATGTGCCCGGGCTGCGCGCGCGGCAGCACCGCCTGCGTCGCGCCGGACGGCACCTGGTCGGGCGGGATCGCGGTCAGCCCGATGGCGGCGACGCTGCCCGGCTTCAGCGGGGTCTGCAGCGTCATCCCCGTCTGCGCCGTGCCGGTGACGTTCGAGGTCGAGGGCTGTGCGTCGGAGAGCGTCCCCGGCGACTTGAACACCTGGACGACGGTGCGCCCGAGCGCGTTGACCGCGCCGAGGTTCGGGTCCTGGACGTACATGATCCGCCAGGTGACGCCGGTGGCGAACGCGGAGATCGCCATCGGCAGGAACACCGCCGTCTTGAACGCGACCGACCAGCGCACCCGCTCCGTCAGCACCGCGAACACGAGCCCGATCGCGGTGACGCACGCCGGTACGACCGCGACCCAGATCAGGTTGTTCTTGATCGCCGTCGTCAGCGTCGACGTCGTGAACAGCGTCTTGTAGTTGTCGATCCCGACGAACTTGTTGAAGCCGTTCAGTCCGAAGAAGCTGCGGAAGACCGTGTAGACCGTCGGGTAGACGATCCACACACCGAGCATGATGAACGCAGGCAGGAGGAAGAGCGCACCGGCGCCGTACCGGCTCAGACCGGGGCCCGTGTCCGGCGGTGGAGCCGCCTCGAACTGCGGCTCCACCGTGATGTTGCCTGCGCTCAAGCGGCTACTTCCCGCTCTTCCAGGCGGCCGCGGCCGCCGACTCGAGCTTCGACTGGACCCCCGACACGTCCTTCGGGTTGCGGAGGAAGTCCTGGAACAGCCCCCACTCGCCCTGGCCGACGGTCGCGCCGAACGACGCGGGCTGCTGGTCGGACATGTCGAAAGCGACGTACTTCGCCTTCGCGATCGCGGACGCGGTCGCACGCGTCGTCGCGTCCGGATAGACGCTCGACGGCATGTTCTTGTTGCCCGTCGCGAAGCCGCCCTTCGCCGCCCAGGCAGAGGCCGCGGCCGACGTGCCGAGGAACTTGACGAACGCCTCGATCTGCGGGTTGTCGCGGAACGCGACGATCGTGTCGCCGCCGATCTCGACCGACGGAGGCGAGTTGTTGATCGACGGGAACGGGAACTCGCCGTAGCCGGTGCCGGGGCTCGACTTCACGGTCGCGACGCCCGGGACGAAGTCGCCCTCGAGCACCATCGCCGCCTTCGGCGGGCTCTCCCAGACGTTGTTCACGGACGTCGGGAAGTCCGTCTGCACGGCGCCCGACGTGCCGCCGGCCATGTTCGCGGAGTCGCCGACCACCTCGGCCATCGTGTTCAGCGCCGCGGTCACGGACGAGTCCGTCCACTTGAGCTTGTGCGCCGTGAGCAGCGCGTATTTCGCCGGGCCCGCCTGCCGGAGGTAGATGTTCTCGAACAGGTCGGTGAGCGTCCACCCGTCCGCTCCGCCGATCGAGTACGGCGGGACGCCGGAGGCCTTGATCGTCGACGCGGCCTTCGTGAAGGCCGGCCACGTCGCCGGCGCCTTCACGCCCGCGTTCTTGAAGGCCGGGACGTTGTACCAGACCGTCGACTTGTTGCTCGCCTTGAAGACGAGGCCGTAGATCTTCTTGTTGAAGGTGCCGAGCGCGATCCACGAGGGCGAGAAGTTCGCGATCAGCACGCTGCGCGCGTACGTGATCGGCTTCAGCGCGCCCTTCGAGACGAACTGCGCGACGAGGCCCGGCTGTGCGATGTCCGCCATGTCGGGCGGGTTGCCGCCGGCGACGGCCGTCGAGACCACCGTCGGCAGGTTGTCGCCGACCGGCTTGTAGTTGACCTTCACCTTCGGGCAGACCTTGTTGAAGGCCTTGATCACGGCGCCGAACGCCGACGCCTCCGCCCCAGTCCAGACCCCGTCGAAGCTGATGCTTCCGGAGGCGGTGCAGCCGGCGGCGGCGGTTCTCGTCGCACCCGCACCGCTGCCCGCGGAGAACGCGAGAGCGGCGAGCGGGACGACGGCAAGGCAGACAGCGGCCCTGCGGACCCAGCGACTTCTCACGACGTGACTCCTTTCTCGTCGTAGATCCCGAGACCCGTCTCCGGGTCGAAGAAGTGGAGCGCGCTCGTGTCGACGGCGACCTCGACCGGCTTGCCCTCGGTGACCTTCGCGCGGGCGCCGAAGCGCCCGACGAACAGCGCGCCGCTCGTCTCCTCGAGCGCCTCCACGCCCGTGTCGTCGGCGAGCTCCTTCGTCTCCTCGGCGGTCGGCGCCTTCGCACCCTCGACGGTGAAGTGCACCATCAGCTCCGAGCCGAGCGCCTCGCGCAGCTCGACATTGCCGTGCAGCCTGCGGTCGGGCGGCGCGCCCGGGACGAGCGACGCGTCCTCGAGATGCTCGGGCCGGATGCCGAGGATGACGCTCTTGCCTGCGTAGCCCCTGAGCGCCGGGCTGCGCGCGAGGCTCTCGCGGTCGATCGCCAGCGTCTGGCCGCCGAACGCGACCGAGACGTCCCCGTTCGAGGCTTGCACCGTCGCGTCGACCATATTCATCGACGGAGAGCCGATGAAGCCGCCGACGAAGAGGTTGACCGGGCGGTCGTAGAGCACCTGCGGGTCGGCGACCTGCTGGAGCTGACCCTTGCGCATGACGGCGACGCGGTCGCCCATCGTCAGCGCCTCGACCTGGTCGTGCGTGACGTAGATGGTGGTGACGCCGAGATCGCGTTGCAGCCGCGAGATCTCGGCGCGGGTCTGCACGCGCAGCTTCGCGTCGAGGTTCGAGAGCGGCTCGTCCATCAGGAACGCCGCCGGCTCGCGCACGATCGCGCGCCCCATGGCGACGCGCTGGCGCTGGCCGCCCGAGAGGTTGCGGGGCTTTCGCTTCAGCAGGTCCTCGAGCCCGAGCGTGTGCGCCGCCTTGTTGACGCGCCCGTCGATCTCCTTCTTCGGAACATGCCGGAGGCGCAGCCCGAACGCGATGTTCTCGTACACCGTGAGGTGCGGGTAGAGCGCGTAGCTCTGGAACACCATCGCGATGTCGCGGTCGCGCGAGGGGACGTGGTTGACGATGCGCTCCCCGATCCGCACGACGCCCTCGCTGATCTCCTCGAGCCCGGCGAGCATGCGAAGAGCCGTCGTCTTCCCGCAGCCCGACGGGCCGACGAGGACCATGAACTCGCCGTTCTCGATGCCCAGGTCGAAGCCCGTGACTGCCCGCGTACCGTCCGGGTACACCTTGGCAACCCGATCGAACGAAACCTCGGCCATCCCCACGCCGACCCTATACCTCTGGTTGTTGGCCCCGCAACAAGCGGGCACCCCAGGCGAACGGAGGAGCGCCCGCTACTCGCCCGCGGCGGCCTTCTTCTCGGACGAGCCGCTCGTCGCGCTCTTCTCCGAGGAGCCGCCCGAGGACGATCCGGAGTCGCCGCCGGCGCCCTCCTTCGCCTTCGCCGCCTTGCCCTTCCCGTAGTCGGTCGAGTAGAAGCCGGAGCCCTTGTAGTGGATCGCGACCGGGTAGAGCACGAGCTCCACCGGGCCCGCGCCGCAGACGTCGCACACCTCCGGCGCGGGCGCGGTGATCGCCTGAAAGCGCTCGAAGACGTGGCCGTTCGGGCAGCGGTACTCGTAGATGGGCAAAGCGGATGGGAGGGTACCAGCGGCCCTCGCCGGCTCAACACGCGCGATCGGCGTCGAGCCGGCCGTCGGTGCTCTGGCTCAGCCAGACGGGTCCGGCGGCGAAGCCGGCCGGGCATCCCGGCGGATCCGGCGCACCCGTCGCCACCCACTCGGGCACGCCGAGCGACCGCCAGCCGCCGGTGATCCGCTGCCAGAACGCCGCGTTCGAGTAGACGCCGATCAGCGGATGCGGCGACACCGACAGGAGCTGCGTCAGCATCCCCTTCAGCGTCGCGACGTTGAGCGCCGTTCGCGACGACCACGTGTTCCCCGGCTCGACGTCGAGCCAGATCGCGAGCGGCTGCGTCGCGCCGAGCAGCCGCAGCGCCGCCACCGCCTCGCTGCAGCCGACGGCGTACGCGCGCTGCGCGGCCGGCCGGAGCGGCCGGCTCCGGCCCGCCGCGCTGCACTCCGGCGTGACGTGGCGGAGGAGGACGCGGTGGTATGCGGTGTTGACGTAGACGCTCCGCGGTCGACTGGCGGCCGCCCATTGCCGCGCGAAGCACGGATTCGCCGTGAACGGGCGGCCCCAGTTGAGCCCGATCACGGCGAAGGCCCTGGCGGCCGGCGTGCGCCGCGCGCAGTTCGGGTAGCTGACGTCGTAGCCGACCGCGCCGTGCACGTACGGGTTGCTCTGCACGACGTGTGCGAGGTCGAGGGTCGACCCGGCGGCGGACGGGATCCGCAGACGCGTGCCGATGAGCAGGAGCTTGGCGGGGTCGAGCCCGTTCGCGGCGGCGAGCTGCGCCAGCGAGACGTGGGAGTGGAGCGCGATCCCGCTCAGGGTGTCGCCGGGGCGGACGACGTACGTCCCGGTCCACGGCGGCGACCCGGCCGAGGCCGTCCCGGACAGGAGCAGCGCGGCCGCAGACAGCGCGACGGCGGTCCTCCCGCGCATGGAGAGACGCTTCGGAGCCCGCCGCCGGGCTCCTTTGTAAAGCCTGCCGCGGTCAATCCCCGAGCGGTATCCGCGATCGCACTGATGCGGTCCGTGACGAGCCGTCCGACGGTCGGGGAAACGGATCGGGAGTCACGGAGGAGAGCGACGATGAACACCGGGCTGAATCTCGCCGGACGCGCCGGCAAGTGGAGCGCGGAGAACTGGAAGAAGGCGCTGTTCGGCTGGCTCGTGTTCGCCGTCGCGGCGATGGTGGTCGGCAGCGCCGTCGGGCACGTGCAGATGCGGGACTCGCAGTACGCGTCGGGCGAGACGGCGCGGGCCGTGCGCATGCTCGAGCAGGCGGGCTTCAAGCAGCCGTCCACCGAGGTCGTCCTGATCCGGAGCGCGAAGCACACGGTCAAGGACCCGGTCTTCGTCTCGGCGCTCGGCGGCGTCGTGCAGCAGCTCGCGGTCCAGCCGAACGTGACGGACATCCAGGATCCGCGCGTCCTGCCGCACGGCGGCGGCCAGATCTCGAAGGACGGCCACTCGGTCCTCGTGCAGTTCACGATCAAGGGCGACCCGGACAAGGCGAAGAACAAGGTCGAGCCGATCATCAAGGCGATCGCCGGCGTCCAGGCGGCGAACCCGACCATCTCGGTCCGCGAGGTCGGCAACGCGAGCGCGAGCTACGAGCTCGACAAGCGCTTCACGAAGGACTTCGCGAACGCGGAGCGGATGACCCTCCCGATCACGCTGCTGATCCTGCTCGTCTCGTTCGGCGCGCTCGTCGCCGCCGGGCTGCCGGTGCTGCTCGCGTTCTCGGCCGTGCTCGCGTCGCTCGGCCTCTTCTCCCTCGTGTCGCACGCGTACGCCGGCGACTACCAGTCGGTCTCCTCGGTGATCCTGCTGATCGGGATGGCCGTCGGCGTCGACTACTCGCTCTTCTACCTGCGCCGCGAGCGCGAGGAGCGCGCCGCCGGGAAGGAGCCGCGTTTCGCGCTGCTCCGCGCCGCGTCGACGTCGGGCCAGGCCGTGCTCATCTCCGGCGCGACCGTGCTGATCGCGATGGCCGGCATGTTCATCGCCGGCAACCGCATCTTCACGGCGATGGCGCTCGGGACGATGCTCGTCGTCCTCTGCGCCGTCATCGGCTCGGTCACAGTGCTCGCCGCGTCGCTGTCGAAGCTCGGCGACCGCGTCGACTGGGGCCGGGTGCCGTACTTCGGGCGGAAGAAGCACGCCGCCGGCGAGTCGCGCTTCTGGGGCTACGTCCTCGACCACGTGCTGCGTGCTCCGCTGCTCTACGTCGTCGCGTTCACCGGCCTCCTCCTCGTCGCGGCGTCCCCGACGCTGAGCATGCATACGAAGCTGCCGAGCTTCACCGACATGCCGAGCAACATGCCCGTGGTGAAGACGTACAAGGCCGTGATCGCGACCTTCCCCGGCGCGCCGACGCCGGCCGAGGTCGTCGTCCACGCGAGGAGCATCGCCGACCCGGCCGTGCAAACGGCGATCCAGAGCCTCGAGCAGAGCGCAGTCGCGACGGGCGAGATGTTCCAGCCGATCATGGTCCACACCGCCGCCGACGGGACAACCGCGGACGTCGAGATTCCGCTCGCCGGCGACGGCGACAACGCCGCGTCGCTCGCGGCGCTCTCGACGCTGCGAACCGTCGTGCTGCCGCGGACGCTCGGCAAGGTCGCGGGGATCGAGTACGCCGTCGGCGGTCAGACCGCGGGCACGCACGACTTCAACGACCAGATGAAGTCGCGCATGCCGTGGGTGATCGCGTTCGTGCTCGCGCTCGCGTTCATCCTCCTGCTGATGACGTTCCGCTCGGTCGTCATCCCGCTGACGGCGATCGTCCTGAACCTCCTGTCGGTGGGCGCCGCCTACGGGTTGCTCGTGCTGATCTTCCAGCGCACGTGGGCGGAGGGAATCCTCCAGTTCACGTCCAACGGCGCGATCACGTCATGGCTGCCGATGTTCCTGTTCGTCGTGCTGTTCGGGCTGTCGATGGACTACCACGTCTTCATCCTCAGCCGGATCAAGGAGCTGCGCGACACGGGGCTGCCGACGGAGGAGGCGGTGTCGCGCGGGATCCGGCGCACGGCCGGGACGGTGACGAGCGCGGCGATCATCATGGTCGCCGTCTTCGCCATCTTCGGGACGCTCCAGCTGATCATGATGAAGCAGCTCGGCGTCGGGCTCGGGCTCGCGGTGCTGATCGACGCGACGATCATCCGCGGCGTGCTGCTCCCGGCGACGATGAAGCTGCTCGGCGAGTGGAACTGGTACATGCCGCGCTGGCTCGAGTGGCTGCCGTCGCTGACGCCGGAGCAGCGGACGGAGCCGGAGCCTGCGCCCCAGCGCCGCCCGGTTCCGGGGCACTGATCCTTGCGCAGGTGCCGGAATCCGCGCGAGCGGATTCCGGCACCTGCGCCAACGAGTCAGTCGTCGCGGTCCTCGTCGCCGACGAGCTCGCGGAAGCACGGCGCGCGCTCGAAGGCGGCGAGGCCCGCGAGCCGGACGCGGCGCTCGCGGCGGCGGCGCGCGACCTGGCCGCGCCGGCGCGCGGTGGCGATCGCCGCCGAGGCGCCGACGATCCCGCCGATCAGGAAGGAGCGCGCACGCCCGCGCCTGTCGTCGCCGTCCATGGGACGATTGTACGAGTGCGGATCGCGACCCTCGGCGACCTGATGCTCGACGTGATCGTGCGGCTCGAGGAGCCGCTCGCCGCGGGCGACGACGTGCGCGCGCGGACGCGCACGGGCGCGGGCGGCCAGGCGGCGAACGTCGCGGCGTGGGCGGCGTCGCTTGGCGCCGAGGCGCGCTGCGTCGCGAAGCGCGGGAGCGACGCGACGGGCGGGCTCGTCGCGGCGCAGCTCGCGGCGCTGGGGGTCGAGCTCTGCGGGCCGGTCGGCGACGGCACGACCGGCGTCGTCGTCTCGATCGTCGGCGCGGACGGCGAGCGTTCGATGGCGTCCGACCGCGGCGTCGCGCCGAGCTTCGCTCCGGACGAGCTCGACGAGGCGTGGCTGGACTGCGACGTCCTCCACGTCTCCGGCTACGCGCTGCTGCGGGAGCCGATCGCGGCGACGGCGCGACTGGCGGCGCGGCTCGCACGGGCGCGCGGCGCGCGCGTGTCCGTCGACGTCGCCGCCTGGACGGAGATCCGCTCGTACGGGCCGGTGCGGTTCCGCGAGCTGCTGGACGAGCTCGCGCCCGACGTCCTGTTCGCGACGGAGGCCGAGTGGGAGATGCTCGGGGGCGCGTATCTCACAGCCCCGGTCGGCGTGATCAAGCGCGGGCCGCGCGGCTGCACCGTCGTCAGCGAGGAGGCGCGGCTCGACCTCGCGCCGGTGGAGGCGGAGGTCGTCGACACGACCGGCGCCGGCGACGCCCTCGCGGCGGGCTTCCTGCTCGGCGGCTCGCTCGAGGAGGCGGCGCGCCGCGGGCTGGAGGCGGCGGCGCGGTGCGTCGCGACAGTAGGGTCGATGCCGTGACCGTGGACGGGTGGAGCGAGGAGCACGCTCGAGCGGTGTCCGCGTGGCACTACGAGCCGCCGTACGACTTCTACGACCTCGCCTCCGATCCGGACGACGCGGCCGAGCTGTTCGATCCCGCGTTCCGGCCGCGGTACCGGGCCGTGCTCGGCGCCGAGGGCTCGCTCGACGGGTTCTGGTACTTCCGGCCGGACGGCGACGAGGTCGAGGTCGGGCTCGGGCTGCGGCCGGACCTCATCGGACGCGGGCTCGGAGGGGCGTTCGCCGGCGCGGCGCTCGACTACGCGCGGCGCGAGTGGGCTCCGCGGCGGTTCCGGCTCGCAGTCGCCGCGTGGAACGAGCGGGCGATCCGCGTGTACGAGCGGCTCGGCTTCGAGGAGGTCGGGCGCGAGACGCGGGTGTTCGCCCTCGTCGGCGAGCACGAGTTCGTCCGGATGGAGGCGCCCGCGTGATCCGCGTGTCGGAGGAGGTGCGCGCGGCGGGCGGCGCCGTCGTCGCGCTCGAGACGACGCTCGTCGCGCACGGCTTCCCGCCGGGCGAGGGCGTCGAGGTCGGGCTCGAGTCGGAGCGGCAGGTGCGCGCGGCGGGCGCGGTGCCGGCGACCGTCGGCGTCCTCGACGGCGAGGTCGTCGTCGGGCTGACGGAGGAGGAGCTCGCGCGGTTCACGGCCGAGGCGCGGAAGGTCGGCCCGCGCGACCTCGCGGCGGCGGCGGCGCAGGGCGCGGTCGGCGCGACGACGGTGGGCGGCACGCTCGCGGTGGCGCGGGCGACCGGGATCCGCTGGATGGCGACCGGCGGGCTCGGCGGCGTCCACCGCGGCTTCCCCGATCCGCCCGACGTGTCGGCCGACCTCGGACAGCTCGCGCGCACGCCCGCGCTCGTCGTCTCGGCCGGGGTGAAGTCGCTGCTCGACGTGCCCGCGACCGCGGAGCTGCTCGAGTCGCTCGGAGTCCCGGTGCTCGGCTTCCGCGTCGACACGCTGCCGCTCTTCTACGCAGCCGCGGGCGGGCCGCCGGTCTCGGCGCGCGTCGAGTCGGCGGCGGAGGCGGCCGACGTCGCGCATCGCCACTGGGAGCTCGGCGGCGGCGGGCTCCTGCTCGGCCGCCCGCCGGACGAGCCGCTCTACGACGTCGAGCCGCTGATCGAGGCGGCGCTCCGCGCCGCGCACGACGACGGCGTGACCGGCCAGGCGGTGACGCCGTTCGTCCTCTCGTACCTCCACCGCGAGAGCGGCGGCCGCACGCAGCGCGCGAACAAGGCCCTCGTCGCCGAGAACGCGCGCCTCGCGGGCGAGATCGCCGTCGCCGCCGGCATCTCCTGACGCTTCCGCGAGGAAGGCGTGACACTTCCGCGAGCCGTGTCTGACACCGGGACGTGGCCGTGCGAGCAGGTACCTCCGCATGAACAAGCCGTTTCTCCCACTTTCGTGTCTGACACCGGGAGATGTCCGGGACAGCCGTGACGCGCGTCCGTAGTTCGACCCGATGGCGCGAAGGCGTCGCGCGCCGACGGTATCCGGGAACAAGGAGGAGACATGAAGGTCAGGACTCTCGCCCTGGCGGGGCTCGGCGTGTTCGCGCTCTCTCGCCTGACGCTGCGAAGCAGCAGCGCGACGCGCTGGGAGCGCAGCCGCCCGCTCCCGGGCGACGACGCCGTCCCCGGCGCGGGCCGCGCCTGGACGATGGCGACGACGATCGACGCGCCGCCCGCCGCGGTCTGGCAGTGGCTCGTCCAGATCGGCTCGGACCGGGCCGGCTTCTACAGCTTCGACCGGCTCGACAACGCCGGCCGTCCCAGCGTCGAGGAGATCCGCCCCGAGTGGCAGACGCTCGCGGTCGGCGACCGGCTCGCCTCAACGCCGTCGGGCCGCACCTGGTTCGTCGTCTCGGAGCTCGAGCCGGAGCGCTCGCTCGTCCTGCGCGCCTCGATCGACCCGTGCGCACGCTGCTCGTACGACCCGGCCGAAGAGCGCCCGCCCTTCTTCGTCGACTCGAGCTGGGCGTTCGTGCTCGAGCCGCTCGCGTCCCGCACCCGCCTGCTCGTCCGCACGAGGTCGGCGGCGCGGCCGGCGCTGCTCGGACGGCTCGCGAACGTCCTCTTCTTCGACCCGGCGCACTGGATCATGCAGACGCGCCAGCTGATCCGGCTCCGCCACCTCGCGGAATCGGCCGAGCTGGCCCGCTCGACCTAGAGGTCCTTCCGGGAGAACGCCCACAGCGCGAGCGCGCCGACCCCGACGAGGTACACGACCGCCCACACGCGGATCGGCCAGCCGTGCACGTACGCGCCGCCGAACGGGCCGAGCTGGAGCAGGAACCCGGTGAGCCCGCTGGCGCTCTCCGTGATCATCCGCAGCGCGTCCTGGTAGAGCGCCTCGAACGGCAGCGCCCACGCGGCGATCGTCGACGCGTGCTTGATCGCGTGCGAGTTGAGCGCATGCCCGATCGACCCGAGCAGCCCGGCGACGAGCCCGCCGCCGAAGAGCATGAACACCGCGATCCCGTTCGCCGTCGACGAGAGGAAGATCGACCCGAGCAGCGACAGCGCGATCACGATGATCACCCCGCCGGCGAGCTCGAGCCCGGGCCAGACGATCACGTCCGGCCACCAGTGGCCGGCGACGCCGGTGATCGTCATCGCGCCGAAGTAGACGACGAGCACGTACGCGACGCACACGCCCGCCGCGCCGAGGAACCGGGAGAGCAGCAACGTGGAGCGCCCGATCGGCCGCACGACGAGCGGCTGGAGCAGCCCGCGCTCCGCGTCGCCGGAGACGGCCCCGAGCGTGAGGAAGACCGCGAGCACGACGCCGAGGAACAGCGTCGCGAACATCGCGAGGCCCATCAGGAACGCGCCGGCGAAGGTCCGCGTGTCGACGTGCACGTCGGCCGGCGGCGTGATGTTCTGCAGCTCCCCGAACACGTAGTGGTTCGCGAGCCAGAAGAGGAAGAGGAACAGCGCCGTCAGCAGCAGCACGACGGCGAACACCCTTCGCCGCACCGCCTCGCGGAAGCCGTACTCGACGATGACGGCGACCGAGCTCAGTCCGTCTCGCCTCCGACCGCCTCGAGATACGTGTCCTCCAGCGTCGACGTGAGCACCCGCACGCCGTAGACGCGGCGGCCGGCGGCGACCGCCTCGGCGACGAGTCGCGGCGCGTCCTCGCGCGTGGCGCCGTCGACGCGTCGGACGCCGTCGTCCGTCTCGAGCTCGACGCCGCGCGGCTTCGACAGCTCGTGCGGCGTTCCGGCCGCGACGACCTCACCGGCGAGGAGGATCGCCACGCGGTCGCAGACGAGCTCGATCTCCGAGAGCAGGTGCGAGTTGAGCAGGACGGAGACGCCGCGGTCGCGCAGCTCCTCGAGCAGTCGCCGAACGGTGCGGCGGCCGACCGGGTCGAGCGCGGAGGTCGGCTCGTCGAGGAGCAGCACGCGCGGCTCGCCGACGAGCGCCTGCGCGACGCCGAGCCGCTGCTGCATCCCCTTCGACATCCCGTCGACGCGGCGGTCGGCGGCGTCCGCGAGCGCGACGAGCTCGAGCAGCCGCTTCCGCTCCGCCGCGCCGCCGTGCGAGCCTGCGAGCCGCTGGTGCAGGTCGAGCACCTCGTCCGCCGTGTACCAGCCGGGGAAGCGGAACAGCTCGGCGAGGTACCCGAGCGCCGCGCGCGCCGCGTGCGAGCCCGCCGGGGCGCCCGCGACCGCCGCGGTCCCGGCGCTCGGCCGGACGAGACCGACGGCGATCTTCACGAGCGTCGACTTCCCCGCGCCGTTCGGGCCGAGGAGCCCGACGAGCTCTCCCTCGCCGACCTCGAGGTCGACGCCCTTCAGCGCCTCGACCGAGCCGAAGCGCTTCGCGAGGCCTCGGACGGCGAGAGCGGGCGGCACACGGGCGAGCCTACCGGGAGTACGCTGGGGTCATGCCGCGTGGGTACATGGAAGGACCGGCTTCCGAGGAGGCCGAGCGCAGCGCGGAGGAGGCCGCGCGCGTGAAGCACACGCAGCCGAAGGCCGACCTGCACGCCGCGGTGTACGGCTGCACGGACGACGACCCGGAGCCGCACTTCCTCGGCTGGCTCGCCGACGTCGACCCGGACGAGCTGTTCGCGAGCGGCGCCGCGTGGGGCGTGACCGTGCGCCGCGTCGCCGCCGTGCGCGACTAGCTCGCGAGGCGCAGCCTCGCGAGCTAGGAGAGAGCGTCCGTGAACTCCTGGAGCGTCAGCGCGGGCAGCGTCTCGATCCGCGTCGACCCGCGCGCGCCGAGCGCGACCGACACACGCGCGATCGTCGCCGTGTCCGGCGCCTCGACGACGTTGACGAAGTCGAACTCGCCGAGCGTCGCCCACTGGTGCAGCACCTTCGCGCCGAGCTCCTCGACGTCGCGGTTGACCTCGCCCAGGCGCTCCGGATTCGACTTCAGCGTCTGCACGCCCTGCTGCGAGAGCCTCGAGAGCAGGATGTAGATCGGCATGGCGGCTCCTTCCTCGGGGAGCCTTCGAGCCTACTTCACGCGGGCCGACTGATCCACGTAGAGCAGCGCCGTGCCGAGGAAGAGCAGCGGCGAGACGACGACGTTCGCGAGGACGTACGCGACCCAGATCGCCGCGCCGCCGACGCCGCGGAGCAGGAACGCGAGCACCGCCTGCGTCAGGAAGACGACGATCGCGAGCGTCGCGAGCGACCCGAGCGCGTGCACGTAGTCGGCCCGGGCGAGCCGCCACGCGCGGGCGAGCGCGGCGCGCGGGGCGAGGTCCTCGACGACGAGCACCGGGACGACGAGGCCGACCGCGGCCAGCCACGCGAGTCCCGGCAGGACGAAGGCGAGGACGAGGAACGGGAGCGGCGCGAGCGCAAGCCAGCCGCAGGCCCAGGCGACGACGAGCCGGCGTCGCGCCGGCCGATGCTTCAGGACGATCACCGACGCGGCCGTGAACGAGACGCTGAGAACGGCGGCGACAACGGTCGGCGCGAGGATCAGCCAGGCGGTACGCGACACGTGCACCGTGAGGACGGCGATCACCGCCGGCCCCACGCCGAGCCCGAGGCAGGCGAAGAACCGTTCCCCGTACGCGCGGATCGACTCGGCGACGAGCTGGCCGACGGTGCGCTCCGCCGGCGGCAGCGCCGCCGGCCGCGGCTCGCCCGGAGCCGGATACGACAGTCGCGCCACGATCCGGCAGCCTAGCTGGGACAGGCGCCGGCGACCGTCCCGGGCATCCCCGTCACGGTGAACGTGCCGAAGATCGCGGACACGTCGACCGCGACGCCGTTCACCGTGAGCGTCTCGACGTGGTACGTGCCGAAGCTGCGGATGCCGGCCTTCAGGTCGGCCCTGCCCGTCGTCCCGTCGATCGGGGCCGTCACCGTCTGGCCGTCGTCGATCGCGTCGGCCTGGAGCGAGACGGTCGGCGCAGCCGGGAGCGTGGCAGGATCGAACGCGAGCACGAAGTCGAGGAACGAGGGGAACGTGCCGAGCGGCGTGTGCATCACCGTCGCGCACGCCGCCGTCAGCCGGGGCTGCTTCGGCGGCGGCGGCGACTTCGGCGCCCTGCACGTCGCGCGCGCCCGCAGCTCGTAGGTCGTGTCCTGCTTGCCGCCGATCAGCAGGTCCAGGATCTCCTGCTCGGGCGACGCGTCCTGCAGCCGCACGGAGACGCCGTACGCGCCGCTGCCCGCGCGCCTGCACGTGTACAGCGCCGTGTACCAGACGTTGCGCACGTGCGTGCTCGCTTCGCCGGGGACGGCCTGCCGCGACGGCGAGAAGCGCAGGCCGTGGACGTCCACGACGTCCGGATGCGGCGCGGTGACGTGCAGGACGGCCTGGAAGCTCCCGCCGACCGCGGCCGACGCCGGGTCGGGGCCGAGCGCGAGCCGGGCGAGGTCGTCGAAGACGGCGAGCTCGGAGAAGTGCGTCGTCGTCGCGCTGATCGTCAGCGACCGCCCCTGCGGGTCCCACCTGATCGTCGGCCGCGCCAGCTGCTGCCAGCGGCCCGGCGTCTCGCTCGAGACGAGCACGAGCCCGGGCACGCCGCCGCGGAACGTCCCGTGCACGCGCCGCGTGATCGTCACCGGCTTCGCGAAGCGCAGGCCCGCCGGCGCGAGCACGTACGCAGGCCCGCGCACCGCGCGCGTGCGGATCGCGACCGGCAGCGTCGACGTCGAGAGCGGGCTGACCCGCACGACGGTCCCCGCAGGCAGCGCGCCCGCCGGGATCGAGACCGTCAGCAGCCCGTCGGCGCTGCGGACGACCGTCGGCCCCGCGCCGTCGCGGTCGGCGACGCCCGGCGCGAGCCCGAGCGCGCCGGCCACGAGCGCCGACGCAGCCGCTCCCCGGACCATGCGGCGACTCTACGAATCCGCGTGCGCCTCTACAAGACCGCCACCAGCCGCTCGACGGCCGCCGCGAGCGCGTCGAGCGCCTCGTCGATCCGCCACGCCGACCGGTCCGGCTCGCCGACGGCGTTCGAGACCGCCCGCAGCTCGACCGCGGGGACGCCGGCGAGCGCGGCGGCCCGCAGGACGCCGAAGCCCTCCATCGCCTCGACCTCGCAGCCCGCGCCGCCGCCGACCCTTCCGCACGTCGCGATCGGGAGCACGCGCGCCTCCGGCAGCGCAGCGCGTGCCGCCGCGAGCAGCGCGGGATCCGGCGCGACGCGCTCGACCCGCGGCATCGTGAAGGCGGGATCGATCACGTCGCAGTACACCGACTCGGAGCCGAGCACGAGCGCCGGCGGCTCGATCCCGTGGGCGCCCGCGATGCCGACGTGGAGCAGCGCCTCCGGCGGACGCTCCGCGAGCGCGCGCGCCGTCGCGAGCGCCGACTCGACGGGGCCGATCCCGCAGACGAGACCCGCGGCGCCGGCCCCGCGCAGCTCGGCCTCCGTCGCGGCGACGACGAGCAGCATGCGCAGACGCTATCCCGTGTGCGACGATCGGGCCATGAGCTACCACGTCGTCCACGCAGACGCGCTCGAGTTCGCGGAGCGCCCGACGCCCGACGAGGGAGCGCCGCGCCTCGCCGCGGACGTCACCGACGCCGGCGGCCTCGAGCGCTCGCGCGCGCGCATGTGGCGCTACCCGCCGCACTCGCGCGGCCGCCGCCACCGCGACCTCGGCCAGGAGGAGGTCTTCGTCGTGCTCGAGGGCACGCTGACGATGCTGCTCGGCGACCCGCCGGAGCGCGCCGACGTCGCCGCAGGAGGCCTCGTCGCCGTCCACCAGGGGACGCCGCTGCAGGTGCGCAACGAGACGGACGACGACCTCGTCCTCTTCATCTACGGCGCGCCGCCGGTCACCGGCGAGGCCGAGTTCCTCGACGACGTCGAGTCGATCTAGAACTGCGGACAGTGCCCCGACGAGACGTGCCCGTCCGGGCCGACGAGGTGTGAGACGTCGCCGCTTGCGCCGACGCCCTCGACGCAGTAGGCGACCTCGGTGCCCCAGGCGAGGGTCATGCTCCGTTCGGCGATCTCGGCTCCGGCGTAGGTGCCCGCGATGGCGTGGTAGCGCTCGAGCGCGACAGCGGCGGAGCCGTAGTCGGGGCCGGCGATGAGGTCCTCGACCGTGAACTGCGCGTGCCGGACGAGCACGTGGGCGCTGCGAAGCTGCGCCGTCGCCGCCGGCGAGGCGGTCATCCCGATCGTGATCACGAGCGAAGCGAGGCGGCGCCGCAGCATGGTCCTGGCATCGGAAGCGCGGAGGGCCGAGCGCTCCCCCGAAAGGCGGATCAGACGGCGGCCTAGGCGGCGCGGCGGAACGGGTTCAGGCGGTAGCGCGGCGAGCGTCGCTTGCGCTCGAGCGCCTCCTCGCGGAGGCGTCGGTTCTCGTCGATGCGGTCGAGGATCTCCTGCATCTTCGCCCGCGCTCTCCGGCCCTCTTCGTTCGTCTGCCGGATCCGCTCGCGCAGCTCAGGGCTGATCTTCCTCTGCATCGTCACCTCCCACGATCTCGAGCAATCGCTCGAGTCGAGCGTCGATCGAACATCAGGATAGCTCCGAGCCCCTCCATCAGCTGGATCACTTCCCTCGCCCGATCATCGTCCACACGCCGATGATCGCCTCGCGCGGGCATCGCCGCCAGATGTCTCGTCAGACCGCGGCCGGTGCGGCCGCGCCCGCGCGCGCGAACGTCAGCTCGCCGTCCTCCGCGTCGACGACGACCCGGTCGCCGTCGACGAACGCGCCCTCGAGCAGCCGCAACGCCAGCGGGTTCTCGACGAGCCGCTGGATCGCGCGCTTCAGCGGACGCGCGCCGTACGCCGGATCCCAGCCGGCCTCGGCGAGCGCCTCCTTCGCCGCGTCCGTCAGCTCGAGCTCGATCCGCCGCTCCGCGAGCCGCTCCCGCAGCCGCGACAGCTGCAGCTCGACGATCTCGCCGATCTGCTCGCGGCTCAGCGCCTTGAAGGTGACGATCTCGTCGATGCGGTTCAGGAACTCCGGCCGGAACCGCTCGCGCATCTCCGCCTCGCTGCGGATGTTCGAGGTCATGATCAGCACGGTGTTGCGGAAGTCGACGGTGCGCCCGTGGCCGTCGGTGAGGCGGCCGTCGTCGAGCACCTGGAGGAGCACGTCGAACACCTCGGCGTGCGCCTTCTCGATCTCGTCGAGGAGCACGACCGAGTACGGCCGCCGACGCACGGCCTCCGTCAGCTGCCCGCCTTCGTCGTAGCCGACGTAGCCGGGCGGGGCGCCGATCAGGCGCGCGACCGTATGCCGCTCCTGGTACTCCGACATGTCGAGCCGCACCATCGCGCGATCGTCGTCGAACATGAACTCCGCGAGCGCCCGCGCGAGCTCGGTCTTGCCGACGCCCGTCGGCCCGAGGAAGACGAACGAGCCGATCGGCCGGTTCGGGTCCTGGAGCCCGGTGCGCGCGCGGCGCAGCGCGTTCGCGATCGCCTCGACCGCCTCGTCCTGACCGACGACGCGCCGGTGCAGCCGCTCCTCCATGTGGACGAGCTTCTCCGTCTCGCCCTCGAGCAGCCGGTCGACGGGAATCCCTGTCCAGCGCGCGACGACCGCCGCGATGTCGTCCTCGTCGACCTCCTCCTTCACCATCGAGTCGGCGCGCACGACGTCGCGCTCGGCCAGCTCCTTTTCGAGCGCGGGCAGCTCGCCGTAGCGGATCTCCGCGACACGCTGGAGGTCGCCCTGCCGCTCGGCGCGGTCCGCCTCCATCTTCAGCTCGTCGATCGAGCGCGTGATCTCCTTCACCCGCTCGAGCGCGCCCTTCTCCTGCGACCAGCGCGCGGCGAGCGCGTTGCGCGACTCCTGCGCCTCGGCCAGCTCGCGCTCGACGGGCGCGCGCACCTCGTCGGACTCCTTCGCCATGGCGGCGAGCTCGATCTCGAGCTGGCGCACGCGCCGCTCCGCCTCGTCGAGCTCGAGCGGCGACGAGTCGATCTCCATCCGCAGCCGCGACGCCGCCTCGTCGACGAGGTCGATCGCCTTGTCGGGGAGGAAGCGGTCGGTGATGTAGCGGTGCGAGAGCATCGCGGCGGCGACGAGCGCCGCGTCGCGGATGCGCACGCCGTGGTGCGCCTCGTAGCGCTCCTTCAGGCCGCGCAGGATCGCGATCGTGTCCGTGACCGACGGCTCGCCGACGAAGATCGGCTGGAACCGCCGCTCGAGCGCCGCGTCCTTCTCGATGTGCTTGCGGTACTCGTCGAGCGTCGTCGCGCCGACGCAGCGCAGCTCGCCGCGCGCGAGCATCGGCTTCAAGAGGTTCGCCGCGTCGACCGCTCCCTCGGCCGCGCCCGCGCCGACGATCGTGTGCAGCTCGTCGATGAAGAGGATCAGCTCGCCCTCCGCGTTCGAGATCTCCTCGAGCACGGCCTTCAGCCGCTCCTCGAACTCGCCGCGGTACTTCGAGCCCGCGAGCAGCGCGCCGATGTCGAGCGCCCAGACGCGCTTGCCCTTCAACCCCTCGGGGACGTCGCCGGCGACGATGCGCTGCGCGAGCCCCTCGACGATCGCGGTCTTGCCGGTGCCGGGCTCGCCGATCAGCACGGGATTGTTCTTCGTGCGGCGGGAGAGCACCTGGATGACCCGGCGGATCTCCTCGTCGCGCCCGATCACCGGGTCGAGCTTGCCGCTCTCCGCCGCCTCGGTGAGGTCGCGCCCGAACTTCGCGAGTGCCTGGTAGGTGCCCTCCGGATCCTGTGACGTGACGCGCCGGCCGCCGCGCACCTCCTCGATCTTCCGCAGCAGCGCGTCGCGCGGGGCGACGTCGAGCGCGAGCAGCAGGTGCTCGGACGACACGTAGTCGTCCTCCATGCGCTTCGCCTCGTCGAACGCCTTGTCCAGCACGCGCGAGAACTGGGACGAGACCTGCGGCTGCTGCTGCGCGCCCGCGATGCGCGGCCGCTGTGCGAGGCGCGCCTCCGCCTCGGCGCCGAGCGCGTCGGGATCGGGGACGAGCTGCCGCGGCAGCTCCTGGTCGAGCAACGCGAGCAGCAGGTGCTCGGGGTAGAGCTCCGGGTTGCCGTTGCGGCGCGCCAGCTCCTGCGCGGCGGCGACCGCCTCCTGCGACTTGATCGTCAGCTTCGTGAAATCCATCAGTGCTCCTTCAGTTCGTGTTGCCCGCTCGGTGGCGAGCGAAAAGCAAGCGATGCAAGGACGCAAGGAGCGCTCATAGCGATTGCTATGGGCGCGACTGAGGACACGGCAGCGCGCCGCTTTGCAGCCGCCAGCGAGTGGGATGACACGGGCTGAAGGGGCACACTTATCGCCTTTCTGGAAGCCGCTCCTCGCGGTAGAGCACGAGGTCGCGGCGGTAGTGCTGGTGCACCTTCTTGACGTCTTCCTTGTGCTGCGCCTGCAGCCGCTCGATCTGCGCGTGTGCGCGACGCAGCTCGTCCTCGAGCCGCAGCACGAGCTCGACGCCGGCGAGGTTGAGGCCGAGCTCCGTCGTCAGCCGCTGGATGATCCGCAGCCGCTCGACGTCCGCCTCCGAGTAGAGCCGCGTGCCCCCCGGCGTGCGCTGCGGCCGCACGAGCCCCTTCGACTCGTACATCCGGAGCGTCTGCGGATGCATGCCGACGATCTCGGCGGCGACGCTGATCATGTACCGGCCGCGCTCGGGCATCAGCGCTCCCTCCGCGAGCGCCAGACCAGGAAGAGCGTGATCGCCGCGGCGAGGATCGCGAGGCCGACCCAGCCGCCGATCCGCCACACGCCGACCGCGCCGCGGTACGCAAACAGCCAGAAGAACACCTTGCCGAGGACGCCGAGCTTCGCCAGCGCGAAGCCGCCCGCGGCGACCCCGCCGCCCGCGGTCTTCAGCCCGCGCTTGCGACTCTGCTCCTCGACCGTCTCCGGCTCGGGCGCGTCGCGCGGGCCCTGCTGCAGCAGGTCGTCGTGCTTCGCCATCAGCCCTCCGCCCTCCGCAGCTCCTCGAGCAGCTCCTTCTCCTTCTTGTTTACGCGCTTCGGCACCTGGATGCGGACGCGCGCGAGCACGTCGCCCTTGCCGTTGCCGCTGAGCTTCGGCGCGCCGCGGCCCTTGATCCGCAGCAGCTTCCCGTCCTCCGAGCCGGCGGGGATCTTCAGCGAGACCGCGCCCTCGGGCGTCGGCACCTCGACGGAGCCGCCGAGCGTCGCGGTCGGGTACGAGACGGAGACGTTGACGACGAGGTCGTCGCCGCGCCGCTCGTAGACCGGCGACGCCGCGACGCGCGTGACGACGATCAGGTCGCCGGCGGGGCCGCCGGCGACGCCCGCCTCGCCCTTGCCCTTCAGGCGGATCTTCGTCCCGTCCTTGACGCCGGGCTTGATCTTCACGGTGTACGTCTTCAGCCGCCGCTCGCGGCCGGAGCCCTTGCACTTCGGGCACGGCTGCTCGATCACGGTGCCGTTGCCGCGGCAGCGCGGGCACGGCTGCGAGAGCGCGAACAGACCCTGGCTCTCCGTGATCACGCCGCGGCCGTTGCACTGGGGGCAGATGACGGGGACCGTGCCCGGCTTCGCGCCGGTGCCGGCGCACTCGCTGCACGCGGTCGTCACCTCGACGGGGACCTTCGCCTCGACGCCCTGGAGCGAGTCCTCGAAGGAGAGGTGCACCTCGGCCTCGATGTCGGCGCCGCGGTGTGGCTGCGCGCGACCGGCGCCGCGCGACGCGCCGCGCCCGGCCCCGCCGCCGAACAGCCCGCCGAACAGGTCGCCGAGGTCGCCGATGTCGAAGCTGCCGAAGTCGACGTTGACGCCGCCCGGCGCGCCGCCGAAGCGGCCGTTGGCGGAGCCGAAGGAGTCGTACTGCTTGCGCTTGTCCGCGTCCGACAGCACGTCGTACGCGTGCTGTACCTCCTTGAACCGCTCCTCCGCGCCCTTGTCGCCGGCGTTCGTGTCGGGGTGGTACTTGCGCGCGAGCTTCCGGTACGCCTTCTTGATCTCGTCCTGCGAGGCGTTCTTCGGGACGCCGAGCGTCTCGTACAACGTGTCAGCCATCGTCCTCCGTGAGCGGCGCGGGCGGGGGCCCGGCCACGACGACGCGCGCCGGCCGGACGACCCGGACGCCGAGCGTGTAGCCCTTCTGGACGACGTCGATGACGGCGCCCTCGTCGGCCTCGGACGGCTGGACGAGCAGCGCCTCGTGGACGTTCGGGTCGAACGCGCCGTCGGTGTCGATCTCCCTGACGCCGTTGCGCTCGAGCAGCGCCTCGAGCTCGCGGTGGACGAGGCGTACGCCCTCCTCGAGCCGCGCCTCCTCGTGCTCGGCCGCGGCGACGAGCGCCCGCTCGAGGTCGTCGAGGATCGGCAGCAGCTCCTTCACGAGCCGCTCGTTCGCGAGCGTGACGAGCTCCTGCCGCTCGCGCGCGACGCGCTTCTTGTAGTTGTCGAAGTCCGCCGCGAGCCGTACGTAACGCTCGTCCACCGGCACCTCGTCGGACGAACGGCCAGGGCCTGGCCCCTCCGGGGCCAGGCCCTCGTCGTTGGTGGGGGCGTTGCCGCTCATGGAGTCGTCTTCGCCTCGTCGTCGGCGTCGACGACCTCGTACTCGCCCTCCTCGACCACCTCGTCCTCGGCACCGGTCTCGCCGCCGCCGGAGGAGGCCTGCGCCTGCGACGCGGCCTGCTGGTAGATCGCCTCGGAGAGCTTGTACGAGGCCTCCTGGAGCGCCTCGGTCTTCGTGCGGATGTCGGCGAGGTCGTCGCCCTCGAGCGCCGCCCGCAGCTCCATGATCCGGCCCTCGATCGTCGAGGCGTCGGACTCGTCGAGCTTGTCGCGGTGCTCCTTCAGCGAGCGCTCGGTCTGGTAGGCGAGCGTCTCCGCCTGGTTCTTCGCGTCGGCCGCCTCGCGGAGCCGGTGCGCCTCGTCCGCGTGCGCCTCGGCGTCGCGGATCATCTGCTGCACCTCCTCGTCCTTGAGGCCGGAGCCGCCCTGGATCTGGATCTGCTGGATGTTGCCGGTGCCCATGTCCTTCGCGGACACGTTGATGATCCCGTTCGCGTCGATGTCGAAGGTGACCTCGATCTGCGGCAGGCCCCGCGGCGCCGGCGGGATGCCGACGAGCTGGAACTTGCCGAGCGTCTTGTTGTACGTCGCCATCTCCGACTCGCCCTGGAGGACGTGCACCTCGACGGACGGCTGGTTGTCCTCCGCCGTCGTGAACACCTCGGACTTCTTCGTCGGGATCGTCGTGTTGCGCTCGATCAGCCGCGTGAAGACGCCGCCCTTCGTCTCGATGCCGAGCGACAGCGGCGTGACGTCGAGGAGGAGGATGTCCTTGACCTCGCCCTTCAGCACGCCGGCCTGGAGCGCGGCGCCGACGGCGACGACCTCGTCCGGGTTGACGCCCTTGTGCGGGTCCTTGCCGACGATCTGCTTGACCTTCTCCTGCACCGCCGGCATGCGGGTCATGCCGCCGACGAGGACGACGTGGTCGATCTTCGACGCGTCGAGGCCGGCGTCGGAGAGCGCCTGCTTCGTCGGCCCGACCGTGCGCTCGAGCAGGTCGGCGGTGATCTCCTCGAGCTTCGCCCGGGTGAGCTGGAGGTCGAGGTGCTTCGGGCCCTCGGGCGTCGCGGTGACGAACGGCAGGTTGATCTGCGTCGTCATCGTCGACGACAGCTCGATCTTCGCCTTCTCCGCGGCCTCGTACAGCCGCTGGAGCGCCATCCGGTCCTGCGAGAGGTCGATGCCCTGGTCCTTCTTGAACTCGGCGACCATCCAGTCGACGACCGCCTTGTCGAAGTTGTCGCCGCCGAGATGGTTGTCGCCCGCGGTCGACTTGACCTCGAAGACGCCCTCGCCGAGCTCGAGCACCGACACGTCGAAGGTGCCGCCGCCGAGGTCGAAGACGAGGATCGTCTGGTCGGCCTCCTTGTCGAGCCCGTACGCGAGCGAGGCCGCGGTCGGCTCGTTGATGATGCGCAGCACGTTGAGGCCGGCGATCTTGCCGGCGTCCTTCGTCGCCTCGCGCTGGGCGTTGTTGAAGTAGGCGGGGACGGTGATGACGGCGTCGGTCACCGTCTCGCCGAGATACGCCTCCGCGTCCTGCTTCAGCTTCTGGAGGATCATCGCGCTGATCTCCGGCGGGGCGTACTCCTTGCCCTCCGCCTTCACGCGCACGTCGCCGTTCGGCCCCTGGACGACCTCGTACGGGACGATGGTCATCTCCTCGGTGACCTCGGAGAACTTGCGCCCCATGAAGCGCTTGATCGAGAAGATCGTGTTGAGCGGGTTCGTCACCTGCTGGCGCCGCGCGGGGGCGCCGACGAGCCGCTGGCCGTCCTTCGCGAACGCGACGACGGACGGCGTCGTCCGCCCGCCCTCCGCGTTCGGGATGACGGTCGGCTCGCCGCCCTCCATGACCGCCATGCACGAGTTCGTCGTGCCGAGGTCGATTCCGATTGTCTTCGCCATGCGTCAATAGCCTCCTGATGAGAAAATCTGAGTCTCTTTATAGCAGATCCGAGGAGGCGCTGCACAAGGTGTATCGTCCGGGCCGTGGTCGAGCGCCGGGACGTCGAGGCAGCGGTCGAGGCCCGGCGCGAGCTCGGGCCCGAGTACGAGGACCAGATCGTCGACGCGCTCGCCGAGAAGATCGAGAAGCGGCTCGACGAGCGGCTCGCCCAGCAGCGGCCCGTTCGCCGGCGGCGCGAGCCCGACGTGCGGGTCATGCTGGGCTCGATCGCGCTCGGGGTCGGGGTGACCGCGGTCGCGCTCAGCAACAGCAACGGCAGCGCCGGCGGCGTGATCGTCGCGATCATCGCCTGGATCGCGATCGCGGTCGCGAACGTCGCCTACATGCGCTCCTAGCCCGTCTGCTACTATTCAACTGTAAAGTTGAGTAGAGGTAGACGCAGCTGACCCTTCCCCACCCCATCCCGGACGATCTCGTCGAGCTGATCGCGCGGCGGTTCCGCGCCATCGGCGAGCCGCAGCGGATCCGCCTCCTCGACTGCCTGCGCGGCGGCGAGGCGACCGTGAACGAGCTCGCCGAGCGGACGGGCGCGTCGCAGCAGAACGTCTCGAAGCACCTGACGCTGCTCGCCGACGTCGGGATCCTCGGGCGGCGGAGGGACGGCAACCGCGTCTACTACCGGATCGTCGACGACGGCGTGCTCGGGCTCTGCGACCAGGTCTGCGGCTCGATCGAGTCGCAGCTGCGCACGCTCGCCGCGCTCGTCGACGGCCGCTGACCCCGAAGGAGAGAGCAACGCAGATGGACGTGACCACCGAGAGCTTCGAGCGGGACGTGATCGAGCGCTCCCGCGAGCTGCCCGTCGTCGTCGACTTCTGGGCGGCCTGGTGCGGCCCGTGCCGCGCGCTCGGCCCCGCGATCGAGAGCGAGGTGGCGAAGCGCGCCGGCCGGATCGAGCTCGCCAAGATCGACGTCGACGCGGAGGGCCCCCTCGCAGCGCAGTTCGGCATCCAGAGCATCCCCACCGTCGCCGTCTTCCGTGACGGCAAGCCGGTCACCGGCTTCGTCGGCTCCCACCCGGCCGCCGCGATCGGCGCATTCCTCGACGGCGTGCTCGAGAAGGAGGAGGCGGCGGCGTGAGCCTCACCGCCACCGCACGCTCGGTCCCGGGGACGCTCCGCCAGGACGTGCTCGTCCGCGGCCGCTTCCACGTGGCCACGGACGAGCCCGAGTCGCTCGGCGGCGAGGACACCGCGCCGGCGCCGCACGAGCTCTTCCCGGCCGCGCTCGCGGCCTGCGTCTCGACGACGCTCCTGACCTATGCGCGGACGAAGGGCTGGGAGCTCGGCGAGGTCGTCGTCGACGTCGACTACGAGAACACGGAGACGCCGCGCCGCTTCGACGTCCGCATCCGCGTCGGCGCGCCGCTCTCCGACGAGCAGCTGCGGAGGCTCGAGAAGGTCGCCGCCGCGTGCCCGGTGCGCCGCGGGATCGAGAGCGGCATCGTCTTCGCCGAGCGCATCGACGCGGCGTAGCCGCTTCGGGGGATCGTCCTCCAGCTACGGCCCGCCGACGATCGGTCGGTGGACCTGCGGCCGCTCCTTCTCGCTGCCTCGATCGCCGTCAACCCGGCGGCGCTCCCGCTCGGCGACGGCCACGTCGCGGCGCAGCCGGCGCGCGGCGCCGTCGACGCGTGCCCGCTGCCGAGCCTCCCCGGCGGAGGAGGTCCCGGCGGCGCGGCGGCCTCCGTCCCGTGGATCCACGGCACGACCTGGGACGCGACGGCGAAGCCGAGCGTCCAGGGATCCGTGCGCTGGCCCGACGCGAGCGTCACCGTGACCGTCAGCGGCGCCTCGCGGATCGTCCGCACGAACGGGCTCCCGGTCGGCGCGCCAACCGGGGTCTTCCCGATCGCGGCCAGCGACCCGGCGTCGCGCTACGACCGGAACCCGAACGCGATCCGGGCCGTCCCGACGACGTTCACGCTGCCCGCGAGCCCGCGCGTCGCCGCGACGGCGTCGTGCCTTCCGTTCGGGCCGATCGGCGTGACGACGAACGGCGTCGAGCTGTTCGACGCCCTCGACGCGCTGAAGCGCGACGCCGCCGCGCACGAGGTGCAGGACGCGTGCGGCGGCCATCCCGGGCCGAACGGCGCCTACCACTACCACACGGTCTCGCCGTGCATCCGCACGAGCGGCGCCTCGACCCTCGTCGGCTACGCGCTCGACGGCTTCGGCATCTACGTCGAGCGCGACGCGCACGGGCGGCTGCTCACGGACGACGACCTCGACGCCTGCCACGGCCGCACCTCCACCGTCCTCTGGAACGGGAAGCCGACGCGGATCTACCACTACGACGCGACGGCCGAGTACCCGTACACGCTCGGCTGCTTCCGCGGCCGGATCGGCACGATCAGCGGAACGCCGTGATCAGCACCCCGCCGGCGACGACGAGCAGCGCGCCGAGCACGAGCCGGCGGCCGACCACCTCGACCTCGCGGATGAAGATGATCGAGAGCACGATCCCCCAGAGCGACTCGGTCGCGATCAGCGGCGAGACGACCGTCACCCGCCCGCGGTAGTACGCCTCGAACAGGGCGACGTAGGAGAGCCCGAAGAAGACGCCGACGACGAGGAACGGCAGCGACGGCCGCACGATCGCGCGTCCGCGCAGGCGGGGTCCGAGCGCCGGACCGATCACGAGCGCGCCGCCGAGCAGCGCGGCGACGGCGGCGATCGCGGGCGGCGCCGTCGTGCCGACGGCGAGGTGCCGCAGCAGGTTGTCTCGCGTCGCGAACAGCACGGTCGCGACGAACGCGATCACGAGCCCCAGGCGGCGCACGTGCTCCGGGCGCGCCCGCTCGCGCGCGAGCTCGATGCCGCCGCCGACGATGAGCAGCGCGCCGGCGAGGAGCGGCGCGCTCAGCGGCTCGCCGAGGATGACGATCGCGATCGTCACGGAGACGAGCGGCGCGGTCCCGAAGACGACGGAGGCGCGCGAGGCGCCGGCGAGCTCGATCCCTCTCGTCACGAACAGCTGGCCGACGCCGGGCTGGAGCAGCCCAGCGAGCACGAACGGCCACGCCGCCCCGGCGTGGACGCCGCGGAACGGCGCCTCGATCGCCGCCGCGACGAGCACGACGCCGAGCGCACCGACCACGGTGACGACTGCCGCGAGCTCCGCGTCGGGGTAGCGCACGAGCCCGATCCGCAGCCCGACGCTCATCGCCCCGAACAGGAGCGCCGACAGCAGTGCGAGCCCGACCGCGGTCACGCACGTGGACGCTAGCCGGTGCGTAGACTCGCGGCCATGGCCACCACCGACACCGGTGCGGCACCGGCCGCCGAGCTCGCCGAGGACGCGGTCGAGCGCTTCCTCCGCTACGTCCGCGTCGACACCCAGTCCGAGGAGGACTCCGAGACGTACCCGAGCACGGCGAAGCAGCTCGACCTGCTCCGGCTCCTGCTCGCGGAGCTCGAGGAGCTCGGACTCGAGGACGCGGCGATCGACGGACACGGCTACGTCACGGCGACGCTGCCGTCCACGGTCGCGCACCAGGTGCCGACGATCGCGTTCTTCGCGCACGTCGACACGGCGCGCGAGGTGACCGGCGCGAACGTCGACCCGCAGCGCCGCCGCTACGAGGGCGGCGAGATCCCGCTCGGCGACTCCGGGCAGGCGATCCGCCCCGAGGAGTCGCCCCAGCTCGAGCACCACGTCGGCCACGAGCTGATCACGACCGACGGGACGACGCTGCTCGGCGCGGACGACAAGGCGGGGATCGCCGAGATCATGGCCGCCGTGGCGTACCTCGTCGCGCATCCCGAGGTGCCGCACGGGCCGGTGAAGGTCGCGTTCAACCCCGACGAGGAGATCGGTCGCGGCGTCGCGCACTTCCCCGTGGAGAGCTTCGGCGCGGTCGCCGCCTACACCGTCGACGGCTCGACCGCCGGCGAGATCCAGCAGGAGACGTTCTCCGGCGCGCAGGTGCGGATGCGGATCCGCGGCCGCGCGATCCACCCCGGCTGGGCGAAGGGCGAGCTCGTCAACGCGATCAAGCTCGCGGCGGACGTCGTCGAGCGGCTGCCGAAGGACGGGCTCTCACCCGAGACGACGGAGGGCCGCGAGGGCTTCGTCCACCCCGTCGTCGTCTCCGGCGACTCGTCCGAGGTCGAGCTCCGCTTCATCGTCCGCGACTTCGAGAACGTCCTCCTCGACGAGCACGTCGAGGTCCTGCGCGGGATCGCGGCCGAGGTGGCGGCGACCGACCCGCGCTGCTCGATCGAGGTCGAGACGCGCATCCAGTACCGCAACATGCGCGACACGGTCGAGCGGCATCCGGAGATCGTCGCCAACCTCGAGGAGGCGGTGCGCCGGGTCGGGCTCGAGCCGAGGCGGACGGCGATCCGCGGGGGCACCGACGGCTCGGCGCTCACGGAGATGGGCCTGCCGACGCCGAACATCTTCACCGGCGGCCACGACGCGCACAGCGAGCGCGAGTGGATCTGCGTCGAGGACATGGGCCTCGCCGCGGCCACCGTCGTCGAGACCGCCCGCGTCTGGGCGCAGCGCTGAGCCGCTCCGTTACGCTCCCGCGATGAGCACCGATCCGGCGCGCAGGCCCAGCGCCCCCCGACCCGGGGGCGCGTCCGGCGGCACGCCGCCGCGGCAGCGGCTGGGCTTCCGCGTCGGCTGGTGGGTCGCCTGGCTCGTCGGGCTGCTCGTTCTCAACTACTGGCTCGCCGAGCGGTCGATGAAGCCGACGACGCGGATCCAGGTGCCGTACAGCCCGTTCTTCCTCCGGCAGGTGCAGAGCGGGAACGTGAAGGAGATCAGCTCGAAGGGGACGGCGATCCAGGGCACGTTCGCGACGGCGGAGAGCTATGCCGGCTCGAAGAAGGCGGCCGACTTCAAGACGGAGATCCCGACCTTCGCCGACACGAACGCGCTCTCGCAGCTGCTCGAGAAGGAGAAGGTCGTCGTCAACGCGCAGCCGCTCGACACGGGCTCGCCGTGGTGGCAGAGCCTCCTGTTCGGGTTCGGGCCGACGCTCCTCTTCGTCGGCCTCCTGATCTGGGCGGGCCGGCGCGCCGGGGCGATGGGGAACGTCCTCGGCTCGTTCGGCCGTGCGAGCGCGCGGCGGTACGAGCCCTCCGGCGATCGCGTGACCTTCAAGGACGTGGCCGGGATCGACGAGGCGAAGGAGGAGCTGAGCGAGGTCGTCGACTTCCTCCGCGACCCGGGGAAGTACCGCCGCCTCGGCGCCCGCATCCCCCACGGCGTCCTCCTCAGCGGCCCGCCGGGCACCGGCAAGACGCTGCTCGCGCGCGCGGTCGCAGGCGAGGCGAACGTCCCCTTCTTCTCGATGGCCGCCTCGGAGTTCGTCGAGGCGATCGTCGGCGTCGGCGCGGCACGCGTCCGCGACCTGTTCGCGCAGGCGAAGGCGCAGCAGCCCGCGATCGTCTTCATCGACGAGCTCGACGCGATCGGCCGCTCCCGCACCTCCGGCATCGCGGGCTTCAGCGGCGGCAACGACGAGCGCGAGCAGACGCTCAACCAGATCCTCACCGAGATGGACGGCTTCGACTCGTCGACCGGCGTGATCGTCATCGCCGCGACGAACCGGCCCGACGTGCTCGACCAGGCGCTGCTCCGGCCCGGCCGCTTCGACCGCCGCGTGGCGGTGCAGCCGCCCGACCGGAACGGCCGCGAGGCGATCCTCCGCGTGCACACCCGCAGCGTCCCGGTCGGCCCCGACGTCGACCTCGGCTCGCTCGCCTCCGCGACCGCCGGGATGGTCGGCGCCGACCTCGCGAACCTCGTCAACGAGGCGGCGCTGCTCGCGGCCAGGCGTGCCCACGACAAGGTGGAGCAGGCCGACTTCACCGACTCGCTCGAGAAGATCGTGCTCGGCACCGAGCGGAAGGTCGTGATGACGGAGGCCGACCGCCGCCGGACGGCGTACCACGAGGGCGGCCACGCCGTCGTCGGCATGCTCACGCCCGGCGCCGACCCGGTGCGGAAGATCTCGATCATCCCGCGCGGCCAGGCGCTCGGCGTCACCTTCTCCGCGCCCGACGTCGACCGCTTCAACTACTCGGAGCAGGAGCTGTCGGCGAAGATCAAGGTCGCGCTCGGCGGGCGTGCGGCCGAGGGGGTCGTGTTCGGCGACCTGACGACGGGGGCCGAGTCGGACATCCAGCAGCTGACCCAGATCGCCCGCCAGATGATCGGGCGCTGGGGGATGAGCTCCGATCTCGGCGCGGTCACGCTGCTCCCGTCGGACTCGAGCGGCCCGCTGCTGCCCGGCGCGTCGCAGGTGTCGGAGGAGACGCAGCGGCTGATCGACGAGGAGGTGCGGAAGCTCGTCGCCCGGTGCAACGACGAGGTCGTGGCGCTGCTGCGGGCGAACCGCGCGCACCTCGACTCGCTCGCGGCGGCGCTGCTCGAGCACGAGACGCTCGACCAGGACGACGCCTATGCCGCCGCCGGGATCGCGCAGGCCGCCCCGACCGCGGAGCAGGGCGAGCTCGCCGTCGCCGCCCAGGCTACGCTCCCCTGAGTGGAGCCCCTGCGCGACACCCTCGGCCGGCCGCTCGAGACGCTGCGGGTCTCGATCACCGACCGCTGCAACTTCCGCTGCGTCTACTGCATGCCGAAGGAGGTCTTCGGCCGCGACCACGTCTTCCTCGAGCGGTCGGAGCTGCTCACCCTCGAGGAGATCGCGCGTGTCGCCGGCGTCTTCGCCGGGCTCGGCGTCCGTACCGTCCGCATCACCGGCGGCGAGCCGCTCGTCCGCCGCAACGTCGAGCACCTCGTCGAGCTGCTCGCGCAGATCCCGGATCTCGAGATCGCGCTGACGACGAACGGGTCGCTGCTCGAGCAGAAGGCGGAGTCGCTCGCCCGTGCCGGGCTCGACCGCGTCACCGTCAGCCTCGACTCGCTCGACGAGGAGAGCTTCCGCGCGCTGAACGACGTCGACTTCCCGGTGCAGAAGGTGCTGGAGGGGATCGACGCCGCCGCCGCGGCCGGGCTGCCGGTGAAGGTGAACGCGGTCGTCAAGCGCGGCGCCAACGACGACAGCGTCGTCGCGCTCGCCGAGCGGTTCCGGGGCACGGGTCACGTCCTCCGCTTCATCGAGTACATGGACGTCGGCCACACGAACGGCTGGCGCCTCGACGACGTCGTCCCGGCCGAGGAGATCCTCCGGCGGATCGACGCCGTCTGGCCGCTCGAGCCGCTCGCCGCCGCCCGGCCCGACGAGACCGCGACCCGCTGGCGCTACCGCGACGGCGCCGGCGAGATCGGCGTGATCGCCTCGGTCACCCAGCCCTTCTGCGGCGGCTGCTCGCGGGCCCGGCTCTCCGCCGAGGGCCGGCTCTACACCTGCCTGTTCGCCCTGCGCGGGCACGACCTCCGCGCCCCGCTCCGGCTCGGCCGCAGCGACGAGGAGCTGGCGGACGAGATCCGCTCGCTCTGGAGCCGCCGCAGCGACCGGTACTCGGAGCTCCGCACGGCCGAGACCGCCGCCCTGCCGAAGGTGGAGATGTCCTACATCGGCGGTTGAGGCGCCGGGACGGATCCCAACAAAACCTCCGCGGAACAAGTCTACGATTGCCGGAAGCGTCCGCCCCCGGGGCGGCCGTCAGGCGTCTCTGAAAGGGAGTTCCATGAGATCGATCACCGTCATCGTCGCCGTCGCGCTCGCCGCCGCCGCGACCTCGATCCTCGCCGCGACGGCCTCCGCCGCCCCGGCCGGGAAGACGATCACCTTCTGCAGCGACACGACCTATCCGCCGATGGAGTCGCTCCAGGGCGGCAAGGCCGTCGGCGCCGACATCGACATCGCGGCCGCGATCGCCAAGCAGCTCGGCGCGACGTCGTCGATCAAGTCCACCGGCTTCGACGTGATCATCCCGGCGCTGCTCGCGAAGAAGTGCGACGCCATCATCAGCGCGATGACCGACACGCCCGCGCGGGCGAAGCAGGTCGACTTCGCCGACTACGTCACCGTCGGGATGCTGCTGATGGTGAAGAAGGGCAATCCGTCCGGCGTCACCAACCTCGCGTCGCTGAGCGGCAAGAGCGTGGCGGTCGAGGCGGCGACGACCGAGAAGGCGACCCTCGACGCGACGAACAAGACGTTCGCGAAGCAGGGCAAGAAGCCGATCACGATCAAGATCTACCCGGCCGACACGAGCGCCGCCGCCGCGCTGCAGACCGGGAAGGTCGACGCGTACTTCGCGGACGCGACGCCCGTCCTCTACTACATCAAGAAGACCGGCGGGCAGTTCCAGACGGCCGGCGGCCAGATCCAGTCCGCACCGGAGGGGATCGCCACGCGCAAGGGCGACCCGCTCGGCGCCCAGATGAAGACGGCCGTCGCGAAGCTGTACGCGAACGGGACGATGAAGTCGATCCTCGCGAAGTGGGGGCTCAGCGCCTTCGCGCTGAAGCAGTAGCCGTATGCACGTGCTCGTCGCAGCCGACTGGCACGTGATCTCCAACCGGATCTTCCATCCGGACCACACGTTTGCCCGAGCGCTCTGGACGACGATCTACATCTCGGTCATCAGCCAGGCGCTCGGGATCGTGTTGGGCCTCCTGGCGGCCCTGATGCGGATGTCGCGGTTCCGGGCCCTCCGCTTCCTCTCGGGCCTCTACGTCCTCATCTTCCGCGGGACGCCCGTGCTCGTGCAGATCTTCTTCTTCTACTTCGCGCTCGGGCTGCCGAACACCGTCTCGATCGGCCCGTTCACGCTGACGGCCGAGGTCGCCGCCGGCATCCTCGCGCTCAGCATCAACGAGGGCGCCTACATGCGGGAGATCATCCGCGCGGGGATCGACTCGATCGACCCGGGCCAGTCGGAGGCGGCGAAGTCGCTCGGCATGCGCTACGGCCTCGCGATGCGCCGCGTCATCCTCCCGCAGGCGGCGCGCGTGATCGTGCCGCCGCTCGGGAACGAGTTCAACAACATGATGAAGACGACGTCGCTCGTCTACACGATCGGCGTCTACGAGCTGTTCGCCGACGCGGAGCAGGGCTACTCGGCGACGTTCCGTCCGGAGTTCTTCGTCGCCGTCGCGTTCTGGTACCTCGTGCTGACGACGACGTGGACGTTCATCCAGGCCGCGATCGAGCGGCGCCTCGCGGTGAGCGAGCGCGACGAGAAGATGAGCCCGTGGGAGCGGCTGACCGGCTCGTGGAACCCGATGACGTCGTGGTCGAGGGGAGCGCGATGAGCTCGACCTCCTCCGCCCCGGTCCTCGGCGACGTGATCATGCAGGCGAGCGAGGTGCAGAAGCACTTCGGGAGGCTGCACGTGCTCAAGGGCATCTCGCTCGACGTCCGCCAGCGGGAGACGGTCTGCATCATCGGCCCGTCCGGCTCCGGGAAGACGACGTTCATCCGCTGCATCAACCACCTCGAGAAGATCGACTCGGGCCGGATCGAGGTGAACGGGCACCTGATCGGCTACCGGGAGCGCAACGGGAAGCTCGTCGAGGACACCGAGCGGAGCATCGCCAAGCAGCGCACGCAGATCGGGATGGTGTTCCAGCGCTTCAACCTGTTCCCGCACAAGACGGCGCTCGAGAACGTGACGGAGGCGCCCGTCCACGTCCTCGGCGTGAACAAGAAGCAGGCGGCGGCGGAGGCCGAGGTGCTGCTCACCCGGGTCGGCCTCGGCGACAAGTGCGGCACGTACCCGGGCAAGCTCTCCGGCGGCCAGCAGCAGCGGGTGGCGATCGCCCGGGCCCTGGCCATGCACCCCGCCCTGATGCTGTTCGACGAGCCGACGAGCGCCCTCGACCCGGAGGTGATCGGCGAGGTCCTGGCGGTGATGGAGGAGCTCGCCCACGAGGGGACGACGATGATCGTCGTCACCCACGAGATGGGCTTCGCCCGGGAGGCGGCCGACCGGGTGGTGATGATGGACGACGGCCAGATCCTCGAGATCGGGCCGCCGGAGCACTTCTTCGAGGCGCCGGAGCACGAGCGGACGAAGCAGTTCCTCTCGAAGATCCTCTGATCGGATAGCGCCTCACGGCGTCGTGACGAAGCGGTAAAATCCTCGTATGGACGCTGTCGTCGCAGCAGGCCGCCGCGTGCTCCCGCGGGGGTACCTCGACCTCGGGCGGCAGCTCGCGATCTGGTTCGGGTTCGTCTTCGCCTACCAGGTCGCCCGCGGGCTCGCCGACCGGAACCCGGCCAAGGCGTTCACGAACGGCTGGCGGGTGATCACCTTCGAGCAGCGGACGACGCACCACCTCGTCGAGCTGACGGCCCAGCGGATCGTCGACTCGTCCCACTGGCTGATGGTGGCGGCCGCCTGGACGTACTGGAACTCCGAGTTCACCGTGATCGGGCTGACCCTGCTCTGGGTCTACCTCCGCCGCCACGACCACTTCGTCTGGTTCCGGAACACGATCCTCCTGGCGAACGTGATCGGGCTGATCGGCTACGTGTTCATGCCGACCGCGCCGCCGCGGATGTTCAGCAGCTTCGGCTTCGGCGACGCCCTCGACTCGGTCGCCGGCGTCAACCACGGGTCGGCCCTCGTCTCGATCGCCGGCAACCCCTACGCGGCGATGCCGAGCCTCCACGCCGCCGACGCGCTCATCGTGGGCGTCGTCATGGTGACGGTCTGCCGGCACTGGTGGGCCAAGGCCCTGTGGGCGCTCTGGCCGGTCTGGGTCTGGTTCGTCGTGATGGGGACCGCGAACCACTTCCTCGTCGACGTCCTCGCGGGGATCGGGGTCGCGCTCGTCTCGATGGCGATCATCTCCGTCGCGCCGAAGGCCGCCCGCGGCGGCAGCGCGGTCATCGCAAACCTGCTATAGTCGCCCCATAGCAGGATTGCGATTGGATCCGATCCCGGGACAGACGTGCACGCGATGAAGGAAGCGCCGCTCCGGCGCGTCAAGGACACCTACACGACCGGCGCCCGCTCGCTCGCGAGCCGCTCGGTCACGAGCCTCGCCCGCACGCGGGTGACGCCGAACGTCCTGACGGCGACGGGGGTCGGCCTCTGCCTCCTCGCCTCGGTGCTCGTCCTCTTCGAGGATCGCAACGAGATCCTCTTCTACTGGCTCGGCGCGGTCGTCTTCGTCGTCGGCTCGATCCTCGACATCCTCGACGGCGCGCTCGCGCGCGCGGGCGGGAAGTCGACGCCGTTCGGCGCCTTCCTCGACTCGACCACGGACCGCGTCGGCGAGAGCGCGATGCTGACGGCGATCGGATTCGTCCTGGCCCGCCAGGGGAACGACGTCGCGGCCGCGGTCACCATCCTCGCCGTCGCGGGCTCGATCCTCGTGCCGTACGCGCGCGCGAAGGCGGAGGCGCTCGGCCTGCGCGGCGACGTCGGCCTCGGCTCCCGCGCGGAGCGGGTCGTCGTCATCACCGCCGGCCTCGTGCTCGCCCCGTGGGGCCTGCTGCCCTGGGCGATCTACCTGCTCGCCGCCACGGCCTGGTTCACCGTCCTGCAGCGCATCCTGTACGTCCGCAAGCAACTTGCTCCGGGAGGAACGAATGGCGAAGAAAGCTGAATCGAACGGCGCGAGCCCGAACGGCCACGCCCGCCTCGACGACGGAAAGGTCCGCGTCGCGATCATCGGCGTCGGCAACTGCGCGAACTCGCTGCTGCAGGGCGTCGAGTACTACAAGGACGCGCCGGACGATCAGTTCGTCCCGGGCCTGATGCACGTCAACCTCGGCGGCTACCACGTCAGCGACGTCGAGTTCACGGCCGCGTTCGACGTCGTCAAGGGGAAGGTCGGCAAGGACCTGTCCGAGGCGATGTGGGCGCACCCGAACAACACGATCAAGTTCGCCGACGTGCCGAAGACCGGCGTGAAGGTCTCGCGCGGCATGACGCACGACGGCCTCGGCAAGTACCTCTCCGAGATCGTGGAGAAGGCGCCCGGCAAGACGGACGACATCGTCGGGATCCTCAAGGAGACGAAGACCGACGTCGTCGTCAACTACCTCCCCGTCGGCTCCGAGATGGCGACGAAGTGGTACGCCGAGCAGATCCTCGAGGCCGGCTGCGCGATGATCAACTGCATGCCGGTGTTCATCGCCCGCGAGGAGTACTGGCAGAAGCGGTTCGAGGACGCCGGCGTGCCGATCATCGGCGACGACATCAAGTCCCAGGTCGGCGCGACGATCACGCACCGCGTGCTGACGACGCTCTTCCGCGAGCGCGGCGTCCATCTCGACAGGACGATGCAGCTGAACGTCGGCGGCAATGCCGACTTCCTCAACATGCTGGAGCGGGAGCGGCTCGAATCGAAGAAGATCTCGAAGACGAACGCGGTCACGTCGATGCTCGACTACGACCTCGGCGCCAAGAACGTCCACGTCGGCCCGTCCGACTACGTGCCGTGGCTGACCGACCGCAAGTGGGCCTACATCCGCATGGAGGGCTCGGCGTTCGGGGACGTGCCGCTCAACGCGGAGCTGAAGCTCGAGGTCTGGGACTCGCCGAACTCGGCCGGGATCGTCATCGACGCGGTCCGGCTCGCGAAGCTCGCGCTGAACAACGGCATCTCGGGCTCGCTCGTCGAGCCGAGCTCGTACCTGATGAAGTCGCCGCCGAAGCAGATCGTCGACGACGAGGCTCGGCACCTCACCGAGGCGTTCATCACGAAGTACCGCTACACGCCCGCGAAGAAGCAAGCCGCGGCGAAGGCGTAATCAACGGCAGGGGCCTGGCCCTCTTCGAGGGCCAGGCCCCTGACTTTGGCGAGGGCCTACACTGCGGCCGTGCGTATAGCGCTGGTCACCCCCTTCGCCTGGTCGCAGCCGCACGACGTGAACGAGCACGTGGCGGGGCTCGCCGAGGAGCTGCGCCGCCGCGGGCACGCCGTCACGGTGCTCGCGCCCTCGAACCGCGCCCGCGATCTCGCCGCCGGTCGGCGCGCGCTCCTCGACGGGGCCGACGCGGAGCTGGTCGCGCTCGGGCCGGCGGTGCCGATCTCGCGGCGCAGCCGCATGGGGGTGCCGGTCGGCGTGCGCGCGAACCTCGCTGTCGCCCTCGCCGGCGGCCACTTCGACGTCGTCCACGGCTTCGAGCCGGGGCTGCCGAGCCTCTCGTACCTCGCGCTCCGCGACTCGGGTGCGCTCACGGCGGCGACGTTCTTCTCGCCCGAGCGGCTCGGCTACCCGCCCGGCAAGGCGCAGCGGGAGCGGCTGCTCGGCCGACTCGACGCGCTCCTCGCCACGAGCGCCGAGACGGTGCAGGCGGCTGCCGCGCGCTTCCCGGGGCGCTATCAGGTGGTGCCGCTCGGCGTCGACCTCGAGCTGTTCGCGCCGCGGCCGAAGCGGAAGGTCGTCGTCCTCGAATGGCGCCAGACGGAGCGGCCGCTGCTGCGCGCGCTCGTGCGCGAGCTGGCTGCCGCGCCCGACTGGGAGCTCGTCCTGCTCCGCACGCGGCCGCTCGGCGGCCGCCCGACGCCGTCGCGGCTGCTCACGGGCCGCACGTACGTCCGCACCGCCCGCGACGGCGAGTCACGCGCGGAGATCCTCCGGGAGGCGGCCGTCTTCGTCCCCGCGCTCGACGGCCTCCCGCGCCTCGTCGTCGAGGCGCAGGCGGCCGGCGCCGCCGTCGCGGCGCCGCCGCGGCGCGACCTCCAGCCGGAGCTCGCCGCCGCCGAGGCCGGCCGGCTGATGGAGGACGACGCGTTCCGCGGGCAGCGCGCCCAGGAAGGCCTCGCCACGGCCGCGCAGCAGAGCTTCACCGTCCTCGGCGACCGGGTCGAGGAGGTCTACGAGTCGCTGACGCGGCGACGCCGGGGCACGGCGCAGCGAGCCGTCCCGCCCGAGAACCGCGACTGGATCCTCGCCGACCTGCACATGCACACGAGCTGGTCGCACGACTGCTCGATCGAGGTCGACGACCTGCTCGACCACGCGGAGGCCGAGGGCCTCGGCGCGATCGCGGTCACCGACCACAACGTCCTCGGCGGCGCGCTCGAGGCGGTCGAGCGGGCGCGCAACCGCCGGCTGATCGTCATCCCGGGCGAGGAGGTCAAGACCGACGGCCAGGGCGAGGTGATCGGCCTGTTCCTCGACAAGGAGATCCCGCGCGGCCTCTCTTTCGCCGACACCGTCGCGGCGATCCGCGCCCAGGGCGGGCTCGTCTACGTGCCGCATCCGTTCGACCGCATGCACGCGATCCCCGACCCGGCGACCCTGCACCGCCACCTCTCGGAGATCGACGTCTTCGAGACGTACAACGCGCGCCTCCTGTTCGAGACGTACAACGACGAGGCGGCCCGCTTCGCCCGCAAGTACAACCTCACCGCCGGGGCCGGCTCCGACGCACACGTGCTCCCCGGCGTCGGGACCGGCGCCGTCCGCATGCGACGGTTCAGCGGGCCGGAGGAGTTCCTCATCTCGCTCCGCAGCGCCGAGGTGCTGCGCCGCCCGAAGCCGCTGCTCTACCTCCAGGGGCTCAAGTGGGTGGCCCAGGCCAAGGAAAGGGTCCGCTAGGGGCGAACCCTTCCCGGGGCTTCTGTGACCGTGGCGACCGACGAGATCTACGAGAAGTACCTGCAAAAGGCGATCACCGAGATCAACGCGCTCGGGGACGAGGTCGCGCAGGCGGGCGGCGGCGGGCGGGTGCCCGTGGTCGGCTCGGGCCATCCCCTCGCCGACGCCTTCCTGCTGAAGTACGCGCCGAAGCCGGCGGAGCTCCAGGAGGGGGTCGCCTTCTACGGGCGCGCCGGCAACGCGATCCTCAAGTCGCTGCAGCGCCTGCACGTCGACCCGATGGCGATCTACGGGACGAACTGCCTCAAGTTCGCGGACGGGGACGAGGAGGAGTCGCGACCCTTCCTCCTGCGCGAGCTGCACATCGTGCAGCCCAAGCTCGTCGTCGTGATGGGGACGGACGCGCTCGGGTTCCTGAACGGGCTCGGGTTCCCGCTCGCACGCGAGGTGGCGCCGACCGAGGGCGAGCTCCAGCAGTTCACGCCGACGGTGCAGGCCCTCGTGACGCCCGACATCGACGAGTCGCTGGACGAGCAGCCGGCGAAGACGCGGTTCTGGAACGCGTTCAAGCTGCTCGGCACGTGGTGGGCCGAGCTGCCTCCCTACTGAGCCGGCGCCGCTGGGCGGCGTTCGCGGCGGTATTCGCGTGCGTCCTCGTCTGGTACGTCGTCGCGCCGCACCTCCCGCATCCCGGGCTCTGGCCCGACATCGTGATCGTGTCCGTCGCGGTGATGCCGGTGGTGCTGTCGCTCGTGCTCATCCTGCTGCCGCTGTATGCACTGCCGGCGCGCGCGCTGCTCGGGACGACGCTGTTGCTCGCGCTCCTCGCGCTCGCGTTCGCGGAACTCGACCTGGGGCTCGAAGGGAACTTCGCGAAGCTCTTCGCGGCGGTGTTCGCGGGCTGGGCCTTCCTCGCGCTGTTCGAGCTCCTCTCGTGGGTCGTGCTCGTCGCGCTCGTCGTTCCCGCGGTCGACGCGATCTCCGTCTGGCGCGGGCCGACGCACGCGATCACGAAGCACCACATCGAGGTCTACACCGCGGTCGCGGTCGCGTTCGTCGTGCCCGGCGGCGGGGCGGCCTATCTCGGGCCGCCGGACATCCTCTTCTTCGCGCTGTTCCTCGGCGCGGCCGCACGCTGGGGCCTGCGGGTCAACTGGACGTGGGCCGCGATGACTGCGATGTACGGCCTCACCGTCGTCATCGCCAACGCCGCCGACGTGAGCGGCCTGCCCGCGCTCCCGTTCCTCTCGGTCGGCTTCCTCGCCGCGAACGCGGACATCCTCTGGCGGCAGTACCGGACGCGTCCGCGCGCGTCCTAGCCGGACGAGGCGTTGCGGCGCACCGCCGCGAACGTCGCCTCGAGCTCGGCGGTCGGCGTGAACTCGAGCGCCTCGCTGTCCTCCTCGAACGTGATCCGGTGGCCGGGCGCGATGTAGTACGCCTGCCCGGCCTCGATCGTCTCCTCCCGGTCGCCGTAGTCGACGACGACCCTGCCGGAGAAGAGATAGCCCCAGTGGTGCGCCTGGCAGCGGTCGTCGGGGAGGCCCTTCACCATCGCGGAGGCGTCCTGCCCCTTCGTCGCGTGCTCGAACGCGACGGTGATTCCTCCCCAGTCCTCGAACCGGCTCGAGTAGCCGGGGGCGATCTCCTGCAGCGGAAGCTCGTCACGCGAGGCGCCGGGCATGCCGGGAGTGTAGGCTCGCGCGCGTGCGCCGGGTCGTGCGGACGGGCGGCTTCGAGGAGACCGGCGGCTACGTGCGCGCGGTGCGCGTCGGCGACACGGTCGCCGTCAGCGGGACCGCGGCGATCGGGCCGGACGGCGCGGTGCTCCACGCGGGCGACGCGTACGCGCAGACGCGCGACGCGTTCGAGCGTGCGCTCGCCGCGCTCGCGGAGCTCGGCGGCGGCCCGGGCGACGTGCTCCGCACGCGGATCCATCTCGCGCCGGACGCCGACTGGCGCGGCGCCGTCGACGCGCACCGCGAGCTGTTCGAGGGGACGCCGCCGGCCAATACGACGCTGTTCGTCGCGGGCTTCATCCCGGACGGCGCCCTCGTCGAAGTCGAGCTCGACGCTCAGATCACCTGAGCCTCGCGCTCATGCCCGCCGCGGGCGAACCGGTCCGCGCGCAGCGCGTGGCGCCACTCCGGCGAGGGGCGCCCGTCGAGCTCGTCCGCGACGAGCCGGCCGATCGCCGGCGCGACCATGAAGCCGTGACCGCTGAAGCCGGCGGCGATCCAGAGCCCGTCGTCGAGCGTGTCGACCACCGGCTGCCCGTCCGGCGTCATGTCGTAGAAGCCCTCGGCGACGATCGGGAGCGCGACGTGCTCGAGGATCGGCAGGAGCGGGAGGGCCTGCTCGCGGAACCGCCGCCGCCACAGGTCCGCGTTCGCGGCGATCTCGCCCGATGCGCGCAGGTCGCTCGCGAGCAGACGGCCGTCCGCGAGCTGCTTCGCCGCGACGCCGCGGTCGACCGCGACCACGAGCGGCTCGAGCAGGCGCTCGCGCACGGGCTCGCCGTAGAAGAGGTAGCGCGCCTCCGTCGTGATCGGCACGTCGAGGCCGAGCGGCGCGAGCAGTGCCGGCGTGTCGCAGCCCGCCGCGACCACGACGACGTCCGCCGCCCGGGAGCCGGCCCCGGTCTCGAGCCGCCAGCCCGCGCCGTCGCGGGCGAGGGTCAGGACGTGCTCGCGGACGAGTCGCGCGCCCCGCGCGACGGCGGCCTCAGCGAACGCCTCGACCGCGGCCTGCGGACGGTCGAAGTACCCGTCCTCGCCGCACCACGCCGCGCCGAGGAAGCCGCCCTCCGCGAGCCCCGGCACGAGCGCCGCCGCCTCGGCCGGCGAGACGAGCGCGGACGGTACCCCCGCCTCGTGCTGCACGGCCGCGGCCTCCTCGAGCGCGGCGAGCGACTCCGGCTCGTCCGCGACGAAGAGGTAGCCGCACGGCTCGAGCCGCGCCCGGGCCGCCGTCCCGAGCCGGGCCGGGAAGTCGCGGTAGAACTCGACCGACTCCCGCGCCATCAGGCAGCTCGCCCGCGTCCCCCACTGCTGCCGGACGCCGCCCGGCTGGATTCCCGACGCGCCCGCCGCGACGCCGCCGCCGTCGAGAACCGTCACCGGCCCGGCCCCGCGCTCCATGAGCTGGAATGCGATGGAGAGGCCGGTGACCCCGGCGCCGACGACGCAGACGCTCATCGGCCGCCCACGATATGCGAGCCGCTAGCGTAGGCGGATGGTGGCGTGCGAGGAGGAGCCGGCGTGACGACCGCGCCGACCGCGATCACCGAACAGCCTGCCGGCAGGCGCCGCTTCGTCCCCTCGCGTGGGCTCGCGAGCTTCGTGCTCCGGCGGCTCGTCGCGCTCGCGCTCCTCATGCTCGGGATCACGTTCGTCGTCTTCGTGCTGACGGAGCTCGTGCCGAGCAACGCGGCGGCGACGAACCTCGGCGAGCAGGCCGCGGGCGACCCCGCAGCCGTCGCCGCCTTCAAGCACCACTACGGGCTCGACAAGCCGTTCCCGCAGCGCTACCTCATCTACCTCGACCACCTCCTGCACGGCGACCTCGGCCAGTCGTCGGTCACGCACGACGCGGTCACGCACGACCTCGGCCAGTTCATCCCGGCGACGGCGGAGCTCGCGCTCTACGCGATCGTGTTCGCGTCGATCGTCGGCGTCACCTTCGGGGTCGTCTCGGCGCTGCGTCGCAACCGCGCGAGCGACCACGTGCTGCGCTTCACCTCCCTCGCCGGGATCTCGATGCCGACGTTCTGGATCGCGCTCATCGCCCTCTACGTCGGCTTCTACCGGCTCGGCTGGTTCCCGGGCGCGGAGCGGCTCGATCCCGGGACGACGCCACCGCCGCACGTGACCGGCCTCTACACGATCGACGCGCTGCTCGCGGGGAACCCCGGACTCTTCTGGCAGGCGCTCCACCACCTGCTCCTCCCCGCGCTCGTGCTCGCGGCGTTCAGCATCAGCCTGCTGACGCGCTTCACGCGCTCGGCGGTGCTCGAGGTGGTCGGCAACGACTACGTGCGCGCGGCGCGCGCCAAGGGTCTGCCGGAGCGCGTCGTGGTCGTGCGCTACATCCTGCGGGCGGCACTGCCCTCGGTCGTGACCGTGCTCGGGCTCGTGTTCGCGAACGTGCTCACCGGCGCGGTGCTCGTCGAGAAGATCTTCTCCTGGCCGGGGATCGGCCAGTACGCGTACACGGCAGCGGTCAACCTCGACGTCCCGGCAATCGCCGGCGTGAGCCTCTTCGTCGCGTTCGTCTACATCACGGTGAACTTCATCGTCGACGTCCTGTACGGCGTCATCGACCCGCGGATCCGGATCACGTGACCGATCTCGCCGAGATCGACGAGCTCGCACTCCCTGTCGCTCCGAGCAACAGGGCGTTCCTGCCCGCGTCGTGGCGGGAGCCGCTCGCGATCGTCGGCGCCGTGATCGCCGTCGGCTGGCTGCTCGTGGCGATCTTCGCGCCGCTGGTCGCGCCGGACAACCCGCTCTCCCAGGCGTTCCCGCCCGCGCAGCCGCCGTCGCTGCACCATCTGTTCGGGACGGACGAGCTGGGACGCGACGTCTTCAGCCGCGTCGTCTACGGCTCGCGCGTGTCGATCCCGATCGCGCTGCTGCTCGTCTTCCTCGCGATGACGATCGGAAGCGTGGTCGGCGCGGTGGCGGGCTACTTCAGGGGCGTCACCGACGGGGTGCTCATGCGCAGCGCGGACCTCGTCTTCGCGTTCCCGGCGATCATCCTCGCGATGGTCGTCGCCGCCGTGCTCGGGCGCGGCCTCGCGAACGCGGCGCTGGCGATCGTCGTCGTCGCGTGGCCGTCGTACGCGCGCGTCGTCCGCGGGCTCGTGCTCTCGGTCGGGGACTCGGAGTACGTCCAGTCGGCGCGCCTGCTCGGCGCCTCGAGCCGCCGCACGCTCGCCCGCGACGTGCTCCCGAACGTCGCCGGGCCCGTGCTCGTGCTCGCGACGCTCGACCTCGCGAGCGCGATCCTGCTGCTCTCCGGGCTCTCGTTCCTCGGGCTCGGCGCGCAGCCCCCGACCGCGGAGTGGGGCTCGATGGTCGCCGAGGGGACGCAGTACTTCCAGTGGTGGTGGATCGGGACGTTCCCCGGCCTCGCGATCTTCAGCGTCGTCCTCGCCTTCAACTTCCTCGGCGACAGCCTCCGCGACGTGTTCGACCCGCGGACCGCGCGCCAGGCGGGGGAGGGGCGCGCGTGAGCCTGCTCGCGGTCGAGGGGCTGCGCGTCCGGTTGCCGACCCCGGGCGGGCCGGTCACCGTCGTCGACGGCGTCGACTACGAGGTCGAGCCCGCGCAGGTGTTCGGGATCGCGGGCGAGAGCGGCAGCGGCAAGACGGTGTCGATGCTCGCGCTGCTCGGACTGCTGCCGGAGCGCTCGTCCGTCGAGGGAAGCGCGAGCTTCGGCGGGCGCGAGCTGCTCGGGATGCCGCGGAAGCAGCTGCGCGAGGTCTCGGGACGCGAGCTCTCGATGGTCTTTCAGGACCCGTTCACGTCGCTCCACCCGATGCTGTCCGTCGGGCAGCAGCTGACGGAGCACATCCGGCTGCACCTCGGGCTCGACCGCCGCTCCGCCGAGAAGCGCGCCGTCGAGCTCCTCGCCGACGTGCGCATCCCGGCGCCCGAGGCGGCGCTGCGCGCGTTCCCGCACCAGTTCTCGGGCGGGATGCGGCAGCGGATCGCGATCGCGATCGCGCTCGCGTGCCGGCCGAAGCTGCTCATCGCCGACGAGCCGACGACGGCGCTCGACGTCACCGTCCAGGCCGGGATCCTGCGGCTGCTCGACCGGCTGCGGCACGAGCACGAGCTCGCGGTCGTCCTGATCACGCACGACGTCGGCGTCCTCTCCTCGATCGCCGACACCGTGTCGATCTTCTACGCCGGCCGCGTCGTCGAGTCGGGCGCGCGCGACGCGGTGCTGCAGTCGCCGCGCCATCCGTACACGCGCGCGCTCCTCGACGCGCTCCCGCACCCGGAGGCGGCGAAGGAGAAGCCCCTCGTGGCGATCGGCGGCGCGCCGCCGACGCCGGGGCAGATCCCGCCGGGGTGCGCGTTCCATCCGCGCTGCCGGTACGCCGTCGACTCGTGCCGGAGCGAGGTGCCGCCGCTCGTCCGGGTCGGTGAGCGCCGGCTGGCCTGTCCCGTCGACCCGCTGCACGCGTGAGCGCCCTCGAGCTGCGCGACGTCGTCGTCGACTACGAGCGCCGCGGCGGCGGGCTCGTGCGCGCGGTCGCGGGCGCGAGCCTCGACGTCGATCGCGGCCGGGTCGTGGGCCTCGTCGGCGAGTCCGGCTGCGGCAAGTCGACGCTCGCGCGCGCCGCGGTGGGCCTCGTCGCCACCACCGGCGGGAGCGTCGTCTTCGAGGGCGCGCCGGTCTCCACCCTGACGCGGCGCGCGCGTCCACGCAGCCTCGTCCGGCTCCAGCTCGTCTTCCAGAACCCGTACTCGTCCCTCAACCCGCGGCGGACGATCGGCTCGCAGATCGGCGACGGCGTCGACGCGTCCTCGCGCGCGGCGCGCACGGCGCGGGTCAAGGAGCTGTGCGAGCTCGTCGGACTCCCGGCGGCGGCGGCGACGCGGTTCCCGCACGAGTTCTCCGGCGGCCAGCGCCAGCGCGTCGCGATCGCCCGCGCGCTCGCGGCGAAGCCGTCCGTGATCGTCCTCGACGAGCCGCTCGCCTCGCTCGACGCGTCGGCGCAGGCACAGCTCGCCAACCTCCTCCGGGCGCTCTCGCGCGAGCTCGGGCTCGGGCTCCTGCTCATCTCCCACGACCTCGCCATCGTCCGCCACGTCGCCGACACGGTCTCCGTCATGTACCTCGGGACGATGGTCGAGACGGGCCCGACGCTCCCGCTCTGGACGAGCCCCGCGCACCCGTACAGCGAGGCCCTGATCGCCGCGGTGCCGCGGCCCGACGGCCGCGGCTTCCTGCCGGAGAGCCTGCCCGGCGAGGTTCCCGACCCGGCGCGGCCGCCGAGCGGCTGCCGCTTCCATCCCCGCTGCCCCTACGCGTTCGACCGCTGCCGGACGGAGGAGCCGGCGCTCGTCACGCTCGCGGACGGACGGGCCGCCGCCTGCTGGCTCCAGGCGGAAGGATCGCCTCCCGCTCCACCGGCGGAGCGGGCCGCAAACTTGTCTGCGAAATCAACAGTCGAATAAGGTCAAGAGCTTGTTCATTCGTAAGGAGGGGACCTTGCATCATCGCCTCAGCCGGCGGTCAGCCTGGCTCGTCCCGGTCACCGCCCTCGTCGCGCTCGCCTGCGCGGCCGCCGCGTTCGGAGCCTCCGCGAGGCATGCGGCTGCGCCGACCCTCGTGATCGACAACTCGTTCACGATCAAGACCTCCGACCCGGGCCGCGCGTTCGACCCGACCGCGTCGATCGTCGACCGGGCCATCTACGACACGCTGTTCACGTACAAGGGCGGCGACCTGTCGAACCCGATCCCGCTGCTCGTGTCCTCGTGGAAGGCGAGCAGCAACGCGCAGACGTTCACGTTCCAGCTGCAGAAGAACGTGAAGTTCGCGGACGGGACGCCGCTGACGTCGGCCGACGTCGTGTGGTCGCTCCAGCGGCTCGTCAACCTCAAGGGGAACCCGGCGTTCCTGCTCGCCGGTGTGACCGTGAAGGCGGCCGGCAAGTACACGGTCGTCATGCACGCGTCCACGCCGTCGGCCCAGCTGCCGGCGATCCTCGCCAACCCTTCCACGGGGATTCTCAACTCGAAGCTCGTCAAGGCGCACGGCGGCTCCGACGCGGCCGACGCGTCGACCGCCGACACGGCGGAACAGTGGCTCAACTCGTCGTCCTCGGTCGGCGCCGGGAGCGGGCCCTACACGCTGAAGTCGTTCAGCACGACCTCGCAGGTCGTGATGGCGCCGAGCACGAAGTACTGGGGGACGAAGAAGCCCGGGTTCGGCAGCGTCGTGCTCCGCAACATGATCGCGACGACGCAGCTCATCAACGTCCAGCGCGGCTCGCACGAGATCGCGATCGACCTCTCGTCCGACCAGGCGCAGACGCTGAAGAGCAACAAGAAGCTGAACGTGTCGCTCCAGCCGTCGACGTGGACGTTCTGGCTGTTCGCGAACGACAACCCGCAGATCTCGTCGATCAGCTCGAACAAGCAGTTCCAGACCGCGGTGCGGTACGCGCTCGACTACAAGTCGATCCTCTCGGTGGCGGGACCGGGCGCGATCCAGGCGCCGGGGATCATCCCGTCGATGTTCCTCGGGGCGCTGCCGCAGAAGGACGCGGTGCAGCAGAACCTGACGAAGGCGAAGGCCGCGCTCGCGGCGTCCGGCGTCGGCAGCCAGCAGGTGACGCTCGAGTACCCGAGCGACCTGACGATCAACGGCGTGCCGTTCACGACGCTCGCGCAGAAGGTTCAGGCCAACCTCCAGGCCGCCGGCTTCAACGTGCAACTGTCGGGCTCGCCGACGTCGAACTGGCTGACGAAGTACCGCGACGGCCAGATGGCGTTCGGGCTCTCGCTGTGGGGGCCGGACTATCCCGACCCGGCCGACTACCTGACGTTCTCGCCCGGGCAGCTGGTCGGCCTCCGCGTCGGCTGGCCGAAGGGTAGCGACGCGTCGGTCGAGAAGCTCTCCGCGCAGGCGCTCGTCGCGACGAACGCCGCGAAGCGGAAGGCGCTCTTCCAGCAGATCCAGCAGCAGCTGAACGAGCGGGGCCCGTACTTCCCGCTGATCCAGCCGACGCAGGTGTTCGTCTCGACGTCCGACCTCAAGGGCGCCGTCTACAACGCGACGTACTCGGTCGACGTGACGGCGGTGTCGCCGAAGTAGCTACTGGTTGACGACGAGGGCGGCGGGATACGCGTTGAGCGTGCGCCCGCCGCCCTCCTCGCACACGACGATGTCCTCGATCCGCAGGCTGTAGCGGCCGGGGATGATGATCGACGGCTCGTCGGTGAAGGTCATCCCCGGCTCGAGCGGCGTCTCGTCCTCCGGCGAGATGAACGGCCGCTCGTGGACGTCCATGCCGATGCCGTGGCCCATCCGGTGGCGGAAGTGCTCGCCGAGGCCGGCGTCCTCGATCGGCGCGCGGCAGGCGGCGTTCACGTCGCGTGCCGGCGTGCCGGCCCTCGCGGCGGCGCGGCCCGCCTCCTGCGCCGCGAGCATGACGTCGTACGCCGCGCGGTAGTCGTCCGGCGGCTCGCCGCAGTAGACCGTCCGGCCGAAGTCGGAGCAGTAGCCGTCGACGACGCCGCCGAAGTCGAACATCACCGACGTGCCGTCCGGGATCGGCGTGCGCCCGCTCGGCAGCCCCGAGTCGACGTCGTCGTCTCCGAGCCCCGTGAAGATGTGCGTCGTGAAGGAGGGGCAGCGCGAGCCGGCGGCGCGCAGCTCGTGCTCGACCGCCTCGGCGAGCTCGAGCATCGTCACGCCGGGGGCGACGAGCGGCGTCACCGCCTCCATCGTCCGCTCGACCGTCGCGATCGCGCGGCCCATCGCCGCGAGCTCCTCGTCCGTCTTGATCCGGCGCAGCCCGTTGACGAGCGCGGAGCCGGTGCGAAGCGGCTCGAAGCCGAGCACGCGGCCGAGGTGGAGCACCGTCTCCGCCCAGACGCGGTCGCCGACGGCGACGGAGCGCACCCCGCCGAGCGCGCGCGCGACTCGCTCGAACGCGGCGGCGCCGTCGTCGGTCTCGGCGACGACGACGACCTCTCCCTCCGGCTCCTCGCGCAGGTCGAACGCGGCGAACATCCGCGGGAAGAGGAAGACCGGGTCGGCGCCGGGGCGGAAGAACGCGCCGGTCACCCAGCCGTGTGCGTACGACGCCTCGCCGAAGTTCGGCACCTGCCGCTCGACGCCGGTCAGGTACTCGAGATCCGCCGACGGCGCGAGGAACAGCGCGTCGACCCCCTCGGCCTCCATCCGCTCGCCGAGGCGCGCGCGCCGTGCCGCATGGTCGAACATCACGCAACTCTAAGGCGCGGCAGGACCTCTCGGCAGAGCAGCTCGACGCCGTGCTGCTCGTCGATCCCGTGCGGCGTGCCGAAGTCGACGCGCAGCGCGCCGGCGTCGAGGACCGCCTCCGCCTGCGCCGCGACCTCGGCCGGCGTCCCGGCGAACGCGAAGCGGCCGAGCACGTCGTCGGGGAGGAGCGCGCCCGCGTCGTCGTGGCGCCCGGCGGCTACGAGCGGGCGAATCCGCTCGAGCAGCTCCGGCTCGGCGGGGCCTGTCGGGTCGAGCGCGCCGACGACGTCGACGTACATCGCCACCTCCCGGCGCGCGGCGGCGCGGGCGCGGTCGCCGTCCTCGTCGACGACCGTGACGGCGCCGAGCACGACGCCGACGGCGTCGTCGCCGATGCGTTCGCGCAGCATCGGAACGAGCGCGGGGTTCGCGCTGCCGCCCGCCTTCAGCTCGCGCGCGGCGCGACCGGCGAACGCGGCGAGCCGCGGCGACCAGGTCCCGACGAGGAGCGGCACCTCGGTCCGCTCGACCTCGTAGCGGAGCCGCGCGCCCGGGAGCAGCGAGAAGCGCACTCCCGCGAAGCCGGAGTCGTCCCCGGCGAGCAGGCGGCGGACGACCTCCCACGCCTCGGCGACCGCGGCGGCGGCGCCATGCCGGTCGACGCCGATCGAGGCGAGCCACGCGCCGGCCGCGAGGCCGAGGAACGCGCGCCCGCCCGAGGCGCGGTCGAGCGCCGCGACCTGGCCGGCGATCTCGACGGGGTGCAGCGTGAACGGGTTGAGGCAGGTCGGCCCGATCCGCGCGCGCCTCGTCGCCGCCGCGATCTCGAGCAGCGCCGGCAGCGCCGGCTGGAACCAGAGGTCGTTGAAGACGGTGACGACGTCGAAGGCGGCGTCGTCGGCGGCGCGCGCGAGCGGCGCGTATGCACCGGCGCGCTTGTCCGTCTGGAGCGCGAGCCCGAGCTCGCGACTCACGTCAGGTCGTCCGTGCGCAGCGTGCGCTCGCCGATGCGCTCGATCCGCATGATCACGCGCTCGTCGGGATCGGGGCAGGCCACGTGCGAGTCGAGCTCGAGCCAGTCCGTCTCCGGCAGCCGGCGCTGCTTCGCCGCGAGCAGCGGCAGCACCGCCTGGAGCGCGTAGATGCAGAAGTGGCGGCCCTCGGGGATCCGCAGCCTGCTCGACTCCGTCAGCTCGAAGAAGTCGCCGACCTCGAGTCCGCAGACCGAGCGCCCCTCGATTCGCTCCACCGTCACGCGGAGGTCGTAGAGGCGCATCGTCCCGTCCGCCACGCGGCCCACCCTACCCCGTCACCGGCGCTCGAAGAGCGCCACGCACTCGACGTGCGGCGTGTGCGGGAACATGTCGACCGGGCGGGCGCGGACGAGCTCGTAGCCGTACTCCTCCCGCAGCGTCTTCGCGTCGCCGGCGAGCGTCGTCGGGTTGCACGAGACGTAGACGAGCCGTGGCGCGCCGACGCGCCCGAGCCGCCTCAGCGCCTTCCCGGCGAGTCCCGCCCGCGGCGGGTCGACGACGACGACGTCCGGCGGCCCCGACCGCTCCAGCAGCTCCTCGACCACCTGCCCGACGTTGCCGGCGAAGAAGGCCGAGTTCGCGATCCCGTTCAGCTCGGCGTTCTCGAGCGCGCACGCGACCGACTCCTCCGACACCTCGATCCCCCACACCGTCAGCGCGTCGCGTGCGAGCGAGAGCCCGATCGTCCCGATCCCGCAGTAGAGGTCCCACACCGTCTCGCCGCCGGTCAGCCCCGCCGCCTCGCGCGCGAGCGCGTACAGCCGCTCGGCCATCGCCGTGTTCGTCTGGAGGAACGCGTTCGGGCGAACGCGGAAGCGCAGCCCGCCGAGCTCCTCCTCGATCCACGGCTCGCCCCAGAGCAGCCGGGACGGCAGGTTCGTCACCTCGGCCGGCGTGTCGTTCACCGACCAGTGGATCGACCGCACCTCCGGGACGCGCCGGAGCACGTCGACGAGGTAGCCCGTCTCGAAGCGCTCGCCGGGCGCGGTCACGAGCTGGACGAGCGCCTGCCCCGTGTTGCGCCCCTGCCGGACGACGAGGTGGCGGAGATAGCCGCTGCCGTCCACCTGCGAGTACGGCTCGAGCCCCTCCTCGCGCGCCCAGTCGCGCACCGCGTCGCGGATCGCGTTGCCGACGTCGTCCGTCAGCCAGCACCGGTCGATCTCCAGCACCTCGTCCCAGCGGCCGGCGCGGTGGAAGCCGAGCGCGACGCCGCCCTCCGCCCGCGTGAACGAGTACTCGAGCTTGTTCCGGTAGTGGTAGATCTCCGGCTCGCACGGGAGGATCTCCTCGAGCGGCGGCGCGGGGATCCCGCCGAGCCGCTGGAGCGCGTCGCGCACCTGCGCGTGCTTCTGCTCGAGCTGCACCTCGTACGCGAGATCCTGGAAGCGGCAGCCGCCGCAGGCGGGGAAGTGCGCGCAGGCGGGCTCGACGTGCGCCGGCCCCGGCGCGAGCACCTCGGTCGCCGTCGCCTCCGCGTAGCCGCGCTTCACCTTCGTCACGCGCGCGCGCACGCGGTCGCCCGGAAGCCCGCGCCGGACGAAGACGACGAAGCCGTCGAGCCGCGCGACGCCGTTGCCGCCGTACGCGAGCGACTCGACCTCGAGCTCGACCTCCTGGTCCCTGGCGACGGGCGCGGCCACGTTCGGCAGCGTAGCGGCGTCCGCTCCGCGGATCCCCCGATGGCGCGGCCCTGCCGCCGCAGCAGGTTCGAGGAGGCCGCGGCGACCGCGGCCGAGACCGCTCTCGAAAGGAGACGTAATGGCAACGATCGAGAGGGCGGCGACCTACGCTGCACCGGGCGAGACCGGCAGCCCCGTCGATCTCAAGACCCGGTACGACAACTTCATCGGCGGCCACTGGATGGCCCCGGTGAAGGGCGAGTACGCCGACAACCTCACGCCGGCGACGGGCAAGCCCTTCACCGAGGTGCCGCGCTCCAGTGCCGAGGACATCGAGCTCGCGCTCGACGCGGCCCACGCCGCGAAGGACGAGTGGGCCGAGACGTCCACGACCGAGCGCTCCCTCGTGCTCAACCGGATCGCAGACGCGATCGAGGAGCACGTCGAGCTGCTCGCGGTCGCCGAGAGCTGGGACAACGGGAAGCCGGTGCGCGAGACGCTCGCCGCCGACATCCCGCTCGCGGCGGATCACTTCCGCTACTTCGCCGGCGTGATCCGCGGCGAGACCGGGTCGATCTCCGAGATCGACAAGGACACCGTCGCGTATCACTTCCACGAGCCGCTCGGCGTCGTCGGGCAGATCATCCCGTTCAACTTCCCGCTGCTGATGGCGGCGTGGAAGCTGGCGCCGGCGCTCGCAGCCGGCAACTGCTCGGTGATCAAGCCGGCGAGCCCGACGCCGTGGTCGATCCTCAAGCTGATGGAGCTGCTCGAGGACGTCGTGCCGCCGGGCGTGATCAACGTCGTGAACGGCCCCGGCGCAGAGGTCGGGATGGCGCTCGCGACGAGCAAGCGGATCGCGAAGATCGCCTTCACCGGCGAGACCGCGACGGGGCGGCTGATCATGCAGTACGCCGCCCAGAACATCATCCCGTCGACGACGGAGCTCGGCGGCAAGTCGCCGAACATCTTCTTCGCCGACGTGATGGACGAGAAGGACGACTTCCTCGACAAGGCCGTCGAGGGGCTCGTCCTCTATGCGTTCAACAAGGGCGAGGTCTGCACCTGCCCGTCCAGGGCGCTGATCGAGGAGTCGATCTACGACGAGTTCATGTCCCGCTGCCTGACGCGCATCGCGGCGATCAAGCAGGGGCATCCGCTCGATCCGACGACGCAGATCGGCGCGCAGGTCTCGACGGCGCAGCTCGAGAAGATCGAGCACTACGTCGAGATCGGGAAGGGCGAGGGCGCCGAGCTGCTGATCGGCGGCGAGCGGACGCACCTCGGCGACGAGCTCGAGGGCGGCTACTTCTTCGAGCCGACCGTGTTCAAGGGCCGTAACGACATGAGGATCTTCCAGGAGGAGATCTTCGGGCCGGTGCTCGCTGTCACGACCTTCAAGACGGAAGCTGAGGCGCTGCGCATCGCGAACGACACGATGTACGGCCTCGGCGCCGGCGTGTGGACGCGCGACACGACGAGGGCGTTCCGGATGGGCCGCGGAATCAAGGCGGGCCGCGTCTGGACGAACTGCTACCACCTCTATCCGGCGCACGCCGCCTTCGGCGGCTACAAGGTGTCGGGCGTGGGGCGCGAGACCCACAAGATGATGCTCGAGCACTACAGCCAGACGAAGTGCCTCCTCGTCAGCTACAGCCCGAAGCCGCTGGGGCTGTTCTAGGAGACGGAGACCCGATGCCGGGCGAGGAAGAGATCGTCGGCGCGACCGACGCGGCCCGCGAGGAGCTCACCCTCCTGCGGGAGCGCTTCGGGCCGCTGATGCTCTTCCAGTCCGGCGGGTGCTGCGACGGCAGCTCGCCCCTGTGCCTGCACGAGGGCGAGCTGCTCGTCACGGCGAACGACCTGCTGCTCGGCGCGATCGACGGCGTCCCCTTCTACGTGGACGCGGAGCAGTACGAGCGCTGGAACCGCCCGGCGTTCGTCCTCGACGTCGCGCCCGGCGCCGGCGACGCCTTCTCGCTCGAGGCGCTCGACGGCAAGCACTTCGTGACGCTGACCGCGTCGTGCCGCTGACTTCCGTGCGCCGCCGCGCACGCGTAACCTAGCCCCACCGTGGGCAGCCTCATCGACTCGCTCGACCGGCACACCGGGCTCGGGCGGCCGCTCTCGACGGCGATCGTCATCGTCGCGCTCTTCCTGCTCGCCTGGATCGTGAGCAAGGTCGCCTCTCGCTTCGCGACCTGGTACGTCGACCGCAGCGAGCGGCGGCGGCAGGGATCGGGGGCGGACACCGGCACGATCATGGGGATCCGGCAGCGCGAGACGGCGATCTCGCTCATCTCGACCACGATCCGCTACGCCGCCTACGCGCTCGCCTTCGTCTTCTCCCTCGTCGCGCTGTCCGGCGCCCATCGGCTCCAGACGATCGTCGGCGCCTCGTTCATCGCGATCCTCGTCGCCTTCTCGGCGCAGCGCTTCCTCACCGACGTGGTCGCGGGGCTGCTCATGTTCTTCGAGGGCTGGTTCCGGATCGGGGACACGGTCGCGATCGACCCGTGGAACGCGCAGGGCGTCGTCGAGGCCGTCTCCCTGCGCTCGCTGACGATCCGCAGCATCACCGGCGAGATCGTCCACGTGCCGAACTCGCAGGTCTCGGCGCTGCGCGTCGTCCCGCGCGGCTACCACGAGGTGGAGGTCGACGTCTTCGCGACGGCGCTCGAGCCGGGGCGGCTGCTCGTCGAGCAGGTCGCGCGCATCGTCCCGTTCGGCCCGACGCGCTTCGTCCGCCGGCCCGTCGTCAGCGACAGCGAGAAGCTCGACGACGACCTCTACCGGATCACCGTCCACTGCGCCGTCGCGGTCGGGCGCGACTGGCTCGCCCAGGACCTGCTGCCGACGCTGATGAAGGAGCGGGCGCCGGCGGGACTCATCGTCCACGGCCCGATCGTGACGTTCATCGACGAGCGGGCCGCGCAGAGCTTCGCGCGGGCGCTCCTGTCCGGCCCGGACCGTGCGACGAAACGCCGCCGCCCTCGCCCGCTCGTGGGCCGGAGCCACTCGGAGCAACCGGATCAGCTGTAGCGGCTCGCGCGGACAGCGGCCGGTACATTCCGGTGTCCGGATGGGCACCGACGGGCCGACGGACAGAGCGACGCGCGCACAGTTCCTCCGCCTGGCGGCGGCGGCCGGAGGCGCGACGCTGCTCGCCGGCCCGCGCGGAGTCGAGGCGCTCGCCGCGCCGGCGGACATGCGGACCCAGCGCTTCGTGTCGCGACCGGACCTCGAGCCGCCGGTCGTCACCGTCCTCACCCCCGGCGCCGGCCGCACCGCGCCGGGCTATCTCTTCCTCGCGCCGTCGTCGGGCCCGGGCCAGCGCGGGACGATGATCCTCGACGGCTCCGGCGAGGTCGTCTGGTTCGGCCCGACGACGCCGCGTACCGCGATGAACCTCCGCGTCGCGGCCTACCGGGGCGAGCCGGTGCTGACGTGGTGGGAAGGCACGACGAAGCACGGCCTCGGCATCGGCGAGCACGTGATCGTCGACCGCACGTACACGGAGATCACGCGCTTCCCGGCCGGGCACGGACTCCAGTCCGACCTGCACGAGCTGATCGTCACGCCGCAGGGCACGGCGCTCGTCACCGCGTACGACATCCCCCGCGTCGACCTCTCGAGCGTCGGCCACCGCCACGGGCTCGTGATCGAGGGCGTCGTGCAGGAGCTCGACATCCGCAACGGGCGCGTCCTGTTCGAGTGGCGCAGCCTCGACCACGTCCCGGTCAGCGAGTCGTACCAGGGCGTCGCCACCCGCTTCGACTACTTCCACGTCAACTCGATCGACGTCGACACGGATGGGAACCTGCTCGTCTCCGCGCGCAACACGTGGGCCGTCTACAAGATCGACCGCGGCAGCGGCCGCGTGCTCTGGCGGCTCGGCGGAAAGAAGAGCGACTTCGCGATGGGCCCCGGCACCGCCTTCGCGTGGCAGCACGACGCCCGGCACCACGGCACGGGAGACAACCTCGTCACGCTGTTCGACAACGCGGACGCGCCGCAGGTGCAGCCGCAGTCACGCGGGCTCGCGATCGCGCTCGACGCGAAGCGCCGGCGGGCGACGCTCGCGCACGCGTACGTCCACCGGCCGCCGATGCTCGCGCACGCGCTCGGCAGCGTCCAGACGCAGCCGAACGGCAACGTCCTCGTCGGCTGGGGCACCGAGCCGTACTTCACGGAGTACACGGCGGGCGGTGCCGTCGTCTTCGACGCGAAGCTGCCGCACGGCGGCGAGAACTACCGCACGCTCCGCTTCCCCTGGGTCGGGACGCCGCGGACGCCGCCGGCGCTCGCCGCGTCGGGAGGCGCGCTCTTCGCGAGCTGGAACGGCTCGACGGAGCTCGCGTCGTGGCGGCTCCTATCCGGGCCGAGCGATTCCGCGCTCGTCGCGGGCGCCGTGGTGCCGAGGCACGGGTTCGAGACGCGGCTCGCTCCGCCCGCGGCGGCGAAGGTCGCCGCCGTCGCCGCGCTCGACCGCAGCGGGCGCGAGCTCGCCCGCTCGGCGACGATTCGCCTCTAGCTCCTAGGCGAGGCTCGTCACGTAGACGGTGCGGTCGCGCGGGCCGTCGAACTCGCAGAAGAAGATCCCCTGCCAGCGGCCGAGCGCGAGCTTCCCGTCCTCGAGCGGCACGAGCACCTGCGTGTTCACGAGCGAGGAGCGGACGTGCGACGGGGCGTTCGGTCCATCGGGGTCCTCTACGTGCTTCCACTCCCAGTCGTCGTGGACGACCTGCTCCAGCGCCGACTCGAGATCCTGGGCGACGGCCGGGTCGGCGTGCTCGTTGATCGTCACGCCCGCGGTCGTGTGCGGCACGTACACGAGCGCCGCCGCGGCGCCGTTCGCGTCGCTCAGGGCCTCCCGGACCTGCGCCGTGATGTCGACGAGCTGCGTCCGCCGGTCGGTGTGGAGTCGGATCTCGTGCACGGCGCTATCCTACGGCCCGCCGTGCCGGAACCGCTCAGCCAACGGGAGATCGGACGACTCAGCGCCGAGGCCGACCGCTTCATCGCGGAGCTCGACGAGGAGGCGTACCTCCACTTCGCCGGGGTCAAGGACACGTACGACCTCGTCCCGATCTACGACCGGCACGCGGAGCTGACCGCGCTCGAGACGGCGCTCTCGCTCGGCGTCTCCGTCGACGGCGTCCGCAACACGCGCGAGCTGTGGAAGTTCGCGTGCGAGGGCTATCTCGGCAACTTCGTCCGGGAGGAGTCGGAGCGGGTGGCCGAGCTGGAGGCGACCCTGAAGGCGCGCGTGGACGGCGAGGAGGTCCCGTACCGGATGCTCCGCCCGCGGATCGGCAACGAGCCCGACCGGGCGACGCGCGAGCGGCTCGAGCGCGCGCGCAACGCGCTCACCGAGGAGCAGATGAACCCGCTCTACCTCCGCTCCGCACAGGTCGTGCACCGCGAGACCGAGCGGCTCGGCACGCCGAGCTACACCGAGCTGTACCGCGGCTTCGGCTTCGACCTCGACGGCCTAGCGGAGCAGTGCCGGCGATTCCTCGACTCGACCGAGGCGATGTGGGAGGACGCGGGCGACCGCTCCTTCCGCGCGCGCGTCGGGCTCGGGCTCGGCGAGATCGAGCGCTGGGACGTCGCGCGCGTCTGGCGCGGCGTCGCCTGGGACGACGCGTTCCCGAAGGACCGGATGGTGCCCGCGCTCGAGACGACGCTCGGCGAGCTCGGCGTCGACCTTCGCTCCCAGCGAAACGTCGAGCTCGACCTCGAGGACCGGCCGAACAAGTCGCCGCGCGCATTCTGCGTCCCGATCGAGATCCCCGAGCGCGTCATCCTCGTGATCAAGCCGCAGGGCGGCCCGGACGACTGGCGCGCGCTCTTCCACGAGGCCGGCCACATGGAGCACTTCGCCCACACCTCGCCGTCCCTCACCGTCGAGGAGAAGCGGCTCGGCGACAACGCCGTCACCGAGGGCTGGGCGATGCTGCTCGAGCACCTGACCATCGACCCCGCCTGGCTCGAGCGACAGCTCGACTTCCCGCGCCCGCGCGAGTTCGCCGCCGAGGGCGCGACCCAGCTGCTCTGGCTCGTCCGCCGCTACTGCGCGAAGCTCCTCTACGAGGTCGAGTTCCACGCCGCGGCCGACCCGACGACGATGCGCGGACGCTACGCCGAGCTGCTCGGCGACGCGCTCAAGGTCGAGCCGAGCGACACGGACTACCTCGCCGACATCGACGACGGCTTCTACGCCTCCCAGTACCTCCGCGCCTGGGCGTTCGAGGCCCAGCTCCGCTCGTACCTCCGCGAGAAGTTCGGCAACGCGTGGTTCACGCGGAGGGACGCCGGCTCGCTCGTCCGCGAGCTCTGGTCGGAGGGGCAGAAGCCGACCGCCGACGAGATCCTCGAGGACGTGACCGGTTCGTCCATCGAATTGGAGGCGGTCGCCGAGAGGGTGCGCGAGGCGTTGGCGTAATACGACGGCTGGGGCCTGGCCCCGTTCGGGGCCAGGCCCCTGCCGGTGCACCAAGAGGCGTCATGAGATTCGAAGATCGCGTCGCACGGGTCATCGCATCGCTACCGGCAGATCTCCGCGACGCGATCCAGAACGTCGAGATAACGGTCGAGGACGAGCATCCCGACGACCCCGACCTGTTCGGGCTCTACGAGGGCGTGCCGCTGCCCGAGCGGGGCGACTGGGCCGGCTCCCTCCCCGACCGGATCCGCATCTTCCGGCTCCCCCTCGTCGAGTCGTTCCCCGACCCGGACGACCTGGAGCGGGAGATCCGGATCACCGTCCTCCACGAGCTCGCCCACTACTTCGGGATCGACGAGGACCGGCTCGACGATCTCGGGTATTCCTGAGGTTCGGGACGGAATGAATCGGGTATGAAGGGCGTTACACCCGATCATGAGGACACTGACAGAGATCCACGTGGAGATCGAGCGGCTGAGCGAGGACCGCGCCGAGCTCTGGCACCGGCTCTCCGACGAGTACGACCCCAAGATCCGGGAGGAGATCAGGGCTCTGGACCAGGAGCTCGACCGGCTCTGGGACGAGCATCGCGCCCTCCGCGCCCGGGTGCGCTTCGGCGATCGCGAGGCGATCGTCGCGCGGGCCCGCGTGGAGGAGCGGCTCGAGCGGGCCGCCTAGCGCCACGCCTGTCGATCCCCCGGCCATCCTGCGGGCCGGGGTAACTCGGCCGGGTCACTCGGCCGGGGGATCGACATGCCCTCGATCGGGCTCGATGCTTGGAGACACGGTCTGCGGCAGATCGAGATTCGAGGGGAGTCGCCGCATGACCGCCAGCCCGTCCTACCGCGAACCGCCGCTCTCGCCTCCCCCCGAGCAGGGGCGCCTCGTCGCGCTCTCGGCACGGGAGGCCGACGTCGCCGCGCGGGAGGCGGCGATCACGAATCGGGAGGCGGCGCTGGAGCGGCGCGAGCGCGAGCTCGACAGGTTGACCGTGGCGGTCGAGGCGCAGCGCGACCGCCTGGTCGCGGTCCGCGCCGAGTACGAGCAGCGGCGGGACACGCTCGTGCAGCGGGCACAAGAGGTAGAGCGGGAACGAGGCGAGCTGCTGGCCGCGCAGTCGCGGCTGGTCGAGGCGAGGGCGGCGCTGGAGAATGCACGGGAGCCGGGGGAGGCGGCGCCGGCGTCGGCGCCGCCTCCTGCGGTTCCCGCGGTCGAGGCGGCGCCCGTCCAGGCGCCTCCTGCGCCGCAGGCGCCCGTGCAGCAGGCCCCGGCGGCCCAGGAGCCGCAGCCGGCCCCTGCGCTCGTCCAGACGGCCGAGGCGGCCGTTCCGGACGCGTACCAGGACTGGTGGACCGTCCAGCTCGGCTCCGCCCCCGAAGCCGCGTAGCCCTCTGCGGGAATCCCGCGCCTGCCGTCGTGGCGTTGCCCGATGGCACCGGCGTGGGAGGCGGCGAGTCTCGACGTCGAGCGGAGCGCCGAGCCGGGCGCGAAGATCGACGGCTGCAGCACCGCCTCGGCGCTCCCTTACCCCACCGCCCGCGCCTCTACACTGCCCTCGCACGGGGCGTTAGCTCAGCTGGGAGAGCGCCGGCTTTGCAAGCCGGAGGTCACCGGTTCGATCCCGGTACGCTCCATCGCCGCGTCGCCCGCTCCGCTGGCGCAGGCGCGCTTCGCGCGCGTGCGCAAGCGCTCCGCTTTCCGCTCGCGGGTCTGGGCGCGGCGAACTCGTGGCCGAGCGTCGCGAGCCGCGCCCGCGCATGTCGGGCGCGGCGGCGTGAGCGCTCCGCGGCCGGCACAGCCACGTCCCGGGGTCAGCCTCTGAGCCTTGTCCAGCGTGGCCTCGGGCCGTCCGAGTTGTAGGGTCGTTGCATGCGGCTCGCGGTGGGAATCGCGGTTGCGCTTTCGGTCGCTGCGGTTGGGCTGAGCGTCTGGGCACTCACCCGGTCCGGGAGCAGTTCCGGGTCGGCGGGGACCTGCGGGTACAACGCCGAGGGGAAGTTGGTGGCCTGTTCCGGGACTGGCGCTCCGCCCTCCTCAACCTACGGCGCGTGCACGCCGCTGACCCGCTCGAACGGCGTCTTCTACTGGAAATGCGAACGGCACTAGACCCGGAGGTCGGCGTGTGAGGCTCGCGCTTGCGCTCGTGGTCGTCGCGGTCGCCTGGGCGGCGGCGGTGTGGGTGCACCAGCGCCGCGTCGACGTCCCGATCGCGCCACCGTGGGGAGCGGCGTGCCCGGATGGTGGCTGCAGTGTCCGGAGCACCCACCCGTCGTGGGAAGACCCGGTGGCGGTGCTGCTCGCGGTCGGCGGCGTCGCGGTGGCGGTCGCAATCGTCGCGACCGGGCGACGACGCGCCGAGTAACCCGGCCCGCGCTCGTGCGAAGTTGTAAATTTTCTGTTGTCTGTCCTTTTCTCTCACTGCGGCATCCGGATTTCTGTTACTTTGATGCGCGATGGTTACTTCGAACGCCGCGTACCACGTAACAGGATCGCGGCAGAAAGGCAGGGCACGTCCAATGGCAGAGACCACCAACGGGTCGCTTGCGATCCAGACCGGGACGGCCGAGGGGCTGTTGGAATTCCTCGACTACGTCGTCGCGAAGGGCTACGGCCCCGCGACCGCGCTTGGTCCGCAGAAGTCCGCCGTGAAGCAGGTCATCGCGACGGTCGAGGGCGAGGAGTTCGACCTCACGTCGCTCGACATCCGGAGCCTCGACCTCGCGGACTTCCTCTCGCGGTTCGAGATCCGCGCCCGCGGCCAGCTTAAGGCGGAGTCGATCGGCAGCTACCGCCAGCGCACCACGCGCGCGGTCGAGGCGTACCTCGAGTTCCTCGAGACCGGCAAGCCGCCGTCGTACCGGTCGCCCGCCCGGCGGCGTGCGACGACGGACCCGGCGGAGACGACGACGACCAAGCGCACGCCGTCCCCGGTCCTCCCGACGACCACGCCTGCCGTCGGCACGTCGGAGCGGATGGTGGACTACCCGTTCCCGCTGAAGTCGGGCGTCCTCGCGAACCTCCGGCTCCCGGTCCGGCTGGAGAAGGAGGACGCCGAGCGGATGGGGGCGTTCATCCGGACGCTGGTCTTCGAGGGGCAGAAGGAACTCCCGCGGGGCAGCAGCAGCCCGGAGGAAGAGTAGTACGGAGCCGCGGCACGCGCTACGCTTTGGCGTGTTACGTGGTACGCGGCGGGCGGCTCTTCGGGGCCGCCCGTTGGCTTTCGGGACACGGCGGGCGTGACCGCTAGAGGCCGTTTAGCGTCTCGATGAACTTCTCCATCGAGATCTTCTTTCCGTTGCCCATGTGGGTCCGCCCGTTGCACCACTCGACTGTGGCCTGGCCGATTCGGAGCTTGCCCTTGTGCGCGCCCGCATTGTCCGCGATGTAGAGGGTGATCCCCTTGTTCCCCAACTGCGACTGGATGTCCGTCACCGTGACTTTCACGTTCTGCTCCTTCCTGACAAATGTTGTCGTAGGCCCGCAGAATAGAAAGCGTTCCGGCCGGCAGGGCCGAGGGCCCGGCGCATGTCAGCCGGCGATCGCCGCGTCGGTGACAGCGTCGATCCCGGCGAACCTCGCCGCCAGCTCGTCGCTCAGCCCATGGCGGGCGGCGAGCTCCGCCGGGCCGGCGTAGACGACCTTCGTCTCGCCGCCGTCGTCCCAGACGAGCGCCTTCAGCGGCAGGTCGAGCGCGGCGAGCGGCGCCGCCTCCATCACCGGCGTCCCCGCGACCGGGCTGCCGAAGACGACGACCTTCGTGTCGCGCAGCTCGAGCCCGTTCGCGCGCGCCTCGCCGCTGTGGTCGAACACGGCGAACAGCTTCAGCCCCTTCGCGGCGACCACCTCGGTCAGCCGCGCGACCGTCTCGTCGACGGAATGGGGACTGACCTTCGTCGTCATCCGGCGGCGCGCGCGAGCGCCTCGATCGAAGGGACGACGTAGTACGCGCCGGTGAGCGGGGTCGTGTAGCGCGTGAGCGCGTCGCGCGTGCCGCTCTCGAGGCCGGCCATGCTCTCGAGCATCGTCGCCAGCGGCGCCTGCGCGGACGCGAAGCCGACGAACATCGTCCCGTGGTCGGTGACGGTGCCGTACGGCGTGTTGCGCCGGAAGATCTTGCCGAAGGTGTCCTGGTCGGTGCTGGCGACGTGCGAGTCGTCCGGCTTGTCCTCGAGCTCGACGCTGTCGGGCTTCGTCCGGCCGATCACGCGCTCCTGCTCCGCAACGGGAAGCGACTCCCACGCGGTCACGTCGTGCACCCACTTCTGGAGGAGGAGGATCGTCCCTCCCGCCCCGGGACTGCCGTCGGGGACGACGACCAGCTCCTGCGCCTCGACGAGCGTCGGGTTCTCGGTGCCGTCGATGAAGCCGGTGAGGTCGAGGTCGTGGCGGTAGGGCCAGCTCGCCGTGTCGGACGCGACCGACCCGAGCGCGGCCAGCTCGGCGACCGCGCCGCGCGCGACGTCGAAGACGACGTCGTACGCGCTCCCCGAGAGCCAGAGGACGGCGTCGTGCTGCGTCGCCGGCATGACGAAGCCCTCGACGCCGACGACGTCCGCGTTGAATCCCGAGACGTCCGCGGGCGCGTCGCCCGGGGCGACCTCCCGCCACAGCTCGGGCCGGAAGCCGGCGACGAGGTTGACGCCGCCCATCGTCGTCCGCGGCTCGCGGAGCCCGGCGACCGCGGCGACGAGCCCGGGGCCGTCCCCGCCCGGCGCCGCGTCGAACTCGAGGTACGCGTGCGCCGCCGTGCCGAGGGCGAAGATGCCGCTCTGTGCGCTGCTCATCCCGCGAATCCTGCCGCGCCGGGGCAGTGCAGGACAACCCGTACTTTCCGCCGATGTGCCTCGCCGGGCCGGGTCGGAAGCCTCCAGCGGTGCGCGGGCTCGCACGACGGCCCGCCCGCGTGAGAGGGGATTGGGAACCAAGAGGAGGTTTGTCGTGAATGCATTCGCACGGCTGCGGCGCAGGCCGCGGCTCGTGATCGCGCTCTTCGCGGTGCTGGCGGCGGCGGTGGCCGCGGCGGTCACGCTCGCGTCGCCGGCGCGGCCGATCGTGACCTCGACGCCGAAGCTGGCCGACCAGGTCACGAACGTCGACGTCTTGAAGCAGCAGATCAAGAACTACTACGGCGACCCGGGCGGCACCGGCGTCTTCGCCGCGGACAGCAACTACGCGAAGGAGGCGGGGTTCGTCGCCGACATGGGCGGCCGCTGGCTCGCCGCGCGCGCACACGCGCAGTACAAGTCCGGCAAGAAGGCGATCATCCTCGATGTCGACGACTCGACGCTTGCCACCTACAACTACGAGATCTCCAGCAACTGGGCCTACGTCCCGGCGACGAATGCCGACTTCGTCACCGGCGAGAAGTTCCCCGCGGTTCCGGGCATGGTCGACATGGTCAACCAGGCGGCCGCGGAAGGCTACAAGATCATCTGGCTGACCGGACGGCCCGCCTCGCAGGAAGCGGCAACGCTCGGCAACCTGGAGAAGGTCGGGTATCCCGCCCCGTCGGCCCTGCCGGACGCAACCGAGGGTGGCGGCAGCGACGGCATCTTCACGAAGCCGGCGATTGCCGACTATCCGCCGTACCTCACGTGGTGCAATGCGCCGACGCCGACGACGACGTGCAACACCGACGAGTACAAGTCGTCCACGCGCGGCTACATCGAGTCGCTCGGCTACGAGATCGTCGCGAACTTCGGCGACCAGTACAGCGACTTCAGCGGCGGCTTCGAGGACCGCACGTTCAAGATGCCGAACCCGAGCTACTTCCTGCCGTAACACAGGAAGCGGGTGCGCCGTCCTCGCGGCGGCGCACCCGTCGCTACGCTGCGCCGGTGATCCGCACCGGGTGGGAGATCCGCATCGACCGGACGCCGGAGCAGGTCTTCGACTTCGTCGCCGATCTCCGCAACGGGCCGAAGTGGAACGACGACTCGTCGAATGTCGTGCGGACGAGCGACGGGCCGGTCGGGCTCGGCAGCGTCTTCGAGGAGGACCGCGAGGGGTTCGGCCGTACCGTGACGACGCTCGACGTGTTCGAGCGTCCGGCGCGGCTCGAGCTCGACGCGCGCGCGTCGCGCGTCCACGTGCGCGTGCGCTACGCGTTCGAGCCGGACGGCGCCGGGACGAAGGTCACGTGCACCGCGGAGCTGCGGCTCCGGGGCGCCTCGCGACTGCTCGAGCCGGTGATCAAGGCCAGGGCGAGGAGCGGCGTCGAGACGAGCCGCGGGCCGGCGCTGAAAGCGGCGCTCGAGGGCTAGCCGAGCCAATCGCCGAGCGGCAGCCGTGCCGCGAGCGCGGAGAGGTCGCCGCTCTCGCGTATCGCCGTCGCCGCGTCCGCCATCGCCTTCGCGGCGACCCAGGTGAGTCCGCCGCCGACGCTGATCCGCTGCGCACCCGCATCCACGATCTCCGCGAGCGACAGTCCCGGCAGCGCGAGGACGTTGACCGGCCGCGAGACCGCGTCGCAGACGGCGCGGATCTCGTCGACGCTGCGCAGGCCCGGCGCGTAGAGGACGTCGGCGCCCGCCCGCTCGAACGACCGGAGGCGCGCAATCGTGTCGTCGAGGTCCGGATTGCCGCGGATGTGGTTCTCCGCGCGCGCCGTCAGCAGGAACGGAAAGCCGAGGCCATGCGCGGCCTCGGCCGCGGCGGCGATCCGCTCCGTCGCGTGCTGCGGATCGTAGAGACGGCCCGCGGGGTCCCAGTCCTCGATCGAACCGCCGACCGCGCCGGCGGCGGCGACGCGCGCGATCGCCTCCGCACAGCTCTCGGGGGCGTCCCCGTAGCCGTTCTCGAGGTCGACCGAGAGCGGCAGCTCCGTCGCGCGGTCGAGCGCGGCCGCGTGCTCGACGACCTCGTCGAGCGTCACGCCTCCGTCGAGACGACCGAGCGTGAACGCGAAGCCGGAGCTCGTCGTCGCGAGCGCCTCGAACCCGAGCGCGGCGAGCACGCGCGCGGAGCCGGCATCCCACGGATTCGGGATCACGAACGGCGTCCCGGTGTGCAGCCGAGCGAACGCCTCTCCCTTGCGCGCCTGTCGCTCCCGGCTCATCACGGCTCAGCGGTCGAGCGGCTCGCCGGCGAGCCAGCGCCGTCCGCTCGCGTAGAGCGCGTCCACCTCCGGGCCGACGAGGCCCGGCATGTCCGGCTTGACGGCGAAGCCCTGCTGCTCCTGGAGGTAGGCGAGGTGGCGGTAGCCGACCGGATAGCGCTCGAGCGCGGCCCGGTCGAGCTCGAGCCGCGCGGCCGGGTCGATCGCCGCGATCCGGTCCTGCTCGTAGATCGGCTGCCGGAGCACGAGCCCCCAGCGGCCGCCGCGGCGCTCGAGGAAGTCGTAGAAGCGTCCCGTGCAGACGACGTCGCACTCGACGCCGTGCACCGGCGCGCGCTGCGTGATCGTCATCTTCGTCTGCGACACGGACCGGTCGCCGGCGACGTCGACGGAGGCGCCGCCGAGGAAGTGGAGGATGCGGACGCCGCGCTCGAACCCCTCGCGGCTGACGCGGATGAAGTCGTCGGCCGGCCCCTGGAACCAGGTCGCCATCATCCGCCCGTCGTCGTGCCAGACGGTGCGGAAGCGCTCCCAGTCGCCCGCGTCGCGCCAGACGACCCAGTTCTCGACGAGCTCGCGGATCGCCTCGGTGTCGCCCACGCGGGAGACGCTACCTTGAACCCGCCCGCCGGAAGTCGGATCATCGCAGCCGATGCGCGGTTTCCTGCTCATTGCCGCCGCGGCTGCGCTGCTCGCGCCCGCGGCGCTCGCGAAGACCCCGCTTCCGGCGAAGGCGCAGGGATCGGGGAACGAGCCCACCGCGGGCGGCGGCGTCATGCCGGGCGCGCCGTTCAGCGCGCACTACGCGCTCGCCGTGCTCGACGTCTCGTTCGACCAGATTCAGCTGTACCTCCTGCCGAAGCAGGTCGCGTGCAACGAGATCCTGTTCCAGCAGCCGCCGTTCGTCGCGGTCACGGTCGAGACCCAGGGCGCGCCGATCCTCGTCGGCAAGCCCTCGCTCCAGAACGGGTCGGCGTTCGTCCAGGTCGACTTCCACCCGGCGAAGAGCAGCAAGTACTACGCGATCCAGCCGGGAGCCTCGATCACCTTCACCCATGTCGACCCGAAGATCGGGAGCACGTGGCACGGCAGCGTGACGGTGAAGAGGCAGACGTTCGAGGGCCACGTCTTCTCGTACGCCGGCACCTTCGCCGCGCGCTGGTGCGGCAAGGACTGAGCCGCCGCTGGCATTTGCCGCCCCGCCCAGGCATCCTCGACGAGTGGCAGGCGTCACGATCACGCTCCTGGGCGGCTTCTCGGCCGCCGTCGACGGCGAGCCGGTGCCGGAGAAGGCGTGGCGGCTGAAGAAGGCGCGCGAGCTCGTGAAGCTGCTCGCGCTCGCGCCCGACCACCGGCTGCACCGCGAGCAGGTGATGGACGTCCTCTGGCGCGACCGCGGCCCCGCGGCCGCGGCGAACAACCTCCACCAGGCCGTGCACGTCGCCCGCAAGGCGCTCGACGCGGGCGCGATCGGGCTTCGCGACGAGGTGCTGTCCCTCGACGCCGACGCCGACGTCGACCGCTTCGAGGCCGCCGCGGCCCACGCGCTGCGGACGGGAACCGCCCCCGCCTACCGCGCCGCGCTCGCCGTCTACGGCGGCGAGCTGCTGCCGGAGAACCGCTACGACGACTGGGCGATCGACCGGCGTGACCGGCTCGCGGAGCTCGCCGCGGAGCTGGAGCTGGAGCTCGCCGCGCTCGACGCCGTCGAAGGGCCGCGCGGGCTGCCGGCCGACACGAGCTCGTTCGTCGGACGCGACCGCGAGCTCGCCGAGCTCCGCTCGCTGCTCGAGCACACGCGGCTGCTGACGCTCTCGGGCACGGGCGGCGCCGGGAAGACGCGGCTCGCGCTCGAGCTCGCACGCGGCGCGGAGACGTCGTACGCAGGAGGCGCGGCGCTCGTCGAGCTCGCCGCAGTCTCCGATCCGCAGCTCCTGCCGGACGCGGTCGCCGCGGTCTTCGACGTGCGCGCGCTGCCGGGACGGACCCTCGTCGACGCGATCGTCGACGTCGTCGCGCCGCGCCCGCTACTGCTCGTCCTCGACAACTGCGAGCACCTGCTCGGTGCGAGCGCCGCGCTGGCGGCCGCGCTGCTCCGCGCGGCGCCGCTGTTGACGATCGTGACGACGAGCCGCGAGCCGCTCCGCGTCCCCGGCGAGGTCGTCTTCCGCGTGCCGTCGCTCGACATCCCCGACCCGGAGCAGCCGGGAACGCCGGACGGACTGCTCCGCTACGAGGCGGTGCGGCTGTTCGCCGAGCGGGCGGCCGCCGCCGCGCCGAGCTTCGCGCTCGACGAGGAGAACGCGGCCGACGTCGCCCGGATCTGCTTCCGCCTCGACGGGTTGCCGCTCGCGCTCGAGCTCGCCGCCGGACGGCTCGGCGCGCTCGGCCCGGCGGCGATCGCCGAGCGGCTCGGCGACCGGTTCCGCCTGCTCCGCTCCGGCAGCGACGCGGCGCCGACGCGGCAGCAGACGCTCGCGGCGACGCTGCAGTGGAGCCACGACCTGCTCGAGCCTGAGGAGCGGACGCTCTTCCGCCGCCTCGCCGTGTTCGCCGGAGGCTTCGAGCTCGCTGCGGTCGAGGAGGTCTGCGCCGGCGAAGGGCTCGACGAGGCGGAGCTCGTCGACCTGCTCGCGCGGCTCGTCGAGAAGTCGCTCGTCACCGGCGACGAGGGCGGGCGCGAGCGCCGCTACCGCCTGCTCGAGACGGTGCGCCTCTACGCGCGCGACCGCCTCGTCGAGGCAGGCGAGACGGCGGCGCTCGCGGAGCGGCATGCACGCTGGGCGCTCACCCTCGCCGAGCGGGAGCGCGGCTCGTCGCGCCTCGACCGCGAGGCCGCGAACCTCCGCGCCGCCTTCGACACGCTGCTCGAGCGCGAGCCGCGCGACGCCCTGCGCCTCTGCGTCGCCCTCTGGATGTTCTGGCTGCGGCGGATCGACCTCGACGAGGCCAAGCGACGGTTCGCGGCGTCGCTCGCCGCGGTTCCGGAGCGGACGCTGCTCCGCGCGGATGGGCTGCTGGCGGCCGCGGCGATCGACTACCGGAGCGGCGCCCTCTCCCTCGGGCTTCGGCTCGCGGAGGAGAGCTACGCGGTCGCGGCCGAGATCGGCGATGCGCGCGCCGAGTGGCGGGCACTCCACCGCCTCGGCGAGTTCGGCGTCGCGAGCGACAGGGCCGACATCGCGACGCGCTGGTTCGAGCAGGCACTCGAGCTCGCCCGCCGCGAGCGCTTCGCCGGCGCCGAGGCGATCAGCGTGTACTCGCTCGGCATCGCGCGGTGGGTCCTCGGCGATCTCGCGGCCGCCGGGGAGCGCCTCGCGCGGAGCCTCGACCTGTTCCGCGCGCTCGAGAGCTCGCCCGAGCCGGTTCCGTCGCCCGCCAACATCGCCGAGACGCGCGTGAGCGGGCCACGCCCGGGCCTGCGGCTCGTCTTCGAGGAGACGCTGCAGCCGTTCGTCGAGATGTCGTGCAGCGCGGCCGTGAGCTACGTCCTCGCGAACGAGGCGTCGATCGCCCGCATGCTCGGCGACCTTCCCCGCGCCCGCTCGCTGCTGGACGAGGCCGCCGAGCGCTTCGAGCGGGCGGGAGACGAGCGGGGCCGCGCCGACGCGCTCGTACGGCGCGCGTATCTCGAGCTCGCCGAGGGCTCGCCGGCCGGAGCACGCGCATGCCTCGAGCAGGCGCTCGAGCTGCGGCGGAACGCGAACGACCGCCGCGGCGTCGGGATCGCGCTGTCGGGGCTCGGCCTCGTCGAGACGGACGCGGGCGAGTACGGGCGCGCCGAGCGGCACCTCGCCGAGGCGCGCGACCTGTTCCGCCGCGCCGGCGACCGCTGGGGCATCGCGAGCACGTTGTGGCGCACCGCCGACCTCGCGTTCGCGCGCGGCCGCGCCGCGGACGCGGAGACGGCGCTGCGCGAGGCGCTCGACGTGCTCGGCGAGACGGGCCGCTACCGCTGGATCGCCCACACGGTCGAGGGTCTCGCCGAGGCGGCGCTGCTCCAGGGGGACGCCGGCCGCGCGGCCGAGCTGCTCGCCGAGGCGCGCGACCGCTACGCCGCCGAGAGCGACGCCGCCGGCGTTGCCTCGGTCGAGCACCGGATCCACGCGATCCGCTAAGGCGCTGCTAAGTGAAGGGAAAGGGCCGCCGGATATCACTCCCCGAGCATCAACGACCAAGGGAGTGCACATGAGTCAGACCATTGCACCGGTGCTCGGGGAGGCCACCGTCCAGGAGCTGCGCGAAGCGGTCCGGGGCGAGATCGTCACCCCGGACGACCCGGGCTACGACGAGGCGCGCGCCGTCTGGAACGCCGAGCACGACGGCCGTCCGGCGCTGATGGTGCGCTGCACGGGCGCCGCCGACGTGATCGCGGCCGTCGGCTTCGCGCGCAGCAACGACCTGACCATCGCCGTTCGCGGCGGCGGTCACAGCATCGCGGGCTTCTCGACGTGCGACGACGGGATCGTCATCGACCTGTCGCGGATGAACGGTGTCCGCGTCGACACGACGGCGCGTCTCGCCACCGTCGGCGGCGGCGCCGTGTGGGCCGACGTCGACCACGAGACGCAGGCGCACGGCCTCGCCACGACGGGCGGGCTCATCTCGACGACGGGTGTCGCCGGCTTCACACTCGGCGGCGGCATCGGCTACCTGATGCGGAAGTACGGCCTCGCGTGCGACAACCTCGTCGGCGCGGACGTCGTCACCGCCGACGGCCGGCTCGTCCACGCAAGCGCGGCGGAGAATCCCGAGCTGTTCTGGGGGCTGCGCGGCGGCGGCGGCAACTTCGGCGTCGTCACGCAGTTCGAGTTCGCGCTGCACCCGGTCGGCCCGATCGTCTACGCGGGGCCGATCTTCTACCCGGCCGACGCCGACGTCGACCTGCTCCATGCGTTCCGCGAGTGGGCGCCCGGTGCGTCCGACGACGTCATGGCGGTCGTCAACCTCACGACGGCGCCGCCGCTGCCGGTGATCCCGGAGGCGTGGCACGGCCAGAAGGTCGCCGCGTTCCTCGCGACGTCCGTCGGCCCGGTCGAGGAAGGCGAAGCGCACGTGCAGGAGTTCCGCGCCGTCGCGGAGCCCGTCGCCGACCTGCTCGGCCCGATGCCGTACGGGATGATCCAGACGCTGCTCGACCCGCTCTGGCCGAAGGGGAGCCACGCCTACTTCAAGGCGACGAACCTCGCCCGGCTCGACGACGAGCTGATCGACCGGCTCCGCGAGCTGCATCTCGACGCGCCGGGGCCGCAGTGCGAGATCCACGTGCACCAGATGGGCGGCGTGCTCGCGCGCGTCCCCCAGGGCGAGACCGCGTTCGCGGAGCGGACGATGCCGTACGTCCTCAACGCCGTCTGCGCGTGGCACGACCCGGCGGACGCCGACGCACACGTCGAGTGGGCGCGCGCGGTGATCGACGCCGCGTCGGGCGCGTCGACCGGCCGGGCGTACGTCAACTACCTCGGCGACCCCGGCGCCGGCCGCTCGTCGTACGGCGACGAGACGTACGCGCGCCTCGTCGCGCTGAAGAACGAGTACGACCCGACGAACGTGTTCCGGCTGAACCAGAACATCGAGCCGCAGGCGTAGACGGCAGGTCCGTTCGAGCCACGTCTCGGTGCCAGACCCCGGGACGTGGCCGTTCGGGCCACCGTGCTTCTAGAACGACTCGTCGATGCGGCGTGCGGCCCAGATGCCGGCCGCCGCGCCGGCGATCCCGCCGACGAACGAGACGAGCGAGAAGGTGCCGAAGCCGACGAGCGTCGGCAGGTAGCCGCCGATCGTCGAGCCGACGGTGATGCACAGGAGCAGAACCCTCCGGTCCATGCGCCTTCCATCGGCAGCGGCCCGGCCCGGCTCCACCCTCTGAACCGAGCCTTAACACATCGTCGGCCACTGGTATCGTCGGTCGGCTGGCCGCCGCGGGCCGATCCGGCTCCCGGACGAGCTGCTTCGCCATGCCCTCGACCGTGAACCCCGTCGACCCGCCCGACCTCGGCCTCGTGCCGACCTTCCGCCGGCTGCTCCGCCTCTGGTGGGGCCAGCGCCGCCTCGGCTTCCTCGGGCTCGCGTTCGCGCTCGTCTACACGCTCCTCGCGATGGCGATCCCGATCCTGCTCTCGCAGGCGATCAACAACGCCATCGTCTCGCACACGAAGCCGCTCTGGCCCTACCTGCTCGGGATCGCGGTACTCGCGACGATCCGCTTCGGCGTCAACTTCACGCGCCGCTACACGACCGCGCGCATCGGCATCCGCATCGAGGCGCAGATGCGCGAGCTGCTCTACACCGCGTACCTGCGGTTCCCGCGCGCGTTCTACGACCGGCACGCGACCGGCCAGGTGCTCTCCCGCGCGACGAACGACCTCTACCCGATCCGCTACTTCATCGGCTGGGGCCTCGTCCAGGGAATGCAGAGCGTGATGATGATCGTCGCGACGGGGATCGTCCTGGTCGTCGTCAACCCGACGCTCGCGCTCTTCACCGCGGTGGCGATGCCCCCGATCACGTACACCGCGCTGCGGTTCGCGCGCCGCGTCTCGCCGATCTCGCGGCAGGTGCAGGAGAAGAAGGGCGACGTGACGGAGGCCGCCGACGAGGCGGTCGTCGGGATCGAGATGGTGCAGGCGTTCGGCCGCGAGGACGACGTGCGCGAGCGGTTCGGCGACCGCGCCGGCGCCGTCCGCGACACGGTGCTCCGCCAGGCCGGCGTCGAGTCCCGCCACCTGCCCGGGCTCTACTACCTGCCGTCACTGTCGATCGCGGCCGTCGTCTACTTCGGCGGGACGCAGGTGATCCAGGGCAACCTGACCATCGGCCAGTTCGTCCTGTTCGAGACGCTGCTGCTCCAGCTCGTCTGGCCGCTCGAGGCGCTCGGCTGGATCACGAATCTCGCGCAGCGCGCGCTCGCGTCCGCGGGCCGGAGCTTCGCCTGGCTCGAGGGGATCGCGCCGATGCCGGAGCCGGCCGCGCCGAGGCCGCTGCCGGCGGGCCGGCTCGGCATCCGCTTCGAGGCGGTGCGCTTCGCGTACTCGAACGAGGTGGACGTGCTGCGCGGCGTCGACCTCGACGTCGAGCCGGGCGAGATCGTCGCCGTCTGCGGACCGACGGGCGCGGGCAAGACGTCGCTGCTGAACCTGTTGCCGCGGTTTTACGACCCGACGGGGGGACGCGTCCTCGTCGGCGGCGTCGACACCCGCGACGTGCGGATCGAGGAGCTCCGCGCCGACGTCGCGCTCGTCACGCAGCGCCCCGTGCTGTTCTCGCAGTCGCTGCGTGAGAACCTGACCGCCGGCCGCGACGACGCCGACTGGGACGAGGTGCTCGCCGCCTGCACCGCGGCGGGCGTCGCGCACTTCGCCGAGACGCTGCCGGACGGCTACGACACGCTCATCGGCGAGCGCGGCGTCAACCTCTCCGGCGGCCAGCGCCAGCGCGTCGCGCTCGCACGCGCGCTCGTCACGCACGCGCGCATCGCCGTCCTCGACGACCCGCTCTCGGCCGTGGACACCCTCACCGAGCGGCGCCTCGTCCGGCGGCTCCGGCCCGCGCTCGCCGGCCGGACCGTGCTCGTCGCGACGCAGCGTCTCTCGACCGTCGAGCTGGCCGACCGCGCCGTCGTGCTCGTCGACGGGAGGATCGTCGAGTCGGGAACGCCGGCGGAGCTGCTCCGGCTCGGCGGCGTCTTCGCCGGCCTGTTCGGCGACGAGGTGGCGGCGTGAGAAGGCTCACGCGCTACCTCGAGGGACAGAAGGCGTACGCCGTCCTGATGCTGTTCGTCGCCACCGGCAACGCCGCCTGCCAGGCGGGCGGCTGGCTGCTGATCCGGCTCGCGATCGACAAGGGGATCAGCGCCGGGAACCAGACGTACCTCACCGTCGTCGTGCTCATCTACCTGTGCGTCGCCGCGCTCGGCTGGGTGCTGCAGGCGTGGCTGATCCGCGGCCTCGCCGGGATCGGACAGCGGATGGTGTTCGGGCTCCGCCGCGACCTGTTCGACCACCTGACCGGGCTCTCGCTCCGCTACTTCTCGCAGCAGAAGGCGGGCTGGATCATCGCGCGGCTGACGAGCGACGTCGACGCCGTCTCCGACGTGCTCTCGCAGGGGATGCCGACGCTCGTCTCGAACGTCGTGCTCCTCCCCGCCGCGCTCGCCGCGCTGCTCGTCGCCGACTGGCGGCTCGGCCTCGTCGTGTTCGCGATCGTCCCGCCCGCGCTCGTGCTGACGCGCTGGTTCCAGCGCACCTCGCACGTCGCGCTCGTCGAGCAGCGGAACCGGATCGCCGCCGTCACCGCGCAGATCGCGGAGTCGGTCGCCGGCATGGCCGTCGTCCAGGCCTTCGGCCGCGAGCGCCGCTTCCAGGCGGAGTTCGACGGGCTCAACGCGGCGAACCGCGAGCAGAGCACGTACACGCAGAAGATCTTCTCGATCTTCTTCCCGTCGATCGAGTTCCTCGGTGCGCTCGCCACCGTCGCCGTCCTCTTCACCGGCGAGCGGCTGCTCGGGTCGAGCTCGATCACGATCGGGACGCTGATCACCGCGCTCTACCTCCTCCAGCTCGTGTTCCAGCCGCTGCAGGAGCTCTCCGACGTCTACGGGCAGCTGCAGAGCGGGGCCGCGGCGATGGTGAAGATCGCGACGATCCTCGACGAGGAGCCCGAGGTCCGCGACCGGCCGGGCGCGCACGACCTGCCGCGGATCAGGGGCGACCTCGCCGTCGACCACGTCGTCTTCGCGTACGGGCGCGAGCCGGTGCTGCACGGCGTCGACCTGCACGTGCCCGCCGGCGGCTGCCTCGCGCTCGTCGGCGAGTCCGGCGGCGGCAAGTCGACGCTCGCGCGGCTCGTCGGCCGCTTCTACGACCCGGACTCGGGCGCGGTGCGCGTCGACGGCACGGATCTCCGCGACGTCAAGCTCCGCTCGTACCGCCGGCAGATCGGCGTCGTCCTCCAGGATCCGTTCCTGTTCAGCGGGACGATCGCGTCGAACATCCGCTTCGCGAAGCCGGACGCGACCGACGCGCAGGTGGCGGCCGCCGCGGCCGCGGTCGGCGTCGACCGCGTGGCCGCGCGCCTCTCGCGCGGGCTCGACCACGAGGTGCGCGAGGGCGGCGCCGGCCTCTCGGCCGGCGAGCGGCAGCTGATCTCGATCGCCCGCGCGCTGCTCGCCGACCCGCGCATCCTCGTCCTCGACGAGGCGACCTCGAACATCGACCGCCCGACCGAGGTGCTGATCGAGCGCGCGCTCGACCGGCTGCTCCGGGGCCGCACCTCGATCATCATCGCCCACCGGCTCTCGACGGTGCGGCGCGCGGACGAGATCGTCGTGATCGAGCGCGGCCGCGTCGTCCAGCGCGGCACCGAGCGGGAACTGCTCGCGCAGGACGGGCCGTTCCGCCGCCTCGCGCACGACCTCGAGATCGGCGGCGACGCGGCGATCGCCGCCGCCTCCTAACGCGCTTCGCGCAGCTCGTTGACGACGCCGAGGCAGACCTCGACGACGCGCGGGTCGAACTGCGTGCCGGCGCCCTCGCGCAGGCGGCGCACCGCCTCGGGATGGCTGAGCCGCCGGCGGTACGGACGGTCGGTCGTCATCGCGTGGTACGCGTCGCAGACGAAGATGATCCGCGACTCGAGCGGGATCTCCTCGCCGGTGAGACCGTCGGGGTAGCCGCGGCCGTCCCAGCGCTCGTGGCAGTGACGGACGACCGGGCGCACGTGCTGGAGCCGCTCGATCGGCTCGATGATCCGCTCGCCGAGCGTCGGGTGCGTCTGCATGATCGCGCGCTCGTCGAACGTCAGCCGGCCCGGCTTCGAGAGCACGTCGCTCGGGATGCCGATCTTGCCGATGTCGTGCAACAGCGCCCCGAGCTCGAGCCGCTTCAGGGAGGGCTCGTCGAGCCCGAGCTCCGTGCCCACCTTCAGCGAGAGATCGGTGATCCAGCGCGCGTGCTTCGACGTGTACTCGTCGTTCGCCTCGAGCGCGTTCGCGAGCGCCTCGACGGTCGAGACGAACGTCTGCTCGAGCCCCTCGTAGCTCGACGCGTTCGCGATCGCGAGCTTCGCCTGGTACGCGATGCCGCCGAGCAGCCGCAGCTCCCGCTCGCCGAAGTCCTCCGACTCGATCGCGGCGAGGATGCTGCCGCCGCGGCCTTCGACCTCGAACCGCGCCACCGCGTACGAGGTGCCGGGCGCGATCGGGCGGCTCTCGATCGACGCCACGTCCTCCGCCGTCAGCACGAACGGCTCGAGCCCCGGGTGCAGCGCGCGCGCGTCGGCGATCCGGACGCTGCGCTTCCCGACCCGGGCCAGCTGCTCCTCGCTGTAGCCGAACGAGGCGCGTGCGACGAGCAGGCCCTGCTCGTTCTCGAGCCAGACGCTCGTGCGCGGCGAGGCGAGGATTCCCGCCGAGAGCTCGGCGACGCGGTCGAGGATCCGCTGGAGCCCCGACGCGCTGGCGAGCTCGCGGCCGAACTCGAGCAGCGCGGTCGCCGCCTCCGCCTCGCGCCGTGCGGACTCGTAGAGGCTCGCGTTCTCGACCGCGACCGCGGCGTGGCCGGCGAGCACCTCGAGCAGACGCACGTCGTCCTCGTCGAACTGGTCGAGCCCCAGCTTCGAGACGACGATCACGCCGACGACGCGCGAGCCGTAGCGGAGCGGGACGGCGAGCAGCGACTCCTCGATGTCCGGCGTGCCGGGGATCTTGATGCCGAACTCGCAGTTGGCGGCGTCACCGACGAGCAGCGACTCCCCGATCTCGGCGCAGCGCCCGGTGACGCCCTCGCCGACCTTCTTGCGCAGCAGCTCGAGCGGCAGCGCCACCGTCTCCGACGCGAACTCGCCGCGGAACGAGATCGGGACGAGGTCGTCGCCGTCGACGACGAACACGCGGCAGTTGTGGTAGTCGATCAGCGACCGGAGCTCGGCCGCGATCTCGTCGCCGATCTCGCGCACGTCGTTCAGCCGGTTCAGCTTCCCGCTCAGGCTCTGGAGCAGCTTCAGGTGCGCGATCGAGCGCACGTCGCGCGCGGGCACCGGCGAGTCCGGCCGCTCGGAGCGGCCCTCGTCGTAGAGGACGATGCGGTTCTTGCCCTGCGCCTTCGCGGTCATCATCGCCGCCTCGGCGCACGCGCCGAGCTCGCGCGGGTTCATCGCGTGCTCGGGGCCGAGCGCGAGCCCGATCGACACGGTGACGCGGCCGACGGCGGGGAACTCGATGTCGCAGAGGCGCTCGACGAGACGCTCGGCGACGCGGTTCGCGTCGGTCGCGTCGCACGCGCCCATGATCACGCCGAACTCCTCTCCCCCGAGACGGCAGACCACGTCCTCCGGGCGCACGGCCGCGCGCAGCGTGTCGGCGAGCAGCCGCAGCAGCTCGTCGCCGACGCCGTGTCCGTGGACGTCGTTGACGCGCTTGAAGTCGTCGATGTCGAGCATCAGCACCGCCACGGGGCTGTGCGTGCGACTCGTCTCCTGGAGCGCGTGCAGCAGCCGCTCGTGGAAGGTGCGGTGGTTGAAGAGCCCGGTCAGCGAGTCGGTGCGCGCCTGGTGCTCGAGCCGCGCGCGGATCTGCGCGTTGTCGAGCGCGAGCGCCGCCGCGTCGGCGAAGCGCTTCGCCAGCTCGAACTCGTCGTCGCTGAACGACGCGTCCTCGCCGGCGCGGTAGATGTTGAGCACGCCCTTGATCTGCGACCGCGCGATCAGCGGGATGCAGATCAGCGCCTCCGGGTCGATCGGCGTGCCGGGCACGAAGCGGACGCGCGGGTCGAGGTGCGCCTGGTTGACGAGCACCGCCTCGCGGTTGCGCGCGGCCCAGCCGGTGATCCCCTCGTCGAAGCGGATCGTGTTGCGCATGATCTCGTCGGCCCACGTGTCACGGGCGAGCACGGGCACGAGCAGGCCCTGCGCCTCGTCGGCCTCGTAGATCGTGAGCGTGTCGTGCGGGATGAGGTCGGTGAGCGTGTCGGCGATGCGCACGAGCAGCGCGTCGAGGCTCAGCTCGGCGAGCACCTCGTGGAAGACGTCGGCGAGCCGCCGGTACGAGTCGACGAGCTCGAGCGCCGCGGGGACCGCGACCGCTCCCTCCTCGGGCAGGAGGCGGAGATTCGACGAGGGCCGCGCTACCACGCAGGCCTCGGAGATGTGGGTTGGCAGAGCCGCAGAGGGACCCCCGGTGGACGGAATCGGCCGTCGAAGCATTGCCAACCGCCGAGGGCTCGGAATCCCCCGGACGAGGGAAGCATCCCGGGCTAGCACCGAGCCGCATACCGACCGACGGCGGCCCGTCGGCCGCCGTCGCAAACTCCTGGTCCTGGCGGGGCGCCGATCGCCCCCGTGCTCAGCCGCCCCGGTACTCAGTCGCCCCAGTCGAAGTCCCGTGCGCGGTCGGCGCGCCAGAAGCCCGAGTCCTCGTCGGCGGGCGCCTCCTGCTCTGTCACGGACTCCTCACCGGGCCACGCGAGAACGGTCTCGACGCTCGCGTCGGCGAAGTCCGGCTCGACGCCGTCCATCGTCTCCTCGAGGCGGGCCTGCTCCTCGGTCTTGAACAGCGGGTGATTCGAGAACGGATCCTCGACCTTGTAGCGGTCGATCGGCATCGAGCCGTCGAGGCGCGCGTTGCGCTCCTTCAGCTCGAGGTGATCCTTGATGACCTGTGCGAACAACGACGGAGTCTCTACCGGCATACCGTTTCCTCCCGATCGGGGACGCGCTCCTCGGGGGCAATTGTAGCCCCGTTCGCCCTCAATTCCGAGTTGAGACTACTAAAAGCTGCGGACGGGCGCACCGGTCTCGACCCTGTTCTTCCCCAGGCGCTTGGCCCGGTACAGGGCCCGGTCGGCGGCGCCGAACAGCTCCTCCTCGTCCTCTCCGGGACGGTGCTGGGCGACGCCGAAGCTGCAGGTGACGGCGAGGGCGGCGCCGTCGGGGGCGAGCATCGGCCGCTCCATGAAGGCGGTCCGGACGCGGTCGGCGAGGTGGGCGGCGCCGGCGGCGTCCGTCCCCGGGAGCAGCAGCAGGAACTCCTCGCCGCCCCAGCGGCCGGCGAGATCGGACTCGCGGAGCGTCGACCGGAGCACGTCGGCGAACTCGCGCAGGACGAGGTCACCGGCGGCGTGCCCGTGCTCGTCGTTGACGACCTTGAAGTCGTCGAGGTCGGCGAGGACGAGCGCGAGCGGCGTGCCGTGGCGCGAGGCCCGCGCGACCTCCATCGACAGCGCCTCCGAGCAGCGGCGCCGGTTGGCGACACCGGTCAGCCCGTCGACCAGCGCCTGCCGCTCGACGATCCGGTGCAGCCGCGCGTTCTCGAGCGCGATCGCCGCGTGCGACGCGAGCGAGCTCGCGGTCAGCTTCTGGTCGTCGTCGAACGACGCGCCGACGAGCAGGAGCGCGCCGAGGCGCTCGGTGCCGACGGCAAGCGGGAGCTCCAGCCGCTCCGCGCCGCCGAGCGTGTCGCCGCTGTGGACGACGGCGCCGCCCTCGACGCTGAGCCGTGCGCCGGTCGCGCCGGTCGCCTCGACCGCGGTCTGGACGATCACCTGGAGCAGCTGGTCGACGTCGTGCGTCGCCGCCAGCGCCTCGCCGAAGCGTGCATTCGCCTCCCGCAGCCGCGCCCGCTCCTCCTCGAGCTCGGCGAGCCGCGCCTGGAGCTGGCTCGCCATGTCGTTGAACGCCGAGGCGACCACGGCGAACTCGTCGCGCCCCTTCACGGGCACGCGCTCGGTGAGGCGGCCGCGCGCGATCCCGTGCGCCGCCTCGGCGAGGCCGCCGAGCGTGCGGACGATCGAGCGTCCCTCGAAGTAGGCGACGACCGAGACGAGCGCCAGCGAGAGGAGCAGGCCGAGCAGCAGCTTGTCGCGCGAGGTCGCGTTCGCGGCGTCGATCAGCGACTGCGGGCTGAGCACGGCGAAGCGAACGTCGGAGCTGTCGCCGACGTTCGGCGCGACGAGCGTGCGGTAGCGGACACCGGAGACGGACACGGTCTTCGTGCGGCCGGGCGCGAGCCCGACCGAGCCGTTCACGTCCGGCGCCGACGCGACGATCCGCGACCCGTGCAAGGCGGCGAGCACGTCCGTCGGGGCGAGGCCGGAGCGGGTGCGGAGCTCGTCGATGAGCGTCTCGTCGTACGGGACGTAGCCGATCACCGTGCCGACGAGGCCGACGCGGGTGTAGACCGGGACGACGCGCTGCGCGGCGAGCGTCGGCGGCTGCCCGACGTGGAACGCGTCCCCGGCCGCGAGGACGTAGATGTCCGGCACGTCGCGCAGCAGCACGCGCAGGTCCGGGACGTCGCCCTTCTCGAGCTCGACCTGGAATGTGCGGTTGCGCGCGAGCAGGAGCGCCGAGCTCTGCGCCGCGTCGACCCGCTCCTGGTACGCCGCCAGCGCCGAGCGCAGGCCGGACTGGAGCCGGGCGTCCACCCGGCGGGTCTCGCTCTGCCCCGCCACCGAGGTGAAGCCCCAGAACGCCGCGGCGATAGGGAGCAGCGAGAGCAGCACGAAATAGAGGACCAGCTTGAACTTGAAACTCCCCAGTGCTGCGCGCATCACGTCCTCGATACTTCCTGCGCGGCCCCCCCGCGCCGATACCTCGTTCGAGTGATGTTTTCGGCAGATCGACTCGCGAACATGAGAGGCATCGAGCGGATCGTCGCAGCGGTCCTCCTCACCGCCGGCGTGATGGGGGCTGCGGTCTTCGCCTTTATGACGGGCAGGACGCCTGACGTCCGCCCCCAGCTGGGCCTGCCGAAGCCGGGCGCGCCCTCGATCGTCCAGGCGGCGCCGCTGCCCGGCCTCCCGCCGCCCGCGGCCGCCCCGGCGCGGCGGGCGCGCGTCGCCGTCCCGACGGGCCCGTTCGGATCGCTCGTTCCGGCCGGGACGCGCCCGGCCGCCCCCGCGGCGAAGCCCGCGCGCCGGCGCGTCCGCCCCGTCACGGTCGCTCCGGTCAAGGTCGCGCCGGCGCCCGTCCGCAGCAGCCCGAAGCCGGTGAAGGTCGCGCCGACGCCGGCGCCGGCGGCGCCGGTCGCGGTGACGCCTGTGCCCGAGCCGGCGACGCCCGCGGCACCGGCCGTGCCGGTGGTGACGCCGCCCGCACCGGTGACCGTGCCGGTGACGGTGACGCCGATCCCGCCGGAGCCGCCGGTCGTCTCCGAGCCGGTCGTGCCCGAGCCGCCGGTCGTCGTCCAGCCCGGGAAGACGATCATCCCCGCCCCGCCGCTGCCCGTCACCGGGCCGCCGCTGTCCGCGCGCCCGATCGTGCCGAAGCCGGTTCCGCCGATCGCGGGGACACCGAGTGGGCCGGTCGGGCCGGTCGGGCCGGTCGGGCCGGCCGTGACCGCCCCGGCGACCGGCGACACGGGCGACGGCGGGGACAGCTGATCCGCCGGCTTCTGCAAGGATGACGGCATGGCACGCTCCGGACGGTTTCGCCCCGCACCGCTCGCCGTCGCACTGACCCTGTACGACATCTGGCGCCGGCTCCCTCCGAAGCAGCGCAAGCAGCTCATGGCGCTCGCCCAGCGGCACGGGCCGACGGTCGCGCGCCGGGTCTACGGCATGCGCAAGGGCCGCCGCGACCCGAGAAGCTAGACCGCCGCACTACGAGACCGTCAGCGCGGACGACGCCAGCGCCGCGCGGACGATCCGGTCCTGCTCGCGCAGGTGCGCCGTCGGGTAGCCCTCGCTCGGGCTCGCCCGCCACGGGCGCCCGACGTAGAGGAGCGGCACGCCGTCGGGCTTCGCCTCCTCCAGCCGGTGCCGGATCGCCCGCCACGCGCCCATGTTCTGCGGCTCCTCCTGCACCCAGACGACCTCGCGCAGGCTCGGGTAGCCGCGCAGCAACGCCGCGGCCTGCTCGACCGGGAACGGGTACAGCTGCTCGAGCCGCGCCACCGCGACCGACCCGGCCGCCGCCCGGTCCTCGTGGCCGGCGATGTCGTAGTAGACCTTGCCCTGGCAGAGCACGAGCCGGGTGACGCGAGCGCGGTCGGCGGTCGCATCGTCGATCAGCGGCCGGAACTCGCCGCCCGCGAGATCGTCGAGCGACGACGACGCCTGCTTCAGGCGCAGCAGTCCCTTCGGCGTCATGACGACCAATGGCCGCGCCGTCGCGTCGAGCGCCTGCCGCCGCACGAGATGGAAGTACTGCGCCGAGGTCGTGCAGTTCGCGATGCGGATGTTCTCCTGCGCGGCGAGCTGGAGGAAGCGCTCGAGCCGGGCGCTCGAGTGCTCGGGCCCGTTGCCCTCGTAGCCGTGCGGGAGCAGCAGTGTCAGTCGCGACGTCTCCCGCCACTTCGCGAGCCCGGCGGAGATGAACTGGTCGATGATGATCTGCGCGCCGTTGACGAAGTCGCCGAACTGCGCCTCCCAGAGGACGAGCGCCTCCGGCGCGGCGGCGGAGTAGCCGTACTCGAAGCCGAGTGCCGCATATTCCGACAGCGGCGAGTTGTAGATCTCGAACGACGCGGCCGCCTCGTCGAGATGCTGCATCGGCGTGAAGGTGAGCCCCGTGTGCACGTCATGGAGGACCGCGTGCCGGTGCGAGAAGGTGCCGCGCTCGGTGTCCTGGCCGGTGATCCGGATCGGGATCCCGTCGACGACGAGCGACGCGAACGCGAGCGCCTCGGCCTGGCCCCAGTCGATGCCGCCCTCCGCCAGCGCCTCGCGGCGCCGCTCCAGCTGCTTCATCAGCTTCGGGTGCGGCGCAAAGCCGTCCGGGACGCGGAGCAGCTGCTCGTTCAGCTCCCGCAGCCGCTCGGCCGGGACCGCGGTGACGACGGTCGCGCCGGTCGAGCGCGGGATGCGCGCCTCGACCTTCGGGTGCGGGGAGCCGAACGTCTCCTTCAGCGCCTCGTGCGCCTGCTTCAGCTCGGCCTGCACCTCGGCGGCGAGCTCGTCCGCCTGCTCCGGCGTGACGACGCCGCTCTCCACGAGCTCGGCCGCGTACTGCTCGCGCACCGTCGGGTGCGCGGCGATCGCCGCGGCGAGCAGCGGCTGCGTGTACGCCGCCTCGTCCTGCTCGTTGTGGCCGTGGCGCCGGTAGCCGACGAGGTCGACGACGACGTCGTGGCCGAAGTGCCGCCGGTAGGCGAGGGCGAGCCGGATCGCGGAGATCGCCGCCTCCGGGTCGTCCGCGTTGACGTGGACGATGGGGATGTCGAAGCCCTTGGCGAGGTCGCTCGAGTAGCGCGTCGAGCGGCCGCTCTCGGGGTCGGTGGTGAAGCCGACCTGGTTGTTCGCGATCAGGTGCAGCGTCCCGCCGGTCGAGTAGCCGGCGAGCGCCTGGAGGTTGAGCGTCTCCGCCACCTCGCCCTGGCCCGCGAACGACGCGTCGCCGTGGATGAGGATCGCGAGCGCGACGGACGGGTCGTGGTAGCCGTCGCGGGTCGAGCGGTCGGTCTGCTCGGCGCGGGCGCGGCCGACGACGACCGGGTCGACCGCCTCGAGATGGCTCGGGTTCGACGCGAGCGTCACCGTGATCTCGCCGGCGCCGGTGGAGCGGATGCCCTGCGCGCCGAGGTGGTACTTGACGTCGCCCGTCCCGCCCTCGTCGGTCGAGACGACGGCGTCGATCGTGCGCTCGCCCTCGAACTCGCGGAGGATGTCCTCGTACGGACGGCCGACGACATGCGCGAGCACGTTCAGCCGGCCGCGGTGCGCCATGCCGATCACGACCTCGTGCGCGCCGGCGTCTGCCGCGAGGTCGATCGCCTCGTCGAGCATCGGGATCATCACGTCGAGCCCCTCGACGGAGAACTGCTTCTGTCCGAGGAACGAGCGCCGCAGGTAGTGCTCCATCCCCTCGACGCGGCTGAGCCGGCCGAGCAGGCGCACGCGCTCCTCGGCGCCGAGCGGCTGCCGGTAGCGGCCGGACTCGATCGCCTGCCGCAGCCAGACGCGCTCCTCGTGGTCGGAGATGTGCTCGATCTCGTAGGCGATCGTCCCGCAGTACGTCTGCTCGAGCCGCGGCAGCGCGTCGGCGAGCGTCTCGCCCTCGACGTTCAGGCGCAGCAGCCGGGCCGGGATGCGCGCCTGGAGCTCGGGGGTCAGCCGCGGCACGAGCCGTTCGGGCTCGAGCGCCGGGTCGCCCGTCGGCTCCGAGCCGAGCGGGTCGAGGTGTGCGGCGAGGTGGCCGTGCATCCGGAACGCCTTGACGAGCGCCATTGCGGCCGCGACCCCGCCGACGAGCTCGTCGTCGGCCGACGGGGCCGGCGCGGGCGCGGGTGGCGCGGGAACCGGAGCCGCCGGCGCGGGCGCCTCCGCCGTGTGCCCGTTGCCGCCGTCGACCGGTGCACCGTTCCGCTCGATCCGCTCGAGCAGCCGCGCGAGCCCCGGGTGGACGGCGGCGAGCGCCTCCGGCGAGTCCTCGAACAGCGACCGCCATTCCGCGGGGACGGCCGAGGGGTTGTCGAGATACTGCTCGAGCAGGAGCGCGGCGTAGCCCGCGTTCAGTCCGTCGACGTCGGGTCGGCTCATCGTTCAGCCTTTGTAGCAGCGGGCAGCTAGAACAGCGGGCGGTCGCCCGCGACGGCGATCGCCATCCCGAGGAAGAACGCGAGCGCCGAGATCGTCACCGCGGCGCGCGCCAGCCGGTGATCTCTGCCGCCCATCGCGGCGGCGATCAGCGCGAGGAGGATCGCCGGGATCACGAGCCGGAGCGGATGCCACGCGAGCGCGATCACGCTCGCGAAGATCGAGAAGGCGGCGAGCCAGCCGGCGACGACGCCGGCGGTGCGGTCGCGGGCGGACGCTCCCGCCTCCGAGATCGGCTCCGCGCTCACCTCCGCTCCTTCCGTTCCGCGGCGGCGGTCGCCGCGCGCGGCACCCGAGGATACGTGCGCGCCGGCCCGCCGTGCGGGCCGAGGCGCCGCGGCCGCACGCGCCGGCGCCGGCCGTCGCGGCCGTCGTCCTCGGGCCCGATCCCGGCGCTCACCGCCGCGCCCTCCTCGGGCCTCGGCTCGGCCTTGACGGCCCAGTAGATGACGAAGCAGAGATAGACGATGGGGATCTTCAGGATCACCATCAGGAACACGATCTCCCAGACCGAGTCCGGCGCCACCACCGACGAGTGTACCGGTGTAACCCTGATGGCGGGAGCGAAATCCGGGGCGATGGTGGCCCCATGAATACGGACGAGCTGAGTTCCCTGATCGAGCGCGCCGAGGAGTGCGGCTGCGTCAACCTCTCGGCGTTCAACGACCTCGTCGCCGAGCTCGACCTCGACGAGGACGAGCTGGCGACGCTCTACGAGCAGATCGACGAGCGCGGCATCGAGCTGACCGACGACTGCGGCCATCCGGAGGTGGAGGCGGCCCATTACTCGAACGCCGAGGTCGCGGCGATGACGACCGACTCGCTCCAGCTCTTCCTCAACGAGGCGGGCCGCTGGCCGCTGCTGACCGCGGCCGAGGAGGTGGAGCTGGCGAAGGCGATCGAGCGAGGCGACCCGGCGGCGAAGGAGCGGCTGATCAACTCCAACCTTCGCCTCGTCGTCTCGATCGCGAAGCGCTACCAGGGTCACGGGCTGTCGCTCCTCGACCTGATCCAGGAGGGGATCATCGGGCTGATCCGCGCGGTCGAGAAGTTCGACTGGCGGCGCGGCTTCAAGTTCTCGACGTACGCGACGTGGTGGATCCGTCAGGCGGTGCAGCGCGGCGTCGCAAACAAGTCGCGGACGATCCGCATCCCCGTGCACATCGTCGAGCGCGAGCGCAAGATCGCGCGCGCGGAGCGGGAGCTCGGGGCGGCGCTCGAGCGGCCGCCGACGGACGAGGAGGTGGCGAAGAAGACGAAGCTGCCGCTGAAGCAGGTGCGCGAGGTGCGCACGGCGGCGCGGACCGTGGCGAGCCTCGACAAGCCGTCGGCGGAGGGCGACACGCCGTTCGGGGAGATCGTCGCCACCTCGTCCGCCGACGTCGAGGAGGAGATCGTCCTCGGGCTCGGCGTCGACGCGGTGCGGCGCGCGGTCGACCGGCTGCCGCAGATCGAGCGGGACATCATCAAGCTCCGCTACGGCCTGAACGGCGACGCCGATCCGCAGTCGCTCGAGCAGATCGGCCGCACGCTCGGCATGTCACGCGAGCGCGTCCGCCAGATCGAGTCGCGGGCCCTCGAGCGCCTCGCCGAAGAGAGAGAGATAGCCGCCTAGGCGCGGGGGAACGCGTGGTTCCCCCGCGGGCCCCCTCCTTCGGCGCTGAGTGGCGGGCGGTGGTGGGCGCTGCGGCCGGAGCGGCCCGTGGTGGCCTGACGGCCCTCCCGAGCCGCTGGTCCGCCTCCGGCCTCGATCGCTCGAAGCTCGCAGCGGCAAGGGCCGGAGGGTAGAGCGGGGTCTGCCCTACCCGAAGGCCGAACCTCGCCGTCCGGGATGGCCGCAGGCCACCACGGACGGCCCGGGGCAGGCAAGTCGCCAACACCGCTCTGGGTACCCAGCCGCTGTCTGCGCGCAGCCGGGACCACGCTCCCGGCGGAGCGCACACCAACAACCGTCACCAGCGCCGAAGGAGGGAGCCACCGAGGGAACCATGGGTTCCCTCGGTCAAGAAGCGGCCCAGGAGTTGAGCGCGCTGACGACGGTGCGCAGCCGCTCGCCCGCCGGCGTCAGGCGGTACTCGACGCGCGGCGGCCGCGTGTTCGGCAGCACGCGCCGCTCGACGACGCCGGCGGACTCGAGCTCCGCGAGGCGCGCGGCGAGCGTGCGCGGCGGGATCCCCGCGAGCGTCTGCCGGAACTCGTTGAAGCGGACGGCTCCGCCCTCCGCCGAGGCCCAGAGGATCGCGAGCACCCAGCGGCGCCCGAGGAGGTCCGCCGCGCGGGCGACCTCCTCGGGCAGCGGCTCGCACTGCCTACAGCGCATGGAGCGTCCGGTCCGGCTTCGGCTCGAGCGCGAGGTCGAGCACCTCGCCGAGCGTCATCACGGGATGGAACCGCATCACCTCGCGCACGTCCTCGGGCACGTCGTCGAGGTCGCCGCGGTTGCGCTCCGGGATGATCACGTCGGTGAGCCCGGCCGCGTGCGCGGCGAGCACCTTCTGCTTCAGCCCGCCGATCGGGAGCACGCGGCCCTGGAGCGTCACCTCGCCGGTCATCCCGACCGTGTGCTTCACCGGCCTGCCGGTGAGGAGCGACGCGAGCGCGGTCGCCATCGTGATCCCGGCGCTCGGCCCGTCCTTCGGGGTCGCGCCCGCGGGCACGTGCACGTGGAACGTGTGGTCGTGGAACCGCTTCGCGTCGATCTGGAGCTCGTCCGCGTGCGAGCGCACGTACGACAGCGCGATCCGCGCGGACTCCTTCATCACGTCCCCGAGCTGCCCCGTGAGCACGAGGTCGTTGCCGCCCTCCATCTCGGTCGCCTCGACGAAGAGCACGTCGCCGCCGGCGCCGGTGACGGCGAGCCCCGTCGCGACGCCGGGCACCGCGGTCCGCTCCGCCGCCTCCTGGAAGAACTTCTGGCGGCCGAGCGCGTCGCGGACGACGTCGACGTCGACCTCGACCGGCGCCTCGGCGGTGCCGGACGCGATCTTCGTCGCGGTCTTGCGGAGGATCGTCCCGAGCTCGCGCTCGAGCTGGCGGACGCCGGCCTCGCGCGTGTACTCGGAGACGACGAGCTGGATCGTCGGGTCGCCGATCGAGACCTCGTCCTCGCGCAGCCCGTTGCGCTCGACCTGGCGCGGCCACAGGTAGCCGCGCGCGATCGCCGTCTTCTCGTCGGTCGTGTAGCCGTCGAAGCGGATGACCTCCATCCGGTCGAGCAGCGGCGCCGGGATCGTGTCGGCGACGTTGCCGGTCGCGATGAAGAACACCTCGGAGAGGTCGAGCTCGACATCGAGGTAGTGGTCGCGGAAGGAGTGGTTCTGCGCCGGGTCGAGCACCTCGAGCAGGGCGGCCGACGGGTCGCCGCGCCAATCGGCGCCGACCTTGTCGACCTCGTCGAGCAGGATCACCGGGTTCATCGTCTTCGCGTCGCGCAGCGCGCGCACGAGCCGGCCCGGGAGCGCGCCGATGTACGTGCGCCGGTGGCCGCGGATCTCCGCCTCGTCGCGGATGCCGCCGAGCGACATGCGGACGAACTCGCGGTTCAGCGCGCGCGCGACCGATTCGCCGATCGACGTCTTGCCGGTGCCGGGCGGACCGATCAGCGTCAGGATCGCGCCGCTCCGCTTGTCGTTCGGGATGCCGCGGTCCTGGCGGAGCTTGCGCACCGCGAGGTACTCGACGATGCGGTCCTTCACGTCCTCGAGACCGGCGTGGTCGCGATCGAGCACCTCGCGCGCGTGCTCGGGGTCGAGCCGCTCCTCGGAGCGATTCGACCACGGCACGGACACGAGCCAGTCGAGGTACGTGCGGATCATCGACGCCTCGCCCGTCGCGTCGCCCATCGTCTCGAGCCGGCGCAGCTCGCGCTCGGCCTGGGCGCGGACCTCGTCCGGCATTCCGGCCTCGGCGATCTTCGTCCGGTACTCCTCGACGACGGAGCCCTCGTCCTCGCCGAGCTCCTTCCGGATCGAGTCCATCTGCTTGCGCAGGAAGTACTCGCGCTGCTGCTTCTGGGCGCCGGACTCGACGTCGTCGTGGATGCGCCGGCGCACCTGCAGCTCGGCGAGCCGCTCGCGCTGGAGCGCGATCGCGAGCTCGAGCCGCTCGATCACGTCGACGGCCTCGAGCAGCTGGACGCGCTGGTCGAATGAGATGTCGGGCGCGTACGCGCAGGTGTCGGCAAGCGCGCCGGCCTCGCTGATCGAGCGGAGGAACTGGCGGATGCGGTCGTCGGCGTCGCGGATGTCGAGGATCTCCTCGACGACGGCGCGGTACTCGCGCTCGAGCTCACGCGTCTGCACGGGCGGCGGGTTCTCGTCCGGGCGCTCCTCCACCTCGACGCGCAGGCGGCCCTGCGAGTCGGTGTGCGCGGCGCCGATGACGGCGCGGTGCAGGCCGGACAACGCGACGGCGCTGGCGCCGCCGGGCAGGCGGACGGTCTCGATCACCTCGGCGACGGTGCCGACCTTGGCGTAGTCCTGCCCGTGCCGGGGCACCAGCAGGACGCGCGCCTCGTCGCCGGTGTCGACCGTCAGCGTGACGGTCATGCCCGGGAACACGACGGTGTCCTCGAGCGGGACGAGCAGCAGGTCACTCACGATTCAACTCTCCAATCCATGTATCAGGTATCGAAATTGTACCTACTGAACGGCTCGCCGCAAAGCGCTATTCCCGCTTAACCGCCGCGCAACGGACGGGTGCTTCGATGGGCCGGTGGGGCTCGTCCCGATCGTCGCCGGGCTCTTGGCCCTCGCGGGCCCGCCGGCCGCGCCCCCGCTCCCGCCCGGCTGGACGCCGGTCGCCGCCGGCCCGGACGGCGGCGTCGTCTACCAGGGCCGGATCCCGAACGCGTTCGTGCCCGGCGACCGCCGGCCGAGCGCCGTCTACCTGCCTCCCGGCTACGCCCCGGGCCGGCGCTACCCGGTCGTCTACATCCTCCACGGCCTGCCCGGGTCGCCCTCCTCGCTCTGGGACGGCCTCCGGCTCGCCGGCGTCGCCGACACGCTGATCGCCACCGGGCGGGAGCGGCCGTTCATCGCGGTGGTGCCGGCCGGCGGGCCGGCGGTCGACCCGCGCGCCGGCGAGTGGGCCGGCGTCTGGGAGCGCTTCGTCGTCAGCGGCGTCGTCCCGTGGGCCGACGCGAACCTCTCGACCGAGCCGGGCCCGCAGGGTCGCGCGCTCGAGGGGCTCTGCGCCGGCGGCTTCGGCGCGGTCGACATCGGCCTCCGCCATCCCGGCCTGTTCGGGACGCTCGGCTCCTGGGAGGGCTACTTCGCCCCCGTCTTCCGCGACGGGCCGTTCGCGCACGCGACCGCCGCGTCGCTCCGCGCGCACGACCCCGCGCTGCTCGTCCGGCGCGAGGCCGCGCGGCTGCGGAGCAGCGGTGTCCGCTTCTACGTCTCCGCCGGCGGCAACCACGGCGACGTGCTCGCCCGCTGGACGATCTCGTTCGCGACGGAGCTGACCGGGCTGCGTCTCGAGCACCGGCTCTGGCGGCTCCCGCGCGCCGACACCGGCCACTTCTGGCGCGCGACGCTGCCCTCGGCGCTGCTCTACGGCGTCGTCCCTAAGACCTAGTTAAGGATCGCCTGCCGGTGTGATCGGCATCCGATCCAATCGGTTACGCTTCGGTGACCGTGCGGATCGCAGTCGTGTCCTCCCCCCGCTCCGGGAACATGTGGCTGCGACGGCTGCTCGTCGCCGCCTACGGCCTCGAGGAACGAGCCGCGCACACGCCGGACGAGGTCGACTGGGACAGGCTCGCGGACGGATGCGTGCTCCAGCTGCACTGGCACCGGACGCCGGCGTTCCGCGCCCTGCTCGCCACGCACGGCTTCTCGATCGTCGTCCTCGCGCGGCACCCGCTCGACGTGCTCGTCTCCATCCTCCACTTCGCCCCGCACGAGCCGCAGACGGCCCGCTGGCTCGACGGTGAGTCCGGGGACGAGAGGCGCCTGGTCGGCGCCGATCCCGCGTCGGCCGCCTTCCTCGCGTACGCGACCGGGCCGCGGGCGCGGGCGCTGCTCTCGATCACGCCGGAATGGTGGGACACGGGGGACGCCCGCATCCGGTACGAGGACCTCGTCGAGCGTCCCGTGGACGAGCTCGCGCGGCTCGTCGACGAGCTCGGCGGCACGCCGGTCGTGTCGGCGGCGCAGGCGGTCGAAGCGGTGCGCTTCGACGAGCTCCGGGACGAGGCGACGAACCTCCACTTCTGGCAGGGCCGGCCCGGCCTCTGGAAGGAGCTCGTGCCGACCAGGTACGCCCTCGCGATCGCCGCCGTCTACCCGGAGATGGAGCGGCTCGGCTACAGCGTCGGCCTCGACGCCGCCACGGCCAAGGCCCGCTGGCGCGTGGTCGCCGTCGACGCACCGCTCGCGCAGGCCTCCTAGTCCACGTCCTCGAGCCCGGCCGCCTCGAGCGCGGCCGCGAGATGCGGGTACTCCTCGACGCGGGCGACGCGGCCGTCCCGCGCCGTCACGATCGCGGCGTACCGCCCGACGAGGTACGTGCGGCGCGACTGGAGCGGCCGCTCGTCGGTCGGATCGGGCTCGGAGCGGGAGAAGCGCATGCTGACGACGACGCGGTCGTCGACTCCGATCGCGCGATCGACGGTGACGCGGTAGTCCTCCGCCACCCGGTCGGCGAGCACGTCGAGCACGACCTCGCGGCTGACGATCGTCGCCTCCTCGCCGGCGCCGACCCACTCGACGTCGGGATCGAGCATCGAGCCGATCGCGTCGAGATCGCCGGCGACGAAGGCGCGGTACCCGCGCAGGAGCAGATCGACCGCGCCCTGGCTCACGCAGCGAGGCTACCCACGGGCACCTTCGCGTGGGCGTGCTCGATCAGCACCGGATCGTGCGTCGCGCAGACGACCGCCGTGCCGGTGCGCGACGCGAGCTCGGCGAAGAGCGCGCCGATCGCGCGCGCGTTCGCCTCGTCGAGCCGCGCCGTCGGCTCGTCCGCGAGCAGGAGCGCCGGCCGGGCCGCGAGCGCCCGCGCGAGCGCGACGCGCTGACGCTCCCCCATCGACAGCCGGCCGACCCGCTGCGCCGCCAGCTCGTCGAGCCCGACCTCGGCGAGCGCGACCGCCGCCCGCCGCTCGGCCTCCGCTCCGCCGACGCCGCGCAGCGCGAGCCCGAGCGCGACCGTCTCCTGCGCGCCGAGGAACGGGACCAGATCGGTGCCCTGCGTGACGAGCGCGACCTGCGAGCGCCGCAGCTCGGCGCGCGCCGCCGCGTCGAGAGCGGAGACCTCCGTCCCGAGGACGGTCACGGCGCCCTCGGTCGGCAGGTCGAGCCCGGCGAGCAGGTGCAGGAGAGTCGACTTGCCGGAGCCGGACGGGCCGGTGACCGCGGTGAGCCCGCCGGCGGCAAACGACGCGGAGAGGCCGTGGAAGACGCTGCGGTCGCCGTACGCCTTCGCGAGCGCACGCGTCTCGGCGACGATCGGACCCGACGGCGCCGGCGCGGGCTCGGCGGCCGGCGCCGGCGCCTCGGCCCGCCGCGGCCCGTCGCCGGAGACGAGCAGGCCGCGCTCGTCGACCTCGATCCGCGCGGAGCCCTCGAGGCCCGCGCGGCGCAGCAGCTCCTCCGGCACGCGGATCCAGCCCCCCTTGTTCACGACGGCGCGCACCGCCCCGTCCCGCGTCTCGGCGCTGACGCGTCCGTCGCGGATCTGGACGACGCGGTCGGCGACGGCGGCCGACTCCGGATCGTGGCTGACGAGGATCGTCGTCACGCCGGTCGCGCGCGCCAGCTCGCGGATGAGCGCGTACGTGTGCGCCGCGTTCGCCGCGTCGAGCTCGCCGGTCGGCTCGTCGGCGATGAACAGCCGCGGCCGGTGCGCGAGCGCGACGGCGAGGGCGACGCGCTGCTGCTGACCTCCGGAGAGCTCGCCGGGACGGGCGTCCGCGCGGTCGAGCACGCCGACGCGGTCGAGCAGCTCGTCGGCGGCGCGGGTGCGCTCGCGCGCCGGCACCCCGAGCAGCCCGAGCCGGAACTCGATCTGCCCGCGCGCCGTCAGCTCCGGCGCGAGCGCTCGGGTGTAGTGCTGGTCGGCGTAGCCGAGCGTCCGCGAGCGGTAGTCGAGCAGCGCCCGACCGCGCAGCGTCCGCAGGTCCTCGCCGAAGACGCGCACGGATCCAGCCGACGGCTGGTCGAGCCCGGCGAGGATCCGCAGCAGCGTGCTCTTGCCGGAGCCGCTCGGGCCGAAGACGACGATCAGCTCGCCCTCGCGCACGGTCAGCGTCAGCCCCTGGAGCGCCGCGGACGCGCCCTGGTCCGACGGGAAGATGCGGAAGAGGTCGTTCGCCTCGACGGCGGGGGTCACTCCAGCCCCTCCGAGAAGCGCCAGCGGCCGATCCGCTCGAAGGCGTTGCGGGTCGCCGCGACGGCGCCGAGCGCCGCGCCGACGGAGACCGCGGCGAGCGCGGCGAGCACGGCGGGCCAGTCGGCGACGCGCGCGAGCGGCGGCAGCGGCGTGCCTGCGCCCGCGGTGACGGTGACGACGGCGACGACGAGCGCGCCGACGATCAGCCCCGCGACGAGGCCGCCCGCGATCCCGACCCCCGAGACGACGGCCGCCCGCAACAGCAGGTGGCGGCGGACGTCCTTCGGCCCGGCGCCCTGCGCCTCGAGGTCGAACAGCTCGCCGCTCTCGTCGCGCATGTCGCCGACGACGCCGAGCACGACGCCGATCGCCGCGAGCACGAGCCCGACGAGCGCGGCGACCAAGAGGATGTCGAGCGTCCCGCGGGCGAGCGGGTCGCTGCGCAGCTGCGCGTAGACCGCGCGCTGCGAGGTCGCGTCGAGCGCGTCGAACGGCGCCGACGCGAGCCGCCGCGCCCCACCGGGGCGGAGCGCGTCGAGCCAGACCTCGCTCGGGACGGCGATGCCCGGATCGGCCGCGTTCGCCGCGGCGAACCACCACGACCGGTCGGCGACGACCGCGTCGCCGTCCACCGACGGGACGTTGCGCACGATCCCGACGACGCGCCCCGGGATCGTCTGCTGGTCGACGTGGAGCGGCACGGTTCCGCCGGCGCCGGCCGCCGCGGCGACGGCCGGCGACGCGAGCACGGGCACCGCCTCGCCCTCGAGCGGCTGCCGCGGGCGGAAGACCGAGTCGGCCGCGCGGTCGACGACGTAGCGGAGCGTCGCGCCGCCGCCCGCCGCGGCGGCCGCGATCCCGTGCGTCCCGATCCACCCGGTGTATCCGCGCAGCGCCGTCGCGTCCGCGCGCATGCGGCCGAGCCGGAGCACGCCGCGCGACGCGTCGGCGACCGAGAGCGCGGTGCCGCTCTCGCGGTGCCCGGCGACGAACGCGGCGACGAGCGGGAACGAGAGCCGCAGCGCGACGATACGGCCGCCGCGCGCTTCCCGCGGGATCGTCGCGCGGATCAGGTGCGCGCCGGAGCCGTGCTCGCCGAGCGTGATCGCCGAGAAGTCGCCGCGCCGGTTCAGAACCGTCAGCGCCAGGCCGACACGGTCGCCCGTCACCGTGACGGGCACGGCGAGCGACCTCGCGCCCGCCGGCAGCTCCGTCCCGCGCAGCGCCGCGGAGCCGGGCGGGCGCAGCCGTCGCGCGAGCGTCGCGCGCGAGTCCGGCGAGAAGTCGCTCCGCCACCCCTGGATGGACGCGAGCGCGGCGGCCGGGAGCGTCAGCAGCGTGAAGTCGCGACCGCCGTTCCCCGTGACGTAGCCGGTGTCGCGCAGCACCTGCGTCGCGCGGCCGAGCCGCGCGTACTGCGCCGGCGTCGCCGCCTGCTGCACCGTCACGAGCCGCTGCAGGTCCTCCGTCAGCACGGCGTCCGCCGGGACGGCGTAGCGGGCCTGCTCGCGCATCCCGGTCTGGAGCGTCGCGCGGTAGCTGATCGCGAACACGGCGACGCTGACCGCGACGACGAAGAAGACGACGGAGAGGATCACCTGGCCGGGCGCGCGCGCGAGCGACAGCAGCGCGATCCTCGCCGAGACGGGCGCGGCGCGTCCCGACCGCTCGAGCGCGCGCAGCGCGGGCGCGAGCAGCCGCGCGGTGACGACGGCGAGCACGAAGATCGCGAGCCCCGGCAGGAGGAGCAGGAACACGCCGGTCCCGCCACGCGCCGCGAGCGAGCCCGCGTCCGCCTTCCCGCGCGCAAGCGCGAGCAGGATCGCCGCGAGCGCGCCGACGGCCGCGACGTCCGCGATCGTGATCCGCAGCCCGCCGACGGCGACCGGCTCCGCGCGGACGGCGACGAGCATCACGAGCGCGGTGACCGCCGCGAGCGCGAGCGCGACGAGGAAGCCGCGCAGCGTCAGCACCGAGTGCGCGACCGCGGCGCCGCCCGGCGCGCCGAACCGCCCCGCGAGCGCAGCGCCCGCGCCGGTGCCGAGGATCCAGCCGGCGAGCGTCGCGACGAGCGTGATCGCGAGCACCTCCGTCGCGGCCACGAGCGTCGCCTGCGACCGGCGCGCGCCGTACCAGCGCAGCCGACGGCGCACCGCGCGGTGGTCGCGCCGGAGCCGTGTCGACGCGAGCACGGCGAAGCCGAGCAGGAGCATCGCCGCCTCGCCGCCGACGATCAGCAGCCGCCGTCCCGCCACCCGAGTCGTCGCGCGGATCTCCCGCAGCGTGTCGGTCGGCGCGGCGACGCTGAACAGGTCGGTCGCCGACTCGAGCCGGTCCTGCGCGAGGTCGATCCTCCGCTGGAAGCCGGGGATCTCCCACACGTGCACGTCGCCGGGCGCGACCGGGACGATCCACCCCGCCGTCCGCGCGATCAGCGACGCGTCGGGGAGCGGGACCCGCGAGAAGCCGCGGACGCCGTCGGCGAGGAGCACCGGCGGCCGGCGCGCGCCCGCCTCCGCGAAGTACGCCGTCAGCGGCGCCCCGGCGCGGAAGCTCGCGCGGCCGACGACGTGGAGATACGGCAGCTTCGGCGCGACCGGCGCGCCCCCGATCTGGACGAGCTCGCAGTCCGTCGGCGTGCACGCGCGCGGGAGGCGACCGCTGCGGAGGACAAGCCAGCGCGACAGCCCGTCGACGGCGCCGAGGTTGACGTAGGCGCCGCCCCAGGTCGCCTGCCGGAAGACGTAGACGCCGAAGGGCGGCCGCCGCAGCACCGGCCGGAGCGCCGCGCGAGCGATCCGGTCGAGCTGCGGGAGCGAGAGACTCGACTGCGCGGGGACGCCGCTCCAGTTCACCTGCACCGCGCGGTCGGACGGCTGGAGCTGCCCGAGCGCGCGCTGCACGGCGCGGTCCTGGACGGCGACCGCCGCGACCGCCGCGAGCGCGAGCACCGCGGCGGCGACCGCGATCCCCACCGCGACGAGCGCCGTCCGCGACGCGTGCGCGCGGAGGCGCGTGAACGCGTACCGGACCGGGACGAGCCGCGCCTCGACCGCCCCTCGCTCGCGCCCCGCCTCACCGGGCGGCGCGTCGGCGGCGACGGCGCCCGATCCGGACGGCTGCGACGGAGCTGCCACCCCCGGAAGCTACGGCCGGCGCCCCCGGGAATGCAACCCCCAACCGCCGGTCGGCGGTGTCGCGCGGAGAGGGACCGGGGGCGGCCGGCCCCTCTCCGCAGGCTCGGCTCAGCGCCAGCCGAACGAGTTGTAGTGCTTGTCCTTGTGCTTCGAGTGGTGGCCGAGGTCGTGCGGCACCTCGACCGTCGTCGTCCCGGAGCACGTCGCGCCCTGGCCGTCGGTGACGGTGAACGAGATCGTGTACGTCCGCCCGTCGCCGTGCGGGTCGCGCCACGCGCGCAGCAGCACGTACGGCCCATGGAGGATGACCGCGTCCGGCGGCGGCTTCTTGCGCCACTTCTTGTACCAGTCGTAGTCGTGGCCGTCCTGGCTGCCGAGCTGCTCGTCCTGCGTCACGGCGGTGATCGTGTACGTCACCGTGCCGCCGTCGGGGTCGTACGCGCCGACGAGCGTGACCAGCCGGAGATCGCCGTTCGGCGGCCACAGCGTGTCGGGGATCGCCTTCACGGCCGAGCAGATCGGCGGGCGGTTGAACGAGAGCGACCGCGTCGCCGTCGCCGTGCCGCCGTCGTCGTCGCTCGCCGTGACGGTGATCGTCGCGGACGCCACCGACGCGGCGTACGTGTGCGTCGCCGTGCACGAGCCGGAGACGACGGGCGCCGTCGTCGCGGCCGTCCCGTCGCCCCAGTTGATCGAGCACGAGAGGACGTCGTTCGAGCCCGGATCCGTCACGTTCGCCGCGAACGAGACCGACCGCGAGTTCGACCCGGCGGCCGGGCTCGTGATCGTCACCGACGGTGCGACGTTCGCCACCGTCAGCGTCGCGGACGCGGAGAGCGGCGGGTTGATCCCATCGCTCGCCGTGAGCGTGACCGTCC